>Ga0210042_1003921_pt1 | contig 10539 bp, 13 predicted proteins | sample CryGeymeta201518_FD_183982 | JGI IMG/M metagenome (GOLD analysis project Ga0210042, IMG submission 183982) | Groundwater microbial communities from Crystal Geyser aquifers in Utah, USA - Crystal Geyser metaG 2015-18 (SPAdes) (version 2) | ecosystem: Environmental > Aquatic > Deep subsurface >... | reverse complement strand
CCCCAGCCTTCCCGGATGCGGCGATACGTCTCTTCCAGCTCTTCGGGCAGGACGCGCGTCTGCCCCAGGCTGGACATGAAATTGGTATCGCCGCCCCAGCGCGGGACGATGTGCATGTGGACGTGATCGGCGATCCCCGCCCCAGCGAGGACGCCGATATTCGCACCCACGTTGAAGGCTTCGGGTTGGTAGACCTTGCGCAGCACCTGGATGCATTCGGTGGTCAACTCCATGACTTCGGCCCGCGTCTCGGCGTCCAAATCCTCGAAGGAGGGTTGGTGGTCAACGGGGACGACCATCAGGTGGCCGCTGGTGTAGGGGTAGCGGTTCAGGATGACAAACGCCCGCCGGCCGCGAAAGACGATCAGGTTTTCCGGGCTGTCGGCTTGCGTCTGCACGTTGCAGAAGACGCAACCTGCCTCGTCATGGTTTTGGATGTATTTCATGCGCCAGGGGGACCAGAGATAATTCATCGTTATCGAAGTACGAAATTCGCTCAAAACCCTAACCCGAACAAGCCGGAACTAAAAGAGATTTACCACGACCCTCAACCCGCAGGGTGCTTCGCGAAGAACGGGGGCACGAGGACACGAAGATACACAAAGAAAATAGGTACGCAACAATTCCGCATCAGACGTATTGTAGCAAAGAATCGGGATATGAGGAATAGTTGACAGTCTTCTGGAACGAGTGTATGCTCAACAAAATATGGATCAATTGCCGCTTTTCAATGTTCCCGCCCACTGGACCGTCGCCGAACTGACGCGTTACCTGCGCCAGTTGCTTGAATCTGACGAAACGCTCCAAGCGATCTGGGTACAGGGGGAAATTTCCAACCTGGCGCGCCCCGCTTCGGGCCACCTATACTTCACGCTCAAAGACAGCGCCGCCTCCCTGCGCTGCGTGATGTGGCGCAGCGATGCAGCCCGTCTGCGGCTGCCTTTGCAGGATGGCATGGCGGTGGAGGTGCACGGCGGCATCCGCGTCTACGAACCCCAGGGGCAGTACCAGCTTCAAGCGGACGCCATCCGCCCGCTGGGGGAGGGCGCGCTCTATCAGGAATTCCTGCGCTTAAAAGCACTCCTGGAAGCCGAAGGCTTATTCGACCCGGCGCGCAAGCGGCCGATCCCTGAACTGCCGCGTCTCATCGGCATCGTGACCTCGCCCAGCGGCGCGGCGTTGCGGGATATGCTGAACACCTTGCGCCGACGCTATCCACTGGCTGGTGTGATCCTGGCTCCTTCACCAGTGCAAGGCGACGAAGCCCCGCCCGGACTGGTGGCTGCGCTCCAGACCCTCAACCGGGTGGCCCACCCAGACGTGATCCTGCTGGCGCGCGGCGGCGGCTCGATCGAAGACCTGTGGGCTTTCAACGATGAAGGTGTAGTGCGCGCCGTTGTCGCTTCCGAGGCCCCGGTCATCAGCGGCGTGGGCCACGAGACCGATTTCACGCTGGCCGATTTCGCCGCGGATTTGCGCGCCCCCACGCCGACCGCGGCAGCCGAGCTGGCCACGCCCATCACGATGCTGGATTTGCAGGCCGGCCTGACCGAAACCGCCAGTCGCCTTGAGGCCGCCATTTCAGCGCTCTTTGACCGTCAGCGCGGCCTTTTGGATGGCTTGCAGGGCAACCTGCGCTTCTTTTCACCCTTGCGCCGGGTGCAGACCGAGCGTCAGCGCCTGGATGGCCTCTCCCGCCGCGGGAACGCGGCGCAGGCCCATCGTCTCGCGCTCGAAGCGAGTCAGCTCGAGGGTTTGCAGCGCCGTTTGAGCGCGCTGAATCCCCTGGCCGTCCTGAGTCGCGGCTACGCGGTCGTCACGCAAAAGCGGGATGATAAAGTTGTCTCCAGCAAGGCGTCGGTAAAAGCTGGCGACGATCTGGGTGTGCGCGTCACGGATGGCGAGTTCGACGTGCAGGTTACTCGATAAAATAAAGGAGGTGCGATCATGGTCAAAAGCGTTGACCCCCAACCTGTTGATGAAATGGCTTATGAGCCGGCCTTTGCAGAATTGGAAGGCATCGTCTCCGCGCTCGAATCGGAGCAGCGACCGCTGGAGGAGGCGATGGCACTTTTCGAACGCGGGCAGGCGCTGGCAAAGCGCTGCGCCGGATTGCTCGACAAGGCAGAGATCAAAGTGCGCCAATTGACCGGTGAAGAGATCGAAGATTTCGTAGAAGAATAGCATGGACCTGTTGGCTGTTTTCCAAAACCACGTTCTGCTCAGCGCGTTGATCGCCTGGGGGCTGGCGCAAGGGCTGAAAATCCCGCTGGATTATCTCCAAAAGCGACGCTGGAACTGGGCCTTGTTGCTCAGCGCAGGCGGCATGCCCAGCTCACATGCGGCGCTGGTGGTCGCTGCTGCTCATGCGATCGGCTTATACGGCGGCTTTGAAACGCCATTATTTGGGGTGGCAGTGGTCATTTGCATGGTCGTGATTTACGATGCCACCGGTATTCGCCGCCAGGCCGGCATCCAGGCGCAAAAGATCAACGTGCTGGTGAATGAATTGCTTGCCGGGCATCCGATTTCGGAGGAGGATTTGCGCGAAGTTTTAGGGCATACGCCGCTGGAGGCGCTAGGGGGGTTCGTTTTGGGATTGGTGGTGACGCAGTTGTTGTGGTTTTTGTGGCGGTGAGTTTTTATCCAGATAACTTTCTTTGGATAGCTTGTATGGCACTATGCACCTCGGGCACCTGCAAAGCCCAAACGCCGAGGCCATAGAGCGCGCCTCCGACCAGCACGCCGCCCAGCGTCACCACCCATGCTGAATATTGGCTAGCGAATTGCAGCCAGGCGAGCAGGGCAAGGCTCATGCCGAGTGTTGCCAATACGGCCTGACCGAAGCCGCGCGCCACGTTCGCTCCCTCGATGCTCTTCAGACGGCGGCGCATGAGAACGAACAAAGTCACGGCTTCCAGGGCGGTCGCCAGTGAATTCGCCAGCGCCAGGCCGCCGTGCGGCATCCAGCCGAGGCTGGTAAACAAGGCTGAGAATGCAAAACTAAAGACCACGTTCAGGCTCATCGCCGCCGCGCCGACCAGCACGGGGGTTTTCGTATCGTGCAGGGCATAGAAGGCGCGCGCCAGCACTTCCAGCAGCGAGTGACCGACCAGCCCGGCCGCGTACCATAGCAAGGCCCAGGCGACCATCTGTGTGGATTGGGCGTCGAAAGCCCCGCGCTCGTAGATCATGGCGATGACCGGCCCGCGCAGCAGGATCAAACCGAGCGAGGCCGGGAGCGAGAGCAGGATCACCCCGCGCAAACTGGCCGAGAGCGTATTGCGCAACTCGTCCATCTTTCCGAGTGCGTATTGAGCGGAAAGGGTTGGCATGGCGGCCGTGGCCACGGACTGGGCAATCGCTGCCTGAGCCATCAGCATAAAGGTAAAGCCGTAGGTCACGGCGCTGACGCTGCCCTCCGTCATTTGCGAGGCCAGCCAGATATTCACCCAAAAATTCAACTGCACGATAGCCACGCCGAACACGCGCGGTCCCATCAGCCGCAGGACCTCGCCAACGGCAGGGTTTTTCAGTCCGAGCGAGAGTGTATATGTCCCTTTTTGCCTGACCAGGCTGGGGATTTGCAGAGCCAGGTAGAATACCGCGCCGATGTTTGCCCCCCAGGCCAGCCCGTAGATGCCCATGCGCGGCGCCAGCGCCAGCACGCCGAAGATCATCCCCAGCCGGTACATGGCGGGGGTCAGCGCGGGGACAAAGAAGACCTGGTGTGAATTCAGGATGGCGACCACCAGGCCGCCAAGCCCAAATAATACCGAGGAAACCAACTGGATGCGCAGCAGGTCAACCGTCAGAGAGAAAAGCGCCGGGTCGTTGGCCAGGCCGGGCGACAGGGCGTAGCGGACGATTTGCGGGGCGAAAAAAGCCGCCAGCGCGGCTAGCAGGCTGAGGGTCAGCAGGACCAGGTTGGCGACAGCGGAGGCCAGTTTCCAGGCGGATTTCCGGTCGTCCTTTGCCAAAAAAGTGGTAAACGCCGGGATGAAAGCCGAACTGAGCGCGCCAGCGGAGACCAGCACGAAGAGCGTTTCCGAGACGCGGTTGGCGGCGTAGAAGGCATCCAGTTCGCGCTGGGTGCCGAAAGTATGGGCGATGAGAATGCTCTGCACCAGGCCGGCGATCTGGCTGATGACGAGCGCCAGCATCACCGTCCCGGCGGCGCGGGCGATCTGGCGGTTGGCGTTGAGCGTAGCATTCGTTGTCGCTGTGGGTTCGTTCACGAGCGGGGATTATACTGCCTTATGATGGATGTTTTCGCCAAGCCAAGACTGCCGCGGGAGTGGATCGGGGGGGGTGGATTTCTTCGGGACAGGGCTGTGTTTTTTACGCATGGCCAACCCGGGCGGCTGGCTGCTCGTGGTGGTTTTCATCGGCGTTTATCTTGAGCAAATCAGCCAACCCAACTCCACAGCAAGAACTTGGCACAGAAATAAAGCATCAAGGGGAGACCGATATAAATAACTAAACGATTGATCCACGGATTCTTTCCCCACCTTCCCCATACCATAAAGACAGGGAAGGCAGCCAACGCATAGCGCCCATAACTTACCAATGGTTCGTTTTCGTTGATACGGAACAATGGAATAAGCAATACAAGAACTGCATATAGAGAGTATTCGAGTGGCAGGTATTTCGAGATTGGGATGCACATCAGCAGGAAACCCACAGCCACGATTAGATTGAAACCAGCAATAAGATTACCTTTTCCATCGAAAAAAGAACGAATCACGAGCCAGATATTTTCCCACGGCATGGCTGTACGAGCATGCCAGTGCAATTCAAGACTTGTGGCGGATTTCCCACCGGTAAATATTTGGAATGAGAGAAAGGCCAATGGAATGAGTAGCAATAAAAGAGCTGGCTGAATGCTTCGTTTCTTTTGCCAGACATCACGAAACCAGATGTATCCTAACGGGATGATCAATAAGATTCCTTGCATACGAGTCAGAGTGGCCAGGGCACCCAAAAAACCAGTCAATCCCCAACGATGGTGGTGTGCCGCATAAAACGCAGCAGTGGCGCATAGAAAAAATGGTGCCTCAGTATATGCGGCGAAAAAGAAGAATGAAGTGGGAAAAATGAGTAAATAGATCAGCGTTCTCTGGGCAGCAGGTTGACCGAAAATATCGTCGGTTAGTGCAAATAAAAAATACATTCCAAGAAAAAGAGTAAAGTTTGAAATTAAAAGAGCGGCGAGAAGGTCATTTCTCAAGATACTTCCGAGAAACCAGATTAATAATGGATACAAGGGGAAAAAAGCCATGGTGCCATCATTCGCATGATAGCCATTTTGAGCGATTGTAAGATACCAATTGGTATCGTAACGTTGCCAGAGAGCAAGCGGTGGGTTAAGGTTGGATTGTACACCGACATATGGAAAAACATCTTCCGCTGCGTAAACTGTTTTATGTAGCGAAATCCCCGCAAATTTTCCTTCAATGGCAATACCATTTTCTAATGACCAGGTAGAATGTGTAGAAGTGTCGGTCACTTGGCCGGGTGAAAGGTACTCAAAGGTAAGAATAGTCCCATTAGCCTCGCGTGAATAAACATACCCTTTCTCCAGGCGCATATCGAATGCAAGCAGCGCCGGAGTTCCGAAAAGGTCAGCATTGAATATTGCAGTTGGGAACAAATACAATATTATAAGCGACCAGAGCGTGTAAAAAAGCCGCCCAGCGAGAAACACGATCGCGGCTGAACGCCAAGCTGGATCAATTTTGTTCCAATATGTAAGCAAGGCTTTTATAAAGTTATTAACCATTCGGGCAAAGCCCTTCTTTACTTTAGAGACAAAGAAGAAAGCGGCCTGGAGCAGCCGCGCGACGCGATTGGTGTTCATACGCGATTGCCGCGCAGAATAGCGGATTGATTTCCCGCCGCGTCGCAGGCGTATTCCAGCCCGGCCGCCTCGATCCGCTCACGCAACCAGGCCCTGGCTTCCAGGTCCGCCATACTTAAGGCTGGCCGGTGCGCGCCGCCTGCGTCCGCAGCCCCGATGCGACTCAAGGCTTCGAAGTTCGTTTTGAAGCGTTGCTCGTTTATGCGGATACTTGAGGGGGGTTGGGTCATTGGGAAACTTGCGCGGTTAGCTATGAAAGATTGAGAGGGTTAATGGAAAAACTCGCCCGCGGGGAGCGCAGCGTAGGGGGCAGCCAGCTGCCTGTCCCGCGTACTTTGCGGGGTCCGCTACAGTTGGTGTCGGCTGGGTTTCAGGAAGACTCGCGCTGCTTTTCTATCTCACCCACAATCTCGTCCAAAGTCTTATGGCCGAATAGTTCTTCCCGCTCTTTGGTGTAATCACCATAACCAACTGTGAACTGCTTGAGGAAGCGAACTGTATTCGCAATGCCTAACTCTTGATAGAGCAGGCGAATCGCCTGTTGATTGATTTCCACCAACGGCATCATTTCAGTAATCATTTCTCAATCTCCTGAACCAGCTCAAGCGGAGAAACCACCTTTACGCGTAAATCAGCCGTGCGCCTCGACTTCCGCAATAACTGGTCATCACATGTGCAAAAATAATCCGCCTTGCCTGCTTCTGCCAAAGACAGATGCAATGAATCGAGTGGCTTGAACCCAAATTTGACCAATTGCGCTGCTCTCGACTTTACTTCGGTGGATAGTCTTACAAAGCTCTTTGCTTTTGCCAAGACAGCGCTTGCATGTTCCTGGCGAACAGGCAATGGATTTTGCTCGGTTTCGTAGGCTAATGCTTCCGAAGAAATCAACTCCAATTGCCCAACTTCGCAAAGTGTAAGGAGACCCAGCACGGCTTCAGATTCCAGCACAATACGAACTTGATTCGGAGTATCGAGCGGCCTTTGAATAGCACAGACATCGAGATAGATTTTCACACTGATATTTTAGCACTTTTTGCAGAGCTTCGAAGTTCGTTTTGAAGCGCTGCTCGATAATGTGGATATTTGAGAGGGTATGGCTAATTGGGAGACTTGCGCGGCTAGCTCTGAAGACTTGAGCGGGCTAAGGCCACGCGCTTCACTTAGCGGACCTCAATCTGCAGAGACAAGTCTGTTTCAACTTCCGATAGCCGCTTGTTGTAAATCTCTACTATCTCTTTCAAAACGCTAAAGAAATCCTTACTCTCTTCTGTTGCTAGTTCGATGATGTTTAACGCGACGAAATCTTCAATTGAGATAATGGTCAGTTCTCTTTCAACGCCTTCATCTTGTGCGAGAACTAGCGCTTTGTTCTCTTGTTCGCGTGGAGTAAGTAAAATGGGGTATAAACCAACCTTAATGTTTTGGGCGCACTTCTGTAAAACATCTCTCGATGGGGCGGAAGTTACATGATAAACCAATGTCGAGATGGCAAAGTCACCTGCTCGCTCTGTTTGTCTATCTCCAGCGTGGGCAGGATAGTTGGGAATGGAAATTTCTTTGAACCGCCTTGCCAGTTTTGCGCCCACAAGTTGCTGCTCAACGATGCCGCCTGAGCGCCCTTTGGCATTTTCTAAGAGTATGCTTATCCAAGTTTGAGGCGAATAGCGTTGGTTTATATCAAGATTCAAGTTCGGGTATCCTTTCTCCCAACAATATTTCTTTTACCGAAATATTTATGGGGTTCATAAGAGTATGATATTGGCGATTTGTTCAGCGTTGACAGTCCAATTGACGGTGATTGTAGTGTAAGCGTAGTAAGCCGGAATAAAATTGCGAGCAGGGTTTTGCACGAAACCGATCTTGGGGGATACAAGAACTTGGGTTACCAATCCTAGAAAGTAATGATCTTGTGTCTCGTTTGCTACTTTCCATTTTTTGTCGGTGAAAGTGATCCCACCCAGCTCTTTAGCCAAACCTTTTATTTCAACCAAGGTGCGATTTCTCTGTGTAATTTCAAAATCAAATCCTACACCATCATCCCGGCAATCCTTCAGAGTTCCATTAAACGGCGTTGACCCTGCATGAAATTGGGAGATAAAAAACTCTTCTGCCATCCTGCCAGTAGGTCCACGCGAGACATATTCGATATTTCTTCTCGTTTTTTTCTTGTCTTCTATGTCTTTGATTTCTTTCAATGCAGAATGTAGTTCGGTTTCGATTTTGGAACGTGCTTCTGGTTTGATAATGTCCAAGATTACTGCCCTTAATGCACTTTCGCTTAGATTGTCGAAAGTTGCCATTACTTTCTGGCGACTTGGTCTAATCCCTCGCTGGTACCAACCTTTTCGTCCGTTATCGTAGTAAGGATCAAATTCATCTCGCCAGTTCTTGACCGAATTCGGATTCACATGCAGGCTGCGGCCAACTTCATCAAAAGCGTGTTTATAGGTTCGGAACCCCAGTTGCTTAAACCCGTCCTCGCCAAACTTTGACAGGTAAAAAGCCACAACCATTGCAAGTTCATTTTCTTGTTTCATATGCACAGTTGGTTCTATATTAAAACCCACGATGGCTTCTATGTTGCTGATTGAAACGAAAAGTAACTAAGGATGCAGGGGGGATATTGGTGGGGTCAACCATAAAAATGTCACCGATGACATAGTGCACTTCGGCGTCAGGGAAGAACGCCTTGTACATTTCATACTTCTTCTAAGAAATATCGTTGGCAAAAACTACTTGCCAGTCATAAGGCTGTATACCCATTCTGACCAAGCCAATGCCCGCAAAATATTCGGCCACCGTCAAAGGAGAAAATGCGTGTTCCATTATTCGTATCCCTGTTTATAGAACTTATGAACTACGTTGATTATACTTTCATTTCATGAACTGAGTTTGGATTGGGAGCAAGTGCGAAATGAGATCAGAGTATCAGGCTACAGGAACTAACATGCAATTATTATTGCACGCCCGTCAACCCGTCCCGAACTGACGGTCGCCGGCATCCCCCAGCCCAGGGACGATGTAACCGTGCTCGTTCAGGTGATCATCAATTGCCGCCAGGTGAATGGGGATATCGGGATGCGCCTTCTGCATGGCGGCGATCCCCTCCGGCGCGCCGATCAGACCGACGAACTTGATCTTCTTCACCCCCCAGCGCTTCAAGATGTCGGCGGTGGCGACGGCCGAACCGCCGGTAGCCAGCATCGGATCCAGGATGAGGCAGACGGAGACGGTCGGCTCGACCGGCAGCTTGTTGTAGTATTCCACCGGCTCGAGCGTGCGCTCGTCGCGGTACAGTCCGATGTGCCAGACCTCCGCCGAAGGCATCAGCTCCCAGACGCCCTCCACCATGCCCAGTCCGGCGCGCAGGATGGGAACCAGGCCGATCTTCTCTTTCAACTCCGCGCCGGTAAAGGGGCTGAGCGGCGTGACGATTTTCCGGGGAACAGTTTGCAGGTCCGCGGTGGCTTCGTAAGCCATCAGCGCGGCGATCTCGCGCACCAGCTCGCGGAACTTCTTGGGGTCGGTGTCCCGGTCGCGCAGGCGGGTCAATTTGTGGGCGACAAGGGGATGTGGGGAAGGAAAAATGTTGGCCATTCGACGCTCCAAATGGTGCAGATTTGGGTTATTATAGAGCATATTTGCTGCCATAAGTAATGTCACTGCGAGCGTACTTCCCTGCACCGAACGCAGGACGGTGTGCAAGCAATCCCCTCGCCGGCTTGGAGACTGCTTCGGCGGAAGCCTGCCCTGAGCCTGTCGAAGGGAACGCCGCTTCGCAGCGACATACAACGAGAGGATACCTGCCATGCCCTTACGAATTCTGATCGTGGACGACGAGGCTATCAACCTGAAGCTGGTTTCCAGGCTGCTCGAGATAGAAGGCTATGAAGTGCGTTCAGCTCGAAGCGGGGAAGTTGCTCTGCGATTGATCGAGCAAACGCCGCCCGATCTGGCCCTCCTGGATGTAATGATGCCGGACATGGAGGGCTACGAGTTGTGCCGACGCTTGCGCCAAAACCCGTTAACGGCAGGCATCCCAATCGTGATGCTGACGGCCCTGGTGGACGAGAACGACCGGCTGAAAGGGATCGAGGCGGGCGCTGACGATTGTCTGCCCAAGCCTTTTGACGTGGAGATGCTGCGCACCCTGTTGGCGAGACTTTTACATGATCGAAATCCTGGAGGAACGGTATGAAGCTCACCGGTTTGCACCTGCTGCTGACCTATCAATGTACCTTCGAGTGCGACCATTGTTTCGTCTTTGGCAGTCCCTCGCAGACTGGCGTGATGACCCTTGCCCAAATCCAAGAAATCCTTCGACAGGCGCTAGACGCAGGGATAATCGAGAGTATTTATTTCGAGGGCGGCGAGCCGTTTCTCTATTATGCCGTTATGGTCAAGGGGATTCAGGAGGCCGTCGAGGCGGGCTTCAGCGCTGGCGTTGTCTCCAACGCCTACTGGGCGACAAGCCTGGAAGACGCCCTCGAGTGGCTGCGCCCGTTGGCCGGGCTGGTGGCGGATCTCACCATCAGCAGCGACCTGTATCATTACGACGAGCGCAACAGCCAGCACGCACAGGATGCCGCCCGCGCTGCGCAGCAATTGGGCATCCCTTTGGGCGCCATTTGTGTCGCTCAACCGGAGGAGACGAACGCCATGCTGACCGTTGGGCA
>Ga0210042_1003914_pt1 | contig 10550 bp, 8 predicted proteins | sample CryGeymeta201518_FD_183982 | JGI IMG/M metagenome (GOLD analysis project Ga0210042, IMG submission 183982) | Groundwater microbial communities from Crystal Geyser aquifers in Utah, USA - Crystal Geyser metaG 2015-18 (SPAdes) (version 2) | ecosystem: Environmental > Aquatic > Deep subsurface >... | reverse complement strand
ACCTAAATTGAAAAATCTTGCTAGCGCCATTTCAGGCGCCTGGCAGGGCGGCAAGTCCGGCCACTATGCAAGCGAACTTCGTAGAATGGGTGAGATCCTGCAACGCGAGGCGATCAACCTTCAGCGCCTGGCGGTGCGAGTGGGGAATGAGGTCAGCGAGTGGGAGAATGCGGATGACAACGGAACGCGAACGATCATGCAGCAGTTTGGCTTCCTCCTGCCTGGAGCCGGCATTCTTGTTCCCATGCTTCCTGCGGCCATGGCCTTCCAAAACCTGTCCCTGCCTAACGGCTATTCCGGGGGAGGCTCCGGGGGAGGCGGGGGAGGCTCTTGGGGAGAAGCCAGTTTCGTCAAAGATTGGGAGGCGGGACTTGATGTTACATTTTCCGACAAGTGGACCAGCGGCAGCGGCTGGGAAGAAGATGCCGAAATCGGGGCGGAAGCCAAAATCAGCCTGATGGATGGCGCTTACGCCGAAGGGGAGGGATCCAGCAACTGGCAATTGGGACGCTACGATATTGGCGGGACCGTGGGAGAGTATGGTGTCAGTCAGGGGGAGGCCGGCGCGCAATTCGGGGTGGGAGAGGATGGATTCATCGCCGGCGCATACGGAGAATACGACGCTGTGGCAGTTTCCGGCGGTGCGGTGTTGGGCGGGTCGCTGTTGGGCTTGACGATAAGCGCCGGCGGATCGGCCGGTTCTGCGGAAGGCTTTGTTGGATACAAGGAGGGAACGCTGGGCGCTTCGGTAGGCGCGTCTGCCGTTGCGGGTGAGGTTGGAATGGGCTTGAATGTTGCAGGCGCCAACATTGGGGTCAAGGCTGGCGCTTCGGTTGGATTTGAACTGGGCATCAAACTTGGAGCGGAGACTGAGATTAAAGCCGGTCCGTTCAAAATTGGATTGAGTTTCGGCAAGGCGATCACGGATTAGAGGCAGATTTTGATGATAACCAGGAACCCTGAATTATTGCTTTCGCGCGAGGAATTGCTGGGGCTGGCGGCGCTGGCTGGCGCAAAGGCTGTGATTGGCATGGAAGTTCAACCAGATGAGCTTGCGAGCGTCCAAGCGAGAAAAAAAGAGGTGGACAGCCGCCTGTCCGAACTGGGTTTACTTAAAAGGAAAGCGATTCCTGTCAATCAGCGCGCTACGATCCAAACCCTCTTCCATCCCGAGCGCGCCCTGGTCGTGGTGCGTGACCGCCCGGATGTGGGAAAGCAGGTCTTGATCTTCCTGTGCCGCCAAAAACAATGCCTGCTTCACAGTTTCCCAAAGGAGAACCAGCATCGGATTATCGAAATGAATCCCGATGAGATCGAAAATATGTTGAAGGAATGGTTCCCTGTACAGGCCGGAGTTTCAAGCGACGCGATTCTTTTGGCAGAAAGCCAACTCACTGAATTGATTGAAACCACGAATAACGGGGAAACACCCCCGCCACTGCCAAATATTGATTCCGCCGTCAGTCAGAAGTTGCTCCACACGCTTCAGACCCGCAGGTGGAGCGCGTCGTTCCTTTTGCTGGAACTGCAGGACAGCCAGGCAGTGAACGCGGATTCTTTTACTGCCTGGAGCGGAGATGAGTCGGTTTGGGTCGCTGGTCTCTACAATTCGTCGGGCGTGATGCGTCTTCTGTGCGGCGGCGACAACTTTATCGGCTTGCAACGGATGATGGTACGCAGACTGGCGCAATTCGACAAGATCGTTCGGGCTTACCGGCTCTCCTCGGAAGAATTAGCCTTTGCCTTGACCCTGCTCAATCGCAGTGACCTAGCGAATCGCATTCTCCAGCGCGCTCCTTCCCAGATCACCGACGAAAGATGGCAGGCGGCCGCCCAAAGTTTACAGGCGCGCGGCTTGAGCGGCATCTCTCCCAGGGGTTTTCCCACCCTTGCCAGTGATTTCGAGCAGGCGCTGGCGCCGATGGTTCTTCACACCCGCATTGGAAAGATACGAACCGTCTCGCCGCAGGGTAATTCAGAGGGGACACTCTATCTCCTGAAAGATCGTTTCTTCTGCGCCCAATTCGTCCGAAATAACGCGCATGTGGTGGAGAGCGGGAATTGGGGACAACTCCCGGGCTACTTGTTGAGTCTGTTCCAGGGTTTTGGGGATCAGAAGATTGCAATATCAAAATCCTCGCCAATTTCGTTACAGGCGTTGACAGACCTACTCGAAGAGTCGGACCACCTGTCCGTCGAAAAGCGTTTACGCCAGGCTGGGTTGTCCAAGGCTTTTGCCGCCAGTCTAGCCATAGATATAACACACCCAGTCTATCGGGCATCCATGATTGGAATCAATACCCCTCGCAAGGATTCCGGTGACAAAGCCGATGATCACCCAACCCTGTTATTGCTTAAGGGGAGCAAACAGGATTGGTTATTTTCTTTCCCAAACGAACGGGCGGAAGCCATCGGTCAGGCGATACAGGCAGACCGTAAGCGCCTTCTGACCGAGTTGACGGCCATCCTAAACCCGGCTTCCATGAAAGCAATTTAGAAAAAGAAATGTCCCACGCCGTTGTCACTGTTGAAGTTGATTCCAAAACCCGCGTCGACCTGGCCCTGCCGTTGGACATCCCCAATCACGCGTTGGCGAATGCCATCGCACAGGCGCTGGAGGTGGACAAGGAGGGGAAACAGCAATATTCCCTCGCCGTCAAGACCGAGCAGGGAGTGGTGCGCCTGCCTCCTCAATCCACTTTGGGGGATGCCACTGTCCTGGATGGGTTTTATCTGCAACTTTTCCATGAGAAGGAAGCTCCCCTATCCCGCAAGATAAAAGCGCAAGCCTATTTGCAATCGGAAACTGGCCAGACCTTCCCCTTGGATTCGGATACGATCCTGGTCGGGCGCAAGGATGTGAAGCGCGGCGTTTTGGTGGATCTTGACCTGACCCCGTTGGACGGGCGCAAGATCATCTCGCGCAAACATGCGATCCTTGAGCGGCAGAAGGGCGGCTGGGTTCTGATTGACCAGGGCAGCGTGAACGGCACCTGGCTGAACGGCCACCAACTCACAGCGCGCGAACCGTATCCTTTGCAGGAGGGGGATGAGATGATTTTCGGGAGGAATGGGGTGGTGTTGAGGTTTTCAACAGGCAAGTAGCGACGGCCGACATCTCTAAAGATCTCAAAATACGGATAACCGATTTTTATACGCCCTGCCAAGTTATTTCGAGGGAGTGCAGGACGCGCCGGAACGATTGCGCTTCATTCAGAACTCCCATCGCATTTTGATGCGAGAGCCAGGTATGTTTGGTGGTCGGTCTCGGTTTGAAGATGAATGATACCCATGACAATCCTCTTCACAGCTGCACATGCCATTCTCCTTTTGTTTTCCTTGCGAATTTGCAAGAGCCAATTTTCAGAAGAAGAAACGATCAATTTTACCCATTCGGGCTAGTTGATTAGGTAAGTAATCTGTCAGAATGTATTGCATCAGCGTCATTGGCCCCAGACCGTAACCGTAACGCGAACAGGTACCGCGCCCTTCATGATAAATAAAATCCTGGATGGGGAAATCCTGCACGATAAATCCGGCCTTCTCTGCGTCTTTCATGTTTTTGATACACGGTGCACCGTGATGGAAAAAGGGCTTGAGCTGGCGGTACTTCTTGACATCGATCAGCATGGCATGGGGATTAATGTATCGCACGTAATGCCTTATTCCTGGCCGGGAAGCGAATCCGTAGCGGTTTTTTAGTGAGAGGCTTCCCACCGCGTACAGCTTGGGGTCTTGAAACAGGGGCAGCATTAATTCAAGAAAACCATCGCGTAAAATCTCACAGTCCGAGTCAAGGCTAAACATATAGGGAGTGTGGATTGTCCGGATGCCGAGGTCCATTGCCGGGCCGTGATAGATGTTCTGCGGGAGGAGCAGACTCTGTACGTTGAGATGTTTTTCGCTCACCTCTCGAATGTAGTCGGTAGAGCTATCCTGCGAGCCATTGTCAATCAGCAGCGGACTCACATCGGGATAATGGCGCAACAAGCTTGTCACGCACCGTTCGGTCAGGTCGAGGGTACGGTAGTTGATGATGAGTGCGGTGATTTCACACAGTTCATGCATACGGATCAAGCAAAGGCTCTCCGGTTATACCATTCAGGCCAGTGCCTCTTTTTAATAGTTAGGGTCGGGTGACATAATCTATAGGGGAAATCTCGCGCGAAAACGGCTGGCGAAAGCGTTCAGGCCCAGATGCGCATGGTGTAGGACAATCCCCGCAAATCGCCGGTTGACGTAATGCCAAAAATTCAATCTCGCTATGCGCCTGTTCGCGATGCTGGAGTAGAGTTCGTATCCAGCCAAGTTTGTCTCTGTAAAATGCTCAGGTTTAGAGAGTTTGATATACACATCGCTGGGGAACGCAGGGTCTTCTGTTAATGGGGCTGGGTAGCGGGCTTGTGATTCTGCTCGATTCTGCGTTAATTATTTGCAGAAATTATCCGCAAATGGCGCAAATAACTCTCTGCCAATCACAATGCGGCTAACCAGCCCTGTTAATGCCAATATCTGGCAATCGGCGAATATCTTCTTCAGGTCTTCGGGGCTGTAACGCCAATAATCCCAGGGAAAAGCATGAAAAGGCCAGTCCGATGGGACAATCAAAAGTATCATTCCGCCGGGCTTGCAAACGCGCTTGATGTTGGAGATGGCTTTGCGCCAATCGAGAACGTGTTCGAGAGTGCAAGTGGAAATAATGACATCGAAGCTCTCATCACCAAAACAGTTTACCAATCGTTCAGCGGGACATATAATATCCACATTCGAACCGGCGTGGATGTCTACGCCAATGTACTCGCTCGGCCCTAATGCCTTGAGGGTGGGTTTCAGAGTGCCATTGACATTGAAAGAGCCGACCTCGAGCACCCTTTTCCCTCGAATATCTTCTACTTCAATGTTCTCTCTGACCCATTCAATGCAATTTTGGTCACACATAACGCTTTCCTGAAAGGAAACAGATGTCAAAGTTTAATTCGGCGCAAAGACGGATAACTACGAAATTGAAAAGTTTGATTTTTGAAAAAGTATATCATGCCTCTCGTCTCAGACGATTGTTGGTAGATCAATTCATGAAATTCTTTTATGGGAGTCCTGATGTTCAAACGGGTTGGGTAAACACATTTTGGTTGGGTATCCGTGCTTTGAAGAATCCATTAGACTTATGGGTGTTTCAGGAGATCATTTATGAAACCAGGCCGGATATTATCATTGAGACAGGCACTTTCCAGGGCGGTTCCGCATTTTTCTTGGCGTCAATCTGCGACTTGTTGGTGCATGGAACGGTTATTACTATTGATATTCAGCCATCTATAGAGAGGCCTCAACATCCCCGGATTGTGTATTTGAATGGCTCATCCACCAGTGATGCTATTTTAAGAACGGTTGGAGGATTCGTTTTCCATGTAAACAGCGTGATGGTGATACTGGATTCTGCTCATGACAAAGATCATGTACTCGAGGAATTAAGAAGTTATAGCTCGTTTGTGACCGTTGGGAATTATCTTATTGTTGAGGATACTAACATCAACGATCATCCCGTTTTCTCCGATCATGGGCCTGGCCCAATGGAGGCTGTTAAAGAATTCTTACAATGGAACCGTGAGTTTGTCGTTGATGAAACGAGAGAAAAGTATCTGCTTACTTTCAATCCACGCGGTTATCTGAAGAGGGTGAAGGGAGAGAGAGAATTTTTTGCCTCTTCACAGTGACCTCATTTTCTCACCTGTGAGGGCGTTTATCATACCCCACCACCCGGCAGTGAGCGATTCAAGATCACCATTGAGGATATCAGTGAGGACCACTTTCAGGAATACAAGCAACCAAAAAATTGTTGCCAGGGGAATCCATAGTGGTGAGATATGCTTCTTGAGGAACAACACTGTGCTCCGGGCGAGATGATACCTGCGCAGGGCGAGGGCATTTGTGGTGCTGGCTGAACCAGTGTGCCATACGTGCGACTTGGGGACGAAGCGGATTGAAAAACCAGCCAGTTTTGCTCGCAGGCAGAAGTCCAGGTCTTCCAAATATATGAAATACGCGTCATCGAACAGTCCGATGCGCTCCAACACACTCCAGTGGATGAGCATAGCAGCGCCAAAAACATAATCCACCGACATTGACCGATCGAACTGCCCTTGCTCTAGCTGGCCGCGTCCTGTATCCGCCGCAGCCAGAACTACTTTACGCATCCGGGCGCCTGCGTACCAGATTTTATCCGGCGTGTCGCGGTAATATATCTTCGGCCCCCAAATCCCTGCCTCCGGGGAAGCCTCAGCCTCCTCGAGCAGCTTTGTCAGCGTCAGCGGGTGTACAACAGCGTCATTGTTCAGCAGGAAGATGAAATCGGGTGGCAATGCCCTTGAAAGGTGGGTGATTGCCAGGTTACAGGCTGCGCCAAAGCCGAGGTTTATCGGACTGCGGATAATTTCCACGGCAGGAAAGCATGCATCTAAAAAATTCCCAGAGCCGTCCTCTGAACCGTTGTCAACGACGAGCACACGGGTCGGATATTCCAGGCATTCCAGCGAATGGAGACATTCGGCGGTCTCATTTTTTAGATTCCAGTTGACGACGATGGTTGTTACTAATGGTTTCTTTATAATGCGTCTCCGGGTTGCGCAGGGAAATGTGCGAAAGCACTCCAGCACCATGCCAATTTGGTCAAGTAGATGAGTGGTAAGGTGTGCCAGTAATGATACAGGATACTCCAGTGAGCGAAGATGCGAAAAGTGGCCCATGCAGCGACAAATGGGGAGCACCACAGGTACATTGCCCGTATCTTTGCCAATCGAGGTGTGCGGAGAGGAGCAGCATATTTCAACCTGACACGGAGCGTGTTAGGCGCATCTTCTGTCCAGTGCCTCCATACTGAGCGGAGATTCCGGCGCGCAGGGTTGTGCCAGACAATGATAGTCGGATCAAAATACAGGGAATAGCCTCTCATCCTGAAACGCACCGTCCATTCCAAGTCATCGGCGCGATTCTGGTGTGCTTCCATTTCCCCGGCTCTTTCAATCACTGAACGATGAACGCTTAGATTGGCGGCTACCAGGTATGGGCGTAAGCCGGCCGAGGTGAAGGGGAGCACCTCGTGAAAGGCAGAGACATTATCGGCGAGCTGGAAGTAATTTTGTGTATCAAATCTGACCGCTCCGCCGACAACCAGTTTGCCTTGCTGGTGATGGTATAGATGTCGGACCAGCCAGTCGGAAGCAGGCAGGCAGTCATCATCGAGAAAAAGAAAAAGCTCACCACGCGCGAGCTGCATCCCCTGGTTGCGCTTGTCGGAGGCAAAGGAGTGGTTGACGCCGGAAGGCACAAATCGCACCAAATCGTCTGTGATGACCAACCCCGGCCGGTCGCTGCCAACGACAATTATCTCTCCGTCCAGGAAATTGACCATCTGCTGTTGCAACGCGGCAATGATCTCGCCAATCATTGGTGAATCGGTGTTGGGGATAATGACGGAAAAAGCCGAGGGACGCCGCGCGAGGTCTGGTGGGGTGATCATTTGGGGATTATTATGAGACGAAAAATAACCAGGTTTTCCACTCTGAACGTCTCCATGACACGCAGTTCGAGGGTCTGTGATTCAGCAGAAATATCAGATGGCAGGTTGGGATTCAAAGTCACCAGCGTGAATTGGCCAACCCCGTGATCCAGGGCGGTTTGCGCAAACCTGGCGATTTCCTCCGCTGAGGAGGCGACAAACAATGCCTTTTGGGAATAGATGGGCGCGGCATTAAGGGGCATCCACCATAGATCAGAGATGACATGGTTGTCAGGTGAGGCTAGAATGACTTGGTTAAGGTTGTGATTGACCGTCTTGTCGTGATGAATTGTCAACAGTCCCCGGAGTTGGAAACAAAATCCCAGCAGGATAAGGCCCCACACCAATCCCATCTCCAACCGTTGTCCAGGCTTCCATTTCCACAGGGCTATCAATGCCAGCAGGGGGTAGAAAACCATCGCAAAACGGGCACCCCATTCCAGCCCTCCGTGCGGGCTGCTGGCTCGCAATCCGATCATGCCAACCGTGTATCCCAGCAACCCAAGGGCAGTCGTCAAAACGATGATGCGGGCGCGTTGGTCTTGTGATTTCCATACATCAGCCATACGAATGATGCCGGCCAGCGCCCACGGCGTGGTGAATAAGAGTCCGTGGGCCGAACGATAAAATGTATCGTTGAACAGGAAGTAAACAGCAACCAAACCACTGATGCCGAGTCCAAGCCAGCAGAGTCGGCGGGCAGTGGGCGACTGGCTAGAAGTGGCTACGATAGAAATTAACGCTGCGACTGCCCACAAACCACCTGGCCATCCAGGATCGATCGCCTCTTCCTCGGCTGGCCCGACCAGCAGGTCGGGGATAACCTGCCATTGGGCACTTGCTAGGTAAGCCAGCGGGTATTTGACAACGTATTCAACATTGCGTGGTGTCGTCTTCCCGACAAACAAGGCCTTATGCAGAGGTTGGTAGGCTAAAAGCGCCAGGATGCAGACGCCTCCTGCCACGAGGGGACCCCATTTCCGCTTCCCTGACTGGTACAGGCAGGCGAGTAGCAACGCGACGACGAAGATGACCATTTCCAGTCGCAGATAAATCGCGATGCTTAACAGGGCGCCAGCAAGAAGCCATCTAACCCCAAAAAGAGCGCTCCCCGTTTGAGAATTTCCTCTCTGGCAGGATTGCATCGCCACCCACATTCCTGCCAGTCCCAATGTAACTGCCAGCGTATGTTCCCAGAAAATCGTAGCATAGATGAAAATTGGGCTTCCGAAAGCGATTAGCAACCACATGGAGAAACGCCGCTCGTCTGGCTCCAGCAGATACAGAGAGATCAGCCCGGAGAGGGCGCCAGCCAGCGCGGGCAGCACATACACCCCCCGCAGACCTAACCAGCAATAAAAGGGCCATGTCAAAAGTGGAAAGACAGGCAGACGAATCATGGTTAATTCGCCCTGGTAGAGGCTCAGGGGATTTTGTTGAGGATTCGCCAGTGCGTATTTGAGGTTGGGGTCAAGCGCCTGCCCAAGGTAGGGGATGGACATAATGAGCTGTCCATTTTCAAGCCGCAGGTTCGCAAGTTGCAATAATTTCGCTCCCTCGTCTGGTGACCAAACTGCTTCAGGTACGAACCATTCCCAGGCCAGTCCAAGATAGACGGTCAGAGCGAAGCTTGCACAGGCGAGCAGAATGGCAGGATGTTTCATTGTTTCATTTCCAACTCGCGCTGTTTGCAATTCGGCACAAGATCATGGAGATGTTCTCCCCGAAGTCAATATCCAACACTCTCCCTGTTTGCTCCAGGAATAATTTTCCGGTGTTGTCGGAAGTGGCTCGATGAAGCATAGTGGGCGTTCTCCGAGATGCGCATTCAGCCAGGCAAGCCAAGCTGCCTCGGCTGGGTCATCGGTGGAGGAGGCAGTACAACGGTTTTGCACGCCTAGGTAAAAGAATTCAATGTTAAAGCTGGAAACGTCGGGCCGTTGGCCCTCGACCACTCGCAAGTAATCGAACACGGAGGCGGTGATCCAGTGGTTGACGAGAAGTGTAGACGGTTCCAATTGGTTCAACACATGGGTAGCCATATCATAAGTGTGACGGTTGCCCTTCAGGCTTACGTGGGGCCAATCGAACCAGGCGCTCAGGGCGATGACGAACAGCAGGGCAGCGTTGATCAGCAAGTTCACCCGGCCGATGGGTCTCATCCGGTTTGTTATCCATCTCTCTACAACGCCGATCCCATTTGCGCACCAGATGCTCATCAGGGCATAGACTGGTAGAAACATGACTTCCCTGTCAACCACATCGTAGAGGATGAACATTGCTAGATTGCCCAGCAGGTAAAGGGTCAGTATGCGGTTCCACGGGGGAAACCTCCTCCGCAATTCCCACCATCCTGGAATAGCCAAAACTAGCCCGAATCCCAACGCGCCGTTCCATAAAAAGCCGGTCAGTCTGATTAGCGCTTGGATCAAGGAGGTGGCATCCAATGTTAAAAAACAACGAAATGCTTTTCCGCTAACCATCCACCACAGTCCTGACGGGCTACCGGGGTCAACGTGAAAATAGGGGCGGATATAATCAATTTGTGGATTGGCGGCGCTACGCCATGGGAAGTACAGGTAAAGCAGGCAGGCAATGATGATGCCAGGGATAGCCGCCAGGATGTGTATTTTGCGCTCGCCCGCTTTCATCCAGAACATATTGAGCAGGATGGAGGCCCAAAGAAAAATGATAGTCAGGTGATTCCCAATACCAAGCCCGAGCAGGCAATAGCAAATCACGGTATAGGCGGTTTTCTTTTTCTGATAAGCGAGCAAACATGCGAACAGCGCACTCGTGACGATGGCTGTATGCAGAGTATAGACCTCGGCGCGAATAGCCTGTGACCAGAATAGTGGTGACAGTGCGAACAGGGCAGTAGCGGCCAGGGACGCGAGCCAGTTGCGGGTCTGATAGAGGAGTAGCGCGAATAATCCCAGGACGGTCAGGCTACCGAAGAAAGCCGACATCAGGTTCAGGCGGAATCCAACATCACCGA
>Ga0210042_1003886_pt1 | contig 10604 bp, 8 predicted proteins | sample CryGeymeta201518_FD_183982 | JGI IMG/M metagenome (GOLD analysis project Ga0210042, IMG submission 183982) | Groundwater microbial communities from Crystal Geyser aquifers in Utah, USA - Crystal Geyser metaG 2015-18 (SPAdes) (version 2) | ecosystem: Environmental > Aquatic > Deep subsurface >... | reverse complement strand
GTCCATGAAAAGGAGTGCCAAGTACTGCCAATAAAATTATTTGGGTGCGTTTCGTTTGAGTTGAGAATATCAGGATCGTTCGAAACGCGATCCATTCCATGCAACAAGGGTTGCCAGATCGTCAATCCCGAAGGGATGCCATGATTGTAGCCGGTGAAACGCGCGGCACGCATAATCCCGAAGGGATGACAGGATGTTGCAAAGGATGTCACCCCTTCGGGGTTGGAAACAAACCATTACCCAAACTAGAATCAGTTCACCCCTTCGGGGTTGGGGAAAATTATTCGATTTTTGGCCTGTGCGAGTGCATCCTCACGGATACGGCAGGACATAAAACAGCATCACCAAAAACATGAACGTGTTGCCCGCCAAAACGCAGACGTGCCAGATCTCATGGTTGCCAAAATGCGGCGGGAACGGATTCGGCTTCCCGCTCCCGAAGATCACCGCGCCGACCGTGTAGCAGAGTCCGCCCGCGAGAAGCAGGGACATGGCTTCCGCGCCGAGTTGTTTATAGATGGGACCGATCAGAAAAATGACGATCCAGCCCATCAGCAAGAAACTGATATTCGACAGCCAGACAGAGATTTTGGTAAAGAAAATAGACTTGAGCGTGATGAAGAAAACCGCCAGGCTCCAGATGACCCCAAATAAAACCCAGCCCGTCGCGCCGCTGAAGATGGTGAGACAAAATGGAGTGTACGTCCCCGCGATGAGGATATAGATGGCGCTATGGTCGAGAATCCCGAAGACGCGCAGGTATTTCCCGAAGAGCAAGAAGAAATGCAGGAGACAACTAAACAAAAAGGACAGGAACAGGCTGGTCCCATAGATCGCAAAGCCGATGACGAGCGCGGGCTTGTGATCCATGGCCGCCAATGTCACCAGCACGGCCAGCGCCGAAACGGACAGGATCGCACCGATCAAATGGCTGATGGCGTTGAAATATTCGTTGCTATCGGGGAAGGAGACGGAGGGGTCGAGGGGAGGTTTTTGGAGGGGCATAGACGGGAGTATATCTCATCGCACTTCCTTCACGCCAGAATCAAAACGTGGCCGTAGTTTCGGTCACGTTTTGATTCTGGGGATTTTACTTCAATCCAAGATTGGCTCTGACTTGCGAAGCCTTGACCGTCTCGGTCTGCCTGGCGCGCTCGTCGAGAAATTTCATCAACTTTTTGTTCTTGCGAGTTAACTCGATTTCGCGTTGCGCCGCGCTTGTTCTCACAGGCTTGCTTTCCATGTAAAGCGTGTCATAACTCAGGTCGATTTCGCCATGCCATTCGACCGATCCAGAAACCACACGGACAGTTTTGAATAAAGCGACATTTCGTAATCGCGTAAATACACCCTTGTCCAAGTAAGGCTTCAAATCAAAGGTGCGTTTTTCGCCATTCTCGAATGTCAGCAAAAGACAATAATCGTCTTTCGCCTCAACGGATTTCACGTATGGGTTCATTTGTTATCCTGCCTGAATTATATCCCGACTTTTAGCGCGGCATTGCTATTTATTGGCCAGATTCGTAGAGCGCTCACCCCTCTCCTGTAATCGGGAGAGGGGACGGGGGTGAGGGCATGGACAATCTCGCGCCGATCAAGTGACTGATGGCGTTGATCGTCGTTGCTGTCTGGCGCGGAGATGAGCGGGTCGAGGGGAGGTTTGGGCATGGGCAGGAGTATATTACAACGCCGCTTCCAATTGCTCAATCACACTCTTTTGTATGGATCCATCTCCCGGTTCGCGCTCGCGGGCGATTTTCTCCGCTTCCAAAAGCGGAATCCCTTCGGGGATGGGTGAGATGGTATCGGGTCGCGGAGCGCCAACATCGTTGACGCCTGTCTTCCACCAATCGCGCAAAGCGATCAAAATTTTCCTGCCATCTTCGCCACGTTCAAGGCAATAGGGAATGATTGGTCGTAGGGGCGTCCCTTGCGGACGCCCGCTCAATAATTCATCCAGCAAAAAACGGTTGTAGCGCAGGGCGTAAATCATTGCTTGTTTGTAATAGTCCAGCGTGCTCAGACTTCCGAAGTCTTTGGAGACTTCGGAAGTCTCGGCTTGCAAATGACCTTGTGTCAATCGCAGGGAAGCAAGATGGTCATTGTATTCGTATTGCTGTGCAAGTTGCTCCGCTTCTGCAAGTAGCGGCGGGATGGCGGCCCGTGTATACGGGGGGTATGAGTAACCGTTTTAGACTTTTCCAGAGTTTTCAGCAAAATAAAGGCGATTTGTAAATCGAAGAGAAAGGCATTTGTTATAACTAGATTCCGCAAGTCTCAACTTGCTAATAATATTTTGGCTTTCAAGTTGGGAAATAGTTTCGTACAAAACACCCAACCAATAAGCAACTTCGGGGATTCCGCTGTCGTCACCTATTTTTTGCTTGAATTCCAAACTCCCTGTCAAATATTCTTCAGCTTTTTCAAATTGAGCCTGCTTAGTTAAAACTAACCCGTAAAAACTAAGGGTGATCCATTTGCCGCCTTGCCATTCTGAATTCCTCTTTTCATATTTTTCTATTGCATCACTAAAACAAAGCGTCGATTCTTTATATTTTTCTTCGAGACCTAACACTAACCCCAAAGTTCGCAACGGAATACCAATTCTGTTATCGCTTTCTTTCCCAAATGCAATTCCTTCGCCAAGTCCTTGCTCAGCCGCATTGAGTTTACCTGACCATATTTGATTCCATAAATCGTTACTGATCAAACGCGATCTCAGAGATGGACTTGGATATGTCTCAAGTAAAGTTAATCCTTTTGCAAGTGCGTTTTCTGCCTGTCTCCAATTGCCCATCAATCCATAAATATCCTTTAGCAAACTGAGGATAAATATACTTCCATACTTATCATTGCTAGATTCAGATGATTGAAGTTGTTCATGAAGTATTGCTAGTCCTTTCTCCCAATCACCTCCAAAGACCCAAAGTTTTCGCTGGTTAGACAATATGAAAATCAAACGTCCATCTCCCGCTGGTAGAAGTCTTCTGCTTTCTTCAAGTATGTTTGTTGCTTTCTCTGCCCCATTTGGTAAACCTAACTTCTCTCGCCGCGTCCAAATACGTCCAAGCTCACACATTGCATATGATCGAAGTTTGTTGCCAGAAGTAGAATCTTCTATCAAGGATATATATATTGTTTCCGCATCATCTTGTTTTTCTTCTTGATATGTCAACCAGCCATTGTAGAATTTGCGCCACAATTGGCTCTCACTCCTTTCTAATGAATAAAGATTAACATCATTCAATAACACACGCAAACGGTTTACCAGCCGATATTGCGCTAATTCTTCTGCCATCTCCTGAAACAATTTAATTCCTGCTTCCTCATCCGCGCGGACACGATGATATAACCTTTCCAATCCCAGCCGTTCCGCTTCTTCGCCTGTGACCTTTTCCAGCCGCTTTTCAAAATACATCGCTACACGTTCATGCAATTCCGCATGTCTTTCAGAATCCTGCACGCGCAAATTCTCATCCATCATCTCGCGCACTGAATCATGCAAAGCAAGACCCTCTGCACGACTTCGCACAAAAGGAAACCTTCGCAGTTCGTTGTACACATCGCGCATGTCTTCCTTGTTCAACACAGCGCGCAAAATGGGCTGGTCGAACCAACGCACAACCGCCGCCGCTTCAAGCGCAGGGATTAACGAACTCGGCACGCCTTCCATCAAGCGGTCAACCAGATTGGCGACAATCTCCGCTTTGACCGATTGAAAATCCTCCACGCCATATTTCACCCAAAGTTGAACGGCGCTCGTCACCACCATCGGCAGTCCGCGCGCAAATTTGATGATCGCTTCCACTTGCGCGGGGTCAGGTTCGCCGCCGCGCATGGTCGCGTAATAGCGGTGGATCAACTGGCGCATGATGTCTTCGGTCATCGGCTTGAGTTCTTCCACCTGCGCGTTCATCATCCAGCCTGACCAGACTCGATTCCAATCGGGCAGTTTTCTGCCCGCAATCACCATCAACACGTTAGGATGAATTTTCTGCGCCACTTCGCCCACCCAATCTTCCAGCGCGGACATTTGCTCATAAGTGTCGAGCAGCAAAACCATGCGTTTTTTCTCGGCGGCTTTGGCGAGGTCTTCGAGAAAGTCGGCGCTGAGTTTTTTGGCGGGGTCGAGCAACAGGTCAATATCGGGTTTGGACAGGAAGCCGCGCAGCCAATCGGTGAGCGCCTCTGCGCCCATGCCGCTGACCACGCCGCCGAGTGCGCCGCCTATGGCAGTTCCAACGCCGGGAATAACAGAACCAATTGCCGCGCCCAACAATGCGCCACCTGCCGTCTCTGCTGTTTTCGACGCGGCTTTGCTGGCTATGTCTACCATACGACTGCCCGCGTTTTGTGTCTTTTTTGCTTGCTCATTCACTTTTGCTTGAATGGTGCGATAGGTTTCCAGCGTTTTTCCAAGTGAGGAAAATTTAACCCCGTCTTCCTTCAAATCTTCCATCCAACGCGTGATGATGTCAAGCACGGATTTTGCATCATCCCCCGAAGCCAGCGCAACGGGAATTTTCTCGCTTTTACAGTGCAAACGGAACATTCGCAACAGGGATGATTTCCCCACACCGCCAACGCCGTGAATCGCAATTAGGCGCTTCGGTAGTGAGGGTGCAGCGACAAACTCTTTGAACGCCACGCGCAAATGTTCAACGTCGGTGAAGTAATTCAGGAGATCGTTGTCAAAATCTGATTGCATATTATCCTGTCCCGTTGGCAAGAATTGAATTTGTTTGGAAGTTATTTTGGGCAAGTATACACCGAGTCCGCTTGAGCGGACTTTGTAAAAATAGCACGAGACGATTCACGAAGTACTTTAGTATCCCTGTGCGGGCTACCAGCGTAGAACAAATCCCCGCGAAACAGACCCCTCCCAAAAACCTGACATGTCTCCGCGAAGCCTTGATCAATCATGGCCTTTGTCCATGCGAGAAGTGAGGATTATTACGGCGCGGGTGAGACATGTCAGGTTTGCCGCGCTCGCTCGAAACCGAACTCGTCTCCAGATTTCCCTGAGGTATAATCTCAACATGAAGCAGAAAGTCGATTTACTGGATGTTGTTGCCCTCACACAGGAACTTCCCAATCGCGATCTGTCTTTGGGACAGGTGGGGACGGTCGTGGAGTTCCTCGCGCCGGATGTCTACGAAGTCGAATTTACGGATAATGAAGGCCGCGCCTTCGCCGAATTGGCTTTACGCGCAGACCAGTTACTGGTCTTGCACTACGAACCTGCGATGGCGTGAATTTGAGTTTTTCGCTCAAGCCCCGAATCCAAGCCAGGTTCGGGGCTTTTTTCATCTTTCATCTTTCATCTTTTATCTTTCATCTTTTCCATTGGTATAATTCCGCCACTAAATCTTTCGGAGCACTCATGACCAAAAAACTAACCGGCAACCAAATCCGCCAGGATTTCATAGACTTCTTCGTCGAGCACGGACACACCGCCGTCCCGTCTATGTCGCTTGTCCCAGGCGGGGACGCTACCCTGCTGTTCACCAACTCGGGCATGGTGCAGTTCAAGGATGTGTTCATCGGCACCGACAAGAAACCCTACACCCGCGCCGTCGACTCGCAGAAATGTATGCGCGTGGCTGGCAAGCACAACGATCTCGATGACGTGGGCCGCGACGACACGCATCACACCTTCTTTGAAATGCTCGGCAACTGGTCGTTTGGCGACTATTACAAAAAAGAAGCCATCGCCTGGTCGTGGCAGTTGCTCACCGACGTGTGGGGTCTGCCCAAGGACAAACTCTACGCCACCGTTTTCAAAGACGATAGCGTAGCGTACCCTGTGGGCAAAGGCAACGTGCCGCAAGATGACGAAGCCGCCGACATTTGGAAGTCACAGCCTGGCTTCGTCCCTGAGCATGTCCTGTTCTTCGGGCGCAAGGATAACTTCTGGCAAATGGCCGAGTTCGGTCCGTGCGGGCCTTGCTCCGAGATCCACCTCGACCTGGGCGAGGAGCGCGACAACCTGCGCGGCACGGAGCATGTCTGCGGCGTGAACGGTGAATGCACACGCTTCCTCGAACTCTGGAACAACGTCTTCATCCAATACAACCTCTTCGAGGATGGCCGCCTCGAACCCCTCCCCGCCAAGCACGTGGACACGGGCATGGGCTTCGAGCGCATCGTCTCCGTTTTGCAGGGCGTGGATTCCAATTACAAAACCGACCTCTTCACCGGCTCGCTCGAAGTCCTGCGCGCCCTCACGGGTCACACCGAAAAAGAAATGCTCGCCGACTTCACGCCCTACCGCGTCATCTGCGACCACGCCCGCTCCGCCGCGTTCCTCATCGCCGACGGCGTCGTCCCTGGCAACGCAAAGCGCAACTACGTCACGCGCATGTTGATTCGCCGCGCGGCGCGCTTCGGCGGCAAGATCGGGCTCCACGAACCGTTCCTTGCAAAAGTGGCCGAGGCCGTCATCGCGGAATACGGCGACTTTTACCCCGAACTGAAAAAGAACCAGGCGACGATTTTGGACAATCTGACTCGGGAAGAAATCCGCTTCGCGCGGACGGTGGAGGCGGGTACCGCTCAACTTGAGAATCTGCTCTCCGACCTCCGCGCCCAATTACCAATTACCAATTACCAATCAACACCTCTCGTCCTGGACGGCCATAAAGCCTTCGACCTCTACGCCACTTATGGCCTTCCCTTCGAAATCTCGCGTGACATCGCCCGCGAGCAAGGACTTGACATTGATGAAAAAGGTTTTACCGAAGCGAAGGAATTGCACAGCAAAGCCTCCGGCGGCGGCAAAGCCATGGGCAAACTCGGTGGCGAGGACTCCGAATACTTTGCCAATATCCTGAAAGACCTGCAAGCCAAAGGTAAATTAGGAAAAGACGGTGTTGAATATGACCCGTATACAGGTACACAGGTAGACAGGTATACAGGTCTGGAAGTCTTGGCATTGATCGTGAATGGACAATCCGTCGAGTCCGCGTCACTTGATGACCAGGTTGAAGTCATCCTGCCAAAGACAGGTTTCTACATCGAAGCGGGCGGACAAGTCGGCGACACAGGCTTCATCCGCTCTCTCCCCTCTCCCGGCGGGAGAGGGGCCGGGGGTGAGGGCGCTTGGGAAATCGAAGTCGCGGGCATGCGCCGCGCTTCCGCGGGCGTGATCGTCCACATTGGCGAAGTCATCTCAGGCCAACCCAAAGTCGGTGACAAAGCCGTCGCCGAAGTGGACCTGGTTCGCCGTCACGACATCATGCGCAACCACACCGCTACGCATCTGCTTCACAAGGCGTTGCATGAAGTTCTAGGAAATAGCGCAGTCCAGGCAGGCTCGCTCGTCGCGCCGGACCGCTTGCGCTTCGACTTCAACCATCCCGAAGCCATGACTCCCGAACAAGTGGAACGCGTCGAGAAGATGGTCAACGAAGCCGTGGCCGCCGATATGCCTGTCCACAAAGAAACCAAGTCCCTCGACGAGGCCAAGAAGGAAGGCGCGACGGCCTTGTTCGGCGAGAAGTACGGCGAGACTGTCCGCACGATTTCCATTCTCGAAAGTTCGTCCAGCAGTTCAGGTTCGTCCAGCAGTTCAGGTTCGTCCAGCAGTTCAACTGCCCGTTCGTTCAGCAGTTCAACTGCTGAACAACAACGACAGGATAAATATTCCTACGAACTCTGCGGCGGCACGCACCTCGACCGCACCTCCGACATCGGCGCGTTCCTCATTGTCAGCGAAGGCTCGGCGGCGGCGGGGATTCGCCGCATCGAAGCGGTGACAGGCCGCGGCGCGTACGACTTGATCGCCAAGCGCTTCAAGACCCTCAAGCAAACTGCGGGCGCGTTGAAATCTTCCGTGGAAGAAGTCCCCGCGAAAGTTGAATCTCTGCAAGATGAAATCTCCGATCTCAAGAAGGAACTCGCCAATCTCCGCGCGCAACAGGCACTTGCGACTTTCGACCTTCGACTTTCGACGGTTCAAACGGTCAAAGACGTAAACGTGCTGGCGGTCGAGATTCCCGATTCAAACGTGGATACCCTGCGTATGCTGGCGGACAAGTTCCGCGAGAAATATCCCTCGGGCGGCGCGGCGGTCCTGGTAACGGGATCCACCGTCATCGCGGTAGTGACCGAGGATCTCGTCAAGCGCGGACTCAAAGCGGGCGACCTCATCATTGGCATCGGCGGCAAGGGCGGCGGGCGTCCCAATTTAGCGCAGGGCAGTCTGCCCGCTTTGCGCGGCAAAGTCGCGGAGGCGTTGTCCAAAGTCGCAAAAGCAGTCGAAGAGAGAGTGAAATAGCCGCGCCCATGAAACGAAAACTTCCCGAACATGGCTGGTGTTTTGTGTGCGGAAGCGAGAATCCGCATGGCATGGGATTGACCCTGTGGATGGACGACGAGGGTGTGATGACCTCCGAGTTCACGCTCGAAAAAACGCAGCAGGGACCTCCCCAGCACGCGCATGGCGGCGCATCTGCCGCGATCCTGGATGAGGCTATGGGGCTGGTGGTTTGGGCGGCGGGCTTGCAGGTGGCGGCGGTCAACCTGGAGATCAATTACCACAGACCCCTGCCTTTATTTCAACCCCTGAGGCTGGAAGCGCGCATCACCCAAAAAGACGAGCGCAAGATATTTTCGACGGGCGAAATCCGCCTGCCGAACGGGGAGATCGCCGTCAGCGGGAGAGGCATTTACGTCATTGCGCCGCAGTTGTTCGAGCAAAGTGCGTTCGCGCGAAATTTGGGCAACGCACCGCAGGCATGAAGTTTTCATCCGATGAACCCAAACTTTTTGAACAGGGCGCTCGCGGCGGGACGTTCCCTGAAATTTTCAACCGCCACACTCCCGCTGGCAATCGTTCTTTTGCTTGCCGCGGCCTTTGGCTGGTTCGTCCCGTCGTTGGGATTCTACTGGGACGATTGGGCGTTCATTCTCACCGGCAAAATGCAGGGGCTGGGGGCCTTCTGGCAATACCACCAATATGACCGCCCCTTGTCGGCCTGGATCAATGTTGCGCAGTTCCCCTGGGTGGGAACGAATCCGGCCGCGTGGCAGGTATTTGCGCTCGGCTTGCGCGGGCTTGCCGCCATCCTCGTCGGGTGGACCGTTCGCCTGCTATGGCCTCAGCGCGCCCGCGAGGCCGCCTGGACGGCTTTGTTATTTGCCGTTTACCCGGTCTTTACACAACAGCCGATTGCAGTCACGTACACCCAACATTGGACGTGCTACATCCTAACCCTGCTCTCCCTGGCGCTGATGATCCTGGCGTTTCGAAATCCGCGCCGCCATTGGCTCTACACCGGGCTGGCGGCGGGCGCGATGGGCTTGAACCTGTTTTCCATGGAATATTTTGCAGGGATGGAATTTCTCCGCCCCGTAATTCTATGGTTCCTCCTAAGCGCCCGTCTTTCCCCGAAGGAAACCGCGCGGCAAGTCATATCCCGCTGGCGGCCCTATCTTGTTGTCCTGGCCGCTTTTGTCATCTGGCGCGTGTTTTTCCTGCGCCTGCCCTCCGACGATCCGAACCAACTCCGCCTCGCGCAGGAATTCGCGGCGGAGCCTGTCTCTGGGTTGAGGACTCTGTGGCAATTTGCCTGGCAGGACACGCTGTACATCCTATTCACCGGTTGGGCGCCCTCTGCCTTTACAAAAGTCCGCGCGTTGGCGGTTGCCGGCGCAACCGCTTTGGTGACGGTGGGGTATCTCTCAAAGTTAAAGATAACGTCCGGGGACGGCGAGGCCGGCTCGAGGTCCTGGGCGATGCGGGCGATGTCCCTTGGACTTTTGGCCGTGCTCCTCGCCCCGTCCCCGGCCTGGTTGATCGGCAAGCAGGTTGCCGTCGGCGCGTACAGCAGTCGTTTTGCCCTGCCCGCCTTGTTCGGCGCCAGCCTTTTGGCGGCGGGTTTGCTGACGATGTTATTCTCGAAGCAGTCCATCAAACTGGCTGTCTTTGGGGTCTTGATCGCGCTGGCGGTTTTATTCCACCACGATAATGCGGCGCGCTACCTCGTTTCGTGGGAACAGCAAAGAAGTTTTTACTGGCAGATGTTTTGGCGCGCGCCCTCCATCCAACCCAACACACCCATATTGTCGGATGGGGAAGTTTTAAACCTGGTCGGTTTTTACTCGACGACCGCAGGCTTGAACCTGTTGTATGGCGAAGGGCGCGATCCCGCCGACCTGGAATATTGGTTTTTCAATTTGGAGAACAAATATGACGCGTCCACGAAGGCTTTGGAATCGAAGCGCCCGTTCTCACCCGCGTTCCGCAACTGGCGGTTTAAGGGGAGGGTGCAGGACAGCCTTGTGATGGAAAATAGCGGAAACACTTGTGTTCGGATCGTGGAAGACGGGCGCCCCGAAAACGAACTGCTCTCATCGTTGTTGCGCGGGCTGGCTCCCGCCTCCAATTTGGATCGCATCCAACTTGACGGGGGGGCGGCCCCGCCTCCCGAAGATGTTTTTGGCCCCGAGCCGGTTCACACGTGGTGTTATTACTATCAAAAGGCGGAACTTGCGCGGCAATTCAGCCAATGGGATGAAATCATCCGCCTGGGGGATGAGGCGCGCGGACAGGGCTTTGCCCCAACGGAACCTGCTGAATGGTTCCCGTTCATCGAAGGGTA
>Ga0210042_1003858_pt1 | contig 10683 bp, 10 predicted proteins | sample CryGeymeta201518_FD_183982 | JGI IMG/M metagenome (GOLD analysis project Ga0210042, IMG submission 183982) | Groundwater microbial communities from Crystal Geyser aquifers in Utah, USA - Crystal Geyser metaG 2015-18 (SPAdes) (version 2) | ecosystem: Environmental > Aquatic > Deep subsurface >... | reverse complement strand
TTGTAAAAATACTAAATAAATGGAATTAATTCAGTAGATATTGGAAAAAATAGTTACTTTGGGGGGAAATTGCGTAAATATAAAAATTATGAAAAAGTTACATAAAGTTGCGCATATAAACTAGTTATAAGCCATTTTAAAAAGACAGAATATGCAACCAAAGCTATTAACAATTAAGGACTATTTTGAACGTTTCAATTTCCAAGAATATGGAACAGGCTGCGGCATTGAAACAGAACCGGAATCAGGGGAAAACTACCTTTGGGCTCAGACATTTCTTCCGAAAGACTTTTTTAATCTCGACCACCCTAGTTTAATTTTCAACCCCTTTTTAAGACATCAAATAGAAGACATTCCTGACCAAGTCCAAGTAAAATTTGAACTTTTTGGCATTGGAAGTATAGGTAATGTTGAAGCGTTTGTTTTTAAGCCTTGGGTGGTAAATGTTGACAATCCAATGCTTTTTCAATTATTAGAAGATTTTCATCTTTTCGTTCCAAACACATTGTTTTACAATCTAATTGAAAGACTAATTTTCCTCGAACAGATAGACCCTAATGTATTTAAGCACATAAGAATATTGCAGGATATTCCATCCAATACATTTCAAAGATTTGGTTTAGACAGGTCTAATGTAACGAAAGTAATTAAGTCGGGAAAACTTGAAATATCGAGAATAGACGAAGTCGATAAGTCGGAAATTTCAAAATTCTATTCTGACAATTGGGAAGGTATAACACCTCAACTTGAAAACAAGTATTTTAGACCTTTACTCAATACTTGGTTTAGAATTACATCTGAAGAATTAAATAGCCAGTTATTTGGACTTAAACAATCAACAGTTAAGAAAACTGTGGGATTTTTACGTTTATACAATACTAATAGTTCATTTACAGGCGGCACATCCTTAGAGTATATAATTGAAAAAGCATATCGCAAAAAAGGCTACGCTACTCAAGCATCATTAGCTTTAATTGATTATCTGAAATATCATTCTTATGCAATTTCATTAGGAGCGGAAGTAAACGACAATAATGAGTTTTCTAAAAAGGTATTGAAGCGATTAGGATTTAGTGAAAGTAAAACGGGTGCTTTTAATAGTGATAACTTCGGACTATCACTTTTTGACAAGCTCAAACATATGGAAGAAAACTTTATCAAAGGAGATATTGAAGTATCAGTGATGACGAAATATGTTGATAAATACGATAGATATTTTTAACGATAGTCAAAAAAAACGACACAGCACATAGACAATGACAGGATATTTAGAAACAGTTCAGAAAAGCAAAAACTACAATAATTACAAATTGACGGCTGACAAGGTTATTCAAATCTTGTCTGACGTTAGAAATGAAAGAACCAAATCACGCAGACGCTGGATTTGGGAGTTAATGCAAAATGCAAAAGACGTTCCCAACATTTATGGTGGCGTAACAATTGAAATAACACTAAGAGACAACGAGTTTATTTTCAGCCACAATGGAAATCCTTTTCAAGTTGAGAATATCACTGGACTAATCCAGCAAGTAAGTTCAGGCAAACCCTCTGACAGCACAAACAAAAGAATTACTGGGAAATTTGGAACAGGCTTTATAAGCACACATTTACTTTCCGATACAGTAACTGTAAAAGGTATTGTAGAACAGAATGGACTTTTGCCGAAATCATTTCAATTTGAGCTAAACAGAAAAGCTGAAAAGTCGGAAGACTTGATAATTTTTATAGCAGAAGAACTTGACAAAATTGAAAAAATAGAAGATGAAAGCATTTTCCCAACAAAACATTCTTACCACTCCCAAAGAAAAGAAACCGACTTTGATACCGTTTTTATTTACCCTTTAGAAAATCCAGAATCAAAAGAAGCAGCAATTGTTGGTGTTGAAGACCTTGCTTCAACTTTGCCACAAACACTATTTTTTGTCGAAGAATTAAAAAAGGTAATTATTAAGAATGAGATTAATGGCAAACATATTACATATGAATTATTTGAAAACAAGAATGAAGGTGACTTTAATTTTCCTTTAATCAAAGAGACGATTAACGGGGTAACACAAGATTTGTGCTTCATACATTTTAAAGACGAGAAACTTGATTTAGCCGTTCCAATTGATAATCATACTGAAAGAAATATTAAGATAATTGAAAAATCAGCAAGGCTTTATAGAGACTTCCCACTTGTTGGGACTGAACACTTTTATTTTCCATTTATTCTGAATGGATTGAACTTTTTCCCAACTGAAAAAAGAGATAGTGTTTTATTAACTGACACCACAAGCAATAGTGTTCTTGTAAATCGAGACATATTCACACACGCCATAAGCAAAGCAAAACTATTTGTAGAATGGCTCAAATCGAATAATGCCAAAAATCTAAGTTTAATTGCTCAAAGCAGAATTCCAACAGTTCTAACAGAAACTGAAGTAATCAATTGGTTTAAAGACAATATTCAAAAATCTTACAGACACTATCTTATCGAACAGGAAATTGTAGAAACTTCATTAAATAAAATAAAACTTAAAGAAGCCAAAATCCCAAAATTTATTGGAACAAAGGAACAAAATGAAAAATTATGGGAAATTCTAAATACTTACTTTGGTGGAGATAGAATTTGTAGAAAAGAACATTTGAGTTCTTGGCAAGACAACATTGGTCTTGAATCAGAAATTGAAACTTGGGGTCAAAAGGTTTTTTATACAATAGAAGATTTGTTGAAGGAAATACAATCCAAAATCACTTTAGAAAATATTTCACTTAAAAGCAGTCAAGAAACGAATATACAATGGCTTAATAGCATATATAAGTTTCTTATTGAGAATGAACTTACAAAGTATTTCAAAGAGTATAAGATTATACCCACTATCAAAGGAACACTTAAATCATTTAATGATGATTTATATATTGAAAAAGACACAAAGATTCCAGACGAATTTATTTCAATTTTCAAATCACTAAAGAATGAAGATTGGAATGACATATTGATTCATAGAGATTTAATCACAATTGATAATTCTCACGCTTCAAAAACAGTGAAAGACATTTCAGACGAAATCAATAAAATCCTTAATTACGAAGAGAAAAATCAATATGGTCAAGTTCAAAGGACTTTCATTGATAAAGAAAATGCAGCAGAATATTTACTTGACATATTGCGTATTTCAGCTGCCAATTCAAATGATTCTCTTCAATCAAAATTATTTGATTCAGCAAAAACATTTTTCAAATCCGATAAGCAATCAATTGTTATAAGTGGAATTTCAGATTTCAATTTTTACTTTACGAAAAAACAACTTATAAAATTACTTCACAATAGAATTGAAGGAGCAAAAACCCTAACAGGGTTAAGTATAGAAAATCCTGATAAATGGCTTCTCGACCATTTGCTATTGCTTCAAGAAAGTTCAGAATTTAAAACGCTTCTGGAATATGGAAATATTATACCGAATCGTAAAAATGAGTTTTGTGCATCTGTTGGTGAAGTATTTAGTTATGGCACAGATGAGAACCCATTAGATGATGACCTTATCGTCATTCTTTTTGACCTTAACAATGCAGAAGATTGGAATAAGATTCTCGTTCACGATTATTTTAGAAAATTAAAACTTCCAGCCAAGACTATTGAAGAACTTGCAACAAAACTAAAGGACGAACTTGAAAAACTTAGAATTGAGAACGCATTTTCAACAAAAAGCGGTGCAATATTAAAATTGATTCATTGGTGTTCAGCTTATGAAAACCGATTTGTTTCGGCTAAACATTTTGACTGGTTTCTTTCCCAAAAGGATAAAATCTTCGTCAACATATCTCTTGAAGATTCAGAAGTTGGTGGTAATATCGTCAAACTCCTATCGAACAAAGAAAAACTTAATGATTTAGTTGCTTTGGCAGAGTCAGGCATAAGTTTAACTCAACTTTCCGAAATAGCTGAAATAGCTAAGTCAATAAGCATAGAAGAAATTAAAAATCTTGCTCAACAATTAAAGGACGAACAAGATGATTTTGAGTTTAAGAAAAAGATTGGCGAAGCAGTAGAAAGAGCATTTATTGAAGCGTTTAATTCTGTAAACCTCCCTTACAACATAACTTATCAAGGAGTTGGCTCACAGGATGTAGTTGTTACCAATCCGACAAATCAAAAATCTTTTTTCATCGAACTAAAATCACTTTCTCCGACTAATTGGGACAAAAGTTTAAAACTTGCAGTTTCCCAAGCAAGAAAAGCAGTGGAGCAGGTAAATGAAGGCAACTATGTAGTTTCAGTATTAGTAAGACCGACAAATTGGGAATTGGCAACAGCAGAATTTATTAAGACGAATTTGAATAGTCAATTTAACATTGGAGCTTTACTGACAAGTGTAGTTGAGAAAGATAAGACCTTTGAGCAATTATTAAGTTCATCGGGGGACATTGACCTTTCATTTGAAGACACAAGAAGAAAAGTAAAAATAGCTGAGCAAATTTGGAGACAAAACGGACAACCATTTAACTCACTCATTGACAGACTAAAACAACACCTCGAATGAAAAAAACGGCTTATAACAGCACCTACAAGAAATTGGCGGTTCAGTGGTTAAATGAAGCTTTGTGCTTCGTATCAAGTTCAGTGGTGGCAGACAGTTTAGTGCTTCGAAATCGCCAACTTCTTGTAGCTGCAAAACGTTATGGGCAAGTTTAACAGACACAAACCAAACGGTCAAATGACAAGAGAACCGCCACAAATACAAAACGACAGCTAACAACTGACGACCAATCGACTTTAAAATGTGGAGACCTGCGACCACTTTAAAAAACGGGGCGACACCGAAAAGCCAAACGAGTAGGACAACAAAAACAATTTTAAAATCAAAATAAAATGGGCAAATACATCGACAACAATTTAATCAAAGACGAACATGTTGAATTAGAAACAACGTATCATTGGATAATTTTCTGCAATTTAAGAGCAGTATTAACTTTATTCATTGCACCACTAATCGACAAATACACAGACGAGTTTGCAATCACAAACAAACGTGTAATCATCAAGACAGGTTTAATCAGTAGAAAGACTTTTGAAATGAACCACACAAAAATCGAAAGTGTAAATGTTGACCAAGGAATTTTAGGCAGAATACTTGGCTACGGGACAATTAGAATTGTAGGTTCGGGCGGGACAAAAGAAGTATTTCCGAAAATTAATAGTCCATTAGAGTTTAGAAAAAAGTTTCAAGAAATGTCAAATTAATTTAATGTCTCATACGGGGAATGGGAGAAAATCCCTCGCCTTTAGGCGAAGACTTGAGTTTGATAGTTTTGGAGGATGGAGAATTACCGAAAGACCTCTCACAGCCTTTATGACCTGAAATACCACATTGTGTGGATAACCAAATATAGGAAGAAGGTTCTTGTAGGCGAGGTCGCCCATCGTGTCCGAGAACTGATAAGGATGATATGCAAGCAACAGGATGTGGAAATCATTAAAGGACATGTTTCCTCCGACCACGTTCATCTGTTTGTTTCGGTGCCTCCCCATCTGTCGGTGAGCGATCTTGTGAAGAAGCTGAAGGGGAAGAGCAGTTGGAAGATCATGAGTGAGTTCAAGACCATATCGAAGCAGTACTGGGGCAGACATTTTTGGGGTCGGGGCTATTTTGCCGCCAGTTCGGGTAATGTGACGGATGAGGTGATAATGGAGTATATAAAGAATCAGGATGTAAATCGTCCGGACGGTGACTTCACCATCTCGGAGGACAAGTAGTCGTCATTTGACGACATTAACCCAAACCCACCGACCTGAGTCGGTGGTAGTTTAGTCATTTAGTCGGGGACAAACTCTTGTTTGTTCTCGACTTTACAACAAACGAAATTATGTTTAAAGAACAAGACCGTGTTCGGTTTATAGACACAGAAAAGGACAAACAATTTGGTGTTCTAATTATTTTCAACATCAAAGGCGACATTGCGACCCTTGGTAGCGGTGACTATGCAAACCTTGGTCAAAATATGTGCAACGCAAAACTGACAGAATTAAAACGTGCAGAATAGAAAACCAGCCCATAACAGCACCTACCCAAAAGTGGCGGTTCAGTGCTCCGCAGACACATTTGTGGTTAATCAAAATTTGTTCTCCGCATCAACATTTGTGGTTAAAATCGCCACCTTCGGGTAGCTGCCAACCGTTGTATGCAATGCCGAAAAAAATCGAACACAACGACATACATTGACATTGTAAACAAATTAATTTACATAAAAAAATAGGGATAAGCTGAAAACCGAATTAGAGTAGGCAAAAAAAAAATATAATTATGGCAATTTCAGATGTACAAATTAAAGGTAGTTATTACTATATCTATGACGAAAACGGAAAGAAAATTTCTTCTCTATCAACAACAAATGGAGAGTTGTTAGACTTTGGAACAGATTTCTTAATTCTTGAAAAAGGCAGTTATTATTATACATATAATGAGGATGCTAAAAAAATAAATTCACTTTCAACAACGAATGGCGATTTTAGAAATGCGTCAGGTAACTCTTTTAATCTTAAAAAAGGTAGCTACATATATACATATGACAAAAATTGTAAAAAAACTGGTTCAAGAACAGCATAAAATATGAATACAAGTATTATAGATATTCCAAGAGAAGCAAAAGAAAAAGATAATTTTGGAATTGCACCATTTGAAAATGGATTAAAAAGATTTATAGAAAATTCTTCAACACCAATTACAATAGCATTACAAGGAGAATGGGGAAGCGGAAAGACTTCATTAATGAATCTTCTGCAAGAAAATTTATGTGATAATGAAAATCAACAAAAACCCTTTAACTCTATTTGGTTAAATACGTGGGAATATGCACTAATGAAAGATGCTCAATCAACATTGGTGTCAATTATTTATCAATTAATAAAAGAGGTTACAAATCTTTCGCAAGCTGAAAGTACAAAATCTGAAAAACTTTTTAAAACTTTTGCTAAATTTAGTAATAAAGTCGCTTTAGCAACTTCAAAAGTAATTGCTGAAAAAGCATTTAGTGGTAGCGGAGAAATTATTGATGCCGCATTTAACTCTGACAGTAATAATTCTGTATCTGAAATTCGTAAACAATTAGAAGATATAATTGAATCCCACAAAACTAAAATTAATAATAAAGGTTTTATTTTCTTTATTGACGATTTAGATAGAATAGACCCACCAGTTGCAGTTGAGTTATTAGAGTTATTGAAAAATATTTTCACATTAAAGAACTGTATTTTTGTTTTGGCGATTGATTACGATGTAGTTGTAAAAGGTTTAGAACCTAAATTCGGTATATTATCAGATAAAAACGAACGGGAATTTAGGTCGTTTTTTGATAAAATAATTCAAGTTCCTTTTTCAATGCCTGTAGCAAGTTATAAAGTAAACGACTTTCTAAAAGAAAGCTTAAGGAATATTGAATATATAACTACAGCACAAGCTTCAAATGACGTTTTAATAACAAAGCTTTCAACTATTGCAAATCTATCCGTTGGTTCAAATCCAAGGTCAATAAAAAGACTTTTAAATTCACTTTCACTAATTAAGTGCATTAACGATGCAAAAGAGGATGATGATTTAAAACTTGAAACTGACACAGATTTATTGCTAAATTTTTTCCTTGTTAGCTTGCAAATTGCTTATCCTAAAATTTATAATATCCTTGTTGAAAATAATGACTTTACAGCTTGGAATGAGACCATTGCTTTAAACTACAATTTGAAACCTTTAGATGAAAATTCCCAAAACAAACTTAATCAAATGGAAGAATTTGATGAAGAATGGGAAAAAATATTATTCAGATTGTGTGAAACAGATTATTATTTAAAACAAAAAGCGTTAAGTCTATCGTCATTATTAAATATGATTAAAGAAATTGTTGAAAATTCTTTGAGTACTGACGATGAAGACAAAGAGGATTTAGAACATTATATAAATAGAATAATTTCATTATCTGCAATCACTAATTTGAAAGCAAATGACAATAATAGTATTAGTTTTCACAAGCCTACTCTATTAAAAAATGCACGAAATAAAATATTGGCTAGACTAAAAGAAGTAATGCCAAACTATGCCAATCAAATTAAACCAATAGGGAAACGTGTTCAAGTAAATGCACCAATTAGAATAGATGAAAAAACAAGTTTTAATTTAAGTTGTGGTTCAGTAGATGGTAAAATCAAATTAGATATTTGGACTAATTTGTGGTATTTCCCTCAAAATCATCCTACAATTAAAGAGACATTTAAAGATAAAGATTTGTTGAATGATTTAGAAATTTTAGAAAACGAATATAATGGTTTGGTAACAAAATTTATGTTAGGCTCGTCAATCTATAAATTTGCCAAATTATTAGACAAAGAACACACAAATAAAGATGGTTTTCAGTCTCATTTAGTGTTATCTGTAAGATTAGACAATACGAATTCTTTTTATGAAAATAGTGTAATAAATAAAATTTGTGAGGCGGTTCAAATAATGCACGACTATCGAACAAAAATATTAGTGCTGACGAACAAAATTAACAACAATGGATAGAAATTATTGGCTTTTTAGAGTTTCAGAAAAATGGGGAAAAAGAATAGATTTTTGTAAAGAAAATAATCTTGTTTATTGTGGCTGGAATATTGGTTTAAGTTCAAAAACAACCAAAGAGGTTTTAACAGAGAATCCTTGGGCATCAAGAATGGCAATTAAATTTTGCCATATTCAAGATGGCGATGTAATCATTATGCCCAATTATGGCGGAATAGCTATTGGAATTGCAAAGAACAAGCAATTAAGAGAAGATTTGGACTGGCAAGACACTTTGAATGTACATTGGCTTACAAAATGGTATCCAAGAAAAGATTTAAGTTCTAAATTTCAATCAAGATTGAAATTTAGAGGAACTTTTTTAAATTTAATTGACTTAAAGTCTGATATTGAAACACTAATAAATTCAGATTTTGTATCTCTCAAAGAAAGTTTCAATCAAAAAATTGAATTAGAAAGAGTAGAAAATATAAAAACGATAGCTGAACACTTAAATAAAAGAGCAGACATATATTTTCAAGATGTTGAATTTGAAAAATTTATTTTAGAACTTTTTAAAATCAATTACAATGGATTTGAGGGTTTTAAAAACGACCAAAGACAAGAAGCTATTGACGGTAAAGATTTGTGTTTAACATACGCAATTGACGAATTAGATTTGTTTTTAGAGTTAAACATACAAGTAAAACAACATACAAATAAAGCATCTTTTGGCGGAGTTTTTCAAATAAACAAAAGTGTGAATGATGATAAAAATACTTTAAGCCGTAATATATTAGTAACAAGCGGAACAGTTGATGATGATTTTAAGAAAAAAGCACTTGAAACAAATGTATATGTTTACGGCCCAGAAGATATTGCGAAAATGATTTTAGATAATTATTCAGATATAAGCGAAAAATATTTACAAAAGCTAAACATTATCAACAGATTAACGATAATTGAACAATAAAGCACTGCATACAACAATGTATAAAAATAATAGCGGGTTTTGTGCCAAATCAAAAGTAAGAAAATATAAAAAAGGTCTATGTTTAACCGAAAAGTTAGTGCATTTTAATCCGCTACTATTCTTATACTAGACCGTTGTGCTTAATACTGAAAAACAAAAAATGAGAGGCCATTTAACAATATTATTTTTGAGTTTGCCTTTTATAATTTTTGGTCAAACAACCAATTCTATTAATAGAGATTCTATTGTGTACACAAAATGGAATTGTGAAAAAGGAATCGAAGATGCAAGAAATGATTTTAAAAATGGCAACTACAATTGTTTTTCTTACGGTTTAATAGCACAAAATGATTCTGATTTTGATAGTTACCTGGAAGATTATCGAAAAAATGAATATGGAATTATTGCTAGGAATGCTGGTTGTGTTATATCCGAACATTCAAAATGTTATTCAGAAGTAATGACGGAATTAGTTTATGAAAAATTTGGTTCTGACATATTTGAAAAATCAAGAAAAGAAGCAAAAGAATTATACAACAAAAAGAAATCTGACTCACTTAGCTTAACGGGAATAAAAGAAATTCCGAAAAAAGTCTTTAATCGCACTGAATTGAAATATTTATCCATTATCGGACAAGACTGTGATATTAAACCAATGGATTGTTTCGCAATTAATGAGGTTCCAAAAGATATTCAAAACTTAAAAAATCTCGAAGTATTGCGACTGACTTTGAACTATATCAATAAACTACCGATTGAGATTTTAGAGTTAAAAAAGCTTAAAATACTTGATTTGACTGATAATCCAAATTTTTCGGATTTAGAGACTGTTGGAAAAATAAAATGGTTGAAAGAGTTTTATTGTTATGGTTGTAACCTATCTGATAAAGGAATTGACCAACTAAAAATAGAATTACCGAATTGTAAAATAGGTGTCGAATAAAGTACTAAGCACAACACAGTATAACCGCAATTACGGCGGATTCGACTGCGTCCGAATCCACGCGTAATTGCTACCGTTGGTGCTTATCCGAAAAACATTAAATTTAATCCCGTAACTGCGGTTATACTAAACGTTAGCGGTAAGCGTGACAGAACTGACTGCTGAAATTATACAGCTGAAAAACTTGCTATTTGATAACTTTTGAGTTAACTTTGCAGAATGAAATCTCAAAGGCAAATCATTTTTCATAAAAACCA
>Ga0210042_1003850_pt1 | contig 10688 bp, 11 predicted proteins | sample CryGeymeta201518_FD_183982 | JGI IMG/M metagenome (GOLD analysis project Ga0210042, IMG submission 183982) | Groundwater microbial communities from Crystal Geyser aquifers in Utah, USA - Crystal Geyser metaG 2015-18 (SPAdes) (version 2) | ecosystem: Environmental > Aquatic > Deep subsurface >... | reverse complement strand
CTTTCCCGCATCGCGGTCAGCGCTTCAATCTGATCGGCTGCCAGCGGTGTTTTGCCGACATTCTCTTCATCCCACTTTGCGGCAGACTCTTTGCCGTCCTTCGTGCGCTTGTCGAACTTCGGCGCAAACACATAGTTCTTGGCAAAGACTTCCGGCTCCAGGATGAATGCGTGGAAGGCGGAACCGAACTCCATTGCTGGCGTTGGTCCCTCTCCACCGGTCTTGTATTGCATGTAGTGCTCGGGTGACTTGAGCAGCTTGACGATGCCACTGTGGGAAATCTCTTCCCCGGCGTGGTATTGGTCGATTGGAAGGTTGCGAACGAAGCGTTTCTTCATGGTGTGTCTCCTTGAATGAATTCAGGGGACACATACCCACGAGGGGAACGATGTCCCCAGGTGGGTGTGGTTGGTTAGAGGCCGAGCGTCCGAACGACGGGACGGCTGATTGCATAACCGGAAACGATGCAGGCAACGATAACGAATAACATGGTGATCTCCTTTTTGACAAAACAAAAAAAAGGGACACCATGCCCCAAAGGGGACGATGTCCCCGTTGGGGTGCTGCTTTGGGTGAATCATTGACGATTACTCGTCTTCCGTTTGTTTGAATTGGTCGGATGCCAATATCAGTTCGAGCGATAAGCTGCGAAGTAGATGCGGCAAAAATACCGCGTCCTAGATTCACTGTCAATCATTCAGCGCGCTCAATACTTATAGGCCGATACGCTGAATATTCCTCACATGCTCCCCAGAGCATCTACAGCACGCCTGCGCTTTGAAATCCTCAGAAACATCCTGAAGAAGTTGCAAAAATGCGGTTCAAATTTGGACCGTATTTCGAGGATTTTCTTGAGAAGCCGTGGCAAAGTCATGCCGATGAAAACTTTCAAATCCCTTAATTCGATTGAAGCATGGCTATGGTGCATGGCGCGTCTTGATGCGATGCACGCGCACCTTGTTCGCTACGGCTATGTCTATATTGCCCTGCTTTTCGGGTACGGGGCCTTCTCGATGAAATATGAGATGAACATCAACCTGAGCAACAGTCTGGGTGGCACTGTGTATCTGGTAGAGAAAGGAGCGCTGCCGTCGCTCAATGACTATGCAGCTTTCTACTACCCGAGCGATTTCATCTACCCGAAGCATGCGCGATTCCTGAAGCGTGTGGTTGGTGTAGCCGGTGATACGGTTGAATCAAAGGGGCATCAATTCTTCGTGAACGGGATGACGGTAGGAGTGGCCTTGCCCGTCACATCTGACGGAAAGCCCATCGAAGAAAACGATTTCAAGGGCGTCATCCCTGCCGGGCATTACTACATGCAGGGAGACCATCCAAAGAGCCTTGATTCTCGCTACAAGGTCGTGGGGCTTGTATCTGACCAAATGCTCATTGGCCGCGGATACCGCTTGTTCTAATGACCACGCTTGTCGATCATCTGCTGGTGAAGTTCGGCTTCTTGCCAAAGGTGCATGCCACCACATCGGCGGATGTCTCACCCTCCCCGCTCAAAACAACGAACTCGCTTGGCGACTTGAGCAATGTCCCGCGCTACCCCCCATTCATGGAGGGCCTGCCGATATTCCAGCCAGCCATCCTGCTCGCCACTCAGAAGGAATTGGTGGACGGGGTTCGCCAGATCATCGCCAACGAAGCGCTACTGAACGAGCATTACATGCCTGCGATGATGCGCCTGGCTGCGCTGGTCCAGATGCTGCCAGCGTCTCAAGCTCATCATCATCGCGGTGCTGGTGGCATGTTGCGCCACTCGCTTGAGGTCGGTCTTTGGGCACTGCAACAAACCGAAGGGAAGCTGATCCGTGGTGTCGTCACCCCACAGCAACGGCGCGTCATAGAACCGCGCTGGAAGCTAACCGTATTCCTTGCAGGCGTCTGCCATGACCTTGGCAAGATCGTCACTGACGTTTCCGTTACCGATCGCGCTAACGCGGTTCGGTGGCGTCCATACAAGCACGGATTGTATGACTGGGCTACCAGTCACCATATCGACAACTACTTCCTTCACTGGAATGATGGCCGAGGCAAGAAGCATGTCACCATTTCCAGCACTCTCATGCATTTGGTGGTTGGCCAGGAGTCCATGGATTGGATCAGTGATGGCAGCACTGATGCATGGGTGTGGCTGAACGAGTCTCTGAACAACAATCCTGGCGCAACCAACCAGATTCACAACTTCGTTGTGAAGGCAGACCAACTGAGTGTCGAGCGAGATTTGAAGGGCATGGGCGTGGCCATGGCCGGCTACGAGATCGGTGTACCTGTCGAGCGCTACCTTACCGACATCATGCGTCGGCTGGTGCAGGAGGGTATCTGGCGCATCAATGAGCCTTCTGCCCGAGTTTGGAATCTTGATGGCACAACCTATCTGGTCTGGCCGTTGGCCGGCGAAGAGATTGCGCGCCGCACCAAGGACGAAGACATCCCGGGGTTGCCCAAGACGGCAGACGGCATCCTGGACATGATGGTTGAGCGAGAGATCGCCTTCCTGCGCGACGACCACGATGATCCGTTCTACTACATTTCCCCGAACGTCATCACCGAGAAAATTCCCAATATGCGGATGAAGGCGATTCGCCTCCGCGACCAGGCCCTGATCAGCTCGATGCCGATTGCTCCAATTCCAGGAAAGATTCATTCCAGTAAAACAGGGGGGACAACGGAGCGCGCAGAGGTGCAAGGCGAATTGCCTCTGAATTCTCAGGACGGCTCCAGCGCGGCTGTGGAGCGTGTAGAAACAGCGCCCGCCCAGGCCGCACCGCGGCAGAACGTCCCCAGCACACCTGTAGAACATTTGCCCCCAATCGACGCTACTGGTGTGGTCGGGGAAGAATCACCCTCGTCTCCCCCTATCGAAGCGTCGCCCCCGCCCACGACCGAGCCACCACAAGTCTGTGAGCCGCTGGCCTTGGACGCGCTGGATGGCGCAATGGGGGAGTTGCTGCGAGTCCTGATCGCCGACTTCCAAAACGGCAAGAAATCATTTGCGAGCCTTGCAGCCAGACATTCCGATGGAACTGTCCATCTCAAATGGCCGGATGCTTTCGCCACCTACGGTTTCAGTGGCAAACAGATCCTTGATGAACTGACAGAACTGGGCTGGATGATCCCCGCCAGCGATGTGGCCAAGGTGGGCGATGCGGAGTTTGCTGACGGCATCGCCAAGTCAATCAAATTGAGCCCCGTTGTCGGTCATCTGTTCGGTTCAGGCAGCAAGGCATTTGAAAGCGTCGCGCGTGGATTGAATGAGGCAATTTCGCCTGTGAAGTCCGAGAAGTCCCCAATCACCGCTTCGAGTTTCGAGGAGGTCTTCCAGATCCCGGATTCAGGACAACCCTCGCAGACGGCCAAGAAATCCAGAAAGCGCGCGGCGAAGAAGAAGGTGGCCACCCCGGAGAGTGCGGCAGTCGGTCAACCAAATGCAGCGAAGCTTGGGCGCAACTGGCTCACCCATTTGTATCAACACAGTAAAGGCAAGTCCATTGTTAAAAGTGAATAAAGCGGAAGTGATCGACGTGATCGTTGGCCAGTACGACAACGGCTTATGGTACGCCACGGCCCCTGCCATCCCATGGCTGGCGGCTGAAGGTGACTCGCAGGGCAATGTGATGGAGACCATCGAAAGCATTGCGCCTGCCCTGAGAGGCCGCTTGTGCCTGGACATCCCATTCGAGTTGGATTGGCTTGTTATGGATGCGGACAAATGAGGCGAAAGATCATTTCATCGCTACTGCTGGTTGCGCTTCTTCCCGTGTCCTCTGGTGCCGGCGCAGATGATCTCGGTGTCGTCGGCCCGACCTACAAAATCACAGAGCGTGATGCACTCGAATTGATTACATCGAAGCTCAAGCAGATGGAGCAGTCGGGGGAATTGGCCCGGTACCAGGAGGACTACAAGAACAAGGTCATCAACAGTATCGAACATCCGAGGACGCTGGCTGGATTCAAGTCCACCGAAACAGCATCCACGCACTACTACGACCCTTCAATGGTGACAGGCAAGGACATCGTGGATGCGGCAGGTAAAGTCATTTATGCGCGCGGCACACGGGTCAACCCGCTCGATTATGTCGGCTGGAACACCTATCTGCTCTTCGTGGATGGTCGCGATGAGAAGCAGCTCGCATTCAGCAAGAAGGTCGTAGCCTCATCGGATAGGCCGGTGAAGGTGGTGTTGGTCGCCGGTGAGCCGATGGCTTTGATGCGCAAATGGAAATCTACCGTCTATTACGACCAGGGTGGAAAGCTGACACGACGTTTTGCCATCACTCAGGTTCCGGCCATTGTCAGACAAGAAGGAAAGAGGCTTCGCATCGATGAACTACGCTACTAAATCACTATTTGCATTTTTGATGTTGCTGGCCAGCATGCAAAACGTATCTGCCGCGCTTGATTGTCAGGGCAAATTCCCCAACCTCGCGACCGATATTTGCTGGAGTTGTGCATTCCCGATCAAGCTGGGCGGCGTACCACTTTCTGTCTTCGGTCAGGAGGACACTCCAAGCCCGGGCGGCGCGCCGACCTGTGTGTGTGGAGTAAATCCGGGTCTGAAAGTCAGCTTCTGGGAGCCGATCCGCCACGTTGATGTTGTGCGTAAGCCGTTCTGCATGACAGCCCTGGGTGGAATCGACATGAATCCGGGATTTGATGCGCCGCACGGGACTCAAACGAAGCTTGACCACTCCGGTACCAGCTCGTTCTACCAGGCTCACTGGTATGTCGATCCCATCTTTGTTTTACTGCAAGTTATCGTCGACAGCCCATGCCTTGAGCAAAACGTTTTCGATGTTGCCTACATGACTGAACTCGACCCTCTGTGGAATGACGATGAGCTGACCAGCATTCTCAATCCAGACTCTTTTCTGTTTGGCAACTTGATCGCCAGGCTCGCCTGTGCGGCGGATTGCGTCGCATCAACCGCCGGTTTTCCATTGAATACACTGTTTTGGTGTGCGGGATGCCAAGGGTCGATGTATCCGTTGAATGGGCATGTCGCTTCGCATATCGGGGGGGTGCAGGCCTCCAGCCTGATCGTCTCTCGCCTGATTGCCAAGATGCACCGGGAGGGTTTGATGTGGGCAGCATCCGGGGATAGTGGAATGTGCGGGTACTACCCGCAACTGCTCATGGATAAGACGGGCTACAAATTCCAGATGCACTTCCCTGTCGCGCAAAACAAGATCGGTGGAAAATGCTGCCAGCCGCTTGGGCGCACCTCGATCTTGTGGGGTGCCGGCAAGGAGATCCCTGGTGTTGGCGAAGACTTTGCATACATGATCTTCCGCAAACGTGATTGCTGTCAGGGGGCGTTCTGATGTCCTGCAACCGTGTGAACCCCCTACTCGTCTTGTTGCTCTCGCTTGCAGTGGTGCCATTGGCTACAGCGAATGAGCCTGCAGAAACCCCTTTGGAAAAATCGAACAGGGTTTTGCAGGAGTTGAATGCGCAGTTTGCCCAGCATCGGCGACCGGAGGCTCCCAAGCTCGACGCGCTACCGCAGCCATCAACCACCGTTTCACCATCAGACCTGGCTCAACAGTTCAGCACCCCGCCCGTCTTGCCAATCAATGCGGCCGCGCATGAATTGCTCGTATTTGTCTCATTTTCAATGCCGCGAGAAGGCTTGTTGCGCATAGTAGAGCAATCCGAAAAAACAGGCGCAAAGATGGTGTTTCGCGGCATGGCCGGCGACAAGCTCACCAGTATGTCGCGGAGTGTTGCCGATATTCTGGGCAATCACCGTGTTGAGGCGCTGATTCATCCCCAGGCATTTACCCAATTCAAGGTGGATCGGGTTCCTGCGCTGGTTCTTGCCAAATCGGATGCCGGCAATCATCTGGACAATGGTTGCGTTCAGACTGGCAGCTACATCAAGGTGACGGGGGACGTTGGGCAAGATTATGCGCTTGATCTGATCGAGCGCACATCGCCGCAATGGGCCGCCGCCGCCCGTCAATTCAACAACAAACTTGCGAGGGGGTTCAATCAATGAAAAGGGTGGTTTTGGTGATCGGCGTGTGCCTGGCTGTCGTTCAGTCTCCTGCGTGGGCGGCGGCGCTTACTCCGGCTGAACAGGCGGCTGCCGCACAAAAAGCGTTTTCCGATGCGCAGGCACTGGCTGGAGGAGCCTCCGCCAGCGCGGCTGCGGGTCTCTCCGGCAACGCCGCGGCAAACACCGTCAACGGTTTCAATTCGACGTACTACCAGTATTCAAATACCGCGCCGGAAGCTGCTCTATTTCAGGGCGGCAATGGCAGCACACAGGCCCCGGCCCTTAATAAGATCACAAGCTGCGCCAATGATCCGGCAAACCCGGACAAGTTTTTGCAGCAAAATTGCGACGCCATCAACCTGATGGCGAAGAACCCCAGTACAAGGCCGCAATTCCAGATTACCTACGATCCGTCGTTCACCAAGACGCGGGCAATCGAAGCGAACTCATCAACCCTTGCCGCAAATGCGCTTGGCTTTGTCGATCAAAATGCGATCGGCGCATTCACCGGATGCACAACCCAAAGCCAAACTACGCCAGCGACTCAAACGATTGAAGTGTGTCACGAAGGACCAACCGGCTCCAACCAGACATGCAGAATCGGACGCTCTGTCGTTGTGTCCGCCAACACCAACTACCAGTGCGACCAGACCACGAGGAGCTACGAATCCTTGAAGTGCGGCCGTATCGCGACCGCGACCTGCACAGGCGGGGGGGATGGTTGCGATCGGGGCGGCATCGTGCCAAACAGTTGGGGTGGTGACATGTCCACAACATTCACGCCCGACGGAGCAGGCAACTACATCCTCCAGTTCGGCACCATTGCCGATAACTATTGGGGTGGATGGGGGGCGGTGTACGACCGCACCATGACCTTCACCATAAAAGATGTGGCTCTTATTTCCATGTTTAGCCTGGTGCGCGCCGCGTTTGACGATTGGCTGCTGGTGAGTATCAACGGTACGGTGGTTTATGTGGGGCCCAAAGGGGGCGACCGCCTGGAGACCTTCTATAGAAAATGCACAGGCACAAGAAGAGCTTGTGACGGATTCGATCCTGGGCCATTCGTCCGTTACTGCGCCACCTGTGAAGGCTCTCCCGAACTCAGCACGAACTGGAATATTGGACTGAATATCAATCTCAAACCGTTCCTCAAGACCGGTGCCAATACGATTTTCGTGCGCACAATTGTAGCCGGGTATGGTGAGGGAGCCATCCAGATCAGAACGCGGCAGCTTTGTCCGATCACTTGCACTGCATCCACCGACAATCAATGTCAATCTCTTGAGGCTCGTGCGTTATGACCAGAATTTTTTTCTCCTTGGTGTTGCTCTTGCTTTTCTCGCACCCGGCGCTGGCGGCGAGTTGCCAGAAGACGGGGTCGGTTTGTGTGGATTCAACTCCTTGCAAGATGGTGGGGAGCAATAAGGTATGTCTGGATCAGCTTGGTTTGTCTTGCTGGAATTACGAGGATACCTACACCTGCCTCAAGCCGGACGCGGTCGATTACTGCGCTGCGATCTCTCAGGTGCCCGGCTGCCGACAGACAGGTTCCGTGTGCAGCGCAACGGATACCGTTTTGGGCTCCGGTTGCATGAAGTGGACGAACACATGGCAGTGCGATGCCGGTGTCGGCACGCCAGCCAATACCGTCGCGCTCGACACAACCTACACCATCACGTCCGACACCATCAATGCTTCCGCATGCAGTTCGCTTTCTGCAAATCCATCCTGCAAGCTGGCGTCACACACCTGCGTCGAGCCTGCTGGAACGCGCACAATCAACGGCCTGCCTGTCTACAAGGATTGCTGGGCGTGGCAAGACGACTATTCGTGCCTGGGGCCGATCAAGTCTGATTGTGCTGTTCTGCAAAACAGGGGATGCACACTCAGCTCCTCGAAATGTGTCAGCTACGGCACCAACAATACCTGCACGTTGACGGAGCACGTCTATTCGTGCCAGGACAAGCCGGCCTCCACGTCCAGTATCATCAATTGTGGCGGCAGCCAGTATTGCACCGGCGGGAATTGCTTTGGCGCCGGTCATATACCCGACCCCGACCTGGCAAAAGCGGCGGCAATGATGGAGGCCGCGCGCCAGTCCGGCAACTACATGGATCCGGGAAGTTTGATTATTTTTGGTGGTGAATCGGGAAGTTGCAAAAATAAATTGGGCGGTCTGTCGAATTGCTGCAACGCGACAGGTGGTGGGGCCGGGCTGAACAACTCCAGCACGATGGGGGGAAAAATACTGACGACGGCTGGTGGGCAGGCGATCGTGGCCGGCAGCGCGTATATGTACGATGTGATGTACAACAGCTATGCAGCATATCAGGCCATGGCGGCAACGGCGGCCACTGCTGGAAGTGCCGGGGCGGCGGCGACGATGGCGGCTACGGCGACTACCTATGAAGCGTCTGCATATGGCGTAACCATGTCGTATTCTGCTAATGCTGGATTCACTTTTGGTTTCGATCCAACAAGTCTGGCAATTTCTGTCGCAATCATGGTTGTGATGGATTACATGGCATGTGACCCGCCAGAAAAAATGCTCGGCATGAAAAAAGGGCAGAACCTGTGCCGCTTTGCAGGGAGTCATTGTTCAAAATCTCTTCTGTCTGGTGCATGTATTGAAATTACGGAAAACTATTGCTGCTTCAACTCGCGCCTTGCAAGAATCATGAATACAGCCGGGGCCGCACAACTCGGGAGACCGGCATCGGATTGTTCCGGGTTCACGCCTGCCGAATTTACATCCATAGACTTCTCGAAAATCGACCTGTCCGAGTTCGAAGCGGAAATCATGGCCAACGTGCAACTGCCGAGCGCTAATGCAGTCGAAACAGATTCCGCATCTACGATTCAGCAAAAACTCAACAATTACTATACGAGGGGCAAGCAATGATTCGAATTGAAAGAAAAGCATTACTCGGTTGTTTGATGTTTCTGTTGGCTGATGTCGCCAACGCCGAGATTCTGACGCTCGTCAGGAATGCGCCTGCCGAAGCTGCAACGTCTATGGCTGGCCCATCGTGCCATCTGAGCCCGCGCGCGTTGAGCGATCTGTTTGCAGAGGCCGGGATAAAAATCGCCGATGCAGCAGACAAAACCAATGTCAACGATGCCTGCAGGGCTGATGTAGACGGATTCATCTCTGTGGTTCTCAATGGCAACGACTACATATCCAAGATGCCTGTCGATTGGTTCGCAGGGCATCAGGACAATCCGGAGTATGTTGAATCCGCACTACCAAAATCCGCCAATGATGCCTTGCTTGCCCTGAACAAGCTGGCCGATGAATATGATGTGGCAAACGTCGAAGCGAAGGCTGAAGACAAGATGTCTGATGCAGAAAGACATGCCAAACATAGTCGTGGGTCGGACGCTGGTGCGGCAGTGGGTGGCTCTTCTTCTTGGGGGCTGGTCGGTGCAATTGGAGGAAGCCTGATCGGATCCTTGTTTGATTCAAGAAAAGGATACGAACCACCGGCTGGGCTTCTGCGCCTCAGCGTCGATATTTCCAACCAGACTGCCGCTGGTCAGCCGCAACTATTCAAGGTCGTGATTTATGCGGCTTCAACCGCCAAAGAACACCCCTTCGACTTGTTGCGCACCGCCGTGAAGCGTGCTGTCGCCGAGATTCAAACCCGGCCGGAAACAGCAAACACCGCCAGTGCATCCGCACCGGCTATCCAAACCCGGGAGGTTCACTGATGAAAAAGAGGGTACTTTCCCTGGCTTGTTTGGCCATGCTGGCCAGCGCCGCCCAGGCATCCGAAAGCTACAGCGTCAAAGATCTGATGTTGCATGCCCTCAACTCGATTGATGGCAAAGCCTCTGGCATCGTGGAAGGCAAAGAGGCCGACAAAATCCATGAAACCACCGGTTCATACGACCCATTGCGCGGCGAAGTGTCCACGATACGGCGCTACAAGGAGGCTGGCTGCAGCCGCCTCTCACTGAAACTGATTCAGCCCAATACGCCGACGAAGGAAGGCCCTAAAACGGACTTCGCCATGAACTATGAGCTGGATCTGTGCAAGAGCGGTATGCCTCCAAGCAGTACGGCTCACTGACGGTAGATACCTATGCTGAATTTCACGATGGAGCAGTTCATTCTGGTGGCAGTCGGAGTCCTGGTCGCCTATGTGGCGTTCAGAATACTGGCTGGATTGTTTAGAATCGCCGCATTCGTCGCCGTCATCGCAGGTTTGTGGGTTCTCGTATTTCAACCGAGCATGTTGAGTGGTTCCCAGATCAACGGCCAGATTGCCGAACTTTCACCAAAGGCCCAGTTGGCGGTTGCAGAGTTCAACCGGTGCTTTAGCCAGGTCGTCGCATCAATTGGCCAAGGTGGCGAATCCGAGTGCAAACAGCGTGCGATGGTGTTCCTGCAGCAGAGTGGTGGTCAGCAATACGCCGCCGAAGCCATGCGGGCCATTAAGGCTTATCTTGAGGGGACGGGCCGGGTGGAAATGTAAGGATTGGAAAAAGAAAAGGCCACCAACACTCCACGGTAAGAGCCGACTCTACTGACCGGATACGGGACGAAGTGCATGTGACCTGATGTGAATTCTTTTCCTTATTGAAGATCCTGTCAATAAGGTTGTAGAGAGGCTGTAGACAGCGTTCGCCACCAGCCGCTCAGGCCGAGGATGTGACGGACAGTAAGTCGGCC
>Ga0210042_1003848_pt1 | contig 10691 bp, 10 predicted proteins | sample CryGeymeta201518_FD_183982 | JGI IMG/M metagenome (GOLD analysis project Ga0210042, IMG submission 183982) | Groundwater microbial communities from Crystal Geyser aquifers in Utah, USA - Crystal Geyser metaG 2015-18 (SPAdes) (version 2) | ecosystem: Environmental > Aquatic > Deep subsurface >... | reverse complement strand
CGCGATGGCGGCTCGTTCTTCGCGCCCATCGTGGCGAAATATTACATCCGCAAGTTGGTCGCGCCGCTCTGGGCATGGAGACTCAAGCGCAGACTCGGCGGTAGAACAAGTCTATAGACTTGTCCTACGTGCGCACAGCGTCCCACCGTTCATCGTCTGCGGTTTGTTTCATGGTAAAATCCTCGCGCCTGGAGGGATGGCCGAGCGGCCTAAGGCGCATGTCTTGAAAACATGTTTGGGTCACACCAACGTGGGTTCGAATCCCACTCCCTCCGCTCCGAATTAATCGGGTAAAATACAGACCACGCACTTGGGGAGGTGCCAGAGTGGCCGATTGGGCTCGCCTGCTAAGTGAGTGCTGGGGCTTAAACCTCAGCCGAGGGTTCGAATCCCTCCCTCCCCGCCAGGGAAAACGCGTTCCGCAAGGAGCGCGTTTTTCGTTTCAGCCGTGGGTCCCCATTCAGGGGATGATATTCGAATCCCTCCCTCCCCGCCAGGGAAAACGCGTTCCGCAAGGAGCGCGTTTTTCGTTTCAGCCGTGGGTCCCGATTGACGGGATGGTATTCGAATCCCTCCCTCCCCGCCAGGGAAAACGCGTTCCGCAAGGAGCGCGTTTTTCGTTTCAGCCGTGGGTCCCGATTGACGGGATGGTATTCGAATCCCTCCCTCCCCGCCAGAGACAGAACCCCGTTTTCTCGCCTTCGGCGGAAAACGGGGTTCTGCGTTAAGTAACCAAATCCTGATATTCTGGATGCCGCTGGATGTATCCATTCACGAACCAGCATAGGGCGCGGACTTTCAGCCCGTTCGCGCGCGCGTAATCCAATCCTGCCTTCGCCAGTTTTGAGCCGAGTCCTTGTCCCTCCAGCGCGGACGGGACGCCGGTGTGCAAAAAGGTGATCGTATCGCCGCGCATGGAGTAGGTTAATTCGGCGACGAGGCCGTCCACGCGGATTTCGAAGCGATGATTTTCTTGGATGTGAATTACTTGTAAATCGTTTAGGGCGATTTGCATGGATTTCTCCAAACGACTGAAGTCGTTACTACGTGGAATCTCTTTCCCATGTAGTGACGATTTCAATCGTCCTGATTTACTTCCTGCCTCTCGCCACGACGGCGATGAATTCCATGATGATCTTGAGCGCCGCGAAGACGGTCGCTTCGGACGGATCGAGCGGCGGCGCGACCTCGACCACGTCGAGGCCCGCGAGCGGGAGTCCCTGCAAGGCGTGGATCAGGGTCAGGACCTCGCGGCTGGTGAGGCCGCCAAACTCGGGGATGCCTGTCCCCGGCGCGGCGGACGGGTCGAGGGCGTCAATGTCAAACGAGATGTGAACGGCGTCACAGCGCGAGAGGATCTTTCGCACGTCCGCGGCCACGGATTTCATGCCGATCTCGGCCACGTCCGCGGCGGTGAACACGCGCATGTGACCGTTTTCGATCAGGTCAATCTCCTGCTCCTCCCACGAGCGCAGGCCGACCAGACAGACATCCTGCGGTTCGATGCCGAACTCCAGTCCGCGGCGCAGGACGCAGGCGTGCGAGAGACGCGAGCCGTCGAATTCGTCGCACAGGTCGGGATGCGCGTCCACCCACAGCAGGCCGAGGCGTTTGCCCGCGAAGCGCTGGCGCTGTCCCTCGAAGATGGGGATGGTCACCGAGTGGTCGCCGCCGAGCAGGATGGGAATGCCCTGCGGGAGACTCGCTACGTTTTGGGCAACCCGCTCAAAGTCAGGAATGATGCGAGAGATGGGGATGTCGCCCGCGTCGCAGACGGTCAGCCCGTCCAGCCGCGTGCGATCCTCGCTGAAGGGCGTCACATGCCGCGACCAGTAGCGGATGCGCCCGGGCGCGAGCGCCGCGCCTTTGCGCGCGCTGGCGAGGCCGTCGAAGGGAATGCCTAGCACGGTGAAGTCGGCTTGGGCGGGGGAAAGGCCGGGGCGATGCAGGCCGCCCCACAGGTTGTGAGTGCCTTCGAGGGTCATGTTTCTACTTGAATTCATTGAGCCAGCGTATTTGGTTTTTCAATTCGTCCGCAGAAAGAGAGTTTAGCAATCGCAACAGACGATGCAGCAAAACGCCAATCGATTCTCTGGTGGAAACAATGATTCCCCAATGCCCTTTGTTTGCGGCAATGAATTCCTCGTGAAGCAGTGTAAAGTGGTCAACGTTGAACGTGAGAATGGCTCGCCCTTCCGCACAACAGAATTCCAACTGCTCCTTGTCGCTCTTCGACACCAACTCCGACTCGAGCGTGGAAGTCGCGTCAAACCCATGACGCCTCAACTGCCGGGCAAGACGCGGCGAAAGATGTTCGTTCAAGTGCAGTTTAGGCGGCGGCACGAGCTAAATGCTCCTGTTGCCAGTGTTCGTAACTATTCTCTTCGCGCGCGCAGTCAATTTCGTCCTTGTGGTCATGATAGTATGCCAGCGCGCTGAAAACTGCGGCTGGGTTCAAATAATCCCAATCCGCCAAGAACTCCTCAACGGACATGCCAACCTTATAATAGTAGTCCACGATGTGCCATACAGCAATGCGTGTGTCTTCGATGATGGCATCTCCGCCACAGACTCCCTCCACTTTTACGATGTGAGGGTATTCGGTTCTTTGAATGGCCCTGGTTTTTGCGCTCAAAATGCGCCTTCCTTTCGAATTCGATTATATCCTCACCCAGACGCAATTGCAAACGCGTTTCAATGTGGAAGGTCATGGCGACTCCTTTCGGAATCTGTTAGCCCTATTGTACCCTGCTCTTTCGCCCGCCTCCGCGCTAGAATAGCGACATTGACCCGCTTTCGGTTTGCTTTTACAATGCTTGCATGAACTTGAATTGCGCAGGCTTTTTCCGCCCCGATCACGACCCTCCGCAGGCGTTTTCCGCGTCCGTTTCCCCTTATTCGTTTTCAGATTAACCCTTATCGGAGAAAACCATGCCTACCCCTTTTGTTTCCAAACGCGCGGCAGCCTTTGCCGACGTTCCCGATGAAAAATGGAACGACTGGCGCTGGCAGTTGAGCCACCGCCTGAACACCGCCGAAGAGATCGAAAAAATCATCCCGCTGACCGGGTCCGAGCGCAAGGCGCTCCAGGCGCAGGGACTCTTCCGCGTGGATGTGACGCCCTACTTTATTTCGCTGATTGACCCAACCGACCCGGACGACCCCGTGCGACGACAGGTGATCCCGCGCTCGGAGGAGATGCAGGCCTTCACCGCCATGATGGAGGACTCGCTGGCCGAGGATCGCCACTCTCCCGTGCCGGGGCTGGTTCACCGTTACCCCGACCGGGCGCTCATGCTCGTGACGACCCAATGCGCCTCGTACTGCCGTTACTGCACGCGCTCGCGCATCGTCGGCGACCCCGGCCAGACCTTCTCGCAGACCGATTTCGACCTGCAGATCGAGTACCTCAAGCGCACGCCGCAGGTGCGCGACGTGCTGCTCTCGGGCGGCGACCCGCTGGTGCTGGCGCCAAAAATCCTGGAGCAGATCCTCACCCGCCTGCGCGAGATTCCGCACATCGAGATCGTCCGCATCGGCTCGCGCGTGCCGGTCTTCCTGCCGATGCGCGTCACGCAGGAACTGTGTGATATGCTTGCGAAGTTCCATCCGCTGTGGCTGAACATCCACGTCAACCACCCCAGCGAGATCAGCCTGGAACTGGAACAGGCCTGTGATCGTTTAACGAGAGCAGGCATCCCGCTCGGTAACCAGTCGGTTTTGCTGGCAGGCGTGAACGACAACGTTCACATCCAGCGCGACCTGGCGCATAAACTGGTGCGTATCCGCGTGCGTCCGTACTATCTCTATCAGTGCGACCTGGTGGAGGGCGCCGGTCACTTCCGCACCCCGGTGGCGAAGGGCATCGAGATCATGGAAGGCCTGCGCGGGCATACGTCCGGGTACGCGGTGCCGCAATACATCATCGACGCGCCGGGCGGCGGCGGCAAGATCCCGGTCATGCCGAATTACCTGTTGAGCATGTCGGATCACAAGGTCATCCTGCGCAACTACGAAGGCTACGTGACCACCTATGAGGAGCCGACCGATTACGTCCCGAGCGACGCGGCCAAATTCAAGGGACTCAAACGCCCCGAGCCGGGACAGACCGGGTTGACCGGCCTGCTCGACGGTGAGCAAATGTTCATCAAGCCCGAGGGCTTCGACCAAATGCACGACCGGCATGGCATTCAGCACCGCCTGAAAGATGAAAAGAAATGGATCCCGCTTGGCATTGGCGCCGGTGGGGATGCAGATAAAGAGAAATAGACAAAAGGAGACAGACGAATGAAAAAATCCACCCTCATATATTTCCTGCTCGCGCTGACTTTGCTGGCCGGCGCCTGCGCCCCGGCGCAACCGACGACTCCCAACGCGGCAGAGATCAACCAACAGATCGAGACTTCGGTCGCGTTGACCGTGGCGGCGGGCGACGCGCTGACCGCCGCGGCAATTCCCGCCAACACGGAAACGCCGCTCCCGCCCACGAATACGCCCCTGCCCACGCTGACTCCCTTCCCCACGCTGACGCCCTTTGTGGTCACGCCGGGCGCGGGTAGTGGGGGCGGCAGTGGCGGCGGCGGGGGCGCGGGCCCAACCCAGGACATTCGCTATAGTTGCAAGATCATTGACCAGGTACCAATGGATAGTTCCCCCGCCACCATCCTGAAAGTGGGCGACACGCTCGATGTAAAATGGACGCTCAAGAACGATGGCACCAAGAAATGGAGCGCGGCCACCTATTCCTGGATTCTCGTTTCAGAGAAAGTCCAGTCGGATATTCCCGCCAATCAGTCCCTGTCCATGTCCCCCGCGCCGTTTACCGTTGGCATTGGGGCTGTGGATGTATTGCCGGGGAAAACCGTCATCCTCAAGGTGGAACTGACCGCTCCGACGGCTTTCGAAGGCAACAAACCGATCTGGATTACCGTGCAAATGGCTGTCGTAGGTGACGGTGTGAAATTCTGCAGACCCTATATCCAGGTCGAGATTATCAGGCCAGGGATGACGCCCTAGTTCGATTGGCTGGAGAACCCTGTTTTCCCCGGGAAAACAGGGTTCTGGCGGCCGGATTTGGAGAACTGCTATGGACCGGAAAAAACGAATTGGCTATTTGCTGGCGGCGCTGGCGGTCACGCTGGCTTGTGTCCCGGCGCTCCCGGTCGTGGCTTCGCTCCCCACCCAGCCGGTGGGAGCGGTGGAAACCATCGTCGCTGCCACATCTGGCGCCGAGTCCACCGGCACCGCGCTGGTCGTGGCCCGCAATACAGCCACTCGCACACCGGGCAACACGCCCACCCCATCCAAAACGCCGACCATCACACCCACAGGCACAGCCACCGTCATCTTCCACTATTACACACCGACTCCCCTGCCGATCTCTGTTGGCGGAGGCGGGGGTGGCGGAGGCGGAGGCGGCGGCGGAGGTGGGGGCGGCGGCGGCGGAGGCAGGGACAAAGCTCCTCCCTCTTACGCTTGTAAGTTGCTTTCCACAACACCGCCTAATGCGTCAGTGTATCCTCCCGGCATGGCTTTTGTTGCCATTTGGGAGGTCACGAACGTCGGGGATATAGATTGGCAACATAATAGCGTGGACTATTTATATCGTGGCGGGGCATTTCTTTCCGATCCGGCGAAACAAGTGGACCCAAGCGATCCGTACGATATCCACGATCTTCCATACACTGTATTTGAAAAAAAATCGGTGGAGTTGACCGTGGATATGGTAGCGCCTGCCACGCCTGGCGCGTATACCACAACATGGTCATTACACGTTGGCAATAAATACTTCTGTACGCTGAAATTGGTCATCAGCGTTCAATAGCTGCCAATACAAACGGCGACCCTTTGGGGTCGCCGTTTGTTCTCGAAGATATTACGAAACCGGGGGAATTGGCTCGTTATCCACAAGCGGTTGGGGTTTCTTGCGCAGGGTGAAGAAGCCGACCGCGATGGGAATGGCGATGAAGATCAAGGACAGGCACAACAAAACGAAACCAACGCTGGGGTCTAAACTTGCATCATTGAACGTGCCCTGGCCTGCGGCGGTCAGCGCGCCGAACAGGCAGAGGAAAATGCCCGGGCATCCGCATAACAGCGTTGAGGCGATGGTGGCAATAATGCCAGTGGTTTTCTTGTCCATTTTCGTCTCCTTTGGGAAAGTTTTTCAGATTATACAACAGAACCGACATGTCAACTGCGTAACTTTGCGCCGACTTCCTGCGCCAGCCGCTTCACAATGCGATTCCGAATCTGCGCGGCCTCGGCGTCGGTCAGCGTTTTGTCGGGGGCCTGATACGTGAGACTGTACGCCAGCGATTTTTTGCCCGCGCCGATTTGTTCTCCGCGATAGACATCGAACAGGCGGACGGCGCTCACGCTTCTGCCTCCCGTCTGGCGGATGAGGCCTTCGACGCGCGCCGCGGCCACCGACTCGTCCACGATGACGGCGATGTCCTCGTAGACGGGCGGGAACCCGGCGACGGGCGTCAGCGCAAACCCGCCCTGCGCGGACATCAGCGCCTGGAGGTCGAACTCCGCCGCCAGCACGGGCGACGCGCCCAGCTCGTATCGTTCCTTGACGAGGGGGTGGATCTCGCCAAACTGGCCGACGACCGCGTCTCCGACCTTGATCTCGGCCCATTTTCCAGGGTGATACACCTGCCCTTCGACTGCGCCCTCGTCCTTCGACTGCGCTTCGCTCCGCTCAGGACGGTGAGTCGAAGAGGGCGGGGCGTAGGAAACGTCCGTTAACTGGAGACCGGCCAGCAGGAGTTCGATGCGTCCCTTCATGTCGTAGAAGTCGAACGCGGGCGAGTCCTTTACGTCCCACGCGGACGCGGCCCGGCGTCCCGTCATCACGATGGCGAGTTTGCGCGGCTCGTCGGGCAGTTCATTCTTGTGCGGGAGGAAGATCGCGCCGATCTCGAACAGCGCCAGTGACTCGGCGCGGGCGTTTTTCTCCGTGGCTTCCAACACCGAGGCCAGCAGACTGCGGCGCAGGACGCGGCGTTCGGGCGTGATGGGATTGGCGATGACCACGTAATCGCTGAACGCGGCGAGGCGGGATTCTTTTTCGGGCGAGGTCATGCGATACGAGACGACCTCCGTCATGGCGAGACTCGCGAGCAGGTCGCGCAGGCGCTCCTCCCACTCGTGGACGGGGTTGCCGATCTGCGGCGGGAGCGCGTCGGCCATGTTGGTAGCCGGGATGTTCTCGAAGCCGTAGAGGCGCGCGACTTCCTCCAGCACATCCGCCAGGCCGACGACGCCCTCGCCGATGTCGAGGCGGTGGGGAGGGGTGTGGACGGTGATAATTGGTTCATGCTGCGTGTTGCGTGTTGCGTGTTGCGTGTTGCGTGTTGCGTGTGTACCTGTGTACGTGTCTACCTGTGTACCTGTATGCGTGTCTACCTGTGTACCTTCTGTAATCTCGCATTTGAATTCAACACGCTTAAGCAGTTCGATGATTTGCTCGGAGGTGAGATCAATGCCTAGCAGGCGCTTCACGTCACGCGGCGTGACCTCGACAGTCGGGTCTTTCGGCGGGAGCGGATAGTTGTCCACGAGGCCGGGCGCGATTTTGCCGCCGCTCCACTCGGCCATCAACTGCAAGCCGCGTCGAACGCCCTTGTCTGCCAGCGCAGGATGGACGCCGCGCGAGAATCGGAAGGAGGCTTCGGAGGGTAGGTTGTGCTGTTTGGCGGTGCGGCGGATGTTGATGAAGTTCCACGCCGCGCCTTCGAGCAGAACGTTGGTGGTGCTTTTGCCGCGCATGCCGATCTTGCCCATCGTTGGCTTGCCTTCTTTGGGTTCGGGGGTTTTCGCATCGAGCACTTCCTTCGACGCGTCGTACACTTCGCTTTCCGCGCCGCCCATCACGCCCGCGATGGAGAGCGGGCCTTTTTCGTCACAGACAAGCACATTGATGGACGAGAGAGTCCGTTCCACGCCGTCGAGGGTGGTGAGTTTCTCGCCATCCTTTGCGGCGCGGGTAATGATTTTGACGTTGGGCGAGTTACTAACTCGCCCTACCAGCACATCATAGTCGAAGGCGTGCAGAGGCTCGCCCAGTTCGAACATGGCGTAGTTGGTCGCGTCCACGATGTTGTTGATCGGACGCACGCCCGCCAGTTTGAGCCGTCGCTGGATGTGGTAGGGGCTGGGCTTGATCTCCACGTCGCGGATCAGTCCCAGCACAAAGCGCGGGTTGAGCGCGGGGTCGGTAATTTCAATGGAAGCGAAATCGGGTTGTTTACCTGTGTACGTGTCTACTTGTGTACGTGTTGCGTGTTGCGTATTGCGTAACTTGCGACCGAGGAGGGCGGCCAATTCGCGGGCAATTCCCAACACACTCGCGGCACGCGCCATGTTGGGATTGATCTTCACATCCAGCACCGCGTCGCCCATGTAATCGGCAAGAGGCGTTCCGACGGGCGCGTCATCGTCGAGGAAGATGATGCCCTCGTGATCGTCGCTGATGCCGAGTTCCTTCTCGGAGCAGGCCATCGAGTACGACTCCACGCCGCGGATCTTGGCGCGCTTGAGCGTGGTCAGCACGAGTCCATCCGCGTGACCATCGTAGATCGTCGCGCCTTCTTTGGCGTAGGCGACCTTGATCGGCTTGGACAGTTGGCCCTTGCCCTTGAACTCGAACAGGTTCGGCGCGCCCGTCAGGACGGTGTGCTGTTGCGTGCCATCGAACAGGTCGCACAGGGTTAGCCGGTCCGCGTTGGGATGCGGCCCCACCTCGCGGATCTCCGCCACGACGATCTTCTCGCGATCCCATTCAATGCCGTCCGTCTTGAACTCATGCCGCTGGCTGGAGTGCATGTCCTTTGCATTGGCCGCGGACATCGGCCATCCCACATAGTGAATTTCCTCCACTTCGAGTCCGCCGAAGGTGAGCGTGCGTGCGATGGCTTCGACGGACAGGCCGTCAATGTCCATGTAATCTTTGAGCCAGGAGAGAGGTAATTTCATGGTTTAAAACCTTTCTAAACACGAAGGAGCACAAAGGGGACGAAGGTGGGTTGAGTGAAGGTCATGGTTCTTTGTTTTGACTCAGTCTGCCTTCGTCATGTCGAGAAGGAGTTATCTCGTTATGCCACGCAATTAAACTTTGTTGCCTTCGTGTCCTTTGTGTTTAAAGAATTTAAAACTGCCCGAGGAACCTGACATCGTTTCCCCAGAAGTAACGGATGTCGTCAATCTTGTATCTCAGCATCAACTGGCGCTCGGGCCCCATGCCGAAGGCGAAGCCGGTGTAACGCTTGGGGTCGTAGCCGCCGTTCATCAGCACATTGGGATGCACCATGCCACAGCCGAGGATTTCCAGCCAGCCTGAACGCTTGCAGACCGAACAGCCCACCCCGCCGCAGACGAAACATTCCACGTCCATTTCGGCGGAGGGTTCGGTGAACGGGAAGTGGTCGGCGCGGAAGCGGACGCGCGCATTCTGCCCGAACATGCGGCGGGCGAAATCTGTCAGCGTCCCTTTCAGGTCGGCGAGCGTGATGCCTTCGCCAACGGCGAGTCCTTCCACTTGGTTGAACTGGATCTCCGAACGCGCCGTGATCTGCTCGTAGCGGTAACACATCCCAGGCAGGGCAATGCGGATCGGCGGCGGGTTCTGCGGGTTCGTCGCGGCGTATTCGCGCATGGCGCGGATCTGTCCGGGCGAGGTGTGCGTGCGGAGCAAAATCGGATTGTCGCCGCGGCCCTCGGTCTCTACGTAGAACGAATCCTGCATTTCACGCGCGGGGTGATGCGGAGGGAAGTTCAGCAACTGGAAATTCATTTCGTCGGTCTCCACCTCGCGCGAGGTGTAGACCTGGAAGCCCATCTCCGCCAAAATGTCCAGCACGCGGCGCAACTGCATCGTGGACGGGTGCAACCGTCCGCGCGGCGCGGCGCGCCCGGGCAGGGTCACGTCCAACTGCTCCTCTTCGAGCGACTTCGCCAACGCCGCGGCTTTGATGGCCTTCGTCCGCTCTTCGAGCGCGGCTTCGAGCGCGACCTTGACCCGGTTCGCGGCCTGACCGACGAGCGGCTTCTCCTCTTTGGAAAGTTTCCCAAACCCGGCAAAGACCTGCATCAGCGGCGAACCCCGTCCGAGTTGGGAGGTCTTCCACGCCTGGAGCGACTCCTCGGTCGAGACCGAGGCGAGCGCCTCCAGCGCGGCTTTTTCGATGTTGTTCATTTGATCCATAGTTACCTCCAGAGAGTAGAGAACAGAGAGTAGAGAATAGTAAGGAGGCGAAGCGACTGTTCTCTATTCTCTAATCATCTTCTCGCTAAAATACAAATCTCCCGTCCACAAATGGGACGGGAGACGGTTCCCGCGGTACCACCCAAATTGGCCGCTTCGCGGCCAGCTCATAGAGAGCGGAGAGTAGCGACCAGTCTCTGATCTCTATTCTCTAGTCTCTTCCCTCATAACGCTGGGATTGCGGCTCGGACTAGTTGTACTGCAAAATTTATTTTGCATTCTGATTACGCAAAATAAATTTTGCGGTACGTTCACCCGAACGGCTCGAGAGGGAACTTCGACTGGTTTCTGCCGGGCGCAAGTTTCAGCCTTGCCTTGCGCTTCTCTGGCGGCGCCCGCCGGTCTACTTTCCTCTGTCATTGCCTTTTTGATTGGCTCGCCTGTTAACTTGAATTATCCGCAAAAACGGCGGGATGTCAAG
>Ga0210042_1003817_pt1 | contig 10742 bp, 10 predicted proteins | sample CryGeymeta201518_FD_183982 | JGI IMG/M metagenome (GOLD analysis project Ga0210042, IMG submission 183982) | Groundwater microbial communities from Crystal Geyser aquifers in Utah, USA - Crystal Geyser metaG 2015-18 (SPAdes) (version 2) | ecosystem: Environmental > Aquatic > Deep subsurface >... | reverse complement strand
GGTCCGGCGCGGATGCGGGCGCGGACGCGAACAGTCCCGTCTCGCGCGCCTCGAGGAAACGCAGGTAAAAGGTCAGCTTCGAGCCGGGCTTGTCGGTCTCCAAACGGTTGAGCAATTCCTTGTAGTAGATGGAAGTCGAGCCTTCGGCGAAGGGACATTCCTCGTAAATGTATTCGATGCCGCGCAGGAGCGCGTAGGCCGCCATCTCGCGTTCGTAAAAGCGGCAGAGCGGCTTGACCTTGCGCGCCAGCCCCGAGGTCGAGGGAAGAACCGGGCTTTGTCGCAGGAGGAAATTTCCCGCCCACTGGAGCGTGTTCCCGAACAGCGCCGCAACCTCGTCGTCGAGATTGTGTCCCGTCGCCAGCGCGTCGTAACCGAGGTCGCGCGCGATGCGGTTCATCACGTGACGTTTGGCCAGTCCGCAGACGGCGCACGGTTTGCCTTGCCCGCGATGGGAGATGTCGGCCAACACGGGGATGGGCTGGCCATATTCCTGTTGGATGTCCACTACGTGGAGGTTGAGGCTGCGCTCGCTGGCGAATTTTTCCGCGAGGCGGTGCGACTCGGCGTCGTAGAGACGTTGCATTGCAACGTCTCTACGACGCCCTTCAATGCCGAGGCCGATGTACAGGCCGTCGGCCTGGTAGCCGAGGCGCTGGAGGATGTCCCACAGCGAAAGCGAATCCTTGCCGCCTGAAACAGCGACAAGGATTTTTTCCTCGCGGCGGAACATATCGTATTTTTTGATGAAGCGTTCGGTCTGTTCGGGAATCCACTCGAGGTAGTGGTCCTTGCGCAAGGCCAGTTTGTGCTGGCGCATGTTGACCGAGGCTTTGGAACCGCACTTCTTGCATTTCATGGGGGAACGTTACCTATAATTTAGGAGGCGCAAACTCTATTGCGTAGCGCGTATTTCGTAAGTCGTTACGCAATACGCGCTACGCAATATGAAATCTCATCCACCCGAAATGACGGAAATCAACTTAACCGTCTGGCCGTCCTTCAGGATTTCATCCTCGAGAATCATCTCGCCTTCGCGCGTGGCGATGACCGATTCGGGCAGGATGCTGATCTTTTGCAGGGATGCCAGCAGGGTCATGCCCGGGCGGACTTCGTATTCCCGGTCACGCAGGATCAACTTGACGGTCATGATTCGCCGCGGGGCATCTTCAACCCGTCAATCAACTCGCCCACGTGGTCGAGCATGCCCTGGCCGCGGAAACTTCCATAGAGCAGGCGCGCGGCCACTTCCTTGTTGATCTTCTTCGGCGAGCCGAGCGCACGCGCCAGTTTTTGGAGCAGGCCCTTGTCGCACTTGTCGAGCAGGTCGAGGGATCTTTCGACGCCCGCCGGGAAATCCACACGGCGGTCCCACAGGCGCGTCTCGGCGGGATACGAATCGGACTGGTCGAAGTCGAAGCAAAAAGTGTGGAACAACTGGTGCGCGGCTTCGTGGACATATTGCCACTTGACGTGCGGCGCGCTTTCCTGGAAGTAGGCATGCACCTGTTCCTTGAGATTGGTCAGGCTCAGGTCGGGGTTGGCATTGCGAACGTCGAAGAAGCGGAAGATGATCTGCGGGCGGTATTCGTTGGGCGTCATGCGGATCTTCTGCTGGGCCAGGATCTTCAGGTACTCGTCCAGCATGGCCTCGGGCGCTTGTCCCGCCGCCGCGCTCGTCAGCGCGACTTCGATCTGGTTGTTGTCGTTCAATTGGTATTCGGCAATATCCTTGGCTGAAATGATGAATTCCTTGAAATTGCCGAAGCCATAGTTGCGTTCGCTGAAGGCCGGGTCGAGACGCAGCATGGCGTTCTTCAATTCCGCCGCCAGCACCCACTCGCCCTGCCGTGACTGGAGCACGCGCCGCAGGAGTTGGCGCGCCTCCGTGATGTCGAAGGAGGGCCCCGAGGGCGGCGTCTCGCCGCCGTTCTTGGCGGGTTCGGCAGTTTGTTCCGCGCCGACCAGCCGGTCGTAGAAGATGAATTCGTCGCAGGCGTTGATCAGGTATTCGGCGCTCGCGCCGCTGACGCCCAGCCCCACCACTTTGAGGCCGCGCCCGCGCAGGCGATGCACCAGTTCCGTAAAATCGCCGTCCCCCGAAACCAGCATGATGTGCGTGATGTTGCTGCTGCCGCTGAACATGAATTCCAGCGCATCTATCACGATGCGGATGTCGGCCGCGTTCTTGCCGCGCTTGCTCGAAACGTGGACGAGTTCCACGCCCGAGCCGAGCAGTTCGCGCTGGCGGTCGCCTCCGTAGGAGGACCAATCCGCGTAGGCGCGGCGCACCACCACCCGTCCGATCTGGGCCGCGGTTTCCAGCACCAGCGACCACTCCACGTCCACGTCCTTCCCCAGTTTGTCCGAGGCGCTGATTTCGATGTTATCATAGTCAATGAAAACGGCTACTTGCGCATTATCGTTCATGTTTCATCCCTTTCAATGGAATATGGTTGTGGCGGAGGGGTACACAGGTACACAGGTAAACAAGTACACAGGTAAACAAGTCTCTCCACGCCCACATGTTTACGTGTGTACATGTGTACGTGTCTACGTGTGTACGTGCCTCCATGTCTACGTGTATACTCCCCGTCACGGAATATGTCATGAGTATATAATAAACCCCACCAACCGTACAGTGCAGATTCATTGGCGAACCATACCGCCCGAGGAGACACCCCATGCGCATCGGCATGATGGCAGACGCCTACAAACCGCACATCAGCGGCATCACCAATTACATTGACCTGAACAAACGCTACCTCGAGCGCGCCGGGCACGACGTGTTCGTCTTCACTTTTGGCGATCTCGACTACCAGGACGGCGAGGCGCGCGTCATCCGCTCGCCCGGCCTGCCTCTGCAGGACACGGGCTACTACCTATCCTTTAGCTACAACCGCGCAGCCAAACGCCTCCTGCAAAGCATGGACATCATCCACGTCCACCATCCCTTCCTGAGCGGCAGGCTGGCCCTGCGTTACTCCCGCCCCCTGCAAATCCCCATCCTCTTCACCAACCACACCCGCTACGACCTGTACGCGCAAGCCTACCTGCCGATGATGCCCGAAGAGATCAGCGACGGCTTGCTCAAAGCCTACATGCCTTCGTTCTGCGAAGCGGTGGACCTCGTCGTCTCGCCCTCGGCGGGCATGGAAAAAATCCTGCGCGGGCTGGACGTGAAAAGCCCCATCGAGGTTGTCCCCAACGGCGTGGAACTCGAACGCTATCGCAAAATCGAGCCGCTCCCGCGCGCCGATTTCGGATTCGGCGCGGACGACATCCTCTTCATCTACGTCGGACGCCTCGGCCCCGAAAAAAACCTGAACTTCCTCCTGCGCGCCTTCAACGGCGTGGCGCAGGCATTCGACCACGTCCGCCTGCTGATTTTGGGAGACGGGCCCGCGCGCGCGGACATCGAGGCGCTCGCTTCCGACTTCGGGCTGGCGGGCCGCGTGCGCTTCGAGGGGATGATTCCCTACGAGCGTCTTCCCGCCTACCTGTCCATGTGCGACGCCTTCGTGACCGCCTCGGTGACGGAGGTGCATCCGCTCTCGGTGATCGAGGGCATGGCCTCCGGCCTGCCCGTGCTGGGAATCCGCTCCCCGGGCGTAGGCGACACGGTGGAAGACGGCGTGACGGGTTTCCTCACGGACGAAGACACGGCGGCCTTCGCGGTCAAGATGACGCGTCTCGTCACCGAACCTGGCCTGCGTAAAAAAATGGGCGCGGCCGCGCGGCAGGCCTCCTCCCATTACGCCATCGAACGCACCACCCAGATCATGCTCAAAATTTATGAACGGCTATGCTACGAATCCAGGCCGCGCCAGCGCGGACTGCGCTTCCGCGTGCGGACCTTCATCGAGCAATTTCACCCATGAGACAAGGTCAGCGGTTGGACGCTTCGCGCGCCCCAACAATTGCAAAGCCGACACTTCGACACTCCTTGCAGTCGCAGTGCAATGCCTTCGTCGGCTGGGCGGTGAATCAGTCGGCGGAGGCCGACTTCGCAAAGGTAGGCGCGACTTGAGTCGCCCCCCTACCCCCCAGCAGCGCGTGGGACGCTGGGGCGAGCAGGCCGCGGCGGAATACCTGGAGAAGCAGGGATATCAAATCCTGGCGCGCAACTTCCGCGCCGGGCGCGGCGAAGTGGACATCATCGCGCGTCAGAAAAACGTGCTGGTTTTCGTGGAAGTGAAAGCGCGTTCCTCCAACCGCTACGGCTATCCCGAACATTCCGTCACACCCAGGAAGCGGCAGAACATCCTGTCCGCGGCGGAGAAATATGTCCTCGAGCATCCCGAATTCCAAACCTGGCGCGTGGACGTGATCTCCGTGGAGGGCGAGACGGGGGAGGCGAAGATCACGCATTTTGAGAATGTGGTGGGGTGAGGGAAAGGATGAAGGATGAATGCAGAGAACAGAGAGTAGAGAATAGAAAGATGGATGGAGAGATTGAACTACGTATTTGATTGACGCAGGATTTCCAAAAACGGGATGGCTTTGATGATTTTTACACCGCGATATTCCCCGCCAAGCGAGTCGAAGTGTGGGTCGTAGGTAACCAGGTAATTTGCCGCGCCTTCCACCGCGCAGGAAATCACAACATCGTCATCGGGATCGGAGAGCAAGGCTTCGATTTTTTCAGGAGGAATTTCCACCCATTCCGCTAAACGCGCCAGCAAATCTACGAGGTTTTCAATAACGTCTGCGCCAATACTGTATTCGATCAACTTTTCAACGATCTCTTCCGCCAACAGCGTGCAGACAAGCAACAGGAATTCCCCGCGCCTCCAGCGCTCAATCGCTTCGCGGGTGGGACTGCGCGGATTTTTACTGAGCGCGGCAGATACAAACACATTGGTATCCAGCACAGCGCGCAGGCGTTCAGTCACCTTCAAGCTCCCCTTCGATGGCCGTATCTTTGGCTATGGCATCCGCGCGGATCTTCTCAAGAACCTCCCCAAATTGGCGCATCAACTCGGCGCGAGAGAGGCGGCTGGTCTCTGCCGCCCGGACTTTGGCGCGCGCAACGATTTCCTTCGCCAGTTCGCGATTCGGACGGGCGCGTTGTTTTTTGAGCGCGCCGACCATTTCGATCACGGCCAGAAGTTCGTTCTCCGGTAATTGCGCGACCTCGATCACTGCCTGGCGCACCAAATCCTGCGGGGCAATTGCGTGATTAATCATCATTTGCTCCTTTCATCCCAATCTTACCTCACTTCTGCGCTCCGTCAAAAGAATTCCAAACCTGGCGCGTGGATGTGATTTCCGTGGAGGGCGAGACGGGCGAGGCGAAGATTGTCCATTTCGAGAATGTGGTGGGATAAAAAGTGACTGTCATCTCGGAGATGACAGTCACTTTGCTTGAAAATTCAGCGCGATTCAGAAGCCCAGAATTTCAGGGAACAGAATTCCAGAATCAAGGAAACGAGCTGGCGCACCGGAACCCCATGTAGTTGTAGAATTCGTTGGGAGAGCTCAACAAGTCCCGAACCGAGGAGCGCACGCTGCCCCCATCATCATCGCTCCACGAGCCGCCCCGCAGCACGCGGTAAGTTGTGCCATACGGTGAGTTACTCTCGGTGTTGCCGGGATAGGCTTGATACCAGTCCGCTACCATTTCCCAAACATTACCGGCCATATCCAACACGCCGTAGAAACTTGCGCCCGATGGATAACTTCCAACTTTGGTTGTGTCTCCTTTACAACTCGAATAATTCGCAAAAGAGCAATCAATCGAATCGCCCCATGGATAGACACGCTTCGCTTTTGTTTGATCGTCCCAACTGGCGGCTTTTTCCCATTCGGCTTCGGTGGGCAGGCGCGTCCAGCCGCGCCATTTGCAATAGGCGTTGGCGTAGTTCCACGAAACATAAATCACAGGGAAATCATCGAATTCGGAATTACCGTAATAACTCGAATGCGTGGAGGAACTGGTCTCCACCGGCGGCTGGCAGGCACCCGCGTTGACACATTTTTCGTACATGGCATTGGTCACTTCGGTCTGATCAATCCAGTAAGAATCGAGGTAAACCGAGTGGGCAGGTTTTTCATCACTGCCACCATTGTCGTTTCCCATTGTAAATTCGCCTGCGGGAACGAAAAGCATAACCACGCTTCCCGTCTCTACGGAGGAAGTCCATGTACTGCCGATGCCCAACTCTGGTGTGAAAGTTACAGTGGCAGTCGGCGCATCAGTGGGAGGCATGGTGGTAAATGTGGGCATGAAGGTTGTAGAGACTTCCGAAGTCTCCGAGACTTCGGAAGTCTTCGTCGGCGTCGGAACTGAAGGCAAATTTTCAATGATGAACTTGCCGACAAAAAACAAAACAATCAAAGCAAGGGCAATTCCGCCAATGGTGAAAATGCGCTTGAAGTTGATTTTGCGAAAAGCCTCCGCGGTTGCCTTTCTTCGTTCTTCAGCCTTTTGGCGCGCAAGGCGGTCACGCTCGGCTTTGGCGGCGCGTTCGGCTTCGGCCTTCTCGCGGACAATGCGTTCGTTTTCGGCTTTCTGCGCGGCGAGGCGGTCGCGTTCTTCACGGGCTTTGCGTTCCCGTTCCGCCTTTGCAATTTCATCTTCAACGGGCATGGACAAACCCACGCCTGCGGCGGGGCTAAAGTTGGCAATTTGTCCTACGTGCGGCGCGGGCTTTTCCATGGAAATGCCAAGTTTCCCCGCACGCAATTTCAGGCTTTCCAGCAAACGCTGGTAGGCCAGTTTTCGATGGCTCTTCGGGAAATAATCCACGTATTGCCAGGCGCGGATGCGACGCGGGACCTGGCAATCATCCAACCGCAGGGGGACAACAAAGATCGTCCCCTCTGGCTTTTCATCGGCAATGTTCAGAACGAAACGCAACTCTTTTTGAACGTACCCCTCTTTATCAACCGAATGAGTGGACAGGCAAACCAGTACAACATCCGCCTGCTCCACCGCTTTCTCAATTTCAATATCCCATTCCTGGCCGGGGAAGAGATTCTCCTCGTCCAGCCAAACATCCAGCCAGCCTTCGGCGCTCAACTGGCGATACAGTTCGCGCACAGTCGGCTTGTCTTCTTTGGCGTGGCAGAGGAAAACGTTGAGTCTGCGATTGGGCATGAGTAGTTCCCCGCGGGATGGGTTGGCGAAATTATACGCCAAAAAGGCAAAGGGGTATAATTGGTTTGAAATGATTGCGCCAACTCTCGCCAAAACCAAAGTCAAAGTGACCATCCCCAAAAAACGTTTGGCGGATTTCTGTCGGCGTTGGAAGGTCTCGGAACTGGCGTTATTTGGTTCCACCCTGCAGAATGATTTTCACGCCACCAGCGATGTTGACTTGCTGGTTTCGTTTGCTCCGAGCGCGAAGGTTAGCTTGTTTGACCTGGTTCGTATGCAAAATGAGTTGAAGGAAATATTCGGCCGCGAAGTGGATTTGGTCGAGCGGCGCGCCATCGAGAAGAGCGAAAATTACATCCGCCGCAAGAGCATCCTTGAAAACACAAAGGTAATCTATGCGGCGCAAGGAAAGGAGCCATTCATGCGCTGGACAGAAGTTCGCAAAGCATATCCCGATCAGTGGCTGGTGATCGAAGCCCTGAAAGCGCACAGTAAAGCGGAGCGCCGCGTGCTGGATAAGATCGCGGTCGTGGAAGTGTGCGCCGATGGCACGGCCGCCTTGCAAAGTTACCGAAAATTACACCAGTCTTTTCCCGAGCGCGAATATTATTTCGTTCACACCCGCCGCGCGGAACTGGATATTCGAGAGCGCCAATGGCTCGGCATTCGGAGGGGATATGCGCCTGCCGCTCCGAGATAACCTGCCTTTCGTAACCGTTGTTCTGGTTCACAATGGCAGGCAATTGGAAATTCCCAATGTCCTGATAGACACAGGTTCGGGCGGTACGATTTTCGCGGCCGACGATGTGGACGCGATTGGGATTACACCGCAAGGCGAAGATGTATTGCGCCATGTTCACGGCGTAGGAGGAAGCGAGGTGGTTTTTATGCGAAGGGTGGAGCAATTGCGAGTGGGAGAATTTGCTCACAGCAATTTCGAAATCGAAGTGGGAGGCATGGATTACGGCTTTGACATTCGCGGCATTTTGGGAATGGATTTTCTTCTCGCCGCAGGCGCGCGCATTGACTTGGAACGAATGACCATCGAATTTAAATCAGGGACCTGACATGTCTCCGCGAAAGCCTTCCCGATGCGCGCCGCTGTCCACGCATGAATTGCAATTGACTCGCGCCACGATGAGACATGTCAGGTCTGTGCGCGCCGTAACATAAGAGGATCATGTCACTTCCTCTCCTCATCCTCCTCGTCGGCCCAACGGCTGTGGGCAAGACCGGGATCGCCATCCAACTCGCGGAGCAACTCCCTTCGGGCGGCGAGATCGTCAGCGCGGACTCGCGGCTGTTTTACCGCGGCATGGACATTGGCACGGCCAAGCCGAGTCTTGCAGAACGCGCGCGCGTGCCGCATCACTTGATTGACGTGGCGGATCCCGACGAGACCTGGTCGCTGGCGATGTTCCAGCAGGCGGCGCGCGAGGCGATTGCGGACATCCACGCGCGGGGGAAACTTCCCTTTTTGGTGGGAGGCGCCGGTCAATATGTGCGCGCGGTGACCGAGGGCTGGAGTCCGCCGGAGGTGAAGGCCAATTCAAAGATGAGAGATGAAATTGGAAAGCTTGTCCTGAGCAAAGTCGAAGGGATGAATGAAGAACGCGGAAAGGAGTGGCTATACGAGAAACTAAAAACTCTTGATCCCGAAGCTGCGGAAAAAATGGACCTGCGGAATGTGCGGCGGACGATCCGCGCGCTGGAGGTGATTCTCACCACGGGGCGAAAATTCTCCGGGCAGCGCGGGCAGGTCAAGTCGCCGTACCGGTTGGCGACGATCGGGCTGACGCGGCCGCGCGCGGAGTTGTATGCGCGCGTGGACGCGCGCATCGAGTCCATGTTCGCGGCGGGGCTGGTCGAGGAGGTGCGCGGTCTGCTGGCAAAAGGCTATTCGCCGGAATTGCCGTCCATGTCGGGGATCGGGTATCGCGAATGCGTGGGGGTAGTCAACGGCCAGGTAACGGCGGACCAGGCCAAGGTCCAGATGCGACACGATACGCGCGTCTTCGTTCGCAGGCAGGCGAATTGGTTCAAAGAGGGCGATCCGTCCATTCGCTGGTTCGTTGTCCAAAAAAATACAGCCAGGGAGATTCTAAATTTCATACAAAAACAGATTGACTTTTGAAATTTTCATGTATATACTAGGGATACAATCCGTCCACCAACCCAAAGTGAGGAGATGCTGATATGAATGATCGTCCATGGGTCAAAAATTACGACAAAGGGGTTCCGGCCACAATCGAATACCCGAAGGGACCCGTTTTCCAATTCCTGGATAACGCCGCCCAAAAGTATCCCGACCACGCCTGTACGATCTTCAAGGGCGCGGCAATTTCATACAAGGAGATGAATGCCATCACAGATCGCATCGCGGGCGCGCTGGCCGCGATGGGCGTGAAGAAGGGCGACCGCGTGGGGATCTTCATGCCGAACACGCCGCAGTTTGTGATGGTCTACTTCGGCATCCTGAAAGCGGGCGGCGTGGTGGTGGCCACCAATCCGCTTTACACCCCGCCCGAAATCGAGCACCAGGCCAACGACTCGGGCGTGGAGATCATGTTCGTGATGACCAATTTCTACAAGACGATCAAGGCCGCGCAACCGAAGACCAAGATCAAGAAGTTGATCGTGACCAACCTGAAAGAGACCCTGCCACCGGTCTTGAAAATATTGTTCACGCTCGCCAAGGAAAAGAAAGGCGGATTTCGCATCGAGGGCGGGCTGGCCGAGGGCGACATCTGGTTCCAGGATATGCTGGCCAAATATGCCAATACCCCGCGCCCCAAACTGGAGATTACATCCGAAGACACCGCGCTGTTCCAATACAGCGGCGGGACAACCGGCATCTCCAAAGCCGCGGTTGCCACGCACCGCAATGTGCTGGCGGACACACTCCAGATCAAGGCCTGGATGACGAACCTGAATGAAGGGAACGAGATCGTGCTGATGGCGATCCCGCTCTTCCACGTCTACGGCATGGTGGCAGGGCTGCTCTTCGGCATGGCCGCCGGTGCGACGATGGTGATGATCCCCAACGCGCGCGACATCCCGGACGTGCTGGAAAATATCCACAAGTACAATCCGACCATCTTCCCCGGCGTTCCAACGCTATACAACGCCATCAACAACCGCCCGGAGGTCAAAGCCGGGAAAGTCAGCCTGCGCTCGATCAAGGCCTGCATTTCCGGCTCCGCACCGTTGATGCGTGAGACCAAAGAAACCTTTGAAAAATTGAGCGGCGGCAAAGTCTTCGAGGGGTACGGCCTCTCGGAAGCGCCGACCGCCTCGCACTGCAACCCGCTGAACGGCATCAACAAGACCGGTTCCATCGGCATGCCCCTGCCCGACGTGGATTGCAAGATCATCAACCTGGATGACGGCGAGACCGAAATGCCGCTGGGCGAAATCGGCGAGATCATCATCCACGGGCCGCAGGTGATGAAGGGTTATCACAACATGCCCACCGAGACGGCCAACACGCTCCGCACGTTGAAAGACGGGAAGGTCTGGTTGTTCACCGGCGACATTGCCCGCATGGACGAGGACGGCTACTTCTACATCGTTGACCGCAAGAAGGAACTGATCAAGCCGGGCGGATATCAGGTCTGGCCGCGCGAGGTGGAGGAAGTGC
>Ga0210042_1003810_pt1 | contig 10760 bp, 6 predicted proteins | sample CryGeymeta201518_FD_183982 | JGI IMG/M metagenome (GOLD analysis project Ga0210042, IMG submission 183982) | Groundwater microbial communities from Crystal Geyser aquifers in Utah, USA - Crystal Geyser metaG 2015-18 (SPAdes) (version 2) | ecosystem: Environmental > Aquatic > Deep subsurface >... | reverse complement strand
ATGCCTCGCCTCTCAGGTTGCATGTTTCAACCATCGAGCGACTTATCCCTGTTCCCTTGAATATGGCATCCTTGAGCCGTGTTCGTTGATCCGAACATGCGCTGCATATAAAATCAAGAGGACAGCAGACGCACGAGGCAAGCACGGCCCTTGTGATACCTTTTTCCCTGATTCTTCGAACGATCGTAGCCGAACCCTCGGCTACGCAGGCGGAATTTAATATCTCGGAGTGTACGACGTCTCCTTTATTGTGTAATTCCTCGACGTATTCGTTCATGGCCGAAAGCCATCCAAAGGAATCGTTGCAGCGACAAACAAAGACTCCGATCCTGACTTGAGGTGAAATGTAGGGGTCCGGCGGGTTAAATGAGAATCCCCGCCCTTTGGTCCTCTGGGAGGTCTCCTGCAGGAGAGAAGCAGCACGGGCTGCCGCTGCAAAACCCCTTGTAATAAGAGCATAGACATCCGTTTTGGCCGAGGCGGGACCGTATGCCCTTATCACGTCGTCGCCCCTGACAGCAGGGGCCATATCAGGGTCGGCTATAATGATGATCCCTGCCTGCTCAAGCGTTTCCTCGTCGCAGTCGTCGTGTTTGATGGCCCTCAATGGGCCGCACGCCTCAACGCACAGGAGGCATTCCGAGCACACGCCGCACTGGAGACATCGCCTTGCCTCAAAGCGAACCTGGTCTTCGTCCAATCCGAGCGCAACCTCGGCAAAGCCGGCAATCCTTTCAAGGGGCTGTCTTTCGGGCATAGCCGGCCTCGCGAGTGCCGGAATATTGGTTGGTATTGGAGAGAAGGACTTTCCCTGCGGCCTCCTGAGACTCCTTTCGGCGACCTCGCCTCCAAGATACCTTTGGACGAATCGGGCCGCAGCCCGGCCTGATGCCATGGCCTTCACCACTGAAGAGGGACCGTTTACGGCGTCTCCTGCCGCAAAGACTCCGTCTAGTGATGTGCGCATGGTTTCATCGGTTTGGATATATCCCCCTGTCTGCCCTATGGCCACGAAGGCCCTTTCAAAAGGAAGCTCAAAGGCATCGCTTCCCTTGACAACTACAGGCCACCTTATCCCGTCCCCGCCGGGGGGGCCAGGTTCGGTCGGTCGGCAGACCAGCCCAATGAGCTTTCCTTGCCTTCCCGCAAAGGATATGACCTTGCTGCTGTCTTTTATTACGATTCCTTCAGAGACGGCAGCCTTTACTTCTTCCTTGTCGGCAGGGATAAGATCGAGGGGAAACCATGAAATTATGGTGACGCGGGCCCCCATACGCCTCAGGGTCCTAGCCAGGTCAAAGGCGGCATTGCCGTCTCCAATGACGGCCGCTTCTCCCGCCATGGAAGTTTCCTCCCCCCTGTAAAGCCCTGCAAGAAACCCTACACATCCGCTTACCCCAATCAAATCTTCTCCGGGGGCACCTAGCTCCCTGTCTTTCCATGTCCCGCAGGTAAGCACCACGGCATCGAAATTTTTCCTCAGACCGTCAAGACCTGTCTTAAGATCCACGGGGCTCGATGTAATAAACTCGACTCCCAGGGCACTTACATAGGCAAGGTCTCCGTCAAGCACCTTCCTTGGGAGCCTGTGGGAGCCTATGCCGTATCTTAGAAGACCGCCGGGCAGAGACTCCTTTTCAAAGACCTTCACACTGCAACCGCTGCGGGCAAGATCGGCTGCCGCGGCTATTCCGGCAGGGCCGGAACCTACTACCGCCACTCTATGATGCCGGTCGGCATCGGGTATCTTCTCCCCAGGGTCCGATGCCTCATGATCGGAGAGGAATCGCTTTATGTCTCTTATTGCTATGGGCTGGTCGAGTTCGCCTCTCCTGCAAACCTCCTCGCAGGGGTGCGTGCAGACCCTTCCACATATTCCAGGCAGAACATTTGCTTCCCGAACCACATCGAGGGCTTCCCTGTACTTGCCTGTCCTTGCAAGGGCAACATAGGCCTGGGCCCTTACGCCTAAAGGGCATCCTTCCTGACAAGGGGGGATGGAGCGCTTGTCAATGACCGGAGCGCCCGGAAGAGACCTTCTGCCTCCAAAGGTGATAGGCCTTTTCCCTTCCGGGGTTTCGACAGGACAGATATCTGCGCATTTGCCGCAAAGTACGCAGCGGTCTTTGTCAATAAAGGTCGCCTCCTTTTTCATGTGAACCCTGAAACCCTGCGGCGTGTGGCGGATGGATAATACCTCGGCAGGTGTTACGGCCTTTATCGAAGGGTTTCGCAATATCCGCAGAAGTCCTGAGCGGTGGGCGAAATTTAGAGACAATCCCGAATCAAGACGCCATTGGTCCCGGGAAAGTTTCCTGTCCAGATCTGATTCCCGATCAACGATGGTAGTGGGGATTCCGAGTTCTCCCAGCTTGTTTGCGGCGCAAACCCCTGACGGTGTTGCTCCTATTATGAGAACCCTCTGAAGTCTGTCTTTGGAGTTATTCATTGCCCGGATTCAGCCTCCCCATGTGCCTTCTTATGTCTTGCCTTGAGCACGGCGGCCCCGTAATCATAGCCCTTGTTAAAGGCGGAGATGTTTTTATCCTGGGTACCTCTGGGGACCGAGGAGGAGACGGCCTCTCTGGCCGAGTCCGGATTTACGGCCTTTGTGACGGCAACAAGAAAGCCCAGCATTATTATGTTGGCCATCATCTTCCTTCCCAGTTCTTCGGCCATGCGGGTTGAAGGAATGGAAAAGTACTCACAGCCCAGGCCCTGAGGCTTGACCAGGTCCAGGTCAATCAGAAGCGTTCCCGCTTCGGAAAGCTCCCCAATATATTTTTCAAAGCCCGCCTGGGACATGCATACGAGGATATCGGGCCGCCGGACATGGGGGTAGTGTATTGCGGTGTCGGAGATTATCACCTGTGCGCTGCAAGCGCCTCCTCTCGCCTCAGGGCCGTAGGACTGCACCAGGGTGCTCTCCCGGTTGTCCCCGATGGCGGCTGCCTGGCCGAGAATCTTACCGGCAAGCACTATCCCCTGGCCGCCGAATCCCGTAAGGATGATCTCCGAACGCCCTTTTTCCCCTCTTGCATTGGCCATAGAATACTTCTCTCCTTATGCAGCCTTTCCTTCCGCAATCTCCTGCGGCCTGCATGTCCTGTCATACGACTCAATGCAGGTGGGTCTCTGGATATCAATGAATTTTCCGAGCACAACGCCCCTTGAAAAATCTATGTCTAACTCTGTGGGGCTAGCGCCGTTTTTGATGATCGTTTTCTGTTGATAAAGTCTCATCGTGTCCAGAAGACTCAGCTTGTTGCGGCGCCCGTAATTGACAGGGCAGGGTGCCAGTACCTCTATAAACGAAACCCCTTTTTAAGAAGGGCCTCCTGTATTGATCCCATCAATTCCCTGGCGTGCAGGACGGTCCATCTGGCCACGTAGGTCGCGCCCGCTGCAAAGGCCAGAAGGGGAAGATTGAAGGGAGAGTCCGGGTTTCCAAGAGATGTGGTGGTAGTCTTTGCAAGAAACGGTGTGGTGGCGGCAACCTGCCCGCCTGTCATTCCATAGTTGAAGTTGTTTACGCAGACCACTGTAAGTTCGATGTTTCGCCTCGCTGCGTGAATGAAGTGGTTTCCTCCTATGGCAAACAGATCGCCGTCGCCGCTGAAGACCACCACATTCAGTTCAGGATTGGCAAGTTTCATGCCTGTGGCAAAGGGCAGTGCCCTCCCGTGAGTGGTGTGATAGGAGTCGAGGTTCACGTAACCTGCGCCCCTGCCGGAGCAGCCGATTCCTGAAACCATAACTGTCTTTGCAAGATCAATCCCGCTTGATTTCATGGAGGTGAGACAGGATGAAAAGACGGTTCCTATCCCGCATCCCGGGCACCAGATATGCGGTATGCGGTCCACTCTCAAAAGATCGTCCAAGGGGTGAGGCATGTGGCGTGCGGATGGTTCCATGGGATTCCTCTGAAAAGCCTTTCAGTGATTCTTGCCTGCGATGTCTTTCAATTTTTCTATTACTCTTTCAGGAGGTATGATCGCGCCACCGGGGTGACCGACGAGTATCGCGGGAGCCTTGCCGGAAGCGCACCGCTCCACCTCCAGGTGTATCTGCCCCAGGTTGACTTCAACCGTTACAAGGGCCTTGACCCGCTCTGCCAGGCTCCGTAACTCAACTTCAGGAAAAGGCCAAACGGTGATGAGCCTCAGAAGACCTGCTTTTATACCCAGCTCCCTTGCCTCATCCACTGCGGCAAGACTGGTGCGGGCCGACACTCCGTATGAGATAACCGCTATGTCGGCGTCCTCCAACCTGTAGGAATGGGTTCTTATTATGTCCGCAAGGTTGTTACGGATCTTTCCCTTGATGCGCCGCATCATCTCTTCCTGGGCCTCGACGGTCATCACGGGATAGCCCCTCTCATCGTGGGTCAGGCCGGTTGCGTGAATGTTGTATCCTTGTCCTGCTATTGCCATGGGGGCTACGCCGTTTTCCCCCGGCCGGTAGGGCTTGAAGCGATCTTTGCGTCCCTTTGCAGATGGTCTTACAAGGGTCTTTATAGAAGCCGCCTCAGGTATGACAACCTTTTCGCTCAGATGCCCCACCATTTCATCCGTCATGATAAGCACTGGAGTCCTGTAGGTCTCGCTCAGGTTGAAGGCCTCTATAGTCTGGTAGAATATCTCCTGCGGGGACATAGGGGAGAGAGCTATGATCTCATAGTCGCCGTGAGAACCCCATCTTGCCTGCATCATGTCGGCTTGTGCCCCCTGGGTCGGAAGCCCCGTTGACGGGCCGGCCCTCTGCACATCTACAACAACGCAGGGGGTTTCAGTGCATGCGGCCAGACCGAGGTTTTCCATCATCAGGCTGAAACCGGGGCCTGATGTAGCCGTCATGGCCTTTGCACCGGCGCAGGACGCCCCCAGGACAGCCGCGATTGCGGCAATCTCATCTTCCATCTGTATGAATGTGCCGCCTATCTCCGGGAGACGTTCCGACATTCGTTCGGCTATTTCGGTTGCGGGCGTTATGGGGTATCCCCCGAAAAAACTGCACCCTGCAGCCAACGCCCCTTCGGCGCACGCGACGTCCCCGGTCATGAAATGAGTTCCCGTTAATACTTTTTTGTTCATAGCTAGCACTGCGATTTTGGTATCCTAAATTGTGACATCCGGCCCTTTATGACAGCAATATATTTTTGGCCCCGCGGATGCAGATTATCCCTCCCAAACGGCGGGGAAGGGTCGGGATGGCGGGGTGAATTTTGGCGGTGAATATTCCAGGAAGATCAGTTGTCATGCTCTGGTATCCTCCATGGAATAAATCGCAAATTCTGGGCAGATGATCTCGCAGAAGTGGCAGTTGACACAATCGCCTTCGTTCATGGCCTCCGGCGGGTGGTAGCCCTTCTTGTTAAACCTGTTGGAGAATTGAAGCACCTTTTTGGGGCAGAACTCTATACAGTAGCCGCATCCCTTGCAGCGGTCTTCCAGGATATGAACGATCCCCTTCGGGGTTTGAACGGTCTGTGAGTCTAAGGGTATCCGCCAGAGTTTCATTGAATCTTCCTGTGAGTAGTCATGCCTCAATCATCAGAGGGTGTCTTTTAGCCCGCTAAGGGAGTATGTGTCAAGAAAATTATGGTCTCCTGTAGTTTGATTTTCTTAATACCCCTACAATTATTGTTGTGGTATCCCAGAAATAGGCAATATGCAGGCAAGGAATCTGTTTTTCTTCTTCAGGTTGATATGGGGATTTCCCAGTCAAGTGACCAGGTTTGAGGCTGCGCTGAGTCCGGATTGGAGAGCATCCCTTCAAAATCATCCGGGTATTTCCAAAAACTGCCTTGACCAAACCTTCATGCCGGAAAGTTTATATAGCTTTCACGCAACGGGTCGGGGTCCGGGACAGGCTTCGCCGGAATGACGAACGGTCATAGTTTTGCAAACGGATCACAGGAATACATTTCGGTATTTCGAGGATTAAAATTTGGACCCAACGCCGATGAAAATATCCATTTACGGATGTACACTATTATGGATTGGCACTGAATAGTTTTACCAATTGTAACCCCGACCCCGAGGAAATGGGATATTTTCATGGCAAAGGTGTTCAGGTTTAACTTCTTGACAAGGGTTGGAGTTTTATTGACACACCGCAATCCAGGGAGTAGATTGCCCTATGGTGTCGGGCAGGTATAGGGGACTGCCGCATTTGGTTTTAATATGACAAAAAACATGGGGGAGTAAAGAGATGCCCAATACGGTGGTTGTAGGCGCCCAATGGGGGGATGAAGGCAAGGGCAAGATTGTAGATCTTCTGACGGCTGGTGCCGATCTGGTGGTGAGATTCCAGGGTGGTGCAAACGCGGGACATACTCTTGTGGTTGGAGGGAAGCAATTTATCTGCCACCTTATTCCATCGGGTATCCTTCACAGGGAGAAGAAATGCGCTATCGGCAACGGCGTTGTCCTTGACCCAGAGGTGCTCCTGGATGAAATTGATACGCTTGGCGCGGCCGGCATACCTGTAACACCGGAGAGGCTTTCACTAAGTGAAAAGACTCACATTATTATGCCCTATCACAAGGCCGTTGACCAGGCGAGAGAGGCATTTAAGGGAAGAGACACCATCGGAACTACCGGCAGAGGAATCGGGCCTTGTTATGAGGACAAGGTGGGCCGAGTGGGTATAAGGGCTGTTGATCTGACGGAGGCTGCCGCTTTTAGGAGAAAGCTCGAGGCGAATCTAAAGGAAAAAAATTTCTATCTTACCAATTACCTGGGGGCTTCTCCCCTGGATATAGAGAAGATTTTCACCGACTATATGAGGATGGCCGAAAGGCTTACCCCTTACATAAGAGACCTGAGCTATGATTTTGAAGCGGTCCGTGATCGAAAGGGAAATATCCTTTTTGAAGGGGCTCAGGGCACCCATCTCGACGTGGATCACGGAACTTATCCCTACGTCACTTCTTCAAACCCCGTCTCCGGTACTGCCTGCTCCGGCTCCGGGGTGGGGCCGAGGGAACTTCACCACATAGTTGGAATAGTAAAGGCTTATACCACCAGAGTAGGGGGCGGGCCTTTCATTACCGAACTCCATGATGAAAACGGGGACTACATACAGCAGAAAGGCAAGGAATTCGGGGCGACTACCGGCCGCAAAAGAAGATGCGGCTGGCTCGACCTGGTGGCGGTATCGGATGCCGCGAGGCTCAACGGGCTTGACAGCCTGGCGATAACGAAACTGGACGTGCTGACGGGTCTTAAGACCTTGAGGATATGCGTTGGTTATCAACTGGATGGGCAGGTCATAAGGAAACGGCCTGCAAGCCTTGAAAAATTCGCTCGGTGCCTTCCCGTTTACAAGGATGTTCCGGGTTGGAGCGAGGACATTACCGGGGCCAGGCATATTGATGAGCTACCTTCTGCAACAAGGCAATACCTTGATATAATAGAAGGGGTTACCGGGGTGCCGCTTTCCATAGTCTCGGTAGGAGCCGCGAGGGAAGACACCATAGTAATAAAGAACCCATTTGCTGTTTGATGGGTTGGGCCGACTCTGATCAATTTCTTTTTTCAACCGCACTCCCCCATGATCAAGAATTATCCTATGTCCATTTCAGAAAAGAGCTATGATGTTATAGTGGTAGGGGCAGGCCACGCTGGATGCGAGGCTGCCCTGGCCGCAGCCAGGCTTGGGCACAGGACCCTGCTTATAACCATCAACATGGATCACATAGCGGCTATGAGCTGTAACCCCGCTATAGGAGGCCTTGCAAAGGGGCATCTGGTAAAGGAGATAGACGCTCTGGGCGGGGAGATGGCCAAAAACGCGGATCATACCGCCATCCAGTTCAGAAGACTAAATACCAGGAAGGGGCTTGCTGTGCAGGGCTCCCGAACGCAGAACGACAGAGATTTATATAGAAGGCGAATGAAGTCTGTCGTGGAGGCTCAAGCAAACCTTGATCTGAGGCAAGCTACTGTTGATCGCCTTCTTTTTTCCGGTAAAACTGTAGGGGGAGTTGAGACCTCCGTTGGAGAAAAGATCTTCTCAAGGACCGTCATACTGACGACAGGAACCTTCTTGAGGGGACTCATCCACATGGGGCTTACAAGGTTCCCCGGAGGGAGGATGGGTGATCCTCCTTCCAACAAGCTTTCGGAACAAATCATGTCCTTGGGATTTGAGGTTGGGAGGCTAAAGACAGGGACTACCCCGCGCCTTAACGGAAGGACGATAGACTACAGTGGGATGGATGTGCAGCACGGCGATCCAAGCCCCAGGCCTTTTTCCTTCTCCACCAGATCCATTCCCCTTCCACAGGTCCCATGCTACATTACCTATACCAATGAGGCAACCCACAGGGCCATCAGAGACGGCTTGGATCGTTCGCCTCTTTTTACAGGCGTGATAAAGGGAGTGGGCGCCAGATACTGTCCATCCATCGAAGACAAGATAGTGAGATTTCCCGAAAAGCCGAGGCACCAGATATTTCTGGAACCTGAAGGTCTTGAAACAATGGAGGTCTATCCCAACGGGCTTGCTACCAGCATACCTCTGGACGTGCAGGAAAAGATGGTAAGAACCATCGCAGGTCTAGATCATGCGGAGATCATAAGACCGGGCTATGCCATCGAATATGACTATGTGGAGCCGACCCAGCTTCTTCCTTCTCTCGAGACCAAGCTGATAAAGGGCCTTTTCCACGCGGGACAGATAAACGGTACATCCGGCTATGAGGAGGCTGCCGCTCAGGGCCTGATGGCAGGGGTCAATGCCGTACGCTTCATAAGGGGGGAGGAGCCTGTTATTTTGAGAAGATCTCAGGCCTATATCGGGGTTCTGATAGATGACCTGGTTACAAAAGGAACCAGGGAACCCTACCGAATGTTTACCTCCAGGGCTGAGTATCGGTTGCTTCTCAGGGAGGATAACGCGGACATGAGACTAACAGAACTCGGGAGGGATATAGGGCTTGTTCCCGATGACATCTACAGGGAATTTTGCCGGAAAAGAGACAAGATAGAGAGCCTTATCAAGAGGTTGGAAGAAAAGGTGATTTATCCCATCCCTTCTAATAAAGACAAATTGCACTCCATTGGAACTGCTCCCATCAAGAATCCCGCCTCTCTGGCACAGGTCCTGAGGAGAAGCGAAATAGGTATCCGTGACCTGCGGATATTTGAAGAAGAAATCGGGGAAATGGAAGAAATTGTTTCAGAGGAGGTAGAGACAAGGATCAAATATGAAGGTTACATAGAGCGGCAGGAAAAGGAAGTTGAAAGGACGCGCCGCCTTGAAAATCTTCGACTTCCCAGCGAGATTGATTACTCTAAGGTGCACGGGCTCACAACGGAAGTGCGTGAAAAACTAAAGCGTATAATGCCTCTTACCCTCGGACAGGCATCCAGGATATCTGGTGTCACCCCTGCCGCGATCATGGCCTTGCAGGTGTATCTTAAAGGACGGGGAGCAATTGACACTAGGTGAAAAGCAGCTGCGCCTTGGCTTGGGGAAAATGCGTTTGTGTATGGCCTGAGTTTGACAGGCGGTTACAAGAAACGTCTGCTGATAGAGCCAATTGCAGAAGTATCATCACTCGTTATTCCGGATAAGAGGCAAAAAAAAAGCCGGTGAACAGTGTCACCGGCCGGGTTAGTTTGAACAGGTCAATCAATCACACAGAGGCGATCAGTCTTCTCCACTTGGCGGCTGACAGCCTCCGGTAGATCGTTCTTTAGGCCTTAAGGGCGTATTTCTCCACGATATCGTTGTAGTAAGCCCTTTCGGATATTGCACCCCATGTGCCTATAACCTTCTGGAAGGCCTTGAAATCTTCATGCACCTTCTTCGCCATGGGATCCTTTGCCGCCTCGGCCTCCACTATGTCAACGGAGAGTTTCTTGAGTCCCGCCATTACATCATCCGGAAACTTAATGAGTTCCACATTGTGCTTAGTGATAAGGGTCTGAAGCGCGGCCCCGTTCTGGGACTCAAACTGGGAGAGGGTCCACATCTCGTTTTCAACACAAGCCATATCAATGATGGCCTGGAGGTCCTTTGGAAGACCGTCATAGACCTTCTTGTTGAACATGAATTCAAGATAGGTCCCCGGCTCGTGCCATCCCGGGTAGTAGTAGTACTTGGCAGCCTGGTAGAATCCCATCCTGAGGTCGTGCATGGGGCCTACCCATTCTGTGGCGTCAATGACACCTCTTTCAAGGTTTGTGAATATCTCGCCTCCGGCTGTAAGTACTACGGTTCCGCCGGCCCCTGCCACGACCTTCCCGCCGAGTCCCGGGATGCGCATCTTGAGACCTTTATAATCATCAAGTGAATTGATCTTCTTGTTGAACCAGCCTCCCATCTGAACGCCTGTGGAACCGCCCGGCCTGGGGACCAGATTAAAGGGGGCATATGTTTCTTCCCAGAGCTTGAGGCCGTTTGCGCCGTGGAACCAAGCGGCCATGCCCTGGGCGTTGAGGCCGAATGGAACGGCTGAAAACCATTGTGTAGCAGGGTTCTTGCCGGCCCAGTAATATGCTGCACCGGTTCCGCACTCCACGGTGCCTGCAGAAACTGCGTCAAAGACTCCAAGAGGCGGAACCAATTCACCGCCCGCAAAGACCTGAATCTTGATCCTTCCCTCGGTAAGCTCGGCTATCCTCTTCGCGAAACGCTCGGCACCGTCTTGAAGGACCGGGAGCTTTGGCGGCCAGGTGGTAACCATCTTCCAGTTGTACTTTTTCTGCGCGATGACCGCAGGGGCCCCAACCGCTGTAGCCGCGACT
>Ga0210042_1003800_pt1 | contig 10781 bp, 8 predicted proteins | sample CryGeymeta201518_FD_183982 | JGI IMG/M metagenome (GOLD analysis project Ga0210042, IMG submission 183982) | Groundwater microbial communities from Crystal Geyser aquifers in Utah, USA - Crystal Geyser metaG 2015-18 (SPAdes) (version 2) | ecosystem: Environmental > Aquatic > Deep subsurface >... | reverse complement strand
ACTCTCGATACTGGCGCGAGTCACTTCACCCGCCTGTTGCGCGACTTGTTCACCTGTCGGGCTATACAAGTAACTGGTCGGCAATACCTCCAGCTCACCGATTTGCGCGGCAATTTTACGATTGCCCAACACGATGGGATAACGGATGCCGTGTTTCCCGACGAAGTTGGCAACCGACTTGCCGCTGGCATAGTCCATGGCGATACCGATTACCACCAAGTCCTGGTGCGCAAGAAACAAGCCATTCAACTCAGGGAGTTCATTCAGACAAGGTGGACACCAGGTTGCCCAAAAATTCACCAGCACCCACTTGCCGCGATAGTCAGCCAGACGATGCGTCTTACCCTGCAAGTCCTGCAAGGTAAAATCATTGGCCAAACTGGCGCACGACACCCCCAGCAGCAGGATGTAAAGCAAGCCGCGCTGGAAGACTGCTTTCAAGATCAATGGCCGTGCTTATCGGATGCGGCATCAGACGAACCCGTGTTCGAGTCAACACCATGATCCCCCGCGTGGCTGAAATACAAAGCCAAGGCGATTAGCGTGATACTGGAACCCAGATAAACCAGATCCAGAGGGGTCTCAAGTTTCATATGCAACGCCTCTTCAAACAGCGTGACAATCATGATCATCAGAATCACCTTGGCCAGACGAGCCTTTAGATCATCCAGATTATTGATCACCAGAATCTTGCTGGAAGCCTTGCTGCCGTGCGCCTGGTCAATGTCGCTGATAAACAATTCATACAGGCCAAGGGAAAAAATCAGCATTACCGTCGCCAGCAGATAACCGTCCACTACCTCGACGATATGCGACACCGTGCTGTCATGCAGCGCCTTGCGCGCTTCGTCGGTCAGGCTGGCATCGGCATAATGCAGCGCGTGCTGGAATAGAAAATACACATCCACCGTCGCCATGTAAAAAATCACGAAACCCGCCACCATGCTGCCAACCACTGCGGTCAAAATGACAAAACGACTATTCCACAGACTTCCTTCAAACAACGATTCAATAAATTTCATTTTGAGTTTACGGCAGTTAAAAACAGCGCGTATTAGAGCGTAAATAGGCCAATCAGGCAAGCATTGATGCCTGTTTAGCCCTGCCGTTGACAGGAAAATGCCGCATTGACAGCCCATACATACGGGCATACGATGCGCGCCATGTCTTCACTCTATCTGGATTATTTCGGGCTGCACACGCCACCTTTTTCCATCACACCCGACCCCGGTTTTTTCTTTGAGGGAGGCGAAAGAGGCGCGTTCATCGCCGGACTTTTATACGCCGCCCAGCAAGCTGAAGGCATCGTAATCGTGGTCGGCGAAGTGGGCAGCGGCAAAACATTGATGAGCCGCCTCCTGCTCTCCCGCCTGGAATCTAAGATAGATACCGTTTATCTTCCCAACCCCTCTTTTTCCCGCGACGAAATCATTGATGTCATCGCCAGAGACCTGGGGGTCGCAGCTGCCAGCCAGGGTATGCGTCTGGAAGCACTCCAGCAGGAACTGATCAAACGTCATGAATCAGGCCACCAAGTGGTCGTCCTGATAGATGAAGCTCACGCCATGCCCGCCGAATCCATCGAAGAAGTCAGACGACTATCCAACTTGGAAACCGACAATCGCAAGCTGGTTCAACTGGTGCTTTGCGGCCAGCCAGAACTCGACACCTTGCTTGCCGCACCGCATCTGCGTCAGGTGCGCGACCGTGTCGTGTACCGTCTGGTGCTGCGTAATTTGTCACGCAGTGATGCCAGCGCCTATCTGGATCACCGCCTCAGAGTCGCCGGATGGCGGGGGGGGCGCATCTTTTCATGGCTGGGTGAGCAGCTGTTGCTGGCCGATGCACAAGGACGCGCCCGGCGCCTCAACCTGCTCGCCGACAAAGCACTGCTCGCCGCATTTGCCGACGGCAAGAAACAAGTCGGTGTCAAACAGGTGCGGATTGCCATTCAGGAATCCGGTGCCAATTTCTCTTCTGCCAGCTTCAAACCGGGCATACCGTGGCAAGCCGTGGCAGCTGGTTTATTCAGTCTGGTGCTGGCTTTCATCGCGGGCAACTGGCTATTCGGTCTGCTCAATTAGGACGCTGTAAGTGTTACAACCGTTCATCCCGTCGCAAACCCGCCCCCCCACTGTTCGAACCCATAAAACCATTCGGCGACACCCGGCATCGTAATCGGTATCCGTCGTACTTTATTGCCTTTGCCAAATTGTCAATAGGACAAACTGCCTATGCCTTTTGGTCTATTGACAGCACGCCCTGAAACTGAAAGACTGCACGCCAGCCTGAACGTATAAATAGTGCATGCAACGCGTAACGAGTTTACCGCTCTCCAGTCTGTTAGAGCTGTCTATAGACAGCTTTTCGGCACGGCAAGCCGCCACTCAAGCGTTACCAAACTTGCACAGCATAGACTCAAAGCAAACCCGATTATTTGAACCTGGAAGGGAATTCGCAATGCGCCTTGGTCTTGATAGCGAAAAACAAAACAACAAGAAATTGCTGCTCAATATACTGGCCGTGTTATGTGTTCCGCTGAACGCATGTACGCATTTCCCCAAAGCGATACCGCCTTCTGAACAACACATCGCGATACCCGAAACAACCACAAGCAGAGCCATCCCGCCTCTCGCCGTAGCCGCTCCGCTGCCTCCTCCGCCCAAAGCCACCAAAGCTTCCGAACGTTACAGCATCGTGGTCAACAACGTGCTGGCGCAGGAAATCCTGTTTGCCTTGGCGCGCGATGCCAAGCTCAACATCGAGATTCACCCCGGCATCACTGGCACGGTGACGATGAACCTGATAGACCGCACCCTGCCCGAAATCCTGGATGCGATTGCCCGGCAAGTGGACATGCGCTACGAGTTAAATGGCGGCAACCTCGCCATCATGCCAGACAGCCCCTTCCTCAAGAGCTACCAGATCGAATACCCCAACGTGTCGCGCAATGCCAAAAACAGCATCAACATGTCCACCAACATTGCGGTTATCGGCAAAGGGCAGGCTGCCGAGGGTGGCAGCAATGGCTCGACTTCCAACATTGACAATGTTTCCGACAACCAATTCTGGAAAACGCTGACTGAAAATATCAAGGATTTATTGCGGGAAACCGACAAGAAGCTGCCAGAAGGTTCAAGCGAAACCGTTACCGAACAAAACAATCAACAGGAAATCACGGCGCAGACCGGCACCACGGCAACGGATGCGACTGGCAAAAAAAGCGCTATCGCTACCCTGCCCGCCCAAGTGCAAAGCCAGAATACCGTCAAAGCGCGCCGCGTGACTTATCGCGAAGCCGCCTATGTGATCGCCAATCCCGAGACGGGCATCATCAGCGTGCGCGCCACCGCACGCCAACACGCCAGCATCCGCGAATTCCTGGACAAGGTGATGAACAACGCGCGCCGCCAGGTGCTGATCGAGGCCACCATCGTCGAAGTCTCGTTGTCCGACCAATACCAGCAGGGCATAGACTGGTCATTGTTACGCAGCATGGGAATGAGTCTCACGCAAACTTCGCCGATAGGCGCATTGGCCGCGATAGGAACTTTTGGCTATCTGACCCCCGGCGCTTTTGACGCACAAGGAGTCAACACCGCAACCGGCAGCAAATTTAAACTGAGTGCCTCTATCAAATTATTGGAAACATTTGGCAAGCTGCATGTGCTATCCAGCCCGAAACTGTCGGTATTGAACAACCAGACCAGCTTACTCAAAGTGGTGGATGAATCGGTTTATTTCACCATCGAAGTCACCCAGGGAACGATTAACCCAACGACAGGCCTGCCTACCACACTGCCTACCTATACCACCACGGTACACACCGTTCCGGTGGGCTTCATGATGTATGTCACCCCGCAAATCGGCGCTGATGCCGAGGTCACGCTTAATCTGAGGCCAACCATCACGCGCATCCTCAGCTTCGCGAGAGACCCCAGTCCGGCTCTGGCACTAAGCACCCCTCCCATTGTCAATCTCATCCCGCAAATTCAAACGCGCGAGATGGAATCCATCCTGCGAGTGCGTGATGGCGACATCGCCGTACTGGGCGGGCTGATGCAGGACTCCCGTGCGGGGGACACCAATCAGATACCTGGCATAGGCAGCATTCCGGGCTTGGGCGAATTGTTCAAGGCTCGCAACGACAAAAACGCCAAATCCGAACTGGTCATTTTCCTGCGCCCGGTCATTTTGAACCAGGAAAGCCAGTATGACGTAGTACACCAGTTCAAAAACCCGGTCGCCACCTCCGAGTGGCATCAAAATAGCCAACAAACGGGGGTAAAACCATGAGCCTGCTGTTCGATGCGCTAAATCGCGCCCAGGGAAACGAGGCAAAACCACTGCAAATGCCGGACGCATCGTCGCATCTACCTTCCGGCAGCAACGAACACCCTGCCGCGAAAGGAAACGAGGCGGCCAAGTCGCTGCTATCCGTCGGCAACAAACCGCAGACTCACATCCTGCCCTATGCGGTAGGCGGCCTGGTACTCCTGGCCGGTGTGGCGGGCTGGTTTTTTTACCAGCAAAACCAGCTTTCTTCCCTCACTCCGCTACAACCGGTGGCGGGGGTCGCTCCATTTAATCAAACACTCGCCGCCTCGCAAGCGGTGGCGGCACCCGGCGCGACCAGGCAACTTGCCCTGGCAAACACAACAGACGGTGCGAACACAACAGGCGTGGCGAACACAGCAACCGCTACCAACAAAGCAAAAAACGGTATGGGCAGCTCATCAACCCGCTCCGCCTCACCTCGCGCCACAAATGGCAAACACGCCAAAAAACACCCGGCAAAACACAAAACCGCAAGATCCGGCGTTCTGGCAAGCACTCGCCACGACCCGCTCAAAGAGGCTTATCAGGCATTGTCCGAGGGACGACTGAATCAGGCCGAACAAAGCTATCTCGCTGTCCTGGCGCAACATCCGCACGAAAAAGATGCCTTGCTCGGCCTGGCGGTGATTGCCCAACGCAAAATGCAGGCACAGCGCGCCACCGATCTTTACCAACAAGTGTTGCGCGAAGACCTGGGTAACGTGACTGCGGCTGCCGGACTGGTCAGTCTATCGGTACAGGCAGACCCGGTGGCCGCTGAAAGCCAACTCAAACAACTGCTTGACCTCAAGCCGAATGCGCCCGAATTCCACCATGCACTGGGCAACGTGCTGGCACGTCAGCTACGCTGGGGGGAGGCGCAGCAAGCGTTTTTCCGTGCTTACAGCCTGTCTCCCGGCAACGCGCTGTACGCTTACAACCTGGCGGTCGCACTTGAGCACCTGCATCAGCCGACTGCGGCACTGCCCTATTACGAGAAGGCGTTGCTGCTGGCGAGACCCAGCGACCCCACGCTTGACCGGGGTGCTATCGAGCATCGTATCCAGGAATTGAACAAGGCAGAATCACGCTGATTTGCCATGGACATTTCAAATTCACAGGTCTCTCACCAGCGCATTGGCGAAGTACTCATTTCGCGCGGTCAGATCAATGACGATCAACTGCACATTGCCCTGCAAAAACAGAAAGATGACCACAAACAGCTAGGCGAGGAACTGCTGGGGCTGCATTTCATCACCGAGCATGACATGCGCGAGGCCGTCGCCGAAGCGGCAGGCGACACGCCTCTGGATTTGACGGGGCTGGTGGCCAACGCGACCGCACTGGCACTCATCCCCAAGTCCATCGCCATCAAACACACCCTGTTCCCGGTCAGCTATGACACGGAGACAGGCAAGATGGTCATCGTCGCGGCAAACCCGGACGACATCATGGCGCGCGATGCGATTATCCCTTTTCTGTTCCAGGCCAGCCAAACGGCGGGGCAGCGCATCATTCCCGAATGGCGTATCGCCTCCAGCGCGGAAGTACTCGCCGCAATAGATAAGTTCTACAACCGCGAACTTTCCATTGATGGCATTCTTTTTGAACTGGAAGGTGGCGATCTCGACCTGAACGCGCTGACCCAAGTGGGCGCGTCGTATAGCCACCCCATTGTCCGCCTTACCGATGCCCTGATTGCCGATGCGGTCAGCCGCAGCGCCTCGGACATCCACTTCGAGCCGGAAGAGCAGTTTTTACGCATCCGTTACCGCGTAGACGGCGTGTTAAGACCGGTACGCTCGCTGGCCAAGGCAAACTGGATGGCGATACTGGTGCGCCTGAAAGTCATGTCGGGGATGAACATCGCCGAAACCCGCGCCCCGCAGGATGGCCGGATTTCGCTCTCGCTGTTTGGTCGCCAGATAGACTTTCGCGCCGCTTCGCACCCGACCATACACGGCGAAAACTTCGTGCTGCGGATTCTCGACCGCAAACGCGGCATCGTCAGTCTCGACAAACTGGGCATGACCGAAACCAACCTTGCCCTGCTCAAACGTATGCTGGAAAGACCCGAGGGCATCCTGCTGGTCACGGGACCCACCGGTTCCGGCAAGACCACGACACTTTATTCGATTCTTTACCATTTGAATAAAGAGGATGTGAACATCATGACACTGGAAGACCCGGTGGAATATCCCATGCCGCTCACCCGGCAAACGTCCATTTCGGAAACCGTCAAGCTGGACTTTTCCAACGGCATACGCTCGTTGATGCGCCAGGATCCGGACATCATTCTGGTGGGGGAAATCCGCGACCACGACACCGCTGAAATGGCTTTGCGTGCCGCGATGACCGGGCATCAGGTGTTCTCGACCCTGCACACCAATTCGGCTATTGATTCGATCTCTCGCCTGCACGATCTGGGCATCGTTGACGAAATGTTTGCTGCCAATCTAATCGGCATCATCGCCCAGCGGCTGGTCAGAAAACTTTGCCCGCTGTGCAAACAAGGCTACTCACCCGATACCGCCGAACGCCGCTTGATGGGCATATCCCCCGATGAAGCCATTACCCTGTACAACCCGGTCGGTTGCCCGGACTGTGACAATCAAGGCTACAAGGGTCGCCTGGCCATCATGGAAATCCTGCGCTTCGACCGGGGCATGGTGGAACTGATAACCCTCCACGCCGGCCTGAAAAAAATCACCGACTACGCACTGGAACAAAAATTTATCGCGCTCGCCGAAGACGGTATCCGGCGCGTGCGCGAAGGGCTCACCTCGCTGCACGAAGTGCGTCGCGTGGTGGATTTCAGCGGACGGATGACAGAATAATGGCTCTCTACCACTACCGCGCCATTGATGCCAACGGCAAAATCGCCAAGGGCGAAACGGATGCCATCAACGAGTTTGATCTGGAGTCACAACTCAGCAAGAGCGGTCTCGAACTGATCAAGGCGAACCCCGTAAAAGACCGCGCGCATACCCTTCGCAAACTGGCTCGGCGCGACCTGATCCATTTTATGTTCCAGCTGGAAATGCTGTTCCGCGCCGGGGTGCCGATATTGTCCATACTGGCCGATCTGCGCGACACGGCGGAAACGCCGCAAATCAAGAATCTGTGCGCCAATCTGTACGAAAAAATTGATTCCGGCTCGACCATTTCGGAAGCGCTCGCCGCCAACCCCGGCATCTTTCCTGACCTGGTCGTCAATCTAGTGCACGCCGGAGAGGCGACCGGACAGTTACCCGATGTGTTGAAGGAAATCGTCGAGTCGCTGAAATGGCAGGACGAACTCGCCTCCAAAACCAAGCAGTTGTTGATGTACCCCGCTTTCGTGACCATCGTGGTCGGCTCCGTGGTGGTATTTTTGATGATTTATCTCGTCCCGCAAATCATCGGTTTTGTCGCCAACATGGGGGGCGAGATACCCATGCAAACCGTCGCCCTGATCTGGGTATCGGATGCGTTTGTCAATTACTGGTGGCTGATTATCCCCGCCCCGTTCGTTTTAGCCTTCCTGTTGATTTTGTTATCAAAAGTAAACCCGCGCTTCAAACGCATGATGCACGCCGCCCTATTGCGCATCCCCTATATCGGCATCATCATCAAAAAAATCATCCTGGCGCGAGTCAGCGACACCCTGGGACTGACCTATCGCACCGGCATCCCGGTGCTGGACGGATTAAGCTATTGCAGCAGCGTCACCAGCAACATTGTCGTCAAGGAAGCCATAAATCAGGCGCGTGCGGACATTGCCAACGGGGCATCCATCAGTCAAGGCTTCGCCGCCCAACGACTGTTTCCCTCGCTGGTCATCCGCATGATCAAAGTAGGCGAAGAAACGGGCGATCTGGCAGGCTCGCTGAAAAACATCTCCTACTTTTACAACCGCGACATCAACGACTCCATTAGCCGCGTACAGGCACTCATCGAGCCCACGCTCACCATCGTGCTGGGTCTGATTCTGGGCTGGATCATGATGGCGGTGCTAGGGCCCATTTACGACACGATCAGCAAACTTAAACTGTCATGAAAACCGTACTGTTCATCAATGCTTCCGGCGCGCGGTATTACCGCCGCGAAAACCGGATATGGCAAGCAATCGAGATGCCGGCTCCCGGCGACAAGCTATGGGTCATCGCCAACCTGCCTGAAGAAACGCTGGAAGCGTTCAAGCTCCCTCTGTTATTCGGGCGGGATCGCAGCGATTTTCTGGAACGCAAGCTGGCTGCCGCGCTCCCGCGCAGCGCGTATCGCGCCGCCCCGTTGATTTCAGGCAACTATTTCCGCCCCGGACAGGCCGTCGCCACCGGGCTGACCTCGGCGGAAGCCGTGACCCTCCAGCTCGACAAACTAGATGTCCCCATCGCTGGGGTTTGGGGCATGGCCATGCTGCTCACACTGATGGTCAGCAGGCTCGCCATCCAAAATGTCATTGTCGTCCAACCCAGCATCCACTATTTGCGCATTCTCGCCATCAAACAGGGCATCCCCGTGCTGACCCGCTGCGTGCGTCGCTACAGCGAGAACAGCAACAACGGCGATAACGACAACGTCTTCAGCGAAATTTTGCGTACCCGACAGCACCTCGAAAACAGTCACCTCATGGAAGGCGATACGCCCCTGCTCTATCTGGGCGATGCCAGCCCGATCAGCGCGCATCTTATTGACGCGGGTCTGAACTTATTGCCCCTGCCAGAAGCGTTGACCCCAAAGGGGGGGGCAGCCTACCTGCATCCGCTGTTCGAATTCGTCACGCAAAGCCCACGCGGACAGTTAGCCCCCTTATTGTTGCGCGCCCGAAACTTTGCCGATAACCTGCGCAAAGCGGCCTATCTGGGCATCGCCGCCAGCCTGCTGTCGGTAATCGTGTTGGGAGAGGAGGATTTCCGCACCCTCCTTCGCTTACACGGTCGCGGACAAGCCTTGAACGCAGATTTGCAAACTGCCAGCGCCGAGAGTGAGCGTCTGGCCGCCAAAATCAGCGCCAGTGGAACAGACCCCGATGTCGTGCGCCAGGCCACGCGCTTTGCCGCGCTGGAAATGGAGGCCGCCCCAAGCCCTGCCACCCTCATGCAATTTGTCGCCAGCGCGATTGCCAACCAACCCCAAGTGCGCATCAAGACCCTGAATTTCCGTTTCCCGTTCACCGGCGATCGCTATTGCCAGGGACACAGCGTCATCGAATTGCCGCTGGTGAATCAAAAAATTGACCTGTCGCCGTTAAGCGGTAGCACACCTGACACGACAGATGCGTCCGCGCCGCAGCGTTTTACCGAATTGCAGTTTTCCATCCTCGTGACCGAAGACACCCCGCCCGCCACGCAAATAGAGATACGCAAAGGCATTACGGCGGCGCTCAAGTCGCATAGCGGTGTGCAGCTCATGACCGATCCTGCCGCCTTTTCACTCATCAACACGCTCAAGGGCGGCATCGGCATGGACAGCGGGCAGGTCGAAAACCTGTGGTGCATGAGCGTACCGTGGGCGAATACCGTCAAGGAGCAACCATGAACGCCTATTTAGTGGTACTCAAACCGGCCAAAGTAGCCCTCATTCTGTTTGCCCTGGCCGTGCTGATCGCCATCGCCGCGATTGTCGGCGTTGCCCAATTTCGCAACGACAAGGAACACAGCGTCCGCCAAACCGAACAACAACTGTCAGCGATGCGCGACAACCTCAAAAAGCTCAGTTTCGATCTCGCCACCCTCCAGCGGCTGGCCGCCAAATACCAACAACTCACCCGTTTAGGGCTCGTTGGCGTAGCCGACCGGGATGGCTGGGCGCAACGTCTGGAAGGCATCTACCGCGACACCCGCCTGCCCACCACCCTGAGCTACACGCTTGCCCCACCGCAAGCGATGAACCCGCAGGGAGACGATGCCCAGACCGCCTATCTGAAAAATGTCTCACACCACGACCTGACGATAGAAATATCGGCCATACATGAACTTGAACTACTTGATTTTATTGATAAATTAAATAACGACTGGCGCGCGCCCTACCGCGCTGAAACCTGCCAGATCGCCCGTGCCGATACCAGCGAACCCATAGCCGGACTACAAATCAGATGCACCCTGCAACTGTATTCGATACCGGGAAAAGCAGGGTAGCAGCGGGTTGCCGGACGCAAGGCATGGAAAGTAAGCCGTCAGTCTTGCGTGGGGTTGGGTGGGCAAGTTGTTCTGCCCGCGCCGATACGGGCACAAAAGGGCGTAGTCCGCCCTGAGGAGAATGCGCCATGAACATTAAATTATTTTTTATTATCATACTGTTGCCATGGGGCAATGCGCCTTTGGCCGAGCCTTTGGGGACGCTGTTCTATTCGCCCACCGAACGCGCCGCGCTGGTCGCCGCGCGCGCCGGGATTTCGCAGAGCGCGGTTTATACCTTGAACGGCATCACCCAGCGCGGCGCGGGCAAGACCGTGGCATGGATCAACGGTCGCGCCGCCACCG
>Ga0210042_1003783_pt1 | contig 10816 bp, 10 predicted proteins | sample CryGeymeta201518_FD_183982 | JGI IMG/M metagenome (GOLD analysis project Ga0210042, IMG submission 183982) | Groundwater microbial communities from Crystal Geyser aquifers in Utah, USA - Crystal Geyser metaG 2015-18 (SPAdes) (version 2) | ecosystem: Environmental > Aquatic > Deep subsurface >... | reverse complement strand
CTATTCTGATTATGTGATACTGGCTCCGGGCAGGGAAGGTTCAAGGTGGCTTGAAAAGGAATCCAGGCGTCTTCATCTTACCCTGCTGCAGAACCCTGTTGACATAGGGGTAAGGGTTGAAGTCCCCGCCGCTGTATTTGAGCATCTTACGAGCATTACATACGAGCCGAAATTAATCTTCTATTCAAAAAAATTTGACGATAAGGTAAGAACCTTTTGCGTTAACCCTTACGGCGAGGTCGTAAAAGAATATCTGAAGGGCCTCTGGACAGTGAACGGGCACAGCTATGCCGGCAGAAAAACCGGCAGCACAAATTTTGCCCTCCTCGTAAGCACAGTATTTACAGAGCCGTTTGACGAGCCCATTTCTTACGGAAGATATATTGCGAGGCTTGCTAACTTTATCGGCAAGGGCGTTATTGTCCAGAGACTTGGAGACCTGCAGATGGGAAGGCGCTCAACGCGTGCAAGGATAGCAAAAGGAATGGTCCAGCCCACTCTGAAAGATGCAACTCCCGGAGACCTGAGTTTTGTCCTGCCTTACCGTTATCTCTCAGATATCCTGGAGATGATTGACGCCCTGGATAAGATTGCGCCCGGAGTAAATTCAAAACATACGCTTCTTTACGGAGTGGAGGTTAAATTTTATTCAATGCAGTTGAAGCTGACCGGAAACCTTGAGACAGAGGTTAAAAATCTTTTTGCCGTCGGAGACGGCGCAGGCGTGAGCAGGGGGCTGATTCAGGCGTCGGCGTCAGGGGTGATGGCAGCAAGGGAAATACTGAGGAGGATGTGAGATTCAAAGTGTCAGTGAGTAGTGACAGTGTTAAGTAAGAACTGACACTAAAAACTGACACTGACACTGAAATACAATGGAAGACTTTAAGAAACTGAGAGACTTGATGGTGGATACCCAGCTTATTCCGAGGGGAATAAAGGATGAACGCGTGCTCTCTGCAATGAGAAAGGCGCCGAGGCATATTTTTGTTGATGATTATATGCAGCACAAGGCTTATGACGACATGGCTCTTCCAATCGGTGATGAACAGACAATATCGCAGCCGTATATGGTTGCGGTAATGACAGAACTCCTGGAGCTTAAGGGGAATGAAAAAGTCCTGGAGATAGGGACAGGTTCGGGTTATCAGGCGGCAATCCTGGCAGAGCTTTCCAGAGAGGTTTTTACAATAGAGCGAAAGGCCTTGCTTGCTAAAAAGGCAGAGGAGAGATTTCAGGCGCTGGGATATATTAATGTTCATGTCATAACAGGCGACGGCACGCTCGGCCTGCCTGAAGAATCTCCTTTTGACAGGATACTGATAACAGCGGGTTCGCCCGGGATTCCTGCGCCGTTGATGGAACAGTTGGCTGACGGAGGCGTCATTATTGCCCCGGTTGGAATACGGTTTTCGCAGCAGCTTTTGATTGTAAAGAAATCCAAAGAAGGCGTCTCGGAGCAAACTCATGTGCCGTGTGTGTTTGTGCCTTTGATAGGCAAGCATGGCTGGCCGGAAGATGAAGACTCTTAGAGGAATCCATTAGCAGATGTCAATTTTCAGCCTGATTGAATCCCTCCAGAAAAACAAGAGATTCAGCGAAACAATAGCAAACCACAAATACATCCATCCTCTTGAGCCGAAATACATGAGGCTGGACCTCAATGAGAAACTTAGGGACGTTCTTTCCGGACAGGGGATAAGGCTTTTTTACAGTCATCAGGTTGAGGCAATTGATTTAATCAGGCAGGGCGAGAACGTTGTTGTAATGACTCCTACTGCAAGCGGAAAAAGCCTCATCTATAACATACCTGTTATTGAATCCATAATGGAGAATCCTGAAACCACAGCCCTTTATATCTTCCCTCTGAAAGGACTGGAGCAGGACCAGGTGAAAAATCTGAATGAGCTTTGCGATAAAATTGGTATCTCACCCCCCTTTAATTCCCCCCTTGGCAAGGGGGGACATAGGGGGGTGGGGACAAAATCCCCCTTACGCTGTGCTGAGGTCTATGACGGAGATACAACAGCATACAGAAGGGGAAAGATACGAGCGGCTTTTCAAAAGGGACTTACAGGGGAAACAGAATTTCCACCGCGCATTAATGTCATATTCACAAACCCTGATATGCTCCATCTTGCAATAAACCCCTTTCATGCAAAATGGGAAGGGTTTTTCAAGAATCTCAAATATGTTGTTGTTGATGAAATCCACACACTACGCGGGGTGTTTGGTTCTAATGTAGCGCATGTATTGCGGAGGCTCAGAAGGATATGCAATTACCGGGGTTCAAACCCTCAGTTCATTGCCTGTTCAGCTACGATTGCAAATCCGAAGAGCCTGGCAGAGGAACTCATCGGACTGCCTTTTAAGACAGTTTTGGAAAGCGGCGCTCCGAGCGCGGGGAAACACTTCATGTTCATAAACCCGGCGCATGAAAGCCCTTATACAGAGGCAACCGCTCTATTCATCAAATGCCTTGAGGCTGGCTTGAAGACCATTGTATTCACAAAGGCGAGGAAGATTACAGAGCTTATTTATAAGTGGACTGTTGACAGGGCTCCTCAGTTTGCCGGAAAAATCAGCCCCTATCGCGCAGGTTTCCTGCCGAAGGAAAGAAGAGAGATAGAGCAGAAACTCTTCAGCGGCGACCTTCTCGGCGTTGTTTCAACAAGCGCCCTGGAACTCGGGGTTGATATAGGCGGGCTTGACGTCTGCATCCTTGCAGGTTATCCCGGTTCAATATCAAGCGCCTGGCAGAGGGCAGGACGGGTTGGAAGAGAGGGACAGGAATCTTTGATTGCGATGATTGCGATTCAGGATGCGCTGGACCAGTATTTTATGAGGCATCCAGACGCCTTCTTTGAAAAATCTCACGAGGCCGGAGTCATAGACCCTGAGAACAAGAATATCATTAAAAAGCATCTTCCCTGCGCCGCATCCGAGATATATCTGAAAGCCGGAGACAGCGTTTATGACACTGAAAAACTTAGGCCTTTGATAGAAGAGCTTGTTCAGGAAGGCATGTTGAATCCCGGCAAAAGAGGCGGCATCTGGTTTTCAAGAAGCAGGACGCCTCACAGAGAGGTTGAAATTAGGGCCATCGGAAGGCCTTTTGATATAGTGGATGAATCAGGAAGGCATATCGGAGACTTGAGCGGAACCAGGATTTTCAGAGAGGCATTCCCGGGCGCAATCTATCTCCACCGCGGAAGGCAGTACAGGGTATCGGAACTCCTGATTGAAGAAAGAAAAGTTATCTGCAAGGAGGTTGACGTCCTGTATTACACTCAGGCGCGCGCAAAGGATGAGACAGAGGTTATTGAAGAAGTAGAGATGAAAATAATCCCCCCTCACCCCCATCTTTTAAATCCCCCCATCCCCCCTTTATTAAAGGGGGGTGAGGGGGGATTATTGGGGGGGCGGGGGGATTATAAGATGAAACATCTGGAAGTTTTCAGAGGCAGATTAAGAATGAAAAACAGGGTGACAGGCTATGACAGGAAAAATATCTTTGACAGGACCAGGCTCTCAAGGCATGACCTCAATATGCCCGAATATATTTTTGATACAGAGGGATTGTGGTTAAGGATAGATAAGGATACAGAGGATGACATGAAAGCTCTCGGCTATGACCTTGCAGGAAGCCTCCATGCCTTTGAGCATGCCTCAATAGCGTGTATGCCCCTTTGTGCCTTATGCGATAAGGGAGACATCGGCGGCCTGAGTTATCCGTTTTATCCGGCATTTAAAGAGCCGGCAATCTTTATATACGACGGATATGAAGGCGGAATAGGGCTAACAAAAAGGGCGTTTGATGTTATGGATGAGTGGTTTAAGACAGCGCTGGCGGTTATATCGGAATGTCCCTGCGAAGAAGGATGCCCGTCCTGTATTCAAGACCCCCAGTGCGGCTCAGGAAACCAGCCGTTGGATAAAGAAGGAGCGAAGTTTTTATTGGAGAGATGGGGAGGGTAGATTAAAGAGATAATGAAAAAATTAAGAACACTGAAACCACGTTCTAACAACAAACTTATCCCTTTTATAAGACTTATCACCACCGTATACTACAACTCCGGTTTCAGAGATGTTGCCTTTTAATGACATATAGTATCTCAATCCATTGAAAAATGAATCTGCAATTGTCTCGCCTGATTTTATCTCAACAGGTATAAGCTTTTTGCCTGTGTCAATTACTAAGTCCACCTCATGCCCTGTTCTGTCACGCCAGTAATAGAGCGGTGGAATCTCGCCTATATGAGAAAATGCCTTGTATAACTCTGATACAATAAAGCTCTCAAATATCGACCCTTTTAATGCGTGCGTTACTATATCCTCAGGTTGCCTTATTCTCAGGAGATAACACAGCAGTCCTGAATCAAGGAAATATAACTTTGGACTTTTTATAATCCTCTTTGAGAAATTTGCATAGTGAGGCTGCAGCAGATATACAATGAATCCGGCCTGTAAGACTGAGAGCCATTGTCTGGCTGTTGTATGGGAGATGCCGCAATCTGATGCAAGCGACGAGAGATTGAGTAATTGTCCTGTTCTTCCGGCACATAACCTGACAAATGCCTGAAATGCATTAAGATTACCGATGTTTATGATATCTCTTACATCCCTCTCAACATACGTTCTGTAATATGCAGAGAGCCAGTCATGGGCATCGAGACCCTTGTCATGAATCCTCGGATAAAATCCCTGATAAAGTATTGCCGCAAGGTTAAATAAAGGCTGCTTTTTTGTTTCAGGCTGAAGGTCAAAGGCATACGGGTTAAGCGGTTTTCTTTTGGTTAATTCAGCGATGCTGAATGGCAGAAGATATGTGATTGCGGTTCTCCCCGCAAGTGTCTGGCTTACCTTAGCCATTAAATGGAACTGCTGCGAACCTGTAAGAATGAATTTTCCGGGAAAGCCATTTCTGTCGACAATGCCCTGTATATATGAAAGCAGTTGAGGTGTTTTCTGAATCTCATCAAGGATGACTCCTTTTGCAAATCTCCTCAAAAAACCTTTTGGATCACTCAGGGCAAACTCCTTCTCATCAGGGTCTTCGAGTGTAATATAGTCGTGACGATTGAAGACCATTCGGGCAAGGGTTGTTTTGCCTGATTGTCTCGGCCCCATAATTGAGATGACAGGAAACTGCTTTGCAAGCAGAACAAGCTTTTCTGCGAGTGTCCTTTTTATCATGAGGCTATTATAAGCATTGAAGGGTAGCTTGTCAAATTGAAAGTTAAACTTTCAATTAGCCATAACCATTGGATAAAGAAAGAGCGAAGTTTTTATTGGAGAGATGGGTAAGATAGAGAATGTGCCGTCAACAGGTTGTCGGCTGCTTTGTGATATTTAAGATAGAGCTTTAAGTTGTTTTTCATATTTGTTAATATCAAACGTTAAATGGGGGAAGTTCATTTCTGTACTGGTAACCTTGCTGTTGTGATATCGGGCGAAATGTAGCAATTTGGACAACTCCTTCGCATTGTTGAAGTTGCTCTCTAAATTGAGTGTGATACCTTCTTTTCCCTTTTCCCTGACAGAACCTTTGCCTTTTGTAAGTTTCATCTGCTTATCGAACTCTACGGTATTTTTTTATACCTTTAATAACTATCTTTACGGGAATCGGCCGCTATCATGTAAACCATTCTTTCCTTCTCATTGATTTCATAAAAAAATCTGTAGTCCCCTATCCTGTAACGCCAGGTATCGGGCTTATAGTTTTTTAATTTCTTGATATTTTTCCCGAAATACGGGTTGTTACGCAATTGTGGATATACATACTCCAATAATTTCTTCCTGAGCTTTTCACCCTGCCCCTCGAAATCCTGTGTCAGGTCTCCAAGAAACTGTTCAGTCTCAAAAATTCTGTATTTATCCAACCATGTTGCCCTTTCTCATTTTTGCGTGGCTATGCCCCTTCTCAAGCTTTTTAAGCAGCTTTGTATTTGAAAATATCTCTTTCATTTCAAAGTCATCAACAAGCATATCTTCATCCAGTTTTTTTAAGGCGAGTGTTTCTATCAGATTGGACATGCTTCTGTGTTCTTCGCTTGCAGCCTCGCTGAATTTCTTGTAAATTTCATCTTCTAACCGTAAAGTTATCGTTTTTGGCATTTGCTTTCACCTTCCTTCATTTTCATTCTAAAATAGATTAATTCATTCAATATAAGTTTTTCAAGTAAATAAGATATAGACGGAGAATTAGCCTTTGTCAGTGTAAGCCGCCGTATGATTTGCATCATAAAACTATTTCCTGCCATAAAAATAAAGCATGTTAAAGGAAACGTGTACTCTATTTCCCCCAGTCATATCTTCTTCTGCTTCTGTGCGTGATATATCTCTCGGCAGAGAGGGCTGCTATGCAGCCGTTTGCCGCAGATACAACAATCTGCCTTACCTCTGTGCAGGTCATATCGCCAGCCGCGAACACGCCTAATATTGAAGTCTCCATCATTCTGTTCGTGACGATGCATTCTTCCTCGCTGAGGTCAATATTGCCGCCGAGGAAATCTATTATGGGTTTGCTGCCGTGGAGATATACAAAGACCCCTGAAACCTCAAGCGCAGTTTCTTTTTTATCTGCATCAGACATCTTTATCCGTTCAACAACTTCATTGCCCTCTATTGCTGTTACTGACTGCCCGGGGAGGATTTTTAGATTTGGCTGGCTTAGAGCGGGATAGTCGTCTTCAACTTTAAGTTTTGATGACGGCGAGATGAGATACACTGTCTCTGCAAATTTTGTCAGAAGCCCCGCCTCTTTTACCGCCTCTTCAGAATCTCCTATTACGCATACTGTTTTGCCTTTATAGAATGCAGCATCGCATATGGCGCAGTAACTTACTCCCTTTCCGAGGAATTCCGCCTCGCCTTTTATCGTGGGTTTCCTGCCCATGGAGCCTGTTGCGATGATTACGGTCTTGCCGCTGTAATTCTTATCCATGGTAAAGACTTCCTTGACATTGCCGGTGAGATTTACTCCTACAACTTGAACCTCGGCGTATTCAGCTCCAAATTTAACTGCCTGTTTCCTGAATATGTCCAGGAGTTCTTTTCCTGTCAGAGGTTCGGGAAGGCCGGGATAGTTTTCTATCTTACGCGAGAATGCGAGAGCGCCCGCAGTTTTTGATTTGTCAAGGACAATTGTCTTAAGTTTTGCCCTGGCCGCATACTGCGCGGCGGAAAGTCCCGCAGGGCCTCCGCCGATAATTATCACATCATAAAGGTCAGTCATTTTTTTATTTAATAATTATAACAGAAGATGTTTTTATTATGCCCTGCCTGTGATTCCCTTGATTAAATCTATTTTGCCGATTATGCCGAGGAGCTTTTTCCCCTCAACAACAGGGATAAGATGCACCTTTTTTTCAGACATTATAGCGGCGACGTCCTGAACAGGCGCGGCTTCAGTAACAGTTATGACCTCTTTTGTATATATGTCGTTAACTATAATCGCTGCCATTTTTTTAATCTCTTTTCCCAGCTTACCGGGGCTTTCAAGCATAATAAATGCGTCAAACAGCCTTATGACCGTCGGGATATGAAGACGCCTGTCCCGGCTGATAAGGTCATTTTCTGTGACTATGCCGATTAAATTTTCATTATCATCCACAACAGGCGCTCCGCTGATTTTATGCTCCATGAGTATCCGCGCCAGTTCTTCTATTGTGGTTGTTGCTTTTACCGTTGTCACATCCTTTGTCATTATGTCTTTAGCTGTCAGCATTGTTTCTCCTTATCATCTTTTAAGATATAATACTGCGTGCAGGAAGCAAAATCAATTGAAAGACGTCCCCCGTTCATAAAATTGTTTTAGGTGCTTATATACAACCAGGTGCATAAGCGCAGTATATAGATGCTGCGGATTGTGCAGGAGTGTTTGGACAATAATCCGCATGAACATATATATCCGCCGCAGGTCAGTTGATAAAACATAATAGTTAAGGAGCCGGAGCAATGTTAATATTCCCTTTTTACTGATTTGTGTCCGGCCTTTGAGTCCATGCCTTTTCCCGAGTTTAACGGCGTTTATCAGCCGTTCAGCAAAATTGTCGTAACTGTATAGATTCCGAACCAGAAATCCATATCCCTCGGCAAGTTCTTTAAGACTCATATTCAGCGGTGTGATGTTTGTTTGGACAAGACTGTTAGCCGCTCCTCTGATGCCGCAGGCCTCGTTGTCTCTTAATCGCTCCTCTTTCTTTATTCGCTCATACAGAGGCGTGCCGGGAATTGCCTGCAGTATTCCGACCATGGCAACCGGGATTGCCGCCGCCTGTATAAACCTGAGCTGCTCATTAAATATATTCGCGTCATCGCCGTCAAAACCGACAATAAAAGCGCCCCATACGATTATATTGTTTGCCTGGATGCGGCGAACGGCATTCAGCAGGTCTATATTGGTGTTCTGATTCTTCTTTGACATTGTTAGGCTGAGCTGCCGGGGAGTTTCTATGCCGACAAATACGCGCCTGAAGTTTGCCTTGTTCATGAGAATGAGAATCTCTTCTTCACGCGAAATATCTATTGTGAACTGGCAGCTGAAATAAACCCGATAGTCAATGGATTTGACAAAACGCTTGATTTCGGAAAGAAGCTCCAATGCCCTTTTACGATTCCCGAAGAAGTTGTCGTCAATTATGAAGATGGAATCTGCGCCCAGAGCGTAGAGGCTGCGGATTTCTGTCATTACCTGTTCCGCTGATTTATTCCGGGGCCGCTTGCCCAGGCGAATGGGTATTTCGCAGAACTCGCACGAGTGCGGACAGCCGCGCGATGTTTCAATGATTGCCGTTGAATATGCCGGAAGCTCAAGCAGGTCAAAACGGGGAGCAGGGGAAGCCGTTAAATCCACAAATTCTTCCTGCTCATATAAAAATTTAGCATTGCCTGATTGAAAATCCCGGATGAAAGACGGCCAGGTATATTCAGCCTCTCCAAGAAAAACGGCATCGGCATGCTCCGCACACTCGCCAAGATTTGATTTTTGGACGAGCGGCCCTCCGATTGCCACAGTTTTTCCCTTGCTGCGGAATGAGCCTGCCAGTTGATAAACCCGCTCTTTCTGGATGTGGCAGCCGGTAATGCCTACTATATCGGCATCCGTGTCAAAATCAACGGGTTTGATATTTTCGTCGCATATGGCGACTTCATGCTCCATTGGAGTTAAAGCGGCTAATGTGGCAAGGGATAACGGCGGGAAAGGGAATGCACTGCCGTCAATGTCTCTGCATAAAGAAAAGTCCCACAGTGAAAGCGGGAAGCTCGGATTGATAAGGCATATTTTCATCTTTTGGATTCACAGATTTCCGCTATTCTGTAGTAGTGCGTCTGCATGTGCTTGTATGCCAGCAAATGAAAGACAGTCTCATCCAGATTCCTCAGCCTGTGAGACACGAGAGCCTTAAGCACATGGAAAAACATTCCTCGCGTTTTCCTGTCAGCCCGGAACAGGTAGAACGAAAGCAGGCGTATCAGTATCATTGCTGTCTTTAGATTGAGGACAGGCATTGATGACGTCAGGTTTCTGGTGTTAGAGCCGATATACTGAATCATCTTGGCCCTGAAGGATTCAGGCGAAAACATTTTTCTCAGGATGCGCGCAAAGTTTTTCTCAAGCTCTTCCTCGCTCATCTTCTGCGGAATCAGGTTCGTTGCCTTAGAGACTTCTTCTTCGCTGAGGGCAGTCAGCCCGAGTAAGGATGGGAGCCGCAGCAGCCTGTTTGTCTCCAGCGCGCGCTTGTAAAGGGGGGTTTCCGGAAGCGCCTGAAGCAGTCCTACCTGTACAGGGATAAAGTTGGCATCCCGGATAAACTCAAGCTGTCTGTCAAAAGACGACAGGTCATCACTTTCAAGCCCGAACATGATGCCGGCCCATACCGTGATGCCGTAGGACTTGATCTTTTCCACAGCGCGGTTTATGTCTATATCTATCTGATGTCTCTTGTTCAGTTCGCTCAGTTTGCCTTTGTCTCCGGTCTCTATTCCTATGAACAGCCGGAGAAAGTTTGCGGCCCGGAATAAATTCAGCAGTTCATCATCGTTCGCCACATCCAGAGTCGCTTGAGTATAAAAGTACATCTTGGTCGGAAGAGAAGGAAGCAGAGCGGCTATCTCTTTTAGCAGGGTTTTGGCATACGGCTTGTTGCCTGCAAAATTGTCATCCACAATAAATACCGAATCGTTACCGAGTCCTGAAAGAATTCTTATTTCGCTGAGCGCCTGCTCTATTTTTTTAGAGCGGGGTTGGCCGCCGTACTTAATAGGAATATCACAAAAGTCGCAACGGTAAGGGCATCCCCGCGTTACCTGAATGCATCCGCTGGCATACTGGCCTGATTTCAGCAGATGAAAATGAGGAACGGGAGAGTCCTCAATATTTATAAATTCTTTTTGATGGTATATGCTCTTCTGTTTCCCCTGCTTGAAAGCATCTATGAATGCAGGCCATGTATATTCAGCCTCGCCGATAAAAACCGCATCCGCGTGCGCCTGGCATTCTTCAGGCATGTCAAAGGAGATGGGCCCGCCGACAGCTACAAATTTTCCGCGCTTTCTGTACCCGTCAGCTAATTCAAAAACCCTCTTTCTCTGGGGTATGGAGCCGGTCAAGGCAATAATATCAGCATCAGTTTCAAAACTTACAGCCTCAACATTTTCATCAATAAGCCCGACAGCGCAGTCAGCAGGAGTCAGCGCTGCCAGTGTAGGAAGAGACAGCGGCATATGAGAATATTTTACGCCTACCAGGTCCATGCAATGGTGAAAGTTCATTGAATGGGGGTGATGCTTAGGATTGATGAACATTATTTTCATT
>Ga0210042_1003771_pt1 | contig 10842 bp, 10 predicted proteins | sample CryGeymeta201518_FD_183982 | JGI IMG/M metagenome (GOLD analysis project Ga0210042, IMG submission 183982) | Groundwater microbial communities from Crystal Geyser aquifers in Utah, USA - Crystal Geyser metaG 2015-18 (SPAdes) (version 2) | ecosystem: Environmental > Aquatic > Deep subsurface >... | reverse complement strand
GCCGCGTGCGGGATGAAGGTCTTCGGATCGTAAACCGCTTAATTTCGAGCAATCGCGAGGAAGGATTAAGCACCTGCAAACTACGTGCCAGAAGCATCGGTAAGGCGTAGGGTGCGAGCGTTATCCGGATTTATTGGGCGTAAAGAGTTTCGTAAGCGTCCTGTTAAGTTTTTGGTAAAATCCTCCCGCTCAACGGGAGACATGCCAAAAAAACTGGTGGGATTGAGTGACGTCGGGGATGCTGGAATTCTGCATGTAGGAGTGAAATCCATTGATATGCAGAAGAACACCAAGGGCGAAGGCAGGCATCTAGGCGTTTACCGACGCTGATGAACGAAAGCTAGGGGAGCGAAAGGGATTAGAGACCCCTGTAGTCCTAGCCGTAAATAATGTCCGCTAGCCACGTTCAGTTTACATGAGCGCGGCGCAAGCTAACGCGTTAAGCGGATCGCCTGGGGAGTACGGCCGCAAGGTTGAAACTCAAAGGAATTGACGGGGACCTGCACAACCAGTGGAGCATGTGGTTTAATTCGACACGAAGCGTAGAACCTTACCTGGGCTTGACATCCCGAAGTTCTATTTCGCCGAAAGGCGGAAAATCCGCAAGGAGATCGGGACAGCTGCTGCATGGCTGTCGTCAGCTCGTGCCGTGAGGTGTTCCCTTAAGTGGGATAACGAGCGCAACCCCCATTCTATGTTAAATATTCATAGGAAACTGCCTCTGCATTGCAGAGGAGGAAGGAGGGGATGACGTCAAGTCAGCACGGTGCTTATGTCCAGGGCTACACACATCCTACAATGGCGAAAAACAACGGGTTGCAACCCGGCAACGGTGAGCTAATCCCTGAAATTTCGCCTCAGTTCGGATTGTCGGCTGAAACCTGCCGGCATGAAGTTGGAATTGGTAGTAATCGTGGGTCAGCAGACCGCGGTGAATACGTTCTCAGGTCTTGTACAATTTAAATTGCGCCTTCCGGTTCAGATTTCCAGTCCCGACGTAACCTCGGGACTAGGTAAAGGTAAATTACCTAAAGCGAAATGGCATCCTCCAAGGGTAACCAAGGAGAGAGAAGGGCTAAAGTAGCAGTTTTCAGCTTGAAACTTAAACGGTCACGTATAAGTGGCGACCCTGCGTACAGAAGGGGAAACCATTTACCAAAAATTAAACTTTACGTGGTATGTGGGTTCAAGATGAAAGCAAATGGAAATTTGAGCTACGAAGGGAGATCCTAACTACCCTCATTTTTTAGGTGTTGACTAACACTGAAAAGATGAGTAAAATAATGGGTGACTGTTATTTGATGGTAATTTGGAAGTCTGCAGAGTGCGTAGTATCCCGACTTTAGGTCGAGGAGAAGGCACAAAGCCTACCGAAAAATGGTCGAAAAACTAAAGCCTTGGTATATTGTTGGTTTTGTAGAGGGGGAAGGTTGCTTTGCGATCACAATCTCGAGACATAAAACAAAACGTTTGAGAAAAGATGGACGCTTAATTTTTGAAATAGAACTTAGAGGTGATGATCGCCAGATTCTGGAAAGATTAAAATATACTTGGGGTTGTGGTTTGCTTTTTAATCTGAAATATCCTCGTTATGGTTGGAAACCACATATCAAATATGCGGTTAAAAGCCATCGAGATATCTTTCGAATAGTTATTCCCTTTTTCAAAAAATATCCCCTTCAAGGGAAAAAGAGAAAAGATTTTGAAGATTTTTGCAAAGCAGCGGAGCTGATTAAGGAAAAGAGACATTTAACGAAGGAGGGAATTGAGGAATTAGGAAAAATTAGAGAGTTTATGAATGAAAGACGACCATTTGGAGGTTAGGTAGGTTCGCCAGGGTGCGGGAAAACCGCGCGCCCGGTGACAGAAGAACCATTGATGGTGACATCATTGAGTATCTACGAACACCGCCCGTCAGATGAGCAAAGTCGGCAATGGCCGAAGCCCCGCATTTTGCGGGATCAAGCCAAGGTCGGCGATGAGCATCAAGTCGTAACAAGGTATCCGTTCTGGAAGGAGCGGATAGATCACCTCCTTTCTGGAGAAGATACGGATTCACGCTGATTCGCCAAGCGGATTAGCGCTGATGAAACACACCCGAGATTTTGTCAATTTTGCTCGTTTACCCCGTAAAACGGGGTGATTAAAATTGATAGTTCCTACCACACTTTGAAGGTCAAGGACAAAAAAACCGCGATTTTACGCGGTTTTTTTGATGAAAGCCAGTGTTTTGATTTTCCCGTTGTTTTGGGAATTTCGCACACTGGCGTGTTGCGAGAGTAATGATGGGAGGGAGTGGGAAAGAAAAATGTAAATGATGTAAATAAAGTGGACAAGACCAGGGGTATCTTATCTCCCACTCCCAATCCGCAGACCGCTAGTCTACCAAGTTGGTTGGTCTAGACCTAGTCCAACCCGCCGGTGACATAGAGGCCGTTGAAGACGCCGGGTGCCTGATTATGGAACGGAGCCCAGATCTTCTGGTAGCCGTCATAGACACGGCCGATATGGAAGTCGGCCTTACCGATTATGTCTCTTCCATCCGGACACCAGGCTTTAATCTCGTAGACGACTCCACCATTCAGTTCAAGAGTGGCAGGGACGTACTTCCATCCTCCAGGGATGTATGGGTCTTCCTGGAGATAGGCGGCGCTTTCGGTCGAATATCCACCAAGTCGGCCATTGGCCCAGTCACCATAGGCGGTGGCTTTCACTCTACAACCTGGGTCGAGCATGACGTCCAGCCGCATGTGGGGAAAGTTCCTGTAGACGGCCAAGAAGTAGAGCCAAGCTTCGTCCCAGTCAAAGTCGAAACCATAGGCCTCGCAGTACTTGTAGAACCACCAGGTCCAGTAATCGCCGTAGGAAAAGGCGGCGGCGATACTGTCGGCGTAGGCGTAGATCGCCCATTCACCTTCCTCGGTTACCATCACCCCGAAGTTAAAGACGACTGTCTCTGGGAACTCAGCATAGGCATTAGCCTCAGCATAGGGTAACCAACCCCAGTCCCAGTCGTAGTCCCAATCGTAGTCTCCCTCAAGGGAGAACTGGGAGGCGATGATGTTGCCGGAGGGGTCATAAACTGCACCATAGGCCAAGCCGTCAGCGTATGCGCCAGCATAGGCTTCGGTGTAGCCGATTAGCCCTTTGGCATAGGCTTCTGCCCAGGCGAAGGAATTGAAGTCGATGGTGACGGTGAAGTTAGCGACGTCACCAACGTAGACCTTTCCCGGGCCGTCGATCGTAATATCGACGTTGGCTACTGCCACGGCGTCGGCATCACACTTGCCACCGATGCAATCACCTCCATCAGCGAAGGCCGGCCCTACGAGGGTGAAAGCCATAGCCAATACCAACACAAGGGAAATTACACGCCACTTCACTTTTTCTCCTCCTTTTGGAGTAAGATGGCATAATTGCCCAATCAGCCAACATATATTCAATCGCCAAAGCCTTGCTGTTGCCTAAGGCGACCCACCTGGAGCAAGTCTTGGCGCTTAACACCATTCTCTCGCTTGTTAAAGTGCTAGAACCAAACTTTTGGTAGGCAAACTACCAAATTTAGTTTTTAGCAACGAAATTATATATGATTTATCAAGGCTTGTCAAATTATAGGATATTTATTCTGTGTGAATACCGTTCTTGAGAAACCTTGATTACTTTTTCCCGGTTTTGGTTAACTGATTTAGGTAAAGGGAGGGTGTAGGCAAAAAAGGGACGGGAAGTAAGATTATCAATTGCCAATTTAATAATGACCTGAAAATTGGAAAGACCAACCAAATTTTTTTGGGTAAAAATTTCCCCGAATTCTTTTTCCAAAATAAAAGCATCTTCAGCTCCAAGCAAAAAGGCAATTAAAGTTCCGGCATTACCCAAAATGGCTTTTTGCACCGGTTCGGCGATTTGGGCCATATATTGATTGGCTAAGCATAAATTCAGTCGATATTTTCGCGCTTCAGAAAGAATTTTTATAAAAGAATCAGTGGCAAAATTTTGAAACTCGTCAACATATAAGTAAAAATCCCTTCTTTGTTCTTCAGGAACATTGACCCGATTCATGGCTGCCAGTTGGAGTTTGGTAATAATCATTGCTCCCAAAAGGGCGGAGTTGTCTTCTCCTAACCTTCCCTGGGAAAGATTGACAATTAAAATTTTTCCTTCATTCATAATTTGTTCCAAATCAATGGTGGAGTGAGGTTGACCAATAATTCCCCTGATTAAAGGTGAAGAAACAAATTGACCGACTTTATTCAAAATTGGGTTAATCGCTTCCTCTCGGAGTCTATCCGGCATCTTTTCAAATTCCTTGGTCCAGAAGTCTTGCAAAACCTGGTCGGTTAATTTCTCCACCACCCCCATCCGATAATTCTTATGAGTTAAAATTCTGACGACATCAACTAAAGTAGCATTTGGCACTTGGGTCAGGGTCAAAAGAGTGTTGCGCAAAATATACTCCAGACGTGGACCCCAAGAATAAGAATAAAGTTTATAAAAAATTGAAACAATACCTGAAGCAACTAACTCTGCTTGAGCCGGGTTGGTTACCTCCAAAATATTGATTGAGAAGGGATGCTCTTTATCAGCCGGATTTAAATAGCAAACATCATTAATCCGATAGGAGGGAATATAATCTAAAAGAATTTCTGACAAATCGCCATGGGGGTCAATAATTGCTAGTCCATGACGTTTTTTCAAATCATCAATAGCCATGTTGGCAATCAAAGTCGATTTACCCGTCCCTGTTTTTCCGATTAAATAAATATGACGCCGACGATCCGGTTGTTTTATCCCGAAGGTCGTTAATCGGTTTCTGAATTCTGTGCGTCCAAAGAAATTAATTTCTCCCTTTTGTTCTTCAGTTAAATTAGTCGCCACTGGCAGATTTTCCGGAGCTTCACTTAAAACCGACCTACCCCAGGCGATATTGGGGATTTTGGTAGTAACTCCTGGCAGATGAAATAAAGTCGCCAATTCAGAAACACTAAAAATTTGGAAGCGGGGAGTAAAACCAGGTTGATGAGTTAAAATTGCTTGTTTTAGTTTGCCTTTGGCAAACAAGTTTGGTTTCTGGAAAACTAAAGCCTGGCCATCACCTCGGGTAAAGGCGGCAAGCCCGCCGATTAGGGCTTTAAGAAGGGATTCGGATGAGGCAGTAACCCTAATTCCGACTTTCAAACCTTCTTCTTCAATTTTTTGTTTGATGAGATTTTCTCCGGGCAATGGCTGGCGTTCGGTTTCACTGATTTTAATTCCCTTGGTGATTGCTTTTTGAACCCCTCTCTGCCAGCCACCGGGAGTTTTTTGGAAAATAAACTGGATTAAAAGTTTATCATCCTCGGTGGCTTTTGACATTATTGCCAAAATTGAGTTTAAAGGATCAATATCAGTAAAGTCTTTGTAGGTTTTTAAAGGATAATAGAAGGAACTTCCTTGAACCATTTGGCCAAAGTGAAGTCTGGTAGCCTGCCAACTTTCCAAATAATCAGGTAACCTGTTTAAAATTGCCAAGGGATAAGCAGCCAAAATTTGACTTTCAAAATAAGGCAAAAAAGATTCGCTCAAAACCGCATAAAAACGGATTTGCTGTTGAAAACAAGCGATTTCTAAAATTAAAGACTGGGATTGGCGACCCAGTATTCGGTCAAGGATTGATTGAGGAGAAAGGATTTTGGTAAAGCCAGAAAATAAAACCGCCGCTGATTCCGGAGTATACTCGTTTTCTCGGGGAATTTTAATTTCCAAAAAAACTTTTTGGTCGGGCATTTCAGTTAAATTATAAGCAGAGCTTGTTACTTCGTAATAAGCAAAGCTTGTAATTCGCTGTGCTCATTATAGCATAGAAACCTTCTTTTGTTTATGATAAAATGAGTTTAGTAGTTTACTCTGAGGAGAGAAACGACGAAGAGGGCCGTTAGCTCAGCTGGTTTACCCGACTAACTTTCGCGCTTTAATTTAAAATGGCCTGATTCAAGTAAATAAAACTTATTATTTTAAGGAGGCCTCCTTAATTATTGGGCAAAAGTTTGACGGGTGAAGAGCGCTTACTTTATTTAAATTCTTTGTGGGAGCAAGATGGGTGAGAGCAATGTATTTTGTCTACATCTTACAGAGTTTAAGAGATAAAAAGTTATACGTTGGATATACCGATAATGTAAAAAGAAGAATTGAAGAACACAATAAAGGAAGGGTTTCGATAACAAAGAATAGGAGACCATTTAAGTTAATCTATGTGGAAGGATATTTAAATCAACAGGACGCAACGACAAGAGAAAAATTCTTTAAGACGGGCTGGGGGAGAACATATTTAAAGAAAGTTTTAAAAAATTACTTGGGCTCGTAGCTCAGTTGGTTAGAGCGCGTCTCTGATAGCGGACAAATCAAGAAGCGCACGTAGTTCACCGGTTAGAACGCTTACCTGATAGCGAACATTTATGTTCGATATATCAGATGCAATTTGGATACAGACGGGCACATAGCTCAGTTGGAAGAGCGCGTCTCTGATAAAGACGAGGTCCATGGTTCGAGTCCATGTGTGCCCACCAACAAATTGTATCTGTTATAAGTAAGAGGTGCGTGGTTCGATTCCACGGCTGCCCACAGAAAGCCCAAAATTGTACGGGGAGGTCCTAGGTTCGAATCCTAGACGGCCCACTTGACCCACCTAATCTTAGCACTCGGCTTTTCAGTATTATTCATACACACCTCGTGCTGCGATTTTTGGCGGGTCTACGCCCTGAACCGAACTTCGTTCTGGTTCAAGGGCTTGACATATATTTATAAGACTGTTATAATCTTTTTGTAATCGGAGATTCAGCCGAAGAAATTATGAGAAGTCAGATTTTAAGTTTAACTTTAACCAGGCAGTTTTTGCGTGGGACGTAGTTTGACTTTTCAAGTACCTTAAAAAGGCTGGCTCCGCCAGCTTTTTTGGTTTTTGGCTTGCCCCGCAGCGAGACTTCGACGGTGAGCTCAGTCGAACCGCGGAGCGAGTCTTGCGGGGGCCGATAGTTCAGTTGGAAGAACGCCTGTTTTGCATACAGGAGGTCAGCGGTTCGAACCCGCTTCGGTCCACAACATTCAGTTTACATGAATGTGGCTCTTTGAAAAGTGAATAGAAACTATTTTTAAATAAAGCAGACAATGGATGCCTTGGCTGTTTGGACCGATGAAGGACGTCGCCGCCAGCGAAATCGTCGGGGAGGTGACAAGCAACCCTTGATCCGACGGTGTCCGAATGGGGTAACCCACTCTTTTGAGTACTTCGCGCATAGCGCGAGGAGGGAACCATCTGAACTGAAACATCTCAGTAAGGTGAGGAAAAGAAAACAACTAGCCTCGCTTAGATGCGAGTCTAAGCGGGTCGTCATTCCCCCAGTAGCGGTGAGCGAAAAGGGAAGAGCCTAAACCTTGTCCGTAGGACAAGAGTTTCCAGTTACGATTTTCCAGTTTCCATTTATTTTCGAGTCGATAAATTTGAAATTTATAAATTGATTGGAAATTGGAAATTTGTTAATTGGAAATTCTCGCCCTGCGGGCGAGGGGTTGTAGGACGCCAATGTGGGATTACGGATGATAGTTGAATGGTATGGAATTGCCGACCAAAGAAAGTGAAAGTCTTGTAAACGAAATCTGAAGTAACCCTAGGCTGTTCCTAAGTACCATATGACACGTATAATCTTGTGGGAATCTACCAAGACCACTTGGTAAGGCTAAATATCCAAACAGACCGATAGTGAACTAGTACCGCGAGGGAAAGGTGAAAAGTCCCCATGAAAGGGAGTGAAATAGAACCTGAAATTGTCTGCTAACAAACAGACAGAGCTTGTGCGTAGCACAAGAGTTTCCAGTTACGATTTTCCAGTTTCCATTTATTTTCGAGTTGATAAATTTGAAATTTATAAATTAATTGGAAATTGGAGATAAGCGGAGCTTGTTGCTTCGCAATTGGAAATTGGAAATTCTCGCGCTGCGCGCGAGTAATGTCGTGCCTATTGAAGAATGAACCGGCGAGTTTTCGTTGAGGTGCTAGTCTAACCCAGCTTAGCTGGGGTAGGCGCAGGGAAACCAAGTCTTAAAATGGCGTTTAGCACCAAGCGGAAGACCCGAAACCGGGCGAGCTAACCATGGCCAGGATGAATCCGCCTTAATCGGCGAGAGGAAGTCCGCACCCGTTGCTGGTACAAGAGCATGGGATGAGCTGTGGTTAGAGGTAATATGCCTAACGAGCCCGGAGATAGCTGGTTCTCCCCGAAATATATATTGGTATAGCCCTCCGTAAAAATTTTTGCTGGGGTAGAGCACTCGATGGGTGCGGTTCCGTAAGGAATCGCATTCAACGAAACTCCGAATACGGCAAAATTTAACGGGGGAGTCAGTCCCGCCGGGCTAAGCTGGTGGGACGAGAGGGAAACAGCCCAGACTCTCATTTAAGGTCTCTAAATTCTGTCTAAGTGTTAAAGGAAGTGGGGATGCTAAAACACCCAGGAGGTTGGCTTAGAAGCAGCCACCCTTTAAAGAAAGCGTAACAGCTCACTGGACGAGTGTTCTTGCACCTAAAATTTATCGAGGCTAAGACAGATACCGAAGATGGAGAACTTGTGCGTAGCACAAGAATTTTGAGTTTCGATTTTCGATTTTCCAGTTAATTGATAAATTTGTAAATTAACTAATTTATTGGAAATTAGAAATTAGAAATTGGAAATTCTCGCGCTGCGCGCGAGTTAGTAGGGGAGCGTCCCGCCGACAGCGAAGCCCTTCCGCAAGGTCAGGGTGGAGTTGGCGGGAGTGAGAATGCCGGTATGAGTAGCGAAAGTCCGATGAGAATTCGGACCGCCGAAAGTCCAAGGTTTCCCACGCAACGTTCGTCAACGTGGGGTTAGTCGGTCCTAACACGAGTCCGCCAGTTGGCGGAGTAGTGGATGGATAGGAGGTTTATATTCCTCCACCTTGATTGTTTCGTTTGACTTGGGGCATGACGAAATTGGATAACCTGAGTGTCTTTATGATTGGGCATTTAAGCCGCAAAGAAGTCTTGGCAGGAAAATCCGTCAGGATGACTCTGAGTGGTGATGGGGAGTCCGACCGCAAGGGAGGGCAACTTGGGTGATTTCAGTTTCCAAGAAAAATGTCGCGAGGAGCCTGCCTGACGCAGGCAGGAAACAATTAAGACCGTACCGCAAACCGACACAGGTGGACTGGGCGAGTAGCCTAAGGCGAGCGGGAGAAGGAGGTTTAAGGAACTCGGCAAATTAGCTGGACGTAACTTAGGAAGATGTCCTTCCTCGTGCTTCGCACAAGGACTCGAATTGATTCGAATGAGAGATTTTCTCGAATGACTCGAATAAATCATTCGAGCAATTAGAGAATTGTTAATAATTCGAGCCATTCGGGTTCTCGCGCGGAGCGCGAGGGTGCAACAAAAGATTGCTTGTCGACTGTTTATCTAAAACACAAGTCTGTGCAAAAGCGAAAGCTGAAGTATACGGGCTGAGGCCTGCCCAGTGCCGGAAGGTTAACCGTCTTGATTGATTCCGCAAGGATGAGGTTGAGACCGAAGCCCCGGTGAACGGCAGCAGTAACTATGAATAAGTCGTAGTTGTAAAAGTCGACTATATGCTGGAAAATCCGGTTGTATCCGTTGGTACTTAATCTTTTGTATAATGGATTAAGTGAAAATCCAACGGCGGATGTCGATCAGTGCGCCGCGTCAAACGCGGCTGGCACGTTCGACGTGCCGGACAATCAGCAGGAAAGATTTTGACCGAGAAAAACTAGGGTGGTTTCTGGCTGGATTTGTCGAGGGTGAAGGAAGCTTTAATGTATCCTTACGAAAAAAGAGTGACTATAAGCTAGGCTGGCAAGTTGTCTTGAGCTTTAATGTTTCTCAGAAAGAAAGAGAAATCTTAGAGCTTTTGAAGGAAGAGCTTGGCTGTGGCATTATCAAAGTAAGGAAATTTGACGGGCTTCACTCCCTCGATATAACCAATCCAGAGGAAGTCATCTTTAAGGTGATACCGTATTTTCAAAAATTTTATCTGCTTTCCGAGGCAAAAACGAAAAATTTTGAAATTTTTTGTCAGATTGCAAGTCTGATGGCCCAAGGGGAGCATAAAACAAAGCGTGGCTTGAAGAAAATTGTTAAGCTGAGAGAATTACTGAACGAAGGTAAAGCACGCAAGAGGAAATATGAGTATCGCGATGTTTTTCCGGTTAAAATATCCCCAGAGACTATACGCCGACGTCCCGTCTAAGGCGGGACATGATATAGTCCGACCCTTAATGCAATTAAGGAGACGTAACCAATCGTCCTCGTAACAACGTGAACTGTTCGATGGTAGCGAAGTTCCTTGTCGGGCAAGTTCCGACCCGCATGAAAGGCTTAACGAGCAAGCAACTGTCTTAAACCTTCACCCGGCGAAATTGAAATGGCCGTGAAGATGCGGCCTACTTACTGCAGGACAAAAAGACCCCGTGGAGCTTTACTATAGCTTGGCATTGGGTTGACTGATGGGATTGTTGAGTGTAGGAGGGACCCCCACACCAAATTTTGGTGTGGGGGAACAATGAAACACCTCTCTTTCTATCATTCAATTCTAACCTAAAGACTCTGGAAACGAGTTTGGGAACAGTGCCTGGTGGGTAGTTTGACTGGGGAGGTCGCTCCGGAAAGAGTAACCGGAGCGTACAAAGGTCGGCTTAGCCCGGATGGAAATCGGGCTGGACGTACAAAGGCGTAAGCCGGCTTGACTGCGAGACTGACAGGTCGAGCAGGTGCGAAAGCAGGTCTTAGTGATCCCCCGACTCATCGTGGGATGGTCGGGGCTTAACGGATAAAAGCTACCC
>Ga0210042_1003759_pt1 | contig 10871 bp, 9 predicted proteins | sample CryGeymeta201518_FD_183982 | JGI IMG/M metagenome (GOLD analysis project Ga0210042, IMG submission 183982) | Groundwater microbial communities from Crystal Geyser aquifers in Utah, USA - Crystal Geyser metaG 2015-18 (SPAdes) (version 2) | ecosystem: Environmental > Aquatic > Deep subsurface >... | reverse complement strand
CCCAGGTTGCGCTGCGGGTTGACTTCAGGCGGCAAGGGCAGGGCACCATACAGCGACAACACGATTTGCGACAGGTCGCCGATGCGGAAGTCGCGCCCCAGCATGGCCTTGGCCGCTTCGACCTGGTAGTCGCCAATGGCCTGGTACAGAAACGGCTTGGCCTCCAGGTCAATCAGGCGCTTGCGCATGATCATGCAGGCCGGTTTGCCCAGGTCGGTGGTGATCCAGCGGCGGCCGAGTTTTTCGGCTACGGCGGCGGTGGTGCCGGAGCCGCCGTTGAAGTCGGCGACGAGGTCATCCTCTGTCGTGGACATTGACACAATACGGCGTAAAATTTCCGTAGGCTTTTGTGTTCCGTAGTTCAAGGTTTCGGCACCTCGTACAACCGAGGCAGCAGGAATTTTCCAAACATCATCTTCGATCTTGACATTTGTTTCCTCGTAGATCATGTTTCCTTGATCATCGCGCTGATAACCACTCCATCTGCCAAGCTCCTTGTTCCATACCTTTTTCGCTAACTTCAACGGTGTATCTCGATCAACACGAAGTAGGGTGTATTTCTTTAGTTGCTTATTTTTTGCGTAAAAAAATATGACATCGTGGTTTTTGGGAAGACTGATAGTTCCCGAAGGGAGTTTGTCGGGGTAGTGCCAAATCACTTCATTAATGAAGTTGTTCTTCCCGAATACCTCGTCCATCGCCACTTTCACGTAATGCCCCACATGCCAATCCAGATGCACATAAATCGAGCCGGTATCCGCCAGCAGCTCGCGCATCAAAATCAGCCGGGGCGTGATCATGGCCAGGTACGAGGCGGTGCCGTCGCTCCAGGTGTCGGAGTAGGCGAACTGCTCGATGACGGTGGGTTTTTGCTCCAACTCCATACCCGGTAATGTGACCTTGGTGCGGTAGTCGGCCTTGCTGTCAAACGGCGGGTCGATGTAGATCAAATCGACCTTGCCGCGCAGCGAAGGCGTGTTTTCGTCCCCCGCCAGCAGGGCAGCCATGGCCAGCAGGTTGTCGCCGTAGATCAGGCGGTTGGTCCAGGGTTGAGCGTGATGTGTGTTGGCGCTGTGGTCGGTCATGAACGGGGCAGGGCGCGCGCCGGTGGCGGCATCCGCTGTGGCGTTAACGGTTGCTTGCACCGTTGCATCTGTCAACATGGGCTGCGGGTTGTCCAGCAGGCTGGCCTGGCCGGGGGCGAACACTTCGCGCTGCATTGATCGCTTTTGCGCCGTCACCCAGTCCTGCGCGGCGCTGTCCTTGGCGGGTAGCACCACCTCACGGGTTTGCAGGCTGATGCGCTGTCTGCTTTCCAAACCCTCCAGAATTTTTTCAGCCACTTTGCGGCCTTGGGCCACGATTTCAGGGAGTTGTTCGAGCAGGGATTTGGCCATGGCTAACTGTTCATTCAGAAGTGAACAACTAGTTTAGTTTGAAATGAACACGTAGTTGTTTTCTCGGCGCATGAAAAATTAACTTTCGGTTCATGAATGAAAAAGCCGAATTTGCCCAACGCCTCACCGATGCCATGACCCGTGCGGGCTATGCGCTGCGGCCCGTGGTGCTGGAGCGGGAGTTCAACACGCGCTATTGGGGACGATCTGTCACATTGCAGGCGGTGCGTCGCTGGCTGCGCGGTGAGGCGATTCCCTCGCAGGATAAATTGCAGGTGCTTGCGGACTGGCTCAAAATTGAACCCGAAGTGCTGCGCTTTGGCGAGGCTGTGCGCAACTCGGTGCAGCAACATCGCCATCGCTGGGACGAAGGCGTAGGCTATTTGGAACGCGAAACCTTTGATGCCTTTTTGAATTTGCCCGCCCCACAGCGCAAACTCATCCGCGAGGTCATCCTGACCTTTGCCAAGGTGCATGAAGCTGCGCCTGAGCTTGTCAAAAAGGGATGACCAACTGGCTGGTCTGGCTCAAGGTTGGGCTGACAAATAGCGTCAATGGCATGGTTGGCTACAGTTGTGGTCATTTCTGAAAGGTCAACCATGTCCACCGTTTCCATGCGTATTGATGAGGCTTTGGTCAGCGCTGCGCGCACTGCAGCCAAAGCAGAGTTCCGCACCGTGCAAGGGCAGGTGGAGTTCTGGGCCATAGACGGGCGCGCCGCCCTGGACAACCCTGATCTGCCTGCCAGCTTCATTGTCGAAAGCCTGATGAGTCTGGCTGAACCGCGGGAAGAAAGTGCGCCGTTTGTGCCCCGAAGTTTGCAAAATAGCCCTTTGACATCCCTGTCGGCATGAACTGGCAAGTGCTGCAAACGCGGCGTTTTGCACGTGTTTACAAGAAATTAACCATCGCCACACTGATTGCCGACACCGACATGGCGGTGGCCGCCGTGGCAGTCAACCCAGACAGTGGCGAACGCAAGCAGGGCGATCTGGCGTCGTTGTGGGTGTACAAATTCCGCAGCCAGGGGCAACTTTACTTGCTGGGCTACACCCGAGAGGCGGAAGTGCGGCTGATTTATCTGGAGACCCTGGGGCCGCATGAGCATTTCTACCGGGATTTGAAACGCTGAGTGCCAGTCACGTTTCCGTGTGAATTGGCTGCACACGGTTACACCCCGCTTACCGTCGCCAGCACTTCAACCCAAATACGCCATCAGTAGGCACTCAGCCTGCATGATCCCTCGCAACTCACCTCGCCATGCATTCATGACCCAAGGGCTTGTTCATGAATAACATGCACATTTGGCGCGCCAGATTTGGGTGTATTGCTTCGTTGCAAATCGCTTGTGCAGCAGAGCTGCTCAGCACGCTTTGCACCTTGCATTGCATCCCAAATCCAACGACCAAATCCAACGATCAAATGCACAGCTTATTCATGAACAAGCCCTAATGGATTGTTTGGGTTCAACCGAAATTTTCCATTGGGCGGTGCTCCTCACCTGTTTGAGCGCTGGCGGCAACTTTGCGGTCATTTTGTGCGTCTGTTCGGTGTCGATAGCCATGCTACGAACGCCTCACAGCCACCCAAACTGCCTCACAAACCTGTTCGCCATCATCTCAAACCCTAATGAACAATCTCGGATGAAATGAGGATTTATTTGCTACTTGCCGAGCAGTTAAAACTAGATTCCTCGGTTGACCGCTAATCTGCGGCACTCAGTCTACCCAGACACGCCGCCAGCAGCCCACTTGGGTGCGTCCAACTGAGGAATCTAGGTTAAATCGGTTGTTTGCATGGATGACACCACGAGTTGCGTGCTATGGCGCGCGAATATGGGGCGCGCAATCAAAAATGTTGGACATATCGCACTGTGTCTTATGCCAATGCACGCCGCAAAAGCCAAGCTGTTTGCGCGCACCGCCAATATCCGTGCGGTCATGAGTGATGTAAGCGCTGTTGAGAAGCCGTTGTTACAGACATATTGCTGATATTTTTTTACGCCCACTGTAAAAAAATCGGTTAACCCGCAATCCCCAGCAAATCCATGATGCCGCTGATGAAGGTCAGCGGGTGCGCCGGGCAACCAGGCACGTAAAGCGTGGGCGGGTATTGGTCCATAAACTCGCGCGCCAGTGTTTCGCTTTCAGCAAACACGCCGCCTGAAATCGCGCACGCGCCCACGGCAATCAGCAGTTTGGGTTCGGGCACGGCTTGCCAGGCGATTTGCAGTGCGTCCATCATGTTGCGGTTGACCACACCGGTGAGCACGATGCCGTCGGCGTGGCGCGGGCTGGCCACCAGGTCGATGCCGTAGCGGCCAATGTCAAAGTTCACATTGCCCCAGGCGTTCACTTCCATCTCGCAGCCATTGCAGCCCCCGGCTGACACCGAGCGCAGCTTCAGCGAGCGGCCAAAGCGTTTTTTCAGCGCCGCAGACACCGCTATCGGGTCAATGTTGGGGTGCGCGGCGCTCACCACCAGGCCCCTGCGCGTGGTGGCGCACAGCTTGACGTCGTTGTTGAAGCTGATTTTTTGACTTGGGCACACGGGCGCGCAGTCGCCACATAGCACGCAGCGCCCCAGGTCAATGGCCACGGCATCGGCCGTTGACGCGTTCAATTGGATGGCGTTGGACGGGCAAATGTCGGCGCAGGCACGGCAATTGGGTGCGCACGCGTCAGTGGCAATGACAGGTTTGCCCCGAAACCCGCTGGGCTGAGCCGCACGCAGGTCGGCAATGTATTGGGTGCCTTGGGCTTTACGAACGGCGAGGGTCTGGAACATGGGGTGCGTCTTCGGGTCGGGTTACAGGTCGTTGCCGCAGTAGGAGAGGTCAAAACTCTTGTTGCAGATCGGAAAGTCTGAAATGGCCTGGCCGCGCAGGGCAAAGGCTTCTCCGTACCAGTTGGCCAGTGACGGGTCTTGCACTTTGGCGTGCGCCAGCTGGCCCGACGCATCGGTCTCCAGCGCCAGCAACACCGGGCCGCGCACGCCCTCAACCAGCGAGACGCAAAGCGCCTGCGGAGCCAATGACCAGCCGCCGCTGCAGCCACCTGGGGCAGAGGGAGCCAAGGGAGCGAAGGGGGCAGGTGTGTCGGCCAGGTTCAGGGCGGTATCGGCCAGCCGGTCGATCAGCCACTGGGCGCTGGCTTGGGCCTCTTGCATGCGCTGGCTCATGCGCGCCCAGCAGTCGCCGCTGGTTTCGGTGTGGGCCGCTGGCGCAAAGGCCGCGTACACCGCACCGGGCAGGCTGTGGCGCAGGTCTAGCGCCACACCGCTGGCGCGCGCCACCACGCCGGTTACGCCCAAATCGAGCGCAGCCTGCGTCGTCAAGGTGCCCACGCCCTGAAACCGGGCTTGCACGCTGCGGCTGCTGCGCATCAGCGCGTTGACCTGCACAAAATCTGGCAAAAAGGCGGCTAACGTGGCCAGCAAGTCTTGGCGCAGGGGCTCGCCGATTGGGGCGGCCGCGCCGGGGCGAATCCAGCCCCGGCCAAAGCGGTTGCCACAGGCGCGCTGGCTGGCGTTGATGATGGCGGTGCGCAGGCGGCCATAGGTGGCCGCAGCTTGCAGGTAGGCGGTGTCGGTGGCCAGGCCGCCCAGTGTGGACAAATGGATGGCCAGGCGTTCAAGTTCCAAACCAATAGCACGTGACGCAATGGTTGCAGGGGCTACAGGCCGATTTGCCAATGATTCAAGGCCGCTGTTGAACGCCCAGGCGTAGGCCACGGCTGAGTCACCCACCATTGATTCCACCAACGGGGTCAAGTGCTGCGGCGGCTTTTTTAGCAGCAGCGCTTCCACGCCGCGGTGCTGGTAGCCGAGCTGGATTTCCAGGTGGTGCACCCGTTCGCCATGGCACATGAAGCGAAAGTGGCCGGGTTCGATGACCCCGGCGTGGATCGGGCCGACCCCCACCTCGTGCACCTCGGCGCCACGCACTTTGAAGAAGGGGTACTCGCCCATCCGGCCCTGGCGCGCACCCTCATAACGCACTGGTTTGAGCCACGGGTGGCCGTCGGGCACCAGGCCGGTTTGCTCCCACAGCTCGCGCTCAAAAATCTGCGCGCCCGCAAAGCTGGCCGTCAGGCTGGGGTAGTGCGCGCCGGGCTGTGCATGGCCACGCAGCAGCACCAGCGGCTGGCCCGGTGGCAGCAGCACGGCGGTCACTACCACGCCAGCGGGCTCGGTGGCCAAGGCGGCACGGCCAAACCAAGAAATAAGAACAAAATTGGCCTCTAGCCCTTGTATACATTGCGCAACTAGCTCTGAAAGTGATAGCAAAGGAAAAGTCTTCAGATCGACTTGTGCCCAAGCTTGCCGTGGGGTGTGGGTCATGGCTTCAGCCTCCAATCGACACCGCTACGGCGCGCAGCAGGTCGGTGAACAGGTCGGGTGTGTAAGTGCCCAGCATCACCAGCACCGCCACAAAACCCAGCTTGGGCAGCAGCGTGATCCACGACTGGGGTGGCACCTTGACAGCGACTTTTTGCGCCCCCCAAAGCATTGGGAACAGGGTGCGGCCAGTGGCCACAAAAATCACCGTCAACATGGTGCACATCAGGGTGAAGGCCAGTAGCTTGCCAGACTGGACAATGCCCGAGAGGATCAACATCTCTGCCAAAAAGCTGGCGAAGGGTGGAAAGCCCAGCAGCGCAAAAATGCCCACGGTAAACAGCATGCCGGTCAGCGGCAGGGTGCGGATCACGCCGCTCAAAGGGCCCACCTGGTTGGTGCCATACACGGCGCGCATGCGCCCGGCGGTCAAAAACAGCAGCGACTTCACAAACGCGTTGCTGACGATGTACAGCACCACGCCGTAGGCGGCAGCCTTGCCCACCGACAGGCCCAGCGCAATCACCCCCGATGAGCTGACGCAGGCGTAAGCCACCAGCCGTTTGTAGTTGCTGCAGGCCATGATCTGGACCGCGGCCACCACCAGCGAGAGGTAGCCCATGACCAGCAATTCCTGCGACACAAACCCGGCTTCATGGCCATGAAAAATCTGCAGGATGCGAAACACCGCCACCACGCTGATGTTGAACTGCACCGAGGCCAGCAGCGCACTGGTGGTGGTGGGAGCGGCTTCGTAGGTTTCGGGCATCCAGCCATACAGCGGGGCCAGCCCCAACTTGCCGCCTAGCCCGAACAGCATAAAAGACAGCCCCAGGCGTTGCCAGCCATTGGCTTCGGTGGTGAGCGAGTCGCCGAGTTGATCCACCATGAAGCTCACCTCCAGGCCGCGCAGGTGGGCCGACTGGGTGAGAGCCATGAAGCCCAGAAAGGTGATGGCCAGCGTCATGCTGGAGTAAAGCATGTAACGCCAGGCCACGGCGCGCGGGTTGCTGCCATCGCCGCGCGCCACCAGCGGCGCGGCGCACAGGGTGCTGACCTCGATCAGCGTCCACAGCAGCACCAGGTGGTTGGCCATCAGGCCGAGGTTGATAACGGCCATAAACAACAGCATCAGCGCCGCCCGTGAGCGGATGTCCAGGGTGAGTGCCGGGGTGTGGCGTTCGCGCGAATAAAGGTACACGCAAATGACCAGAAACACCGTGTTGATGACCACCATGAACAGCAGCGACGTGGCATCGAGCACCAGGTAACGGCTGGCAAAGTACAGCGGCAATTCGCTTAAGGGATGGGTCAGGAACACGCCCATGGCCGACAACCACATCAGCAGCGCCACCCCGACCAGGGCGGGCGATATCCAGTGTGCGCCGCTGCCTGGTGCGGCTGATGAGGCTGAATTTGCTATTGAAAGTGAAGCTGTCATTGCCCGTCCTCTCTGGGCTGGGTGGCTAAAACACCTGAAACATCGGCACTGCGCACGAGCCAGCAGCCCACCGCCACCGTGCCCACATACAAACTGCTGATGGCGATGTGCACCGGCAGCGGCCAGGGCTCGGGCATCAGGGATTCAAACAGCGCCAGCGCGTTTTCCATGAACAGCAGAGCCACCAGTTGCGCCACCGGTTCGCGGTTGGTGGCGAGCACCAAGAACGCAATGGTGACGGTGGCGGCAATCACACCGAGCGTCAAGGCGCGCACATCGGCGCGTGCACCATCGCCAAACTGGAACGCCAAAATGATCAGTGCCACCGCCACGCCCCAGGCAAACAGGTTAGACGGCATCACGTCGTGTTGCGCCGCCTTGAGGCCTTGCAGGGTGCGGCGCAGCAGGTGCGGCACCAGCCAGGCGCGGATCAGCAAAATCTCCAACCCGGCGGCCATGGCGTGGACATCTAGCTCGTGGTGTTTGTTCAGGGTGATCCAGCCCAGCGCCAGCGCTTGCAGGCTGAGCCAGGTGGGGGTGATGGCCAGCTTGCCAAAGAACACCGGAATCACGGTGGCCAGCAGGCAGGCGATCAGCGCCAGCGTGGGGTTGTGCGCAAGGTTCACAGGCCACCTCCCAACACACCCACCGTCAACGCGGCTGCGGCTGCCAGCCAGCCCGCCAGCCACACATAGCGCGACACCTGGTGCATGGGCAGGCGCGCCATCAGCGACTCAAAACAACCCACCACCACCGCCACCGTCAGCATCAGCCCCACCGATACCGCCGTGGCTGCCAGTGGTGCAGCCAGCGGGTCAAAGGGGTTGAGCAGGGTGGCGATCAGACCGGCGTAAAGCGTCATCTTCAGCCCGGCGGCGTACTGCATGGCGGCCAGCTCGGGGCCGCTGTGGTCGAGGATCATCACCTCGTGGATCATGGTCAGCTCCAGATGCGTCAGCGGGTCATCCACCGGCACCCGGGCGGCTTCGGTCTGCAGCAAAATCAGCAAGGCCCCTGCCAGTGGCAGCACGATCCAGGCGTAATAGAACGTGTGGTGCAGATGCCCCAGCATGTCGGCAAAACTGCTCAAGCCAGTGGCCGCGCCCACCGTGCCCAGCAGCAAAAACAGCGCCGGTTCGGCAAACGCGCCAAACTTGGCTTCACGCGCCGCGCCCATGCCCTCAAACGGGCTGCCGACATCCATGGCCGAGAGCATCAACACAATGCGCGCCAGGCCTAGCGTGTAGGCCACGGCCACAAAATCATGGGCAAAAGACAGCGGCGCAAACTGACCCAGCAACGGTACAAACGCCATGGCGATCAGCGCGCACACCAGCACCAGGTAAGCCCCCAGCCGAAACAGCGGCGTGGCCGTGTGGCTGACCACCGGACGTTTGCCAAGCAAGCGGCGCAAATCGTAGAACGACTGGAACAAGCCCGGCCCCTTGCGCGCCGCCCACCACGATTTGGTGCGGTTGATGACACCCACCAGCAAAATTGGCATCACCAGCACCAGTGTCAGGTGGGCCAGCGTCAAGCCCCATAAAGTGGTGATGGTCATGGCAGGGCGCCTTCGGCCAGCACCACCAGCGCGGCAATGACCACCACCGCCGCCAGACCCAGGGCGAAGGCAATGCGGGGGTCGTCTTCGTGCATGAGTTTGGAGATCAGTGTGGCCGAGTCGTCACCGTGGCCGATCACGTTGTACAGGCGGCGCTCCACCGCGTCGACACAATCGGTGATCACATAGGCATCATCAGGAAAGTAACCGGTGGGCGCTTTTTTGCGGTTGAGCAACACCATCACACCTTTGTAATGCTGTGAAAAGTCTTTGGAGAAACTGCTGGCGGTGTATTGCACCCGGGCACTGCCTGCCGTGTAGCCGCAACCCCAGGTGGGGCCTGCGGCAGCCGCCGGGTGACGCAGGGCGCGGCGCGCTAGCCACACGGCGGCCCAGGTCAGCACGATCAGCGCCGCCACGCAGGCCGACACCACACTTACCCGGCTCAACACCTGCTGCACGCCTTGCATGGCCTCTGCGGTGATGGCATCGGGCACCGCGTGCAAAAACAGCTGCGTGGGTGCCGCCACCAGCACCAGGCCCAGCACCGGCAGCAGGCCTAAAACAACCGTGCCTGCGGTGTGGATCAGCAGCGGTACCAGCATCCAGGCGCTAGGCTCATGGCCCGCGGGCAGCGTGTCGTCACGTGAATTGCCCATGAAGATCACGCCGTAGGCGCGGGTGATGGACAGGGCAGACACCGCGCCCACAAAGGCCAGCAGCATCGCTACCCCGGCCAGCAGCAGTTTGGCCCAGACGCTGATGGTTTCGCCGGTGAACAAGCCGCTGTAAATCAAAAATTCGCTGGCAAATCCGTTGAACGGTGGCAGCGCTGAAATGGCAATGCCACCCACCAAAAAACTCAGAGCGGTGATGGGCATCAGCTTGGCCAGGCCGCCCAGGCGCTCAATGTCCACCCCGTGTTTGGCTTGGTAAACGCAGCCGGCGGCATAAAACAATTGGCATTTGAAAAACGCGTGGTTCAGGATGTGCAACAGCCCCCCGGCAAAACCGATTGCCACCAGGCCGGGCACGTCCCAGGCCAGGCCCAGTGTGCCAATGCCAAAGCCAATGCCGGCAATGCCCACGTTTTCGGTGCTTGAGTAACCTAGCAGCCGTTTCAGGTCGCGTTGGCCCACGGTGTACAGGCCGCCGATAACGGCCGAGGTGACAGAAAACGCAATCAGCGCCCAGCCCATCCAGGCATCGGGGCGACCCTGGATGTACAAAAAGTGCAGCAGCGCAAACAGCCCGGCCTTGTGGATCACGCCTGACATCAAAGCGCTCACGTTGGCCGGTGCAGCAGCGTGGGCGCGTGGCAGCCAGGAATGAAACGGGAAGAACGCCGACTTGAGCCCAAAGCTGGTCAGCAGCAGCAAAAACACCGTGTTGCGAATGGTGCCGGGGTGGGCGCTCATCCAGTCGCCAAAGTCGTCCAGGTACCAGCTTTGCGTCTGGGTGTACAAAATCATGAACGCGGCCACCAGAAAAATCAGGCCGATGTGGGTGGACACCAGGTAGTTGAAACCGGCAAAGCGCACCTTCTGGCTGGTGTAGTCCCAAATCACCAGTAGCCAGGCGGAGAGTGCCGCAATTTCCCAGCCCATCAGGAAAGTCACCGCGTGTTCACCGGTGTAGACCATCAAAAATGAGAGCGAAATCATGTTCAGCAGTGCAAAGTGCACACCCACATGGCGCGAGCCGTCAAAGTATTTGCGCAGGTAGCCCACAGCGTAAACCGCGCCCAGCAACGTCATCGGTAACGACCAGCTCAAAAAGAAAGCCCCCAGTGCATCCAGCCGAAAATGCAGCGCGCCAATTGGGTAACCCCAGGGCAGTTCCACATACGGCTCTTTGCCGCCAGCAAGAACCGGTACCACCGCCACCCAGGTCAAGACAGTGGCGACAGACTGTGACACGATGCCACAGGCGGCACGCCAGGTGTTTTTTAACGGCAGCAAGGCCAGGCCAGCGCCCACAATTAGAAGTAAAGCCGCAGCCAGTAACTGGTTCATGCGGCCTGCCTGCTGCGGTGACGAAGGGGAAAAAAGAAAAGGGCAAGGACAGTCATGGGTTCACAACAAAAATAAAGAACAAGAAATGCTCAATATATGTGTGGCGGCTCAACGTGGCG
>Ga0210042_1003757_pt1 | contig 10876 bp, 9 predicted proteins | sample CryGeymeta201518_FD_183982 | JGI IMG/M metagenome (GOLD analysis project Ga0210042, IMG submission 183982) | Groundwater microbial communities from Crystal Geyser aquifers in Utah, USA - Crystal Geyser metaG 2015-18 (SPAdes) (version 2) | ecosystem: Environmental > Aquatic > Deep subsurface >... | reverse complement strand
TTCTGATACTATTTATGTGAGTTGGGCAACCGGCATTCAGCATAATGTTACATTAATCACAACAAACACATGGGGTTGCTCAAGTGGAATTACATCACATTATGTAATTGAACCAGCTACATTTAATCCTATTTATGATTTAACCGAAGCTTCTTGTGGTAATTGTACTGGTGAAATAGAATTATACACTTCTTATGTAAACCCTTACAATGACACCCTTACAAATTATTACACATTTAACTGGACAGATTCAATTTTCGGAAATTCACCGGCTCTTATTCAGAATAGTTTGTGTCCATTAACTTCATACGGAATAATTGTTAACGGACAGTCACTTTCGCCTGATGCAACCCCCGGTTCGTATTGCCACGATTCAATAACAATATTTGTTCCCGATACCGGTTATGTAATAGCAAGTTTCGATACGTTAACTCTTGAACAGAATCAAATAGTACCTTATAATGTTCAATTTATAAATACATCAATTGGTGGTCGTATTTATTCTTGGAGAATATACAACGAAACAGGTGAACTTATATACACAAGCACATTAGAAAATCCATCATATACTTTTAATGATGAAGGTTGTTATCAAATAGTTTTAGTTGCAGCAAGTAAATGGTCTTGTAGAGATACAATGATTTTTAACTATTTATGTGTAGGCGTGGGAATTGTAGAAAATGATTTTGAAAAAAATATTTCTGTTATGCCCAATCCCGCTTATGATTTTATAAATATTGTTTCAAAAGATAATTCCGATAAAATTATTTCGGTACAATTAATTGATGAGAATGGCAAAGAATTATTGAATTTGCCAAATAAAAACAGTCTGCAGAATTTTGAAAAAATTAAAATCGGGCATATTCCAAATGGATTTATTTATGTGAAAATAATTACCAATAAACATGTTATAGTTAAGAAGGTGGTAATTATGCATAAGTGAACTACGCCTACCCTAAAGGGTAGGTGCTTCTGACTTCAAAGCTCCAACTAATGTTGGCAACTCCATCAGATTTTTACGACTGCGTTCCACAGTCAAATGATTTCTTAAAGCAAATGTTTTTATGTTTATAGCAGCGTTTAAATCCCGATTATGCAAAGTGCCACAATTAGCACAAAGCCATTCCCTATCCGCTAAAGTAAGTGTGTCATTATTTGCTCCACACTTTGAACATAGTTTGGATGAGGGTTCAAACTTGCCTATTCGTAGCAAATTCTTGCCGTACCAACTTGCTTTATATTCCAACATGGAAACGAACATAGACCAACCACAGTCACTAATTGACTGTGCTAATTTATGGTTCTTAATCATGTTGGAAACTGTCAAATCCTCAATACAAATAGTTTGGTTCTCACTAATTATTTTTGAAGATAGTTTATTCAAAAAATCTTTACGCTGGTTAGCAACTTTCTCATGTTGTATTGCCAATTTAAAGACTGATTTCTTTCTACTGTTGCTTCCCTTTACTTTTTTACTTACTTGTCTTTGCAAATATTTCAAATGCAGTAAAGAATTTTTAAGATATTTAGGATTGTCAACTTGTAATCCATCGGAGGTAACAATGAATGATTTTATTCCTAAATCAATCCCTACCGATGTATTTTCTCTGATAGGTTTTTTATTTAGAGGTTCTTTTTTGTTATCTACTAATACCGATGCAAAATACTTGCCTGTTGGAGTTCTGCTGATGGTAACAGTTCTTATTTCTCCTTTGAGTTTTCTATGCAGAATTATTTTAATTCCTGTCTTAAACTTTGGCAAAAATATTTTATCATTTTCAATCATTACAAACTGAGGTACTTGGAATGACTGTGTTCCCTTATGTTTAGATTTAAACTTTGGAAAGTCATTGTGTCCTTTAAAGAAATTTGTAAAAGCCCTGTCAAGATTAACAATAGAGGATTGTAAAGATTGGCTGTTTACTTCTTTCAACCATACACACTCTTTTTTTAATTCAGGTATTTGCTTATTCAAGTCAAAGCAAGTGAGATTAACTTTTGCTCCTGCATACGCCATCTGCTTACACTCTAAAGCCAAATTAAAAACAAATCTTGCACAACCAATATGTTTATTTATCAGTTCTTCCTGTGTCTTGTTTGGATTTAATCTATACTTGAAACTTTTAAGCATGGGACAAAGATACAAATATATTTTACACAAAAGGAAATTTATGTTTAAATATTATTTATCTTTGCAAAGTGAAAACAAAAGAGCATCATACCTCTCATTCTAAATACATGATTAAGTTACATTTTGTATTTGCTGTAAAATATCGTAAACAATTATTGGTAGAAGCATTTTGTCTTGTTCTTAAATAGATTTACAATAAATTTATTGACAAGGTGACAGACAAAACATCAAAAAAGAGGCAATAATAGCCGAGTACCTGGCAGGCGGAATAACCTACCGGAAACTATCAGCCAAGCATTATCCACATTTCGAGTATCCGCAGGAGTTACAAGTAAGGCAACCCTCCATGTAAACCAATTCGTGATAACCACAATTAGGGCATTGAGTGCCATTTTTAGGTTTTGCTCCGTTTGGAATATATTTTTTTATTGCTCTTTCAACGCCGGTTTTCCATGTGTTAATATTTGCGTCATCAAGTTGAAGTGAACCAACTAAATTAATCACATCGGTAATTGGCATCCTGTAACGTAACACTCCTGAAATCAGTTTAGCATAATTCCAATATTGTTTATCGAACATGCGCGATAATCCTTCAAATGTAGTACGATAGCCGTGTTTATCAACATATTGAAAATCGTATCTGGTTTGGCTGTGTTCGTCTTTGCTCTTTATTATTAGTCCGCTATTAATTGATTTTGGAACGTGAAGTACCTCATCATCGTCAATACCTGTAAATATTTCATAAGGCAAGCCATCGAGAACGCCAACAAAAGCTACCCATTTTTCGTTGTTATTATTAAATCGTACAATATCGGCTTTTAATACCGTTGGACGTTTTTTTACCTTAAAAGGAAGTGTGTCTAATTGGTTTCCTTTCTTTTTATCGTTAGAAATAAGCACACCTGAACGAGAGCCTTCGCGGTAAACTGTTAGCCCTTTACATCCGCTTTTCCATCCGGTTAAATAAACTTTTGCAACTACATCTTCCGAAACATCTTCGGGCAAATTTACAGTTACACTTATTGAATGGTCAACCCATTTTTGAATTTTACCTTGCATTTTAACTTTTGAAACCCAGTCAACATCGTTAGAAGTTGCCATATAAAAAGGCGATTTTTTTACAAGTTTTTCAAGTTGTTCCTGGTCAAATTTCATTACATCTTGCAAACGATAACCATTTATTTCTAACCAAGTTACAAATTTGTGATGAAATACATTGTATTCTTCCCAGCAATCGCCTATTTCGTCTTTAAAACTCACTTTTACATCTTTATCGTTTGGATTTACCTTACGACGACGTTTATATACAGGACGGAAAACAGGTTCTATTCCAGATGTTGTTTGTGTCATTAAGCTTGTGGTACCGGTTGGTGCTATGGTTAAAAGTGCAATGTTACGACGACCATATTTAACCATATCTTTATATAGTTCGGGGTCGGCTTCTTTTAACCTTTTAATAAATGGGTTGTTTTTTTCGCGTTCTGCATCGTAAATTTTAAATGCTCCTCTGTCTTTTGCACATTCAACAGAAGAACGATAAGCTTCAATAGCTAAAGTTTTATGAACTTCAACCGAAAAATCAATAGCTTCGTCGCTTCCGTATCTATATCCTAAACCAGCAAGCATATCGCCTTCGGCTGTAATACCTATACCAGTTCTGCGACCTTCTAATGCTTTTGTTTTAATTTTTTCCCAAAGTTCAATTTCAACTTTTCTAGTGTTATCACTTTCGGGGTCCGATTTTACTTTTTTTAAAATTACTTCAACTTTTTCGAGTTCTAAGTCAATTATGTCGTCCATTATTCTTTGAGCATAATGAACATGTTTTTTAAATAGCTCGAAATTAAATTTTGCATCTTTAGCAAAAGGCTCCTCTACATATCCATATAAATTAATTGCTAACAATCGGCAACTATCATAAGGACAAAGTGGAATTTCACCGCATGGATTTGTAGATACTGTTTTAAAGCCAAGGTCGGCATAGCTATCGGGTACTGATTCCCGAATTATTGTATCCCAAAACAATACTCCAGGTTCTGCTGATTTCCATGCATTATGAATAATTATTTTCCATAATGTTTTTGCATCAATTTCTTGTGTTTTTGTTGGATTAGGGCTATCAATAGGATATTGTTGAATATATGTTTTACCATCAACAACAGCTTTCATAAATTCATCATCAATTTTAACAGATACGTTTGCACCTGTAACTTTTCCTTGTTCTAATTTAGCATTGATAAAATTTTCAACATCGGGGTGTTTAATAGATACACTAAGCATAAGTGCTCCACGTCTGCCATCTTGTGCAACTTCGCGGGTAGAATTACTGTAACGTTCCATAAAAGGCACTAATCCGGTTGAGGTAAGTGCACTATTTAATACAGGGCTACCGCTTGGGCGAATATGGCTTAAGTCGTGACCTACACCACCTCTGCGTTTCATAAGTTGAACTTGTTCTTCATCAATTTTTAATATACCTCCATACGAATCGCTTGGACCATCAAGCCCTATTACAAAACAATTTGAGAGCGAAGCAATTTGAAAATGATTGCCAATACCTGCCATTGGGCTTCCTTGAGGTACTATATATTTAAAGTCTTTTAAAAGGTTATAAACTTCTTCTGAAGTTAATGAATTAGGATACTTTTTCTCAATTCTTGCAATTTCTCTTGCAATTCGCCAATGCATATCATCGGGATTTTTTTCGTAAATTTTAGAATACGAATCTTTGATAGCATACTTATTTACCCATACTTTTGCTGCAAGCTCATCACCTTTGAAATACTCAAGTGCAGATTGGAAAGCCTCATCAAAACTGTAAGTTGTTTGATTTACTTCGCTCGAAGTCTTTTGTTTAACTGTCATTTCTTCTACAAACATTTTTTGTTTGGTATTATTTAATATGTAAATTACTGATTTTCAACACAAATCCTCTTGTGATTTGGGCTATGCAATATATAGTAGTATTTGGCTTTTTACCAATCTACTTTTCAACAATATTATTAACATTTTTTGCTCTATTACCTTATGTGCCTTAAATACAGCGAAATGTTTTTTTTTGTAAAATAATTATAATTTTATTTAACACACTTAATTAACTATATTACTTGCATTTAATTATTTCTTAACAACATATTGTTAAAAAGATGTTTTGGTTTATACAAAATTTGGTATATAGAAAAAAAAACTCCTGAAAAATCAGGTGTTTTAATAGTTTGATAATACAAAAAATAATATTGTTATATCGTTAAAATTTAGTATTTATGCGAATTAAGGGTTAAAAATATGCTCATCTTTTATGCGAATAAAAACAAAATTAAAAATATTTGAACCATAATAGATAAACTTTTAAGAACCGTAATTACTATAACAATACACTATGTTAATATTAACAAAAACTAATATGTTTGGGCTTGTCTCTTTGTCTCTGCTGTTATTTACGTTGTGTCAATTCAGCTTTATATTCCATGCTACGTTGAGCACAAATACGGCTCAATTCACGAAATATCACAGGTTTGTCTTTACCTGTTTTTAAGGCAATATCTTTTTGTTTATATCCCTGCTCTTTCATTGCAGAAATTATATATCTTTGCTCAACGGTTATGTGTTTTATTTTGCAACTTTTTTTTTGACGAGGACAGTGTAAAATTAAACCATACCAATCAGAACAAAGGGAAAGATATGTTCTTTCTCTTTTGTTTTGAAAAATATTTCTTTATAAAATCCTCTTAAAAAGTTGTATTTATTACTTAAATGTAGGTTTAAAAAAAAATAAATTATAGATAAACCTGAAAAAATATTACGAAGCGTTAAACCATCAAAAGTAATATTACCTATAATAATTGGTATAGGAATAATTAGCTATAATCTTTATAATGAATGGAATAACGATATAATAAACTTATTATCATTTAGTTGGTTATTATTATTATTTATTGTTATTTCATTTATTATGATGGCTTTACGCGATATAGGGTATATGCTTAGATTAAGAATATTAGCCGAAAAAGGACTTTCGTGGAAGAAATGTTTTAATATTATTATGCTATGGGAATTTGCTTCTACTATTCTACCATCGGCAGTTGGTGGAACTACCGTTGCAGCTTTTTTTATATACAAAGAAGGTATTAATTTAGGTAAAAGTACTGCGATTGTAATGGCTACAGCCCTTCTTGATGAAATGTACTTTTTAATAATGTTCCCGCTTGTTTATATTATTGTTGGAAATATTGCCCTTTTTGCCGTTGGAGGCAATGCATTTACCAACTCGGATTCTCTTTTTGATAATAAATATTTTTATTTTGCAATAATCGGATATGGAATAAAATTTCTTTTTACCTTGTTAGTTGCTTATGCTCTGTTTGTTAATCCAAAAGCAATAAAAAATTTATTAGTTTTTATTTTCCGTTTACCTATTATAAGAAGGTGGAAAAACAAAGCTGAAAATACCGGTAACGATTTAATTACTTCTTCATTAGAATTAAAGAAAAGAAAGTTCAGATTTTGGTTAAAAGCATTTATTGCAACTTTCATTTCATGGACAGCAAGATATTGGGTTGTTAATTTTTTATTGCTAGCTTTATTATTTGGATTACCGCATATAAATACTGATGTAATTTATAGCATTGGCGAACATGTTTTAATTTTTGCCCGACAATTAGTTATATCAATAATGCTACTTGTTATGCCAAGCCCTGGTGGCAGTGGTTTTGCCGAAGCTGTATTTTCCGATTATCTCGGGCAGTTTATTCCCGTTGGTTTTGTTGCAATTATGGCTTTAATGTGGCGACTTGTTAGTTATTATCCGTATTTGTTTATGGGTGTTTTTGTGTTACCTAAATGGATTAAAAAAGTTTATAACAAATAACAATGTTATTTCGTTACAATCAGTATGTTACAGTTTTTTTTGGTTAATAATATTTAAAGCAATTTCTGAAGCATGTTGCTCTGCATCTTTTTTACATTCGGCTTTACCTGAACTTATTTCTTTACCATTAATCAATAATTTAGCAATAAATATTTTACCCGATTTTGTGTATGCCTCTTCTTCAACACTAATAAATTCTATTTCTTTTTTATTTTTTTGCACCCAATCTATTATTTGACCTTTATAATTTGTATCGGTTTTGCAGAGTGTTTTTAAGTTTGTATAATTTGTTATCAGTTTGGTAATTACAAATTTTTTAGTAACCTTATATCCTTTATCAATAAACGAAGCACCGATAAACGCTTCTAAAGCATTTCCCATCATTGATGGCGACAATCCCGACTTATCTCCCTGAGCTTTAATGTAATTATCAATACCTATTTTAACTGCTAATTCGTTAAGTGACTGTCGGTTTACTATTCGTGAACGCAAATTTGTTAAAAACCCTTCGTTTTCGTTTGGGTAAATCTCGAACAAATAATCGGCAACTATTGAATCTAATATTGAATCGCCTAAAAATTCAAGCCGCTCGTTATTAACCGAAAATCCTTTTCCGTGATAAACTGATGCCGATTTATGAACAAATGCTAATTCGTAAATTTCAATATTATTAGGAGTAAAACCAGTTGTTTTTTGAATGTAAAAGAAAAGGATTGATTTTTTTACAAAACAATTTTTAATCTTATGATAAACAGTTACATGCAATTAATTTTCAAACTTTTTTAGAAGAATAGAGGCATTGTGCCCACCAAAGCCAAATGTGTTACTCATTGCATAATTTACAGTACGTTTTTGTGCGGTATGAAGGGTTAAATTTAGTTTTGCGTCTATTTTTTCATCAACTTGGTGGTGATTAATTGTTGGAGGAATTGTTTGATTTAAAATTGCAAGAATCGAAGCAATTGCTTCTATAACTCCAGCGGCACCGAGCAAATGTCCCGTCATTGATTTTGTGGAACTTATATTTAATTTATAAGCATGCTCACCAAAAACATTAACTATTGCTTTTGTTTCGGCAATGTCGCCAGGAGGTGTCGCTGTTCCATGTGCATTAATATAATCAACATCTGCAGTATTAATACCAGCTTCTTTTAGTGCTAATAACATAACATTTTTAGCTCCAATACCTTCTGGATTTGGTGCTGTAATGTGATATGCGTCAGCAGAAAGACCTGAACCAACTATTTCGGCATAAATATTTGCACCACGTTTTTTGGCATGTTCGTATTCTTCGAGAATTAATGAACCAGCACCTTCACCCATAACAAATCCATCTCTTGTAAGGCAAAATGGACGCGATGCAGTTTTATACTCGTCATTTCTTGTTGAAATTGCCATCATGGCATTAAATCCGCCCATTCCGGCTTCATTAATTGCCGATTCCGAACCACCTGTAATTATTACATCGGCTTTATCAAGTCGAATATAATTTGTGGCATCAATAATAGCATTGGTAGATGATGCACAAGCCGAAACTGTGCAAAAGTTTGGTCCACGAAATCCATATTTTATAGATATATGACCAGCCGCAATATTAGCTATCATTTTTGGAATAAAAAAAGGACTAAAGCGTGGAGTTCCATCACCTTTAACATAATTTCTGACTTCTTCGAGGAATGTGTCAATTCCGCCAATGCCAGAAGCCCAAATTACACCAGCTCTGTCAAGATCTATTTTATCTAATTCGAGTTGTGAATGTTTAATGGCTTCATCAGTAGCCACCAGAGCAAATTGGGCATATTTGTCCAATTTTCTGGCTTCTTTGCGGTCGAAATAATTTTCTGCGTTGTAATTTTTTACTTCGCAGGCAAACTTTGTTTTAAATTTGGAAGTGTCAAAACGAGTAATTAATTCGCAACCGCTAACTCCATTTACAAGCCCATTCCAATATTCTGATACAGAATTGCCTAATGGATTAATTGTTCCAAACCCAGTAACTACTACCCGTTTTAATTTCATAAAACATTATTAATTATTTCGCGTTTTTTTCGATGTAAGTAACTGCATCGCCAACAGTTGCAATTTTTTCTGCCTGGTCATCAGGTATTGCAATATTGAATTCTTTTTCGAATTCCATAATTAATTCTACTGTGTCGAGTGAATCGGCACCTAAATCGTTTGTGAAGCTAGCTTCGTTTGTAACTTCTTTTTCGTCAACACCTAGTTTGTCAACGATAATTGCTTTAACTCTTGAAGCAATGTCAGACATATTAATTTTTTTTTGGTTAATACTAAAAATATAATTTTGAGACTGCAAAGAAACGGATTTGATAGCGATAAATCAAAAAAAAATAACAAAATTTGTGAAATATTTTGCTATCATATCTGATAATCAGCATAATAAATTTTGATATTTTATTAACAATAAATTTAAGAAAAAATTTTAACTAATGACAAAAATTGCAGTATTTGCCTCTGGTTCAGGGACTAACGCCGAAAATATTATTAAACATTTTAAGTCTAATAATAATATAATAGTATCAATAATTTTTACAAATAACCAAAAAGCAGGTGTAATTGAAAGAGCTAACAGATTAAATGTTCCAGTATCAATATTTTCGAAAGAAGATTTTTATCAAAATGGCAAAGTTTCGGAAATGTTGAAAAATAATAAAATTGATTTTATTGTATTAGCTGGCTTTTTATGGTTAGTACCTATTAATATTATTGAAAATTTTAAGATGAAAATAATAAATATTCATCCTGCTTTATTGCCAAAATATGGCGGAAAAGGAATGTATGGCGAAAAAGTACATAAAACGATTATAGAAAATGGTGAAAAAGAATCGGGAATTACAATTCACTATGTTAACAATAAATATGATGATGGCGATATTATTTTTCAGGCAAAATGTATTATTGAAACACATGACACGGCTGAAAGTCTGGCTAATAAAATTCATAAACTCGAATATGAGTTTTATCCTAAAGTAATTGAAAAAACTATTGAAAAATTATAAAATTTTAAACAGAAAGTTAAGAATTTTTATTCTTTATACTTAACGGTTGATTCGTTCTTTTTTCCTGGTATTTTGCCAACAAATCCTATCGAAAACATTATTGGTTCGTTTATATAATAGGTATATTTTACTAGTGGTAAAGAAATTCCAAATTGAGTAACAAATTTTATATATTTCCATCCAACTTTTAATGTTAATGTAGGCTCTAAAAAAGGGTCGGTGGGATATGTGTTTAATGTGTCTAATGGACTTTTAACATGAACAAAAACTAATCTTGGCGTAAAAGCAATTTCAAAAACATCTGAAACATTACCTATTGAAGGTTGAATAAAAATTCTTTTAATAGTTGTTTTAGTATAATAATCAAAAATTACGCCTTTAAAATGAGCATCAACATTTCCCATTCCATAACCACCTAATAATTCCAGTCTCCCATGCTCTCCCATTCTTGAATAATAACCCCCTCCAAATTCTATAAAATTGTGTTTGTGATAATTACCCGAATCGGAACGATTTGCATAACTTCCATTTAAAATAACTCCAATGTGGTCGGTTGGAGCATATCCTGTTTGAGCATCAATTCCACTTGTACCCGTTGTTATTGCAAATTGCACTTCGTTTTGTGATGAAAAAAGCGGAGCATTAACTGTGTTTGGTGTATAAGCTGGTGCACAAGAATAAACAAGAATAGATAATAATGATATGTAAATAAGGTTTTTCATGTATTTATATTTTAGTTAGTGTTTCATTATTAATTACTTATATTTTTAAGATTGATGTAGATTGAAGAAGATTGATAAGATTGAGAGCGTCCCAACCTTTTTCAATCTTTTCTTATAAATCATTTCAATCTTTTTT
>Ga0210042_1003738_pt1 | contig 10906 bp, 10 predicted proteins | sample CryGeymeta201518_FD_183982 | JGI IMG/M metagenome (GOLD analysis project Ga0210042, IMG submission 183982) | Groundwater microbial communities from Crystal Geyser aquifers in Utah, USA - Crystal Geyser metaG 2015-18 (SPAdes) (version 2) | ecosystem: Environmental > Aquatic > Deep subsurface >... | reverse complement strand
ACGATCAACCGCGCGGAGGACGAATTGGAAGATCATTACCAGCGCCTTAAATCATCGCTGCTGGCGACCGGTGCGCAAGGCGAAATGGCAGTGAACGAGATGGATGCCCGCCTGCGCAGCGCGGGCGCCATCCGCCGCGCCATGCAACAGGCGGTCAAGGCGGCTATCATGCTCGGCGGCGCAGTGCCGGACACCTCCCTTCCCCATGAATGAACGCTTTAAACGCCTCATCCCCGATCCCGAACAAGCGCGCCGCAACCGCTGGTTGCGCTGGCTCGGTCCGGGATTATTCCGTCCGCAGTTATGGCGTTTTACTCGCCGCAGTGTGGCGCTCGGCGTAGCCCTCGGCATCTTTTTCGGTCTGCTCTTCCCGGTCGCGCAAATCCCGTTGTCCGCCGCGGCGGCCGTTGTCTTGCGCGCCAATGTCCCGACGGCCATCGCCAGCACGCTGGTTTCCAATCCCGTCACTTTCGGGCCGCTCTACTACGGTGCTTACCGCATCGGCTCGGCCCTGCTCGGCGAAGATGACACACCGCCCGATTTCGAACACGCCGGCGCGGCAATCGAGGAAAACCACAAGGGCTGGTTGGAACGGATCGCCGCGATGGGCAAGCCGCTGTTGCTGGGTCTGGTCATTCTGGCTTGCGCGCTGAGCACGCTGGCTTATCTGCTGGTCAGTTGCTTGTGGCGGCTGAAGATCACGCTGGCATGGCAGCGGCGCCGTCAGCGTCAGAAGCCCGGCAGCTAAAAACGCTCTTCAATTCTTCTCTTTTCCCTCAAGCACCGGCTTGTAATCCCAGTCCCTCACCCCCTGGATGACCTCGTCGGACGGGACGTGCAGGATCTGCAGGGCCGTTGCACCGAGGCGCAGACTCGCTTCGATGGCTTCGGGATACGCATGCGTCGCCCCGGCCGCAAGCAGCCGCGAGGTCGCTTCCAGATCGCGCGCCCGCGCGATGACCGGCACATGGGGACAGTGCGTGCGCAGGAAAGTCACAGCGCGCAACGCCATCTCGGCATGGTCGATCGTAATCACGACCAGCGCGGCGCGCTCGACATGGATGGCGGTCAGCAACTCCGGATCGGCGATGTCGCCATACACCACCATATGGCCATCGGCACGGCCTTGCGCCACCCGCTTCGGATCGGCGTCCAGCGCCACAAAGGGCACGCCGCTGGCCCGCAGCAATACCGCGATGGTGTGCCCGACGCGGCCATAACCGCCGATCACGACCAGCCGTTCCTGCGCTGCCGATAATTCCTCCGGCTTGCCGGGCGCCTCATCCTGCCGCCCACCTGCCAGCTTCGCCGCAATTGCGCGGTTGAAACGAATCAGCATCGCTCCCGCGATCATCGAGAGCAGGACGGAGGTCATCGCGACCTGCCCGGCTGCCCCGTCGATCACATCCGAGTCGAGCGCAATGGCGATCAGCGCGAGACCGAATTCGCCGCCCACCGCCAGCAATAATCCGGTGCGCCATGCCACGACCGCATCGATCCCGCTTAGGCGCATCATCGCCGCAACGATCAGCGTCTTGCTCGCCAAAATGAGCAGCGCCCCGAGCAGGGCCCAGTGCCAGATCGGCAGGATCGCGGCCGGGTCGAAACGCATGCCGATGCCGATGAAGAAAATACCCAGCAGGACATCGCGGAACGGACGGATGCTCGATTCCACCTGGTGCCGAAACTCGGTTTCCCCTAGCATCATGCCGGCGAGAAAAGCGCCGAAGGCCAGCGACAATCCCAAACGGTGGGTGGTCCATGCCGCCAGCAGGGCGACCAGCAGCACGGCGAGTGTGAACACTTCGGCGGAGCGCCGTTCGGCCACCAGATGGAACAGCGGGCGCAGCAGCCAGCGCCCGGCAAAGAACACCAGAGCGAACGCGAATACCGCCTTGATCATGGCCCAGCCCAGCGCACCGGCGAGCGCCAACGCGCCGACCGACATGCCCAGCACCGGAATGATCACCAGGAACGGCACGGCGGTCACATCCTGAAAAACAGACAGGGCGAGTCCGAAGCGGCCAGGGTGAGTGTTCTCCTCGCCCTGCTCGGCCAATTGGCTGCCGATGAGGGTGGTGGAAGACTGGGCAAACACCGCGCCGACCACGAATGCTGCAGCGGCAGGCAGCCCGGCCAGCCACACCACCCCCGCAACGAGCGCCGTCGTGCACACCACCTGTCCGGTGCCCAAGCCAAGCACCTGATGGCGCAGAGCGTGCAGCTGGGGCAGGGAAAAATTCAGACCGATCGTGAACAGCAGGAAGACAATACCGAACTCGGCGAGCGCCCCGAACTCCGGCATATCGATCGTTGGCCCTGCCGTGTACGGCCCGAGGATCACGCCCACCAGCAGGTAGCCGAGGCCGGTCGGAATGCGCAGGCGCTGAAACGCGACCACGACTGCGACCGCCACGGCCAGCAACAGAAGGATTTGTGCGAGATGCGCCATGCAAGTGGGCCAGATTATCGGAATCGCGGGGCCGGCACCCGCTACGCGCTCAACAGCACATCGCACCCGGCGTGATACAGCACATTCTGGGTCACGCTGCCGAGCAGCTTTTCCTCGAATGCGCCGCCGCCATGCTTGCCGATGGCGACCAGATCCGCCTGCATGCCCTGTGCCTGCTCGAACAGCACCGAGGCCGGATAACCGTACAGTGCTAGTTTGCTGAAACCGGCTGCGGCATGAATATCGCAATCCACCGCGAACGCCTCCAGCTTGAGCATGGCCTGCTCGTATTCCTTCTCGCGGTAGTGGCGGATATCTTCATCCTGCGCGCCGCCCATGCGCATGCTGGCTTCAAACGGCACGACATATGCGTGCAGCAGATGATGCTGTGCAGCGGGGAACAGATCGAGCGCAAGCCGGGCGGCGCGGGTCGCGCTGGCGGAAAAATCGGTGGCAATCAGAATCTGCCGGTACAGGCCGCGATGACCGCCGCGCACCAGCAGCACCGGAATTTTTGCCGCTTCCAGCACTTTCAGCGCGGTGCCGCCGAGCACCGTATCGCGCACCCAGTTTTCGCCGTGCTCGCCGATCACCAGCAAACCGGCCGGCTGTGCCGCCACAAATTGGCCGATCTGTTGCGAGGCACGGCCCTTGAGCAGATGCGCCGCAACCGGTACGGCGTACTCTTTGCCGATGCGCGCCGCCAATTCTTTCAGCCGCGACTGCGCCAGCTTGGCCGGACCCTCCGCATTGGCCCAGCCCGGCCAGTCATACACCGCCTTCAGGCTGGCCCACACGCTGTCGTTGAAGACGTGCAGCAGCGCCAGTTGCGCGTGCCACGCCTGTGCCAGGGCGGCGGCCTGCTCGACTGCGCGGTTCGCGTTCTCGGAAAAATCGGTGGCAACGATAATGTTCTGCGGGGTGTTCATGGGCGGACTCCAGTCGGGTTGTAATGAAAGGATTGCCGCTGTCGATTGTAACGCCGAACCGCGCACGAATTGCGGCGCGGTTATAATTCGCGCCTCTCAATCACTTTCCGGCAACGACATGAAAACTCTCATTTGCGGTTCCATGGCCTACGACACCATCATGGTGTTCAAGGACCGGTTCAAAAACCACATCCTGCCGGAGCAGATCCACATTCTGAACGTCGCCTTCCTGGTACCGGAAATGCGCCGCGAATACGGCGGTTGCGCCGGCAACATCGCCTACAACCTGCATCTGTTGGGCGGCCAGCCGCTGATCATGGCGACCGTCGGCGACGACTTCGCGCCATACTCCACGCGCCTGCAGAACCTCGGCCTGGCGCAGACCCACATTCGCCAGGTGCCGGACAGCTTCACCGGCCAGGCGTTCATCACCACCGACCTCGACGACAACCAGATCACCGCGTTCCACCCGGGCGCGATGGGACATTCGCACCTGAATAGCGTCGCCATGGCGCAGGAAGTTTCGCTCGGCATCGTGTCGCCGGACGGGCGCGAGGGCATGCTGCAACACGCGCTGGAATTCGCCGACCAGAACATTCCGTTCGTGTTCGATCCGGGCCAGGGCATGCCGATGTTTTCCGGGCCGGAACTGTTGCGCATGGTCGAGCAGGCCACTTACGTTACGGTGAACGACTACGAGGCCAAACTGCTGCAGGACAAGACCGGCAAGACGCTGAATCAGATCGCCGACCGGGTCAAGGCGCTGGTCGTCACCCTTGGCAGCGACGGCTCGCTGATTCGCGCCGGCGGCAAGGAATTCTCCATCCCCACCCCCAAACCGGCCGCCATCGTCGATCCCACCGGCTGCGGCGATGCCTACCGTGCCGGCCTGCTGTACGGCATCCAGGCCGGATGGGACTGGGAGACCACGGGACGCCTCGCCTCGCTCATGGGCGCTCTCAAAATCGCCAGCCGTGGCGGGCAGAACCACCAATACTCGCGCTTAGAACTGATGGACTTGTACCGGCAGCATTTCGGCTCGCGCATCACGTTGTAGCTATGCTGCCATTCCTAACGGGCATGGCAAAGAACCGCCCCCGATGATGAAACGGCCGGGGAAGAAGGCTTTCTGCCGTAGGAACAGCTTCAGTAGGAGCGGCTTCAGCCGCGAAATCATCCTTCGCGGCTGAAGCCGCTCCTACCCGGTTATTCCATTACGCCAACCTCGCCGGAATGACGTCGTTTGCACCAGCACCATGAAATGAACCCGCAACTCCTCGCCCCTCTGTCCACCCTCATCAGCGCCGCGACACGGCGCCGGTTCGCGGCGCGGCGTGCAACACCGGTCGGCGGTGGCGACATCAACGACAGTTATCGCCTTGAAGGACACGACGGCTTTTGCTATTTCCTCAAGCTCAACGATGCGCGTCATCGCGCACTGTTTGTAGCCGAAGCGGCGGGGCTGGAAACCATCGCCGCGACCAACACCCTGCGCGTTCCGCAACCGGTCGCGCAGGGCTGCTTTGATCAACAGTGTTTTCTGCTGCTCGAATATATGGAATTGACTCCACATGGCGATGCGCGCCGGCTCGGTGAACAGCTCGCGGCCATGCATCGCCACAGCGCAGACCATTTCGGTTTCGCGCGGGACAACTTCATCGGCAGCACACCGCAACCGAACCAATGGACGGATAACTGGATCGATTTCTGGCACGAACAGCGCCTGGGATTCCAGTTGCGCCTCGCCGCAGACAACGGCTATGGCGAGGAACTGCCAAGAGCGGGAGAGAAATTGCTGGAGAGGTTGCCGGATTTCTTCGGGGGCTACGCGCCGCAACCCTCACTCCTGCACGGCGATTTGTGGGGCGGCAATCATGGCTATCTGGCCGACGGCACACCGGTCATCTTCGATCTCGCCGTCTATTACGGCGACCGCGAATGCGATATCGCGATGACGGAACTGTTCGGCGGCTACCCGGCGGATTTTTATGCGGCCTACCGCGCCGCGTGGCCGCTGGATGCGGGCTACGAAGTGCGCCGGGATTTGTATAACCTGTATCACATCCTCAACCATGCCAACCTGTTCGGCGGAGGTTATGCCGCGCGGGCTCACCGGATGATCACACACCTACTGGCCCAGGTTTAACCCGACGGGGTTGTTGCTCTTCGCCGCCTTGTCGGGCTGAAGCCCGACCTACAACCCCCGCTGTCCCGTCAATCCGGGGTGAAACGGTAGGTGTTCTTCCCGTTTTGCTTGGCTTGGTACATCGCTTCATCCGCACGGCGCAACAACTCCTCTGCGCCTTCCCCGTGTTGCGGATAGAGCGCGATGCCGATGCTGGCACCGACGCGGCCGGGCGTGCCGTTCAAATCAAATTCCGGAGCGAGGTTTGCGATGATTTTCTGTGCCACTGCCGCCGCATTTTCCGTGCCGGCGATATTCTCCAGCAGGAGAATGAACTCGTCGCCGCCGATGCGCGCCACCACATCCGACTGGCGCACCGTCGCCTGCAATCTGTGCGCGACGCCCTGCAACAGCAGGTCGCCCGCCTCGTGCCCCAGCGAATCGTTGATTTTCTTGAAGCCGTCCAGATCGAGAAACATCACCGCCAATTTGCTGTGGCTACGCCCGGAAAGAGCGATGGAGTGATCCAGAATCTCGGCAAAATAGGCACGGTTGGGCAAGTCGGTGAGAAAGTCATGGTGCGCCAGATGGGCGATTTTCAGTTCGGCCTGTTTGCGCTCCGTGATATCGCGCACGATGCCGATGAAATAACGCACGCCGCCCAGCTGCATCTCCGACAACGACAGCTCCATCGGAAACGCCTCGCCGTTCCGGCGCAGTGCAGGCATTTCACCGCCGCGCATACCGATCCGATCGAGCAGCGCCTGCCGTGGCATGCCTTGTGGCACATCGGCGGAGCCCTGCGCCAGATCGGGCGCCAGCAAGCCGATGTCCGCCCCCTGGATATCCTGTTGTCGGCAGCCGAATATCTTTTGCGCCGCCGGATTAAACCCCTCTATCCGCCCGGATTCGTCCAGCGTGATGATGCCGTCCATCACGTTATGGATGATGGACTGCAACTGGTTCTGGCTCTTTTCCAATTCGAGTTTGACCTGCTTCAGATTCGTGACCATTTGCCAGAACAGCTTCACCTCGGTGCCGCCGGCCACCCGTTTGTCGCCAAAGATGCGTTCCGCCGCATCGGCGACCGAGTCATCATGCGACAAGTTGTACACGATGCAGTCCGGGTATTGTTTGCAGTACCCCAGCGCCTGCGCCGCGTCGGTAAAAGTGGCGATCCCGTGTTGTTGTGCCAGATGAATCCCGGGGGCGCCGGCACTGGTATCCACGATGGCAACCACATTGACCAGACGCTCCTCCAGGAACATTTCCAGCAGGGCGGTACCGCCCCGACCGGCGCCAATGATTAAGACGGGATAACCCGGTTTTCCTGTGGCTGTCATTTTTTTTCTCCGTAAACACCGTGTCTGAAACGTGGATTCTCGCACAGTGGCACCGTCAAGGTTCTATTCCAGAAAATCCATTCCAAAAACCCATTAGAAAAAACTGCGTCATACCGGCGCAGGCCGGTATCCAGCAATAAAAAATGTTCCGCAAAGCGGACAAAACCAAGGTGTTGTCCCACTTGCGTAGGGAATCTGTAATGATCTGGATACCGGCCTGCGCCGGTATGACGGCCTAATGGGTTAATTGGGATTTTCCCCCGCCGCTCGCTCCGCCGGGGATGCACATTTTATTTGCCATTCGCGGCGAATCAGTACATAGTGCGCGCCGCGATCATCAGGCGCTCGTGTCGTTGTCAGGCTTCCCGCACTCGCGGCAGCCATTCTTTCATCCCCTTGCCGTCTCGAAGTATCGCACCACTGGGGTCGCGCCCCGTTGTTTTATCAGGAGATATGCATGGCAAAAGAAGAATTACTTGAAATGGATGGCGTCGTTGATGAAGTGCTGCCGGACTCGCGCTATCGCGTCACACTGGACAACGGCCACCAGCTCATCGCCTACAGCGCGGGCAAGATGAAAAAGAACCACATTCGCATCATCGCCGGCGACAAGGTTTCGCTGGAACTTTCCCCCTACGACCTGAGCAAAGCCCGCATCACATTCCGCCACATCGAAGGCCGCGGCGCCTTTGTGCCGCAACAAAAACGCAGACGCTAATGTCCGGCAAGCAAGTTGATAAAACCGGTGATGCCTGGCGCATTACCGGTTTTTTTTGCGGACATAAAGCGCAATCCTTTAATCCGGATTACGCCTTTTTTCGATGACCGGAGTCGTATCCCATCAGCCATTTTCAAACAAGAAGGTGGCGCTTGCGAAGCAGTCAGCCCCGGCAGCCGTTTTATAAAAAATGCGGGGAATCCCCGTTCAGGTCACTTAATACCCGCGTAAATTGCCACACACACCCCGTCCCCACGTTACGCCCACATGAAAAATGATGCGGGTAACGCCTCGAAATGTGCAGGGGTAACGTTCTTTCGGAAAATTAATTACGCGGCGGATTCAATCTCAATCCCGTGTGACCAGCCCCCGCCAACCCTGCCAGAAATCACCAATTTTTGGCCACCGGATTACTGCACGGAACCCTGAACAGTTGGCGGTCTTCCAGGCGGATGGCCGTCATCGGCCCGCCCCACAGGCAACCGGTATCCAGCGCGATGACATTGTCGCGCACCACCAGCCCCAGCGCCGACCAGTGGCCAAAGATCACCGTTGCATCCGTATTCTTGCGTCCCGGCACCTCGAACCAGGGCAAATAGCCCGGCGGAATGTGCTCCACCTCGCCCTTGAATTTGAATTCCATCTCGCCCTGCGGCGAGCAGACGCGCAAGCGCGTAAACGCATTGACGATGGCGCGCAGACGGTTGTAGCCGGACAGATCCTCCTGCCAGGCTTGCGGCGCGTTGCCGTACATCTGCCGGATGAAATCCACATAGTCGTCGCCGCGCAACACCGACTCGACTTCGCGCGCCAACTGCAGCGCCTTGTTGGCCGTCCATCCCGGCAACACCCCCGCATGCACCAGCAGATGACCGTTCTCCAGATGCGCCAACTTCTGCCGGCGCAGCCAGTGCAGCAATTCATCCCGATCCGGCGCGGCGAGAATCTCGTCCAGCGTATCGCTCTTGTGCAACTTGCCGATGCCCGCCGCCACCGCGACCAGATGCAGATCGTGATTGCCCAGCACCGTGATCGCGCTGTCGCCCAGCGACTTCACCAGGCGCAACACTTGCAGCGAACCCGGCCCGCGATTGACCAGATCGCCGACGAACCAGAGCTTGTCCTGTGCCGGGTCGAAACGGATCTGCTGCAGCAACTGCTGCAATTCTTCGTAACACCCCTGAATGTCGCCTATCGCATAAATCGCCATTAGGTATGGTCTCCTTGCTTTACAACATGGCCCGCGCCCAATCCGACACCCGAAGGTGTCACGCCGTCATTCCGGCGCAGGCCGGAATCCGGCGAAAAACATTGCTGCGAAGCAGGAGAAAACCAAAATTTATCCCGCTTTGCATGGGAATTTGTTTCCCAATTGGACACCCGCTTTCGCCGGTGTAGCCACTTGTTCCGCCCCCCTTTAGCGAAAAAGACAGAGCAGGAGGGTAGGAGCGGCTTTAGCCGCGAAGGACGATTTCGCGGCTAAAGCCGCTCCTACGGCAGAAAGTCTGCTATCCCGGTCGTTTCATCATCGGGGGCGGCTCTTTGCCATGCCCGTTAGTTGCCTTTATCCCAATCCGTCCGCCCCGGCAGCGGGTCCCACGCCTCGATCCCGTCCAGCGGATATTTGTACTTCAACGCGTAGCGCACACGCCGCAACTTACCCAGCCAGGTCGGGCGCACGCAGTTGTGTGGATTGTCCGGCGTGTTGCCGCCATCCGGCTGGCGCAGCGAGGGCAGGTAATAACGGTAGAACTCCAATTGGGTGATGCCCCATTTCATCACAAACATGCGGCCGCCCTGATTGTGGCTGATGCGGCCCGTGCTCGCCATGCCGAAATGATAGAAACGGCTGGCGCCGACGATGCGGAAATGGCGGCAGCCCGCCACCCAGAACTTCATCAGCAGATCATCATCGCTGCTCATGCCCGGCGAGAATTCCAGACTGTAGCCGCCGACCATGTTCCACCATTTTTTATGGAACAGCGTGGGCTGCGAGGCCGCGCCTTCCCTGTCGCCGCGCGGGTCATCCTGGCAACGCGCAAGGAAAGCCGCTGCATCGAATGACGCCGGCAACCGGCCAAAATCCTGTTCGATGATATCCCTGTCGCCGCCGCCGTCCGGCTGGATCAGCGTGCCGAAGAACAAAGACAGATCGCTATCCACCGACTGGATCGCCTCGGCAAAAGCTCTGTCCCAACCGGGCGCAGCCACCATATCGTCGTTCATGTACATCACCCATTCATGCCGCGCCTGCGCCACCGCATGATTCACTGCCAGGCACACCCCGACATTCTTGTCGCTGTGCGTGTACTTGATGCCCTGCGTTTGAATCCATTCCAACGAGCCGTCCGACCCGTCATTCAGATGCACGATGATCTCGTGATCTGCCGTTGAATGCCTGCGCAGACTCTCCACGCACAGCTTCAGGTGCGCGAGATTGTTCCAGGTGGGAATGACGATGCTGAACATGTATTGGATCCTGTAAAAATTCACCCGTACGGCCGATAAGTTTCCTGCAGGATGTTTAATGAATGCCACATTCTACGGCAGTCCCGTCCCGCCCTTAACCGCGCGATAACGCTCTCTTTAGCCCATCTTTTTATCATCAGGCCAGCACATCGTCATACCGGCGATTGCAGTCCGTCTTCCATCATCGGCAACCAATGTTCCGTCGCCAAACAGGAAGCCGGTACCGCAGTCACGCCGCGGCCAATGGCCATGGATCACCCCCACCGTGACACATCACGTACAAATGATCCAAACCCAATGTTTTCGTGGCAGCGCGCATCGAAGAGGTAACCTGGGGTGATCGGGTCAACTTGATCTCGAATCCCAGGCGACGGCCTTCCTGAATAATCAGCAAATCCAGCTCATCGAAAACCACCCGCCCGGCCAGACTCTCCGCCGTGTGTTTGAGCAATTCGGGTGCCGCACTCCCCAGGATCAAAAACCGGGCCGGGCAATCCGGCCGGTCTGCCAACACGCGCAACACAAAAGCCGGGTCTGCCAGCCTCGCCTGATCGCCGGGGTCTTCCAGATCGAAATGGCGGATCGGCCCATCCCAACCTTTTTCCAACTGACGGGCAAGCGTAGTTTCCCCCACTTGGCACGCGCCCAGCATCGCAACCACCGGGAAGTAGGCCAGTTAGCGTTTGAGCGATTCAAGATGGTGAACGCGGAGGATCATGGGAAAATTATATTTGAAATGTCAGATGCCAACTCCGAATTTTCAATATCAAAGTTATGGCAGGTCAGACTAACCCAGCTCGCCCATCGGCGCAAAAGCAGTGCCTTGCGATTTCAAAGCCTTCCCTCACCCTAACCCTCTCCCGATGGTGA
>Ga0210042_1003721_pt1 | contig 10937 bp, 10 predicted proteins | sample CryGeymeta201518_FD_183982 | JGI IMG/M metagenome (GOLD analysis project Ga0210042, IMG submission 183982) | Groundwater microbial communities from Crystal Geyser aquifers in Utah, USA - Crystal Geyser metaG 2015-18 (SPAdes) (version 2) | ecosystem: Environmental > Aquatic > Deep subsurface >... | reverse complement strand
CGATTTTTATACTAATAGCTGCTTCAGGGTCATCAATAGTCCCTGTTATTATTGGTTTAGTATTATTTGTTCTTAAAGAATTTACAGTTACCACTGGTGCAGGACTATATGAATTTTGAGGATTAGGAGTCGTTGTCAATTTGAAATCAACGCTATTGTTATCAGTATCAACCCCATTTGCTCTTTCAATACTTTGTCCATTTAAGATGCTTGGGTTAAAGACTGTACCTTCATAACCTCCCGCGGGCTGAGTTCCCCAACCAACTTTATCAATAACACCAATACCTGCAGTCGTTGAGGCACTTATATAAACTCCACCATTTACAACCAGCATATTTCCGGATGTTGAATAAGTGGCATCCGCATGTATTGAAAGCCCGTAAACATTATTTGGAACTATCAAAAAGAAACCATTTGAAGGTATTTCTTTATTAATAAATGTTAATGTTTTATTATTATCCGTTCCTGAACTGTTCCGAATGTGAAGCTTTAACGATAACTCTGATAGATCGACGGAACTAGTAGTCGGATTATATAGTTCCACAAACTCGTTATCAGCATTTCCTATCTGTCCAATTTGTACCTCACTAATAACCATGTGATCAGCGCTAGCAATGTGAACATCCTTTGGTTCGCCAGGAAGCGCAGACGTTGCCCCAACTAATGTAATGTTTGTAGTAAACACAAATAGCGCAATACCACATGAGATTTTCTTCAACTTTCTTTTTGTTGATTTAAAAATTTTCAATTTATTTTTCCTCCTTGTTTCTTTTTTTCCCCTCTATAGAGAGGGATAATTCCGTCCTGATAAATAAAATCAACCATCCTTTCAATACACAAATGCAGTAGAATAATCTACTATTGATCGGTATTGAGAAGATGGCTGACTTTATCTTTTACCCCATAACTTCTTAGCCATAGGCGAAAAAAGTAATTCCTTCTTCTATATTCAATTGTCATTCCCCTTATCAAAAAGACAAAGGGTCACTTTATAAGAATATAAATTATTGGGAATCGTTGTCAAGAAGAATCTTGATCGTACTTCCAATTTACGCTAAAGACAATATTATTTTTTATTATTCTTTAGAGAATAATCAAGTACATTTCCACTTTTTTAGAAAAAGTAAGTTATTGTACTTTTGTAACCAAAAGTACCAAAATCTATTTCTGCAACTTTTTATAAAGTTGCGCAAAATCGCCCACTGGCTTGAAAAAACTAAATTCTTTTATTCGTTCTTTTTGGCAGCAAAAAAGAACCAAAAACTGCGGCCGAGCATAAAAAGCCTAAAAACTAACTAATTTAAAGCTTCCGGATTCGAATGGTCCTTTGGACCACCTTCATAAGGAGGTGCTGTTACTCTCCTTATTTCGGGTTTAACGAATCTTTGTCTTGTTTTAAGAAAAACAAGACCGCTCTAAATCCATTAGTTTTCTTTACAGCTTTTTTGCTATGACCGAGAATAAAACCTATTTTCAAAAGGTGGGCAGGAATACATTGCATTTCAATGCAAACATATGAAAAAAGCGTCTAGTAAAACTGTAACATGAAAAACGCCCATCCTGATTCTTATCAGGATGAGGAAAATCCGCTGTGCTGAATATTGAGTATGGCAATAACTCAAAGTGAAGCTGCCCAAAAGGCATTCGGATTTTAAAGTTTTGAATGAAGCAGTTTTAAGCTTTTTTGAATCGTTTGCTAGCCTTTGGTACTTTCTGCAATGAGAAAGTACAGAATTAGATTTTTGTGAAAAAGTGGGAGGAATATTTGTTATTTTAACAATGAAAAAGTGCAAATAAGTTTTTGGGTATCTTTGTCGATACAAAAGGTACAAAGACTCTTGGAATAAATCTTGTAAAATGGTAAAATTTTAATATTAAATTAACTAATGTTGCCCCAATACTCGCCAGAACTCGATCGGGGTCAGGAGAAAATAAATATGGAAAAAACATTTGTAATAATAAAACCGGACGGGGTAGAAAGAAATCTAATTGGTGAAATTATTAAAAGATACGAGGAAGCTGGTTTAAAGATAACCTCAATGGACATGACCACAGTTTCACCTGAAATAATAAGCAAACACTATGTAGAAAATGAAGATTATTTACGATCAATTGGCGAAAAAGCCAAAAACGCTGGGGCGCAAGTAGATAATATTATTGAATACGGGAGAGGAATTGTTATTGGCTTGAGAAAGTATTTATCCAGAGGACCAATTGTAAAAATGATAATAGAAGGTGATGATGCGGTATCACAAGTTAGAAAAATTACAGGGTTTACTGATCCGACCTTAGCAGATAAAGGAACCATAAGAGGAGATTTAGGGACAGACTCAATTAAAAAAGCAAATGAAGAAGGAAGACCAACTGAAAATCTAATTCATGCTTCTGGAAATTTAGAAGAAGCAAATAGCGAAATTGAGCTTTGGTTTAATTAAAAACAGCTGACAATTGGCTAGGCGAAAAATCTTAGTTAAATAATCGGATGTCCGTGCTCACCCATATTAGTTCCCTCAACATAATAAATAGCGTAATGCGGGCAAGACGATTTGCAGGCTCCACAGCCGTTACAAAGCATATGATCTATCCAATATTTATCGCCCATTCTTTTACAGGCATGATGAGAACATACATTAGAGCATTTACCGCAACCATCACAAGAAGCTGAATTAATTTGATAATTTGCCATAAAGTTTACCTTTTAACTAAAATATATTTTACTTTTTATTAAAAAATAAACAAGTATGCCCTCGTAGCTCAGTAGGATAGAGCGAGGCACTCCTAACGCCTAGGCCGCAGGTTCGAATCCTGCCGAGGGCACCATATAAAAAACCACCGAAACTGGTGGCTTTTTATTATTTTATGCTAAAATTTAAATAATCAACATACAAATGGACATGCCGGCAAAAAAAATTAAAGATAACCGAAAAAATAATTTGTCACTACTTATAGAAGAAGTTTCTATCGGAGTTTCTTCAAGCTCATTCTTAAGCGGGGTAACAATCTTTTTCACGGGATTATTAATCACCCAAATTAATTCTTTTGATCCATCAATTAAAATCCCTATTCTTTTTCTAATAATTAGCACTTTTAGTTTTCTATATGCAACGTTGATTTACTCTAATGCGTCGGGAGAGATAACAAGATTAAGTACAAAAAAATTCTATAAATGCATGGTTATAGGTAATATTATCGGTGAATATCCCGGAGTTTATTTATTAATATTAGCGATCCCATTAGTAATAAATGCCATAACAACAGATGCGTTTCTACAGATATCTACCTTAGCAGTATCGCTTATTGGTCTTGCTACATATCAATTCTCCTGCCTCTCGCTAATGGAGAGGCATTTCAGCAAATACCATAAAGTATTCCTAATCATTATTGCATTATTAGAAATAACGCTTTTTGTTGCACAACGTACTAATTCTTTAATATTTACATATACTTCAGTAGTTTTAATTCTTTTTATATTTTTGCTTGCCTTATCGGTAAAAGGCGAGAAAGAAAACCCTGATTGATTCTCTCAGTAATAAAAATCCTGCGTACTCACATGGTTTTTGAGCAGAAAAAAGCAAAGCAGTTGTTTTGCATAAAGTGTTGTATACGATGTAGTTAAGAAATAATTGCTGAGGCTAAACGAGGATCTATTTTTTTTAATTCTTGATAAATAATTTGCTTTACTGTTGAATCTGGTCCTGTATTCTTATACAATTGTTGCGCTTTTACAACGCTTTCAGAGCTCATAATTATTGCGGAAGTTAACATTTGTCCTGCTTTTTTTATACGAATATCTTTACTAGATAATATTCCCTCTAGATTAGAATAATCTTTCATCATGCTAAATCTAGTTATCATGCCACCTCTGTATAATGAATCAACCCTAGCAATTGCTACCATTATAGTTCCAAAGGGTTGAAAACCAATTTGTTCTTCGTAGTCACTAAACTGGAGAGCTACAACGTAAGCCAATTCTGGTGGATAACATAATAATAGAAAAGCGATATCAATAAAATATGCTGGGTTGTGTTGTTTTGATCTTATATCAGATAAATTCCAAATTTTATTTGCAGCTTCGGTTGGATTGATTTTCAGAATATTAGACTGGTTTGAGGCTTTTTTATGATAATCTTTTCTTAGATTTTGAATCAAGGTATAGCTCGGAAGTTTTGGCTTTAAACAAATTACCGAATATACTCATTCCTTCACCACCCATTATCTTATTTTTAATAAACGAGATTTAGACTAACAATATAATTTATGTGTTAAGTATGGTTAAAAAAACATTATCTTTTTAGCAGATACTAAGATTTAAAGATTTGTAAAACCAGATTTATTGGTAAAGGTTGATTTATAAACATTAAGAGTAGACCGTTTTTGGTAATCTATATTTTGGCATTTCGTTGATGCCAAAAATAGTTTTATAATTAAATACCTTAGGATCAATTTTAACATTTTTTTCTTGACCATCAATTATCAATAGCAATATAACGGGAGTAAATAATTTATACCTTTGATTCATAATAAGAGAGCATAAAACCCTTAAAGCATCAATATTTTTATCTACTGGAAGTATTGCTTGTTGTGTCTTTTGACCATTTTTAGAATAATCTATCTTAATAATATGATCATTACTTGTTAATACCCATTTACCTTCCATACTATCCACTAAATATAGAGTTTCGTCTATACAATCCGTATTTAATATCTGAAATGTTTCATCATAATCGATAATTATATTAATGTTAGCAACAGGATACCCAGTACCTCGTTCATGATGATGAACAATATATGCTGTGGCTTTATTCACCGTTTGAATAATTGGATAAAATAATATCATTATATAATCTGTAACTCTAGGCTCTGATATATCGTTTTTATTAATTGATGGCATCCTCATATCGTACACCTCCATAGTAATCAAAATGTTAAAGAACAGCCAAGACAACTCTCGGTTGCTAAATAAATTATATCACCATGAATAAAATAAAAAAATCCAAGCCAATTGCTTGCTTTTTTCTTGGATTTTTTAAACTTTAAAAGATATGCCGCCTTTTCTAGCAATTAATTTCGTTTACCCTATTGAATAGCGCTTTGCGCTAATTTTGCTTTGCAAAATTATTCAACAAGGTTTACTTTCCAGTTATCATCAACCCATAGACCAACGACTTCACAATCATAATCCCAAGATTCAACGGTTTTGACAGCTGAAATAATATGTTCTTTTTGTGTTTTTTCATCAACGGGGTTACCTGCACAATCATGATGGCCAACAATTGCAATATGTTTTGAGCCGTGTTTGTTAACAGAAATGTCAATTCTTTTTTTGATAGAATCAATTGCTTGTTGATCATTATTTTCCGCTAAAATACCATTGGGGCCTGGTTCAGTTATCGTATCTACAAAATCTACGTTATATTTATCTCTTAAATACTCATTTACTGCAATTTGAGTCCTTCCATCCATACAATTAATAGCTGTAACAAATGTTCCTCCATGCATATAAATCCTCCTTTTATATAATTATTAAATAGCTAAAAATAATAATTGGCAAATGCCAATTATTACATTATAAGATCATTCGTTTATATATCAAGGATTAAGTTAGCTTCTATTAGAAAATTTCTTTATAAAGATATACTGGGTGGGCTGAATGGCAAATATCAATATTGAAAATTGAAGTATCCAAAAATTTGTTCCAAGATGAAAAAAGTTGTTCTCTAAATACCTAGAAGCAAACAGAGTTAATACAGTGATTATAGTTAACGGCAATAAAACAAAGTTCATTACTTCTCTAAAATTTATTTGCAGATGCTTTTCCTTAGATATATCTTGTCCTCCTTTTATTTTAAAAATTTTACAAAGAAAATAGTAATTCAAAACAGCTACACTGCCCACAATCAAAATAACTAATAGCATAGCAACATTGCCACCAAAATAATTTTCTAGCACTTTACCAAAGATAGCAGCTACTGAAGCGCCTATACCTATGCTGTACAAAGTAATAAAGTATTCAATTCCTTTTTTATTCATTAAGAAAAAGGATATATTGATTAAAAATTTAGTCAAGCAATCGTATGGCTATAAATATTAATAATCATCACTCAAATCGTAAGGCCTCTACCGGATCTACTTTGGAAGCACGATAAGCAGGATAAGCGCCAGAGATAAGACCTAGAAAAGTTGTAAGAATTAAAGTAGCTAGAATAAGCCAGGGCGGTAAAGATATGACATCTGTTGCTGATACACTTTGAGCTATAAGAAATTTGTTGATAAAATAATTTGCCACTTTAGAAAGAACAATTCCTGACACAATCCCAATCGCTCCACCTAAAAAACCAATTACGGATGCCTCAAATGTAAACAGCCTTCTGATAGTTCTACGTTTTGCGCCACAGGCTCTCATAATTCCAATTTCACGTGTCCTTTCGTACATAGCCATAATCATTGTATTAACAATACCGATTGCCGCAACCCCTAAAGAAATAGCGCCGATAGCTCCGATAATAGCTCCGATAGATTTAACGATTTTACTAATTTCTTTTAGTATATCGTCGGCAGTCATAGCACCCACTCCTAGTTTAGTTATCAAATCGGCTACTGATTTTGTATTCTCACGATTATCAACCTTAACCGAAGCTGATTGATAACCTTTCTCGTCAATCATGCTTTTGTATGTTAAAACCATACAATCTGGACATTCCTGCATCATATCCCCACCAGAATTATTTTTATAATCCACGTTAGTCTTTTTATCAAATTTGTTAGCCTGCTCTTTCTGTTGTCTTTGCTCTTGAGCTTTTTTCCAAGCTTCTGTTTTTACCGGATCTTCTTGCCAGTTAGACCAAGATTCAATTAATCTGCCCCATTTCATTGTAATAAAAGTACCGCCATTACTACCTATTGCTGGAGGTGCGGTTACACCGACAATTTCGGCTTCGAGCGTTGTTGATTTATCTTTCATTTTCTCCCAATCATCTTTGCCATTTTTAGGATCAGGAATATCAGCGCCATCACCCTGATAACCTTTTTGAGTTGTTAGAGTTAATATCTTGCCAATAGCATCTTCATTTGAACTAAAACCTAAACTACCTACTAAATGAGCACCGATTACAATTTTTCCTTTACCGTCTTCGGAGGTAAGAGCTCTTCCTGCCAAAATTTTCTTTTCACTAGCTTGATTAATTTCTTCTGCAACCATTTCGGTTCGATACTGTTTACCATTACCATCTTTACGGCTTATGGATTCAATATTCCAAATTTGGACAGATGCAGAAGCATCTACTACATGCGGTATTTCTCTTATTTGTTTCATAATAGTATCATCTAGCTTCTTTTTGTCTTTTTCGCTTTTGACTTCTTGACCGCCAAAAGGACCGCCGCCTCCTCCTTGTTGATCAGATGTAACCTGGACTAGAGTAAACTGACCAATAGACTCCATTTGTTTTTTAAAAGTTGCTTCGGCGCCAAATACTAAAGATAAAACACTAATAACAGCCAAAGAACCAATAACAATAGATATGACAGTCAAAAAAGATCTAAGCTTTCTCCGCCAGATATTCTTAAATGCCATTTTTATGTAATCAAAAAATTTCATTATATTTATTTGTTGATCTACTGTTTAATTTTTGAATCGGAAATTTTTCCGTCTTGAATTAAAATAATTCTATCTGCTAAACGCGCAATTCCGATATCGTGCGTTATAACAATTAAGGTCATGTTTTTCTTTCTATTTAAATCCTTCAGTAGATCGATAATTTCGGATCCTTTTTTAGAATCCAAGTTTCCAGTCGGCTCATCAGCAATAACAATTTCCGGGTTATTTGATAAAGCCCTAGCAATACTGACTCTTTGTCTTTGTCCGCCTGAAAGCTGATTAGGCTTGTGCTTCATCCTGTTTTCTAGACCTACTAGCGCTAAACATTCCTCAGCCTTCTTTTTTCTTTCCTTATATTTCACTTTTGAAAATATCAATGGCAGCATTACATTTTCCAATGCGGAATAACCCGCCTGTAAATTAAATGTCTGAAATACAAAGCCAATTTTTTTATTTCGGTAATCAGAGAGTGTATTATCTTTGGACTTTGCTAAATTCTGTCCATCGATAATTACTTCACCTGAATCAAAAGTATCTAAACCACCAATAATGTTTGCTAAAGTAGTTTTCCCCGAACCAGATGGACCAACAATAGCTAAAAATTCAGCATCCTTAACTATAAGGTTAATATTATTTAGGGCGTAAATAGTTTCATCGCCCAATTTATATGTTTTTGTAATGGAATTTAATTGGATCAATTTTTCACTAATTTATTGCTTCTTTACTATTGTAATACAAAATAAAAAGAGCTAAAAGCTCTTTGGTGTTTTGCTACTGACTAAATAATGTGTGTAATGTAAATAATTATAAGAATAAATAAAGGTTTTTAATGGAGGACGCACGTTAAACAATTTGGGTCTTTACCCCAATAATTTTTGGTGTAAGCTAAAGCCATTGCGCGACATCCGCCACATATATTTTTATATTCGCATGATATGCAATTTTCAAAATCTCGTGTTCTTAGCCTTTGCATCCAATTATGATGATTCCATATATCCCAAAATGAATCTCCGTTTTTTAAATCACCAATTATTTCATAAATATTAGAGCAAGGCCTCATTTTGCCTGCTGGATTAATATAAGCATAAGAAATTCCGACCGGACATCCCCGCGACAACTTTCCTTCTTTTTCTATAAGATTGTTAAATTTTTTATTGTAAAGATATCTTAAGGGTTCTTCCGAATTAATAAATATATCTAATTCTTCTTCTAGTTTAGGCATGGATTGCAAAATATCAGAATATTCTTCGGGAGTTACACAATTGATGGTGAAAAATTCCTTCGCATTACCTACAGAAATAATTTTTCTTATATTAAATTCAACTGCCTCTAAGCTCTTTGCAAATTTTATTGTTTCCACGTAATCTTTCTTATTCAAATCATTAAGAGTCATTCTAACAGCAACATCAATTTTACCTTGGCACATTTTAATTGCATTAACCGCATAACCATAAGAACCTATTCCTCTAATATTTTCATGGACTTCCTGACGATAGCTTTCTAAGCTGATTTGTATTCTATTTAAACCGTTTCGGGTAAGTTCATCTAAAAATTCAGGATTTCTAACAATAATGATACCGTTTGTCATTAATAAGATGATATCTGTCTTATCTCTTAGATAAGAAATCAACGGCAGTAGATCCTCATACAAAGTAGGCTCTCCGCCGCCAATCGTAACCCATTGTATCTTTCGGGGAGAATTTTCAAAGATAGGGTCTAAGATTTTTTTCCATTCATCAAATGTTAGTTCTTCTGTTTGCTTGATTTTTCCTTCAACTCTGCAGTGAGCGCATAGCATATTACATCTAGTTGTAACATCTACTTGCAACAAAATCGGAAAATAGTCTTTCAAGCACAACACCTCCAAATAAATTATTAATGAACATTATCAAATCAATATACAACAAAAAAAGTTGGGGTTCTATTATTTAGTTTGCTACTTTATATATAAGAGACCATTGATCTTCATATGCTTTTTCTAAATTTTTATCTTTCTCGGCAACAATGATAAAGTCTTTGTTGGTTTTACCTGAAAAAATATATTTTGAGTTAAAATACTTTTTTATGGTTTGTGAAGGATTTTTATCTTTGCCTTCATAAATATCCTGGTATTTCTTATATAGGCTTTTATCATATTCATACAAAAAAGTTGGATCCATGCCTACAATATAGTAATTATGCGTATTCCAAAAAAATAATTCAGGAAACTCATCCCAGGCAACATTATAAACAATAGATTTATCAGGCGTGTTTTTAATAAGCCATTCTGAGGCTGGCTTAAGTCGGTCATAAGGATCGGCATTTTTAAGGCTTGTGTAATTATTGTAAAAACTTTTGAAAAAAGATAACGAAATGATAATAGATAGTAAAACCGCCAACATTGCCAAAAAAATACGCGATCGCGTAATATATTGATCATGATCCATGTTATTAGTTCTTCTGTCAAGGGTGTCACCCTTGACAGACTTGACAGATTGAAAGGTAGAACTAGTAATATTACTAGGCTGATGTTCGGTATTCCATATTTTTTTAAAACCTTCAATTAATTTCACATCAACCTTAAAATCTCTAGCCACTATAGCTCCTGCTAAAACCGTAAAAGGAACCCAATACTCTATAAATCTCTGGGAACGGATAGTAAGAATAAAAAAGAATATAGATAATAAAAATGCAGTTAATCCTTCAACTGAAATTTTTTCCTTAAGCTTTTTTAATTCTTGTCTGTAATAAATTAAAATGGATAGCAATCCGCAAAAAATTATCCAAATCAAAATATTCTGAGTAATTAAAGACTTAAAATCAGAGGGCATCATCTCTGCACTAACCCCAGGCCATCTAAACACATCTGAAAATAAAAGATTATTAACATAAATATTATTAGGAAAATTAGGATGAACAAATATTCCCAATATAATTCCAGCTATAATTGGTATACATAAAAAATAATCAATCTTCTTCTTCTGAATAAGTTGTGTACATAATAATGCAACAGCAAAAACAATAAGAATAAATGACGCTGAATAACTTAGAGTAAATAAAAAAGATACGACACCCAACAAGATAATTTTTCTTTTATATATTAAGTAAAAACCTACAATAGCTAAAATTAAAGCAATCGTTAAAGGGCGGGCTAAATTTAGCCTATATAATAAACCTGACGATGTAATCAATAATACTATATAAGCCAAAGAGTATCTAACTTTTAGGGAAAGCATAATTTGGTAGAAAATAAAAAGAAATAGTGTTAATAATAAAGCCGATAAAAATTTAGTACCGAAAAAACCAAGCGTTATATAGAAAGGTATGAGCACCAAATGATAAAGGAATGAATAGTCAGAATATT
>Ga0210042_1003693_pt1 | contig 10977 bp, 8 predicted proteins | sample CryGeymeta201518_FD_183982 | JGI IMG/M metagenome (GOLD analysis project Ga0210042, IMG submission 183982) | Groundwater microbial communities from Crystal Geyser aquifers in Utah, USA - Crystal Geyser metaG 2015-18 (SPAdes) (version 2) | ecosystem: Environmental > Aquatic > Deep subsurface >... | reverse complement strand
GGGGTCCACTTTATAGTTCAATGGTAGAAATCAATCTACCAATGAAAACATACCTGGTAGATCAAAAACCTACGCCAAAACCTACGCCAAACAAAAAAGGCAACTCTTTGGGCGTTTTGCGTTGCGGTACAAATGTTGTCGTAAAACCGATCAGTATCTAGCGCCGATTCATCCCGATCTACCGCCAGACGTTTATGTTTAACGTGAAGCAGTCCGTCCATGGCGCACTGAGTTCGCATCACACCCTTTGACATCCCCGGAAATTCAGCTCGGTTGTGGGTTTCGCCATTTTCTTGCTTCTCATATTTTGCGTTTATCCGCCGCGTTGCAATGTGACCATCAACCGGTCACACAAGACAAATCGGCACACGCGTACATTTAAAGACCTAAGGGCAACTCCCGCGCATCAACTCCGAATGACTGCAATTCCCGACGGAAATGTGTCATGGCCAACGGGAACGACTGAGCAACCAGCATGAATTGGTAAGTCTCTTGGTCCAGGAGAGGCGTTAGTTGTTCCTCCACGACACCAGATGCATACTCATACTTACTCTCATAGCCTGCCGTGAATTCGGCTGCCTTTTCGCCCGTATCCGACTGCTTGGCAATCGCTACCAAGTCAATTTTCACAATCGCCTGAAACTGATTTTCTTGGCTAGTTGAGACAGCAAGACCAACTTCAATAGTTTGCGTTAGCTCTAAAGTTAGAGGCTGCGCTTTATTGCTCGAAGCTGGATTCTCTCCATGGAATCGAGTCGCCCTGAACGAGACAAGTTTTGGTCGCAAGTTCACCGCTTCCATCGCAAAGCCTCGTTCATACCGGTCGTTGGTTGATAAAGACGACGTGCAGAGATTCGGGTCTGCATGGAATCATCGTTCCGAAACTGAACACTTATGACGTTCCTAGACATCGTCTTGTAAACAGGTCTAATGCCGTTAACTTGTTTAGGCACCTTTGGAGCCAACTCTGCAGTCATCCCAGCTTGCTCGGCAAGAGACCAAAAAGCATGTTCGCTCTTCAAGACCAGGCGCAACAGCTTATCCATGGACTCAGAATGCGCAACGTCATCATTTTCATACTTGCTAAAGGCTACGGGGCCTCCACCAAAAAGACGTGACGCCTGCTTTTGATTGATCTCATAACGCTCGCGCAATGCGCAAATTTCGGAACCAGTTAACAAACCGTCCACGGATTTACGAAACGCCAGAATGGCGCGCTTGTTCAAACGACTCTCATCACCGCCCGCAAAATCAGAACCACAAACATTACAGGTTTTGTAATGCATTGGCACAAGTGCCGTTTTTCCCCTGTACTCACTCTCAAGTTGATCAACGTGATTCATCACGCGACCTTCACCACAAATTGAGCAAAGCTCATCGGTATTCATCTTCATCCCTCATTCAGATGTGACAGGAAACCGTCAAAACCATCGTGCCAAGTTTATTAATTGCAAACTTCACGAAATAGCTGATCCGCATTTCCTTATCGGCAGTTGGAACCCATTCCAAGACGTTGACATGGTACGCGTCACATGCAGCCCATGCACCCTTTCCGTTTTCACACCACTCAGAATCGATATAGTCTTTATCGCCAAGCCTTCGTATCAAATCAATGACGTCACTGTGATCCCACCCAAGTTCCTGAACGTCTTTAGTGCAGTCCTTGGTCCACAAAAGAAGGCCGGTCCCATCTTTGGTAATCGACTTCACTCGGTTCAAGTCGTACAACGGACCACCCACTATTTTTTCACCGCCGCCTTTGGTCGGCAGAGTTGAACTGTACTCCGAAATCACGTAAAAAGTTACCATGATGGTAATTTTAGGGGCATTACCCAATGAATAGCTGTGTATTTAACCATGTTTTTGACAATCTATCACAACTTTCCCGTAAAACTGAAGCAGTTGTTAGTTACGAATCGGGCATCGCTCAGCTTCCTTGAACGTGGAGAACGTGACAGCCCGACCCACAATGACCAGCAGTGACTTCGCGCGACTCATCCCGACGTTCAGCAGCTCCTGTCGCTGTGACAAATCAATGCTGTCCAAGCCCCACAAAATCACGATCGGCGATTCGAGACTCTTGAACCGTTGAATGGTGTCGATCAGGACTGTGGACTTCCCACGGACATGCGCAGATTCTCGTTTCAGTCTGCTGCCCAAAGGCCAATTATCAGCCTGCAGCATACGCGAAGTGTGGATCACATCCGGTAACGCATAGGTGCCGACTGTTTTTCCTTGATCATTCTTGTAATCAGCCGACTGGTTACACCAACCTGATCATCGTCTAGGGTCAGAATCATTAACTCAGCTTTTTCGAAGAGCCCCAACTCCCGATAAAGCTCGACCAGTTCCATGACGTATCCTCTCCGTGATGCCTCGTCATATTCGAGAAGAATTTCGCTCAAACGCTTCATGTTTTGAAGTTGATCGTCTGAGGGTTCAAAAGCTGGATATGTGAACGAGCTGTTCGGCGGCCTGGTGTATTCGGGTGGTTTTCGACGCAGAAGTTTGTCCCACCTGGTCCTTCGATCTGGATTGGCTGCTATCCATGCTGTTTTGGTAGCGGCTTCTTCTGCATCCCTGTGCTGCCGGTATCTATCCCGGTACTCGTGATTGAGATGTCGCCAATAACTCAGCCTTGCCGCAACCTCCATTTCCTCGCTGGAGGCCTTTTCAATGCAAACTGGTAGGAGATCATTTGGTATTCGATCCATGTACGGCAGTTCAGAGGACTCGGCGGTATCGACTTCGACCATGTCTTTCAACATGATGAACTGGCCACAAGTGCAAAGGCGAAGACCCTCATCGTTGGGCATAAGCGAGTGCTCGCGCCAACCATCCGTCCAGTATTCAAATGCCGAAAAATTCATCGACACATACCGCGGAAACAAAAATTGCGCGCCACAGCACGGAGATGAGAGGATTCGAACGCCACGAACGATGGTCATCCTGCGCTCTGCTTTCCAGGTTCATCAAGCCGAGTTGGTGCATACGCCAGCCACAGCGTCTGGGAACCATACTGCCCCACCTGCGGGTGCCAATATAGGGGCAAAAAATGGCTGGAAGCGCCTCTTGCACGACACATTTGAGCCAAAGGCGAGCTGATCAACCCAGCCTCACCACATTGAGCCGCTCACCAAACACCGACTGCGCCACTGGCACCAAATGCTCATGGTGGGTCAAAAAAATCACCTGGGTTGATTCCGACAAATGCGCCAGCGCTTGTAGCCCGGCCCTGGCCCGTCCATCGTCGTAGTTAATGAACAAATCGTCTGCAATGAACGGCAGCGCCACGGTTTGCTGCAGATGCAGTTCTAACGCCGCCAAGCGCAGTGCCAGATAAAGCTGGTCGCGGGTGCCCTCGCTCATGCCTTCGATCTCGACCCGTTCGCCCGTGGTGCGCAAGCCCGACAGCTTCAAGGGCTCACTTTCATAGTCAACCGCCAGTTTGCAAAAACCCCCTTGCGTGAGTTCGGCAAAAACTTCACTGGCCCGCGTCAGCATGGGACCCTGCTTACTCTCACGAAAGCGTTCAATCGACCAGCGCAGTAACTTGGCTGAGGTGGAGACCTTGATGAAGCGCTCCACCGCATTGCTCATTCGCGCCAGTGCCTCTTGTCTTTGGGCTTCAGCCCTGGCCGCATCGGCCTGTCCAGCGATTTTTTCCAGCGTGGTTTGCGCCGCATTGAGTTCAGCTGACAAGCGGTTTTGTTGCGCCACACTGTCATCCATCTCCAGTTTGAACTCCGCCAACCGCTGGCCTAAGGTGGTGACATCCGTGGCCGCAAATTCAGCTGCCAGTGCATTGCGCCCCAGCCCATCACCCAGAGCCAGCACCTGGCTGAGCGCTTCTGTGAGCTGCAAGTTCAGCACGCGCCAACGGTCCGAATTGGCAATGGCCACGCGCAGACTGTCCTTGTCTTGTGTGCCGCACTGATTCAGCAGGGGCGCCAGGGTGGCGTTGGCCTCACGGAGTCGCTGCTGGGCAGCATCGAGTTGCGTCTGGGTTTGTTCCAGTGCCAGGCGCAGGCGCTGCAGTTCGTCGGCGACAGCCAACTCACTTTTAAGACGCTGGCTCAAATCCAGGGCGATCTGGGCAGCAGTCATCTGCCCCAGGTCAGGCGCAAGCTCAAGCGCAAGGGCTTTGGCTTGCGCATCAAAGTCCTTTTGGGCCAGTCGCATCGCACCAATGCGGTTGACGCGAAGATCCCTGATTTTTTGCAATTGCACATGCATGCGGTCAAACAAGGCCAGTGCATCCTGCGCCGCTTCAAGCGTGGTGCCTTCAGGCAGGTTGGCCAGCGTCAGGTTGTTTTTGAAGTCAAGCTGCCAAGCGGTCACGGCTGCCTGCGCCACGGTCTGCCGATGGTTCAATTCAGGCAAAGCACCCTCGGCCCGAATCTTCTGGGCAGCCAGTGTCTCGCGACGCTCCTGCGACCGGGTTTCATTCTTGACCCATTCGTCAGCCAACAAGACCAGGGCCGACAAGCGCATGGGTCCGTGCTGTGGCTGCCTTGCCTGAACCACTTGCGCCAAAGCTGCACTGGCCTGCGCCGTGGTTTCCTCGAATGCAGATTGTGCTGACTGGGCCTCATTCAGAGTCGCTTGCGCGATGAGCACTTTTTCACGCACCAAGCGCCAATGGTTGAGCTTGAGCAGTGGCATGCCAGGCAGCCCGACGGCCTTGATCTGCGCCTCCCAATCCTGGTCAAACCGGGCCAGGGCTGCTGTGTGTTGCTGCTCCCGAGCCGTGAAATCCTTTACTTGCTGTTGCAGGCGGGTCAGTTGGTCCAGTTTGATCTGAAACTCTGATTCCTGCTGCGCCCTGTCATGGCGCTGGTCTGACATCAGGTCGGACTGCGCCACCTGCTGTTCATAACCGGGCGCTGCTTCCATTAAGGCCATCTGCCCCAGCTTGATGGCCTGCCAAGTGGTATCACGGTCGACTCGAGTCTGTTTGACATTCGCCAGCGTGACCGGTTGGTGGGTAGCCTTGAACTGCAAAATCTCCAGTTGCAGGGCTTCAACCTCACAAGAAACAAAACCTGCTGAACGGTATTTTCAGGCGCCCGTTGCCACCGGTGCGATCACAAAGCCCAACGCCATAGCGCGGCGCTTGAGAGCGGCGATGCTGCGCGCAAGCTGCTGCTCTTCGTAGCGTTGCTGCCCCTGGTCGACGAATTCTTCACCCCGAGTCAACATGAAGTACACCATCCGTGCGAGTTTGTGCGCCACCGCCGTGTTGGCACTGGGTTTGTCCATGCGGGCGCACAGCCGTCGGTAGAACGCACCCAGGGCAGAGTCACAACGTGACAAACTCATCGCCGCCATCTTCAGAACTTGGCGCACCCGATTGACTGAGCGTTTGGTCTTGCTCGACAACACCTTGCCACCGCTGATCTTGGTACCCGGACTCAAGCCCAGCCATGAACAGAAGTGCTTGACCGTGGGAAACCGGCTCAGGTCTGGCCCAATTTCCGTCAATATCTTCGTCACTGCGGCCAGGCCCAGCCCGTTAATACGGGTCAGATCAACGCCGGCCCAGTTGGCCAGTATCTGACGCGTGTCATAGTCCTTGCGCTGTTTGCTGCCCGCGCGCGGTGGTTGGCCCAGATCGATCTTCTTTTGCGCCAAGTTTGTCAGCTCCGTTTGCAGCTTGATATCGCACTCGGCCAAGTGACGTGCAATGTCGTCATACATTCCCAGCGACTGACGCAGTACGAACAGGTGCTCTTCGCGCCAGTTACCCGTCAAGGCTTTGACAATCTCCTCAAGGCTGGCTTTGACGCGGCTGTGGCGGTGGCGAGCCAATGCCTTGGGATCACGCTCACCTGCGACGATGTCGCGGATGATCAACTCACCTGTCAGACCCATGACATCGCTGAGGACTTCCGTGAGTTGGATGTTCATTTGCACCAGCGCTTTTTGCATGCGCTGCACCCAACTGGCTTGCTCTGCGACCAGAATGTCGCGCTGACGCGCCACAGCGCGTAGTTCGCAGACCTGGGCATCTGGGCGAAAGGCCGCGCACAAGAAGCCCAGGCTCATGAGCTTTTGCAGCCATTGGCAGTCTTGCACATCACTTTTGCGACCCGGCACGTATTTCATCTGGCGCGCATCAACCAGCCAGACTTTGAGCCCGCGCTGCTCGAGCACTTCAAATACCAGTATCCAGTACACGCCAGTCGACTCCAGCGCCACCGTGTCCACTGCACAGGACAACAGCCAGTCGGCCATCGCGTTCAAGTCGTCGGTCATGGCGCCAAACTCGCGTACCGATTCGTCGCATGATCTGGCGGGCACCGCCACCCAGTGGCTCGATGCACCTACATCAATTCCCGCAGCATTGGGAAACACCTCGTCTTCTCTCTTGCGAACTGCCATGTCATCCTCCACAATAGTTGATGAATGGCAGCGCCATGGATATCGTCAATTTGACTCACTCTCACAAACGGGATGCGCATCGCTGCGCTCACCAATGTCGCCGACGATTCCCGGACCATGCTCAGAGGCGGGCTCACTCAACAGTGGCGCTTACCACTGCGAGCTCGCACCAATGCTTTTTCGGTCATTGCGGCGCTGCCATTCGCTTTTTAGCGCAAATTGGCGCACACCTGCGGCCTATCCCCTTGTTTCTTTGAGAACGCCTGGCCCGCGTGCGGAGCTGGGATGCTCAGAGGTGAGCTCAACAACACGCTGCTGGTCTGCGGCTTCTTTGGCCTCCAGATCACTGCGGCGCTTGACCAGCGTGTTGATCTCATCCTGTGTAGGCAATTGCAACCGGCGCAAGGCGTCAGCATCATGCGTCCAGGCACCCAGATCGGAAGTGGCCGTCTCCAGGTCACGGGTGAGGCGCCGGATTTGGGTTTCAGACTGCTTTTCTTGCGACGCCACATCGCCCAGCGCACGGGCGATGGCCAGGGCATCCATCAAGGCAACGGGCAATTCAGAGTCAGGCAAGCCCGTCATTTGCAGGCCAATGTCCTTGATTTCTGCGTTGCGTTGGCTCAAAGCTTCATCCGCGCTGGTCAAGGTTTGCAGCAGCATGTCATGGCGACGAATCAAACCGCCCAGGGTCGATTTCACCAGGGAGCCGGGAAGGCGTTTGGCCAGTGCCTCTTCATCCTCGACGGGCCAGCCCAATTGGCCCACCGATTCCTGAAGCTCTTGCCAAAGCACCAGAATCTCACCCTCTCGTTTGGCGATGTCATTGTCCAGCGAGCGCAGTTCCTGTCGCAGGGCATCAAGCGCTTCAATGTCGGTACTGCGCGCCAGAACCGATTCATTGGGGTGCAGCGTGTTGATTTTGCCAGCCAGGTCGGTGCGTTGGGTTTCAAACAATTGCACAGACTGGGTCGCAACGGCGGTGTCCTGCTCGGCGCGGGCCAGCACTTCAGCCGAGTTCTCCGGCAATTCGACCACTTTACCCAGCTCGGCCAACTGATCCTCTGAGGCTTTGAGCGAAGTCAGCAGGGGCGCCGTGCGTCGTACCCGCTCCAAGCCAATGCGTTGTTGCTCCAACGTGGCATAGCGCGCCCTGGCCTGCTCCAGCTCATCGGCAATCTCGTTTACACGGGTGCTGGCTTCCTGCCAGTCTTTGGTGCGCACAGTTGCCGCTTTCAGCGCCGCATCAGCCAGCTCCAGCTCGGCCGCAGCCTCGTAATACTCGCGGTCGCCCGATTTGCGTTTGGCCCACAGCAAATTGGCTTCGACTTCTAATTGATCGCGAATATGCCCCAGACTGCCCACGCCAGCGGCCGCCTGAAACAGAATCTGGCCAATGTCGTTGGAAGCGCTCAGAATGTCTTGTCCGCCTTGCACCAGGCGCTCATGGTTCAAGCCAAACATCTGGTCGAAGAAGACACGGTCAACCTGACCCAGAAAGGGTGTCAAGGCGTTGTCGGCCAAGGGGCTGCCAGCCGCACTTTGCAGGGTTTTGGCGCGGGCTTTAATGCGGATGAAGTCGAGCGCGGCGTCACCCTCCTCGATCGCTGCACCCAGACGCATCTCACTATGGGCATGCAAAAAGTTGTAGCGCGAACGGGTTTCAATACCAAACAGCAAATCCTGAATGGCGCTGCGCAAGGTGGACTTGCCCGCCTCATTAGGCCCCAAGATCAGATGAAAGTCCTGATCAGCCTTGGGCAGCGACACAGTTTTATCGGTGAATTTGCCATACCGCAGCAGGTCAAGTCGGGTCAAGCGCATGGTGAGTCCTTAATTCGATGTAGCCAGATAGGCCATCAAACCCGGCGTAACGGATTTGACGATGCCAGCCATGTCACCGGTGCGAATGGCATCAAGCTCTGGCACGGCACGAACCACGTCAAGCGGCATACGGTCCAGCAAGGGGCGCAGGTCCTGCAGCAGCGCCTCAAGCAGCGCGGCATCTTCTGGCGCCTCGTCCAAAAACTTCTGCAGGTCTGCAATGGCATCCGAGCGGGTGGCCAGCTGGGCAGCATCCACGGCCGGTTCAGTTTCAAGTCGCACTTTTTCTACCCAAAGGCGGTCAGTGCCCTGCCCTGCAGCCTGTCCCAGAATGTCTTCACGCAGTTGCGACTCCAGCCCGAACAGTTCACCGTGCACCGCAGTTTTGCCCTTGATGCAGACCCGCACCGACAGATAGATGGACTCAGGTGTCTCAGTGAGCAAACGCTCAAACGCCTGACCGGCCAACCTGACCACCTCTTGCAGGGTGCCAGCCTGGCTGGCATCCACTTCCACCACATGCCAGCGCAGGACATCCACCAGCACACGCTCGACCGATTGAATACCTGTTTCATCTGCGGTGACCAGCACCGCGCCTCGCGCGCCGGTTTCCCGGATATGGCGGCCCTGCAAATTGCCAGGAAACACCACCCACGGCGACTTTTGCAGGATGGCGTGTTCATGCACATGCCCCAGCGCCCAATAGTCATAGCCCTTGGCTGTGAGTTCTGCCACCGAACAGGGGGCATAGTTCACATGTTCCGTATAGCCACCCAGTGCGGTATGCAGCACACCAATGTTGATCCAGCCCGCCACGGGCGCCGGGTAGCCGGAAACCAGGTTTTCAAAGGTGGCGGCTTCCTTGTAACTGCGGCCATGCAAGGCGACCTTTAACGCGTCAATGGTGAAGGTATTTGCCTTGCGGGCCTCAAAAGTATGAACATTGGTCGGCAAGGTGAGTTTCTTGGTCATCTCGCTCTCAGCGTCATGGTTGCCAAACAGCAAATAGACCGGAATGCCCACCTTGTTCAGGCGCCCCATTTCACGGCAGAAGAAGTGGCCGGTGTTGTAGTCTTTCCAGGTGCCGTCATACAGGTCACCCGCAATCACCATGAAGTCAATCGCCTCCTCGATGGCCACATCGACCAGGCGGGTGAAGGCATCGCGGGTGACAGTGCGCAGCAGGCTGACAGGCGCATCTTTATAGGCGGCCAAACCCACCAAAGGGCTGTCCAAGTGGATGTCGGCGGTGTGGATGAATTTCATTCTTTTCCCTGGAAGGTTCTATCGCAAGCTGGCAGCTTCAACCACCTGAGTGTCCTACTTTTGCCTGCGCCCTTTGCCCTCCTCCACCTTCTTTCGCAGGAAGGCCGGAATCGACATATTGGTTTCATCGCAGGCGTAAGCCACTTCGGATTTTTGTGTCAAGCGGTTGGACATGCGCATGGCAGAAAACCTGATTTCCTTGGACATCATCTGGGTGTCTTCATTGGCCAGTGTGCGCAGACGAACCAGCTTGTCGCGCAACCACGGATTTTGCGCAAAGCGCTTGTCCAGCGCGGCCATCATGGCGTGCGCAGCGCGGGTATCGCCACGTTGCACCAATTGCCGCAAGGTCTCGCTGGCTTGGGCAAACTCCAGCTCTTGCAGACGGCGTTCAACGGCTTCATCCATCGGCAGCGCCGAAAAGGCAGACAGCTCGACTGCTGGCAGGCTGAGCATGGCAGCATGTGCCTTGACGGTCTGCCCATCAAGGGTTTGCGCCTGCAAGGAAGCGGCCAACAGGTCACGGTTGTCGCCTGCTGCGCTGGGGCTGATGTGCAAACGCAACATCAGCCAGGCTTCGGCCCCCCAGGCCAGGTCGCTCAGCCGGTAGCTGCCATCCGGGTTTTGCTGTACCAGGCCCACGGTTTCAATGATGACCCCTGGCGCTGCAATCAGTTTGATGTCGAGTTGCCGCAGGCACAGTGCCTTCAGCAGAGAAAACTCCTCATCGAAACTGTCATAAAGGTCTTCAGCCTTCTGACCGTAATACTGCTGGCCGCCACCGGCACGGGCCATGGCAATCATCAGGTCCTCGTTGAATCCATGCCCGAGTCCGACCGTGGTGGTGCTGACCCCCTTGGCCAACCATGAACGGCAATGCTTCTCAATTTCCGCCTGGTCGCACAAGCCATGGTTGGCCTGCCCATCAGAGAGAAGAATCACGCGCGAAATGCTGGTGTCAACGCCACCCTCCAGTTGCCTGGCACCCGCTTCCCAACCCCCAAAGAGATCGGTACTGCCGCCACTCTCAACGCCGGCAAGGGCGTGGCGGATGGCGTCTGCAGATTTCACTGGCGCCAGCGGCACCAGCACATCGACATCGTCGTCATACACCACCACAGACATCTGATCCTGTGGGGTCATGCAACTGGCAATGTGGGCAACGCAGCGCAGCGCTTCGGTCAGCGGTTGGCCGTCCATGCTGCCAGACCGATCAACCACCAGCGCCAGGCGCTTATGGATCGTTTTGGTTTTACCCTCTGCAGGCTGATCAGGTGCTTGCACCCGCAGCATCACTTCGAGCGTGCCACCTTGAGCTGAGATGGCGGACTTGACAGGGGACAACAGGAGCGTGGGTTGTGTCATGGCTTTTCCTTTGCAATAAATCATCAAGAAGCCATGAGTTTGCGCCGCACAAGGCTTATGACGTAAGCCTGCAAAGCTGTACAAAACTTCAGCAATTTTTAAGGAAATCCCCATGAAGCCCAAGAAGCTGCTTTCCAG
>Ga0210042_1003689_pt1 | contig 10987 bp, 7 predicted proteins | sample CryGeymeta201518_FD_183982 | JGI IMG/M metagenome (GOLD analysis project Ga0210042, IMG submission 183982) | Groundwater microbial communities from Crystal Geyser aquifers in Utah, USA - Crystal Geyser metaG 2015-18 (SPAdes) (version 2) | ecosystem: Environmental > Aquatic > Deep subsurface >... | reverse complement strand
CCTTTCAGGACTCTACGTTGATTGGTACCGAGTGGTCCCAAGGCTGAAGCCATTGGGCTATTCTCAATCGTCCCGTTGGGACTGAGCGATGCCGTAGCGAGAGTCAACTGCATACCCCCATTCGCTGATTGTCAAGCTGATCGAGCACAAGTGGGCCGAGAATGCGCCGGTGAACAAGCATGGTGACGCGCCCTTCATGGCCCCAGGGGCCTTCTCGACCCCGAACGAAGCCTATTTCGCCCATGCCGATTGGGTCATTCAGAAGGCACGTGAAAAAGGGCTCCTGGTGGTCCTGAATCCGTGCTACACCGGCACCCTGTCGCCGACCAACGCGGCAGGGTGGAAAACGGAGATTCTGGCCCACGGGCCGACGAGATGTCGAGACTACGGGAGGTACCTGGGGAACCGGTACAAGGGCTATCCCAACATCATCTGGCAAGCGGGGGGAGATGCGACGCTCAAAGCGGGTTCCGACTTGGAGCGTAACTGGCTGGAGCTCCTCCAGGGGATCAAGGAGCACGCCCCACACCATCTGTGGACCGCCCACTGGTCGCGATTCACCACCGCCCGCGATCAGAGAGCGTTCGCCCGTTACATGGATGTGGACAACGTCTATGGTGGCAACCGCACCTATATTCAGACGCTCCGGGCTTACAACCGGCCGAACCCGAAGCCCACGTTTCTCAACGAGGCCTACTACGAAGCGGACGAGTTGCTGAAAGGCGCGGGCACCGCGGCGTTGATGCGCGCACAAGCGTACTGGGCGATCCTGTCGGGAGCCACAGGCCACCATTTCGGAAGCTACCACATCTGGGCGTTCGGGGCCGTGACCTTCTCCGGACAAGGCCACGACTGGCGTGCGGGACTCGAGTCCCAGGGAGCCCGGGAGATGGTCTACGTCAGGCAGCTTTTCGAAGGCCGTGCGTGGTACGACTTGGTGCCGGACCAAGACCATGCGGTGGTCACGGCCGGGTACGGAACGTTCGGAGCAGACGACCGGACGGCCGGAGGCGACTACGTGACGGCAGCCCGCACCAGCGACGGGAGCCTTGTGATGGCCTATGTACCCTCCACGGGTATCGCGGCGCGAGCGATTACCGTGAACATGACGAGCCTCGATGGGGCGGCCAACGCCCGCTGGTACAACCCCACGAACGGGAACTATGCCAAGATCCCCGGCTCGCCGTTCGCCAACGCCGGAACCCGGGCCTTCGCAACTCCGGGGGACAACGGGACGGGTGCGAACGACTGGGTGCTCCTCCTTGAGACGGCGAGGTGAGAATGGGCACGCCGGTTTGCCAAGCCCGAGCAATGCTTCCCAATTCCTCAACATATCCCCACCGAATTCGGTGAAGCCTCGAAACGGAGATGCAATGAGTCACAACATGAATCACCTGACCGTCCTCGCCTTGGCCCTATGGACCATCCTCAGCGTCCCAACCCACGCCCAACAGGCCGCACCCAGCATCGCGCCGGACCAGCCGGCGATGGCCGCCGGCCCCCAGGCGGCGCGCGCCGACACCCCGGCCCTCGCTCCGGCATCCTCTGCGCTGCCGCGGCTGACCATCGCCGACAACCATCGGTTCCTGGTGACCGACCGCGGCGAGCCCTTCTTCTGGCTCGGGGATACCGCCTGGTGGATCTTCCGCCTGACCGACGTGGAGATCGACGAGTACCTCTCCGTCCGCGCCCGCCAGGGATTCACAGGCCTCCAGGTCGACCTCAACCCGTACGCCTGGCGGCACCACTGGCGGAACGTCGTGGCCCCCGACGAGTTTGCCAACCCGTTTGTCGGCTACGACCCGAGCACGCCAGATGAGGCGTACTGGCAGCGCGTTGACCGGCTGGTGGACAACGCGGGTCGGCATGGCCTGTACCTGATGCTGACACCCATGTGGGGCCAGTTCTACCGTCACTACGTGGGGCTCGACGCAGCACGCGCGACGCGGCTCGGAAAGTGGCTTGGAGACCGCTATCGGGACCGGTCGCACGTGCTGTGGTTCGTCGCGGGGGAGTATGACTTCATCAATGGGTACAAGCCAATCACGGCCGTCCAGAAGGCGCTCCTCAACGCCGTCGCTCGCGGCCTGGAAGAAGGCCACGGCGGCCGCCAGTTGATGACCATCCATCCCGGCACTATGCGCACCTCGTCAAGCGACTTCCATGACGAAGATTGGCTGGACTTCAACATGCTTCAGTCCGGCCACGTCGCTGACCTTGCGAACGAGGAGAACTACCAGCTCATCACCCGCGACTGGGAGCGCACGCCCTCCAAACCGGTCTTCGATGGCGAACCAGCGTACGAGGACATGATTGATGGCTGGTTCAGCGGGCCACGGGACGGAACCGGTGACCGAATGGGCGCGGCCGTCGTGCGTCGCAAGGCCTACTGGGCGGTGTTCGCAGGCGCCTTTGGACACACCTACGGCCACAACGACGTCCAGATCTTCTGGTCGCCGGGCAAGCCTCTAGAAACCGCGAACCGAAACCACTGGCGGGACGCACTGCTGGCGCCAGGCGCCGAGCAGATGCGCCACCTCCGATCACTGATCACCGCCCGCCCGATGCTCAATCTCCGGCCCGACCAGGCGGTCCTGGTGTCGCCCCCAGGCACGGGCCTGGAGCATGCCCGTGCCCTTCGCGCCACCGACGGTAGCTGCGCGTTGGTCTACCTGCCCACCGGCAGGCCCGTTACCGCCGACCTCACCCGGCTCGCCGGCGCCGAGGCGACGGCAGCATGGTTCGACCCGCGCTCCGGCAACCGGTCATCGATCGGCCGTTACCCCTGTACAGGCGCGCACGAGTTCGCGCCGCCTTCGCGCGGCGTCGGCCAGGACTGGGTGCTGCTGCTTGACCAGAGACGACCGGCGACGCCCTGATCACGACACACCACTGAATCCGGGGCAACAGCCCAGCCATTGAGAGAGGAACGAACGATGAAGCGATCAACGATGAACCATGAGATGTTGCGGCAGGGAGCAGCGGTCTTCTGCAACCGGTCCCTCCTGACTCTGGGGTTGATGTTCGCAGGCGCCGCCTGCACCGCAGCCACCGAATTGGGAATCAAAGAGACGCAATTCACGCTGAACGGCGCGCCAACGTTCTTGCTCGGCTTCAGCTACTACGCCGGCCTGGGTGCTCCGGCCGAGTTCATGCGCCAGGATCTCGACGACTTCCGCTCCGCCGGCTTCAACTGGCTCCGCGTCTTCGCGAACCTGTCGATCTTCAGCGACACGTCGGCGGTGGATCGCGACGGGCAGCCCCGCGAGCCCTACTTCGGCCGTCTGAAAGCGCTGCTCGACGAGGCCGACCGGCGGCAGATGATCGTCGATGTGACCCTCGCGCGTTGGGAAAGCCTACCGACTCTGGAGGCGCACCGGCGGGCCGTGGAGACCCTTACTCGGGAACTGAAGCCGTGGCGCAACCTCTACTTCGACCTGGCCAACGAACGCGATTTGCCTGGCAGCGGCTTCGTCGGCAACGAGGAGATCGGCGAACTGCGCCAGTTGGTCAAGCAGCTTGACCCTACCCGGCTGGTGACGGCCTCCGACTGCGATCCCGACCGCGCTGATCTGAAAGCCAGCTTGGAGGTGGCGCGGCTCGACTTCCTGTCGCCACACCGCTGGCGCGATCCGAGCACGGTGCGGTCAAGCCGGTCTTGGACCGAGCAGACGATCGCGACGCTTCGCGAACTTGGTCGAGTGGTGCCGCTGCACTACCAGGAGCCGTTCCGACGTGGGTTCGCGAAGCGCTGGGAGCCAACCGTGGCCGACTACCTCGCCGACCTCGACGGGGCGATCGCGGGCGGCGCCGCGGGTTGGTGCTTCCACAATGGTCCGCAGGACGACAAGGCGGACGGCAAACCGCGGCGCTCGTTCGACCTGCGCGAGCAACGGCTGTTTGACCAACTGGATGGCGAGGAGCGCCGAGTGCTTCAGAAACTAAGTTCCCAGCCCCAACGATAGTGCCACGCAATGGAAGGACGAACCACGAAACCCATCCAAAAACGACGAACCACACGCCGCTCGTCTTCGCGGTCCAAGGTTTCGAGGCGTTCCAGTTCCATGCCCGCCACTTTCGGCTGTGACGCCGACGACCTGCTCTCGCCCCATCCCAAACTCGACGAGTTGAACTGGAGAAGAACCATGACCATGAATTACCTGCCTATCCTCGCTTTGGCTCTGTGGGCCGTTGCAAGCATCCCAACCCACGCCGAACCGACCGCACCTGCCATCGGCGCCGACACTGCCGACCGGATCCAGCCCTGGCCGAAGAACCCGCGCTACTGGCAGTACAAAGGCCAGCCCGTGATGCTGCTCGGCGGCAGCAAGACGGACCATCTCTTCCTGCTGGATGACCTCAAACCGCATCTCGACGAGATCCACGCGGTCGGAGCTAACTATGTCCGCAACACGATGAGCCAGCGTGAAGGCAAGGAACTCAAGCCGCACAAGTTGCGACCCGACGGGAAGTTCGACCTGGACCAGTGGAACGAGGATTACTGGCAGCGATTCCAGAACATGCTGAAGTGGACCGCCGAGCGGGAGATCATCGTGCAGATCGAAGTCTGGGACCGCTTCGACTACGGGGCGGAGAACTGGGAAACAAGTCCCTGGAGCCCCCGTAACAACACCAACTATGACGACGTCCAATCTGGCTTCGGGCGGGCATACACACTCCAGCACCTCTATCGGGATGAGCACCCGTTCTTCCACACGATCCCAGGAACGCAGCGTTACAGCAAGCGTGCTGATCTGATACGGAAGTACCAGGAAGCGTTCGTCGCCAAGATGCTGTCCTACAGCCTGCCCTACGGCCACGTCCTGTATTGCATGAACAACGAGACGTCCACGCCGGTGGCGTGGGGGCAGTATTGGATGACGTATATTCGCAACCGAGCCGCCGAGCGGGGCGTAACCGTTTTCTGCACCGACATGTTCGATGACGTCTTCCTGCCGCAGAAGTCGACCAGTCTGCGGCTGGCCCTCGATGACCCGCAGATGTATCCGTTCCTCGACGTCTCACAGATCAACAGCCGCAACTTCGATGCGGAGCACTGGAACAACTTGCAGTGGATCGTCCAGCAACGAGAGGTGCATCCCCGCCCGCTGAACCACACCAAGATCTACGGCAGCGGCTACTACACCTTCGGCACAGGCGGACCCGAGGACGGTATCGAGCGGTTCTGGCGAGATATTCTAGGCGGCTCCGCCAGTGCGCGGTTCCACCGGCCGGATGCCGGTAACGGACTGAACGACTTCGCCAAAGCCAGCATCCAGGCGGCGCGTCTGCTGGAGGGGCGAATCAAGTTCTGGGACATCACACCACAGATGGAGCTGCTTTCAGACCGCGCGCCCAACGAAGCCTACCTGGCGGCGAAGCCGGAAGAACGCTACGCGGTGTACTTCACCAACGGCGGCTCCGTGAAGCTTGATCTGACCAAGGCCCCCGGCACGTATACGATCACCTGGATCAGCGTCTCGATGGGTCGCGTGGTGGAATCATCGGCGAAGGGCGGCTACCGCCTGATGGACAAGACGATCGAGGGAGGCCGTGTCGTCACGCTTTCCGCGCCCTACAAGGGCGGCTGGGTGGCGGCCATCGTGAAGCAGACCAAGGTCGCTGGATAGAGTCTCACATCTCCCGGGGCGAGATACCATGACCGCGATGGACCACTTGCATCCGGAGAAACAGTCATGTCACGCACAACCGACTTACAACGGCATTGGACCCGGTTGGCGGCGATTCTGGCTCTTTGGGTTGGGGTGGAGATGAACAGTCACGGGCAAACGGTCTTGCCCGGCATAGACTGGCAGGAGGCGTCCCCCGAATCCCAAGGCGTGGACTCGGCCAAGCTGCAGGCGGTCGTCGCCTACATGGACGAAAACTCCGGGCCGGAGGGGGCGAAGGAACTCGTGATCGTGCGCAACGGCTACCTCATCTGGAAAGGACCCGACTGCGACGCTTACCACGAAATCTACTCCGCCACCAAGGTCTTCACCAGCACCGTCCTGGGCCTGCTTGTGGCCGACGGGAAATGCACCCTGGACACGCTGGCGGTCGAGCATCTCCCCGATCTGGACGACCGCCATCCCGTCTACGCCCAGATCCGGCTGCGACACCTGGCTTCGATGACCGGCGGCTATCACGGCAAGGTCGCGGACGTGGCGAAAAAGGACCAGGCCTGGGGGGACCCGATCATCTGCGTCACGACCCCCGACACGCCGGAATTCGAGCCGGCGGGATCGCAGGTCGCCTACAATGACCACGACGTGCATCTGTTGGGCAGAATCCTGGCGACGCGCGTGGCGTGCGAGCCGCTCAAGGACATCTTCCAGCGTCGCATCGCCGACCCGATCGGCATGAGCCGTTGGGACTGGGGCGTTTCGGGCACCGTGGATGGGGTCACCCACTACAACGCCGCCGGGACGCCGGCGCGCAAGGGCAACGGAGGGATTCAGACGACCGCCCGCGAGTTGGCGCGGCTCGGACTACTCTATTTGAGCCGTGGGAGTTGGAATGGCCGGCAGTTGTTGCCTGCGTCCTTCGTGGACGAGGCGGGCGCGGTTCAGGTGCCCGCCACCACGCCCGGGCGCAGCCGCCACTTTCTGAGCGGTGCCTATGGATTCTACTGGTGGACGAACGGCGAGATGGCGACCGGCAAGCGACGCTGGCCCTCGGCCCCGCCCAAAACCTATTCCGCGCACGGTCACAACGGCAACTTCTGCTATGTGATCCCCGAGTGGAACATGGTCGTCGTGCGCCTGGGCAGGCAGCCCATCCGAGAAGGCGTGTCCGGCCTGGCGGAAGTGGATCAACTGTTCGACACCTTCTTCGGCAAGCTGGCCGCGGCGGTCGGGCAGTCGAAGCCCGCGGGACCGTCGGCGAGAAAGACCGAGGTCTCGATTCGCGGCGATGCCTTCTGCATCAACGGCTGCCCGACGTACGAGGGGCGGACATCGCAGGGAAAGAAAATCGAGGGGTTGCTCTTCAACTCCCGCATGGTGCAGGGCATCTTCGACGACCTGAATCCAGAGACGAGCGGCCAGTGGGCGTATCCCGACACGGGCCGCTGGGACGCCGAACGGAACACGCGTGAGTTCATCGCCGCCATGCCCGAGTGGCGGCGTCACGGGTTGCTGGCGTTCACTCTCAATCTGCAAGGCGGCAGCCCGCAGGGATATTCGAAAGACCAGCCCTGGCACAACTCGGCGATTACGGAGGAGGGTGAGTTGCGACCCGACTATATGGCCAGGCTGGAGCGCATCCTCGACCGTGCGGACGAGCTGGGCATGGTAGTCATCCTGGGTATTTTCTACTTTGGACAGGACCAGCGGCTCAAGGACGAAGCCGCGGTGTTGCGCGGTCTGAACAACGTCATCGACTGGGTGCTCGATCGCGACTACCGCAACGTGCTCGTCGAGGTCAACAACGAATGCAACGTGCGTTACGATCACGCAATCCTGAAGCCCGACCGGGTGCATGAGTTGATCGAGCGGGTGAAGGCGCGCCAGCGGAACGGCCGGCGGTTGCTGGTGAGCACGAGTTACGGCGGCAAATCGCTGCCGCGCGAGAACGTGGTACGCAGCGCGGACTTCCTGCTCCTGCACGGCAACTCGATATCCAACCCCGACGACATCGCCGCGCTGGTCCGCCAGACACGGCGCGTACCCGGCTATCGGCCCATGCCCATCCTCTTCAACGAGGACGACCATTTCCACTTCGACCAGGCGCGCAACAACCTACTGGCCGCGCTGGGCGAGTACGCCGCGTGGGGCTATTTCGACTACCGCATGTCGGCCGAAGGATTCGACGACGGCTATCAAAGCGTGCCGGTCAACTGGGGCCTGTCGAGCGATCGCAAGCGGGCGTTTTTCGCCAAGTTAGCCGAGATCACCGGATGTGCGGCGGATGCGATGGCTTTTCCCGGCAAGGACTGGGAAGAGACCACACCGGCGTCGCAGGGCGTGGCCCCGGACAAACTCCGCGCGGCGATTGAGTATTTGGAAAGACAATCCGGCGCCGAGGGCGTCAAGCGGCTGGTCATCGTGCGTCACGGACGGATGATCTTCCGCGGGCCGGAGGCAGATTGGCAGCAGCCGGTCGCGTCCGTCACAAAGGCATTCACGTCCACCGCACACGGCTTGTTGATCGAAGACGGCAAGTGCATGCTGGACACGCTCGCCAAGGATTTTAACCCTGCCCTCGCCCAACATTACTCCACGGTGACGCTACGCCATTTCGCCACGATGACTTCCGGTTTCGACGGCGTCGGTGGCACCTATGACTGCGATGCCGAGAAGAAACGGTGCGACGCGAACGCCCTGGTCGATCCGCTGCCGCCGGTCTTCGCCCCTGGAACGAAATTCATGTACTGGGACGAGGCGACCCAACAATACGGATACACCTTGACCCAGCTCGCCGGCGAGTCGCTCGACGATTACCTGCGACGGCGGATTCTTTTTCCGATCGGCATTACACGGTTCGCCTGGCGGCCGGATGCCACCGGCAAGGTCCTGAACTGGACGGGCGGCATCGAGGTCTCGGCCAGCGACCTGGCGCGATTCGGGCACCTGTTCCTGAACCGGGGCAACTGGAACGGCCAGCAGCTCGTCAGCGCGTCCTGGGTGCGCGAAGCAACCAAGGTGCAAGTTCCACCTTCGCTCCCGTCCGGCCAGCCGACGAGCGACCGGCAGGGGGCCGGGGTCTACGGCTACCATTGGTGGCCCAACGGAATCAAGCCGGACGACCAGCGACACTGGCCCGACGCGCCGCTGGGGACGTTCGCGCGCAGCGGCTTTAGGAACAACATCCTTTTCGTGATCCCCGAATGGAACATGGTCATCGCCCGGCTCAGCCCGGACAAACAGGAGAGGAAGATCACGGCGGACGAATACAACCTGTTTCTCAAGAAACTCGGCGAGGCGATTCTCCCTCCCGCCGGAAGCGGGAAGAAGAGGACGGGTGCTACAGGTGCTTTCGAGGCGAAGCACCTTCCGGATGGTTCCGGTCAATTGAGCCTCAGCCCGAGAAAAGAATGGAGGAAAAGCAAATGAGGCAAGTGCTTTGGTTAGGAGCGATGCTGATGGGACTGCTGAACGCGGGACAAGCCGCCGCAGAGAAGAGCAAAGGCCCTCTCCGGGTTCATTCCGACAATCCGCGCTACTTCACCGACGGCACGAAAAACCCGGACGGCTCGCCGAAAGCCGTCTATCTGACCGGCTCGCACACCTGGAACAACCAGCAAGAAATCGAAGACTTCCGTCCGGCAAAGAGCCCTGTGCCCCTGACCGGGAAGTTTGATTTCGACCGCTATCTGGGCTTCCTCAATTCGTACAATCACAACTTCTACCGCCATTGGATCTTTGAGTTCGCCTGGAATGCGGACAAAAACTCCACCTTCACCGTAGAGCCTCATCCATGGCCCCGCCCCGGACCGGGCCAGGCGCGGGATGGGAAACCCAACTTCGACCTGTCCAAGTTCGACCCGCACTATTTCGAGCGGCTGCGCTCGCGCGTGACCGCCGCCCGCGACCACGGGATTTACGCGGCGATCGTGTTGTTCGAGAGCTCCTTTGGCGACAGCGCGTGGGCAGGACATCCGTTCAACAAGGACAACAACATCAACGGCGTCGACGGCGGTAACATGGTGAAATTCCATACCCTCGAGGTGCCGGCGGTGGTGCGCCTCCAGGAGGCCTACGTCCGCAAGGTCGTGGATACGGTCAACGACCTGGACAACGTGCTCTATGAGATCTGCAACGAACCCGGCGAGGAGGCGAAGGAATGGGGCGTCTATTTGTGCAAGTACATCAAGGACTACCAGACCGCCAAGCCGAAGCAGCATCCGGTGGGAATGACCGCCATTTTCGACAAGGCCCACTGGTCGCAATTTCAGTCCTGGATCGCCCGCAACGACCTGCTCTTCAACGGCCCCTACGACTGGATCGCGCCCGGGGGGTGGGCGAAGGATCCGCAGGCCAGCGTGTGGGGGAAGGACCCGCCGGCCAACGACGGTCGGAAGGTCGTTTTCCTGGACCCGGACCACATTTGGCCCGTGGCGCCGCAGCGCGGCTGGGTCTGGAAATGCTTTGCGCGAGGGCATCAACCCATCCTGATGGACTGGTATGATTCGCAGCCGACGGAGATCTCCGAGGCGGAGGAGGAGGCGATGCGCCAGGCCATGGGCCACACGCGCGCCTACGCCAACAGGATGAACCTGGCGCACATGACCCCGCGCAACGACCTGGCCTCCACACAGTACTGCCTGGCCGATCCCGGAGAGGAGTACCTGGTCTACCTGCCGGAGGGCGGAGAGGTGACGGTGGACCTGTCTGCGGCGACGGGAGAGCTGGCGGTGGAGTGGATGCACCCAGTCGAGGGCACCCTCACGCCGGGCGGGACGGTCACCGGCGGCGACAAGAGGGCGTTCACAGCGCCCTTCGAGGGCGACGCTGTTCTCTACATCTGGAGGAAGCAATGAATACGACTGCGACTCTGACTGCGACTCTGATTGTCTTCACCTTCGCGTTTTCCCGGCTGGCGGGAGCGCAGACGGCGCGCTCGGCCGAGCGCCACCCGAACCTGTTCGTGGACGCCGACGAGATCGCGGCGGTCAGGGCGAAGGTTCAGGCGGGGGAAAGCCCGTGGAAGGCCGCGTATGACAGGATGATTACGTCGGCCAACGAGGCGCTCTCCGCGCCCCTGCAGAGCGTGACTTCGGGGGGCCCGATGCACCCGAACGGGGACATCCATGACTACTGGAACATCTACGTCGCTCCTGGACAGAAGCCCCCAAATCCCGACGCCCACCACGACGCCAATGCGCAGCAAGGGGTCAGCGGCGCGGTGCGATACCTCGGCCTCGGCTACGCATTCACCGGGGATAGTAAGTAGTTCGTGTTGCGGAAGCTTCATAACGCGGGTTGCGAGCGGGAGGGTGGTCAAGAGACGTACGCCAAAGTTATCCAGCTGGCCAAGGTGGTGT
>Ga0210042_1003683_pt1 | contig 11003 bp, 16 predicted proteins | sample CryGeymeta201518_FD_183982 | JGI IMG/M metagenome (GOLD analysis project Ga0210042, IMG submission 183982) | Groundwater microbial communities from Crystal Geyser aquifers in Utah, USA - Crystal Geyser metaG 2015-18 (SPAdes) (version 2) | ecosystem: Environmental > Aquatic > Deep subsurface >... | reverse complement strand
GGGCGAACACGACGAGGGCGCTGGAGCAGAAGAGAGTGAGTTCGGTCATTACTTGCACTTGTGGATCGTCTTGCCGGGCAGGCGGGTGATGCCTGGCCTATCCTTTGTTGCCCCCGGAATAAATCCGCTGCCTTCGATGCCCGCGCCGGGCAGGCGGGTGATGCCTGGCCTATCCTCTGTTGCCCCCGGAATAAATCCGCTGCCTTCGATGCCCGCGCCGCGCATGGCATCCACCTCTACCTTGGCGCTGTTGATGATGACTTGTCCGATGTCGCTCACTGCCTTGGCATTTTCGATGTTGATGGTTCCGTCTTTTAGCTTGCGCATGGTTTCAAAAAGAATGGCTCGCAAGTCGACAATGTTGTTGCTTTCGTTACTCATGGGATTGCTCCTTTTTGTTGATCTGTCTGGTGAGCGCGCCGCGTAGCTGGATGACCTGGGCGATCTCTTTTGGGTAGTTGTGGTAGGTGTTGCGCCGCATGTTTTCTGATCGGGTGATGCATTCGATCTTGTCGAGAGTGATCTCTTCGAGTTTGTTGGTGCGCATGCCTGGCTTGAAGGCGACGATGTGCCCATCTGGAACAGGGCCGTTGGCATCGATCCACATTTGCCGGTGGACGGCGACCCAGCGCAGTGCGGGCATGATGTTAGGGTCGTCGTTCATCTTGCGTTGCAGGGTGCCGTCGTCGTTGATGCGTAGAGTTCCGATGGGGACGTAGTTGTGCTGGGCCGCGCCGCGCATCTCGCCTTTTTTGAATCGCGTGTCGGCAGATCGTCCGCCAGCGACATAGTGCTTGCCCTTGTTCCATGTCTGGTGCCCTTTCTGGAAGCGCGAGCCGACACCTTGGCGGCCGTTCGTTCGTCCAGATGCTGGTGATGCCAGGAATTCTTTAGTCTTTTTCAGGCCGAGCCATGAGGCTTTGGCATAGACCTTGGCGAGCGGAATGCCGATGTCGCGCGCGATGTCGGCTGTGCGCTCGTGCGGGTAGCGATTGCGCAGGGCACGGTCTTGCTCTTCTGTCCACTTGATGCGCGGGGCATGGATGTGACGGCTTTTTGTCATGCTGCTTTCCTTTCTTCTGTTCTTACCTGAGCGAGTTCGGTCATGGCATCAGCCTTTCGCTACCCACAACCTTGTGCGCGTTTTTGTTTTTATCTCAACGACCCGGTTTTTTTCCAGCAGGGAAATAAGCTGGCTGTACACGGTGTTGTATGGCGTGCTGGCGATCTCTGCCGGGTCGTGCGCGCTGATCGGTTCTTTGAGGTGCGGTAATAATTTCATCGCGCTGTTTATTTTTTTCGGGCGCGGAGCAGGAGCATTCTGGTTAATAGACTTATACCGGGGCAGTATCCAGTCACTCAATGGCGTCACTTTCTGGTTGAGCATTTCGGCGAGTGTCATAGCGTTCGCGCCGCTTTTTCGCGCGCCTCTTTGGTGGAGCATCCAAGCGAGCGGTAGAATGCGCACAGGTCGCGCTCGCGGCGTTTTTGTCCGATCCAGCGACACATCCGAAGAATCCATCCCGGATTGCGGCGGCGCGGGACAAGTAGTTTTTTGTTCATGCTTTATCTCCTAGTCAACAATTTTTCGCCAGCACGTCCAGCGCTTTCCGTACCCATGATCCAACCCCCATTCCAACAAAAATATTTGTTGTTGCGGATTAAGCCATTCAGGTCGCCATCGCTTCGGCCATACCCCGTCTTTTTTTGCTAGTTCCGAAAATTCGTAGAACGTTTCTTTGCGAAACTGCGCGATGCCCATTGATAAGCCGTCGTCACCCACGGCGTCGTGCCGCCAACCTGATTCGCAGGCGATCACTCGCAGCATGGTGCGGGCATCTGCGGCCCACCCGGAGAGCGGGGCGATGATTGCCGCCATTAAAATAACGGCCCGCACTTCACGCCATCCCTTTTGGTTTACAGATGACCGCGAGCGGCGCGCTGGCATCTGGCAGCATTCGGATGCCGATCAGCGTGGCCTGCATGGCGCTGGCGGCGATGACGTTGCGCACGGTGCGTGTGCGGCCGTGGATGAGGGTGATCAAATAGTGGTTCATGCCGCCTCCATTCGATTGTGAACTTGCTGCATCCGAGAGTCGGTCACCATGTTGTGGTTTCGATTCGCCAAAACTTGCAGGCAAAGCGATTTATAAATAAGCGGGTTGGTGAGCGCGGTGGTGAGTGTTACACCCACATAACGCAGGCGCGCGCTCCGATACGCCCACGCAAGTTCGTCTGCCGTGATGTCATTTGGTGTTTGCATCCATCCCTCCGGCGATGTAGGCCAACTTGAGTGCGGCTGGATACCCGTCCATGTTTGCCGGCGCCCGTCCCAGCTCTCCGTCGCGCCATCCGCGCCTATAAAAGTCCGCCTGGTCTGCGACGCAGAACGCAGCCGGAACTTTGATTTTGTCGAGATCGGTCATCCCATCACCCCCATTTGTTGGCCCCGGTGCATCCCGGCTCGCGGGTTTTGCTTTGGGGGCGAGTTGGTTAAGCATAGAACCGCTAAACATACAATGTCAAGCAAAACTAAACCTGCAACATAATAAAAAGCCGCAGGGGTTTCCTGCGGCTTAATTTAGAGGTGTGTGATGCTGAAAGAGCTTAAGAATTATCTTGGGCGGGATATGGCTGGTTTGTGTGAGTGGGTCGGCAGTCAGTTGGTCAATTATTCTTTAACGCGCATCATGTCGCGCATCGACTTGGTGCAGTATTTATTCCGGCCGCATCGCATCTGGTGAGTGATTGATATTGGCTGCTGCGTCTCCAGACGGCGCAGCCAATGAGGATGGCGCCGGTTTCATTGTTACTTTTGCCTTGGATTTTTCGGCTGATTTTAGTGATTTTTTCAGGAAGTCCTGCGCCTGTTTGGCCTCGTCTCCGTCAACTGTTTCGCGTTTCAGTACGTCGTTTTGCAAGATGCGCACCAGTTGGTCGTTCTCGATCTTGATGTTGCCGCTGACCTTGCGCAGCTCCCTGCGCAGGGATTGCAGCATCGGTTCGCTGGTGAGTAGGGCGGCAATGGAGAATTTGCTGGTGGCTTGTTGCTGCTGGAAGAAGGCGGTCATAGATGATTGTGTGAACCCCTCGCGGCTGAGGTTGCCGAAGCATTCAATGAATTGCGGATTCTTTGCGCTGGCTTGGAGTAGGTCGATTTCGAAAATTAGTGATTTATCGATGGGTTGGCGGAAGTGGATTTTGTATACCTGCCACACCGCGCCATTGGTGAGCACGATCCACTCGATGCCATGGTTCGCCCCGTAGTCGATGGCTTGTTTGACGTGGTTATCTTTTAGCGTTTGCCCGATAGCTTTGGCCTCCAGCAGGAAGCGCACATCGCTACCAACTTTAACAGCCAGATCAACATAGGTTCCGCGAATAGCGAATTCAGTTGTGATCTCGATGTATTTCTTATAACCAAGCAGATCGGCCAACATATCGCCAATAATGACCACGGTATCCGATTCGCTGACATCACGGTCCTTTGCGTCTGAAAGGATGGACTGATACTTCCTGAGCTGCTGAGCCAAGCGGTCGGAGACCTTCTTTGATATTGCCATGTTTCTCCCCTGTGAAATCAAAGCTGAGTTGGATTTGGATTTTAAGGATGTTATTGCTTACCGTTTGTTCCTTCTTCTGGTTCAGCAAGCGAATTCCCTGCCCGATACCAGGCTTGCCTCTCTTTCACGCCAAGGCGTCTGGAGATTTCATCGGCGATGGATGTTTTCCCTGTGTATATCCAGTCGATAGAAAAATCCAGCGTCTTTTGCAATAACAACAACCTGTCTGCTGGTGGGGTGACAAGATTGGTCTCCCATTGAGAGACCATTCCTTTCGACACGCCACACAACTCCCCAAACTTTTCACCGGAGAGATTGTTGTGTTCCCTTAGTTCCTTTAAGCGTGCGCCGATAGTCATTCTCGAATTGTATAGCCGTTCTAAATCAATATGGTTTAGTGACGCTTGACATTGTGTGTTTAGTAGTATTAAACTGCGCTCCATCATGACTATCTCCATAAAAGAAATTGCAGCAAAGGTTGGCGGGGTTGTTTCCTTGTCAACTCAGCTTGGCCTATCACGCGGCGCAGTGTCGCAATGGGAAAAGGTGCCTTTGGATCGTGTTGCTGCAGTGTCAAAGCTCACTGGTATTCCTAGAGAGGATTTGCGCCCAGACATATTTGGCGACTACCCGGAAGAAGAACGAACAAAGGAGGCCGCATGATGCGCGCCTCGATACAGCCTTCCTCCTCCCTGAGCGAAGTCCGCGCGAAAGCGCGGTTGGTGCCATCCGGCCTTGCGGTCGGGTGGCATTTTTTTCTGGTGAGTGTGTTCATAGTTTCACTGTAGGTCTGTAGCTGGTTTCGTTCAATGATTGTCAGGGGGGATTTCAAATAATGGATCAATTGGATATTGCAGTGCATCAGACGGCGCATGATGCGCCGGGCGGATTGCCGGCGCTGGCTCGGCGCATCGGTGTTCGTGAGCAGGTGTTGCGCAATAAAGTGTGCCCGACTACGGAATCGTTCCACCTCAATCTACGCGAGGCGTTGGCGATGATGGATGCGACCGACGATGATCGCATCCTGGCTGTGTTGGCAGAGATGCGCGGCTATATGCTGGAGCGAAAGCAATTGCCGGATGCGGAGAGCATTGTGGCGGCTGTGTTGTCAGCTGATGCAGAGCATGGCGATGTGTCGCGTGAGATTCAGGCGGCGCTGGCAGACGGCAAGATCACCGAGACCGAGCGCGCCGCGATCGCAAAGCAGATACACGATGCGCACCAGGCGCTTGACCGGTTGAACTCTACCGTGCAGCACACACCCCATCGCGCCCACAAAGAAATCCAGTGATGTTCAACCTCCTCTGCGAACATGTAGCGCAGCAGCCAGCGCGCCCAGCGCGTAGCCATAACTCAAGCATTGGCCGCATGGTTGCCCCCATTTCAATCCCCATCCCCCTGCGAAACAAGAAGCGGCTCGGTGGCACACACAGTTGCGCGCCCGTTGCAACAGTTGCAACGGGCCCTTGTGCACCAGGTAAAAGGTACTCCCTGGCCTCATCCCTTGCGGGTAATCCGCACCCCGATGTTTGTCTAGGGTGTGGCTTTCCAAAGTTGGTCAACTCGGCGGGCGGTTCATGCTGACGGTCAAGATCGAAGGAATGGATGCGCTGAAGCGCATGCTGAGCGAGATGGGGCAGAAGCAGGTTCCGTTCGCGGCGGCGCAGGCGATCACCAAGACGGCGAAGTCGGTAGAGAAACGACTGCAGGCAGACATGGCAGACGCGTTCAAGTCGGCCAGCCCGTACACGAAGCGCGCGACGTTCTCGACATCGGCGACGAAGGCAAAGCTGGAAGCAACGATCGGACTGAAAGACCAAAAGCCGTCCAGCGGAACCGCTCCTGCGGTGCTGCTCAAGGAACACTTCACCGGCGGACTGCGCGGGAACAAGCCATACGAGAAGGCCATCATCGCGATGAGTGGAATGCCGTCAGGCTGGCGCGCGATACCTGGTGGTGGAATCAAGAAGGACGCCTACGGCAACCCAAACCGCAAAGAGATCGGCGAGATGCTTGGCGCACTGCGCTCGCGCATGCAGGTGTTCAAGGGGCGCGGCAAGAAGGTCGCGCTGGTTGGTTACTTCATCGTCCCGGTCGGCGCTCAGTCGCACCTTGTTCCAGGCATCTACAAGCGCGTCGCGCGCGGCGCATTGGCCGCGATGTTCATCTTCGTGAAGTCTGCCAACTACCGCAAGGTTCTCGATCTGCAGCACACGGCTGATAAGATTGTGCGCGCCGAGTTTCAGACGAACTTCGATGCCGCCTTCGCCAATGCCATGAGGACGGCGCGATGAACTACACCAACTACGACGACGCCAGGGCGCAACTGCTCGCGCTCGGGCTGATCATCGACAAGCAGCTCGACACCAGCGGCCGCATCCAGCGCTGGCTGGTGGATGGTGAAGACCGCGAGAAGCGCGGGTGGTCGAAGCTGGGGGATTGGACATCACCGAAGGGCAACACCTATCTGGTCGGAGCGTTCGGCGTTTGGCACGGCAACGACGATGGCAAACAAAGGATCGAGTTGCCGAAAGATGACGGCACCGGCAACGGATTAAGCAAGGAGGATTTGGCCGCCATCAAAGCCAAGCAAGCGCTGCTCAACAAGCAGGTCGAGGCAGACCGCGCCGCAGAAGCCAAACGAGCCGCGCGTTGGGCTGCCAATGTGTGGGAGCACTGCGCACCGGCTACCGAGCACGAGTACCTGGCGCGCAAGCAGATCAAGCCGAACGGCGCGCGCATGCTGCAGTCACTGGAAGGCATGACGCTGACCGGGCTGGATGAGGCGAACGAATACCGCATCAGCAGCGCGAAAGGCTCGCTGGTCATCCCCATGCACAACACGCACGCCGAAGTGTGCGGCCTGCAGTTCATCCTGCCAAAGGAACACCCGCGCCGCGTCAAGACCGGGCGCGACAAAGAGTTCTGGCCGAGTGGCATGGCCATGTCCGGCACCTTCGGCCTGATCGGTCACATCAAGCGCAACGGCATCCTGCTGTTTTGCGAGGGATTCGCCACCGGCGCCAGCCTGGCAGACGCCACCGGCCAGACCGTTGCATACGCATTCAGCGCCAACAACCTGATCAAGGCCGCCAAGGCGCTGCGCAAATCCTACCCCGCGCTGCGCATCCTCATCTGCGCCGATGACGACTACCTGACCGAAGGCAACCCCGGCTGCACCGCCGCCTCTCAAGCCGCCTCCGCAATCGATCTTTGCGCCTGGACGAAGCCGAACTTTCTCGCCGACGACGGCACAGATCCGCGCGACGGGAAGAAGCTCACCGACTACAACGACCTCGCCGTGATGACAGGGATTACCCTGACTCTGGCGAACCAGATCAATGCAAAGCTCGACGAGTTGAAATGGAACGAGCGCGCACCAGTAGCCGCGGGAGAAAATCCACAAGGGGGAGGGGATAAGCGCAAGCGCGCGCAATCCGTCATGCTGATGGACGACGCCATCAATCGCTTCATCCCGATCGACGACGGCACCGGCAAGACGCTGTTCGACACCTGGACGAACAAGCTCGCGCTCAAGGACGCCATGCTCTCCGTGCTGCCCGCCGGGGTGCGCTGGGACGACATCAAGCGCGACCCGATGTGGGTGCAGCGGGGCGCGTACTATCTTGATCAGGTCGGGTTCGACCCGTCCGGGAGCGACAAGAACTGCCTGCTCAACACCTGGCAAGGATGGCCGATCGAGCCAAAGCAAGGGCGCTGCGACATGCTGCTGGAAACCATCGAATACCTGTGCAGCGAAGAAGAGAATGGCAAGGAAGTATTCACCTGGATCATGCGGTGGATGGCCTACCCGCTGCAGCACCCGGGCGCCAAAATGTCCAGCGCCGTCATCATGCACGGCCCGCAGGGCACGGGTAAATCCACCGTCTTCCAAACGCTCGCCAAGATATACGGCAACTACGCCACCGTACTCAACCAGCGCGGCCTGGAAGACAAATTCAACAGCGACTGGTCAGACTCCAAACTCTTCATCCTCGCCGAAGAAGTCGTCACACGCGCCGAGATGTGGCACATCAAGAACGAACTCAAAGAGCTCGTCACCGGCGAGTGGATACGCATAAACCCCAAGAACATCGCCGCCTATCGCCAGCGCAACCAACTCAACATCGTCTACCTCTCTAACGACGACCAGCCGCTGCCCATCGAAAACGATGACCGCCGCCACCTCGTGGTCTGGACTCCGCCGCAGGTCGGCGAAGAATTCTACGATTCCCTTTATCTTGAGCTGGACAACGGCGGCGTGCAAGCCTTCTACCACCACCTGATGACACTCGATCTCGGCGACTTCCACCCCAAGAAGCGGCCGCCCATGACCGACGCCAAGCGCAAACTAATCACCCTCAGCAACAGCGGCGAGCGCGAATTCGTCGGTCAATACCTCGAAGGCGACACCGGATTCCCTGTCTGCCCGGTCGAGGTCAAAGACCTTTTCAAAGGGTACATGAGTTGGGTGCGCGAGACCAACGAACGCAACCCCAGATCGCTGCGCCAATTCGGCGGAATGATGACGCGCATGCCCGGATGGCAAAGAAAGCGAACGCAGATCTACATGCCAAACGGAAAACGTGAAGCGGCTTGGGTCTATATCCCGCCAGACGCCGCGCTCATCCAGCACAAAGCCACCATGCCGGGGGACGCCACCGAGACAAAGTGGATCTCTGACAGCATCCAAACCTTCCGCGACGCACTTAATGATCGGGCGAAACCATGACTTCGGCCCTAGTGTTCCGCAAGTGTTCCGCTTGTTCCGTAACTCCAAAAGCCACGCAAGCCAATAAGCGCGGGGGTGTTCTCTGTGTTCCGCTTGTTCCGTGGAAACGCGCCCGCGCGCGCGCGCATAAACAAAGCCGCAGAGTAAATAAATCACCTCTCTCACGCGTACATTTTTTCGCGGAACATACGGAACAAGCAGAACACCCCCGCCGCCATTGGTGTTCAGCGATTTTAACGAAGCGGAACAAGCGGAACACTTGCGGAACACCCATCATGACCGAAAAAACCAAACCCATGCGCCAAGCCATGCCGCTCACCGCCGCCTGGATAGACCAGCTCCGCGAAGCCTTCGGCACCGAGAGCATCAACAACAGCATCCGCCTCGGCATGCAAGGCTTCCCAGACTGGTTTCACGCCACCGAAGGCGAACACGAAGTCGGCACCCCATTCAAACCCGTCACCAACAGCATCAGCCTGGCCGACATGGTCATCCGCACAAAAGCAGAACGCGAACAAGAATCGAAAAGGAGAATCAAATGAAAGTGCAAGACAAGATCGAAATGCTGGCCGTCACCGCGCTTGTGCCTTACGCCCGCAACAGCCGCACCCACTCAAAAGAGCAGATCGCCCAGATCGCGCGCAGCATTCAGGAGTTCGGCTTCACCAACCCGGTGCTGATTGACGGGCAGGGCGGCATTGTGGCTGGCCACGGGCGCGTTTTGGCCGCGCAAAGCATCGGGGTGGGGTCAGTACCATGCCTACGGGTCGATTGGCTGACAGAGGCCCAGAAAAAGGCCTACGTGATCGCGGACAACCAGCTCGCGCTGCAGGCGGGGTGGGATAACGACATCCTGTCTGCCGAAATCAAGGAGCTGCAGCAGGATGGATTCGCGCTGGACTTGCTCGGTTTCAGCAACGAGGACTTGGATTCCATGCTCGGCATCGCCGACGAAGTGTCAGGCAAAGACCCGGAAGATTGTCCACCCCCAGTGACCGACCCGGTCAGCGTGCTGGGTGACGTCTGGAATCTTGGGATGCACCGCCTTATCTGCGGGGATTGCACCACGCCGACCGCGATGGCCGCGCTGATGGATAGCGAGATGGCAGACGTCTGCTGGACTGATCCGCCGTACAACGTCGCCTATGGAGACAAGGCAGAGTTCCTGAATAACGGAGACAACGGACGCACGCAGAGAAACACCTCGCGCATTCTCAACGACGACATGGATGACGCCAGCTTTGCACAGTTTCTCGGCGACTTCTACCGCGCCGCCTTCACTGTGATGAAGCCGGGAGCGGCCATCTACGTCGCCCACGCCGAGACCGAGCGCTCCAACTTCACCCGCGAAATGCTGAACAACGGATTCAAGCTGTCCGGCGTTGTGATCTGGCGCAAGAACACGCTAGTGCTCGGGCGGTCGGATTACCAGTGGATCCACGAGCCGATCCTGTACGGATGGAAGATTGGCGGCGCGCACCGCTGGTTCGGAGGGCGTAAAAAAACCACCATCGAGCACATGGGCGATGGCTCACCGTTCGTCAAGCGTGCAGACGGAAAGTGGGAATTGCACCTGGGGGGGGGCATATTCGTGGTGGAGGGCAAGGCGGAAATCGAGGAGCTGCTGACCTCAGTGATCGTCGAGGACAAGCCAAGGCGCAACGACGTCCATCCAACCATGAAGCCGGTCGCGCTGATCGAGCGCATGCTGCGCAACAGCGCGCAGAGCGGGGACATCGTGCTGGATTGCTTCGGCGGCTCGGGTTCAACGCTCATGGCAGCGGAGCGCCTGCAAATGAAAGCGCGCCTGTCGGAGCTGTCGCCGAACTACGTCGACGTCATCATCCGTCGCTGGCAGGAATACACCGGACAGCGCGCGATTCATGCGGTAACCGGCAAGCACTTCCCTGGGTGAGCTAAACCATGACCGCCGCCACCCAATCAGAATTTGCCGCCATCCTAGGCAAGAACAAGTCCTACGTCACCCGCCTAAAGCAGGCCGGGCGGCTGGTGCTCACGGCGGATGGGTTAGTTGATGTGGAGAAAAGCCAGAACCTCATCGCCATGACCGCCGACCCCAGCCGCGCGGACGCGGTGGCAGCGCGCCAGCCCGAGGCATCCGCGCCGCCGCGCGCGCCGCAGAACGACGCGGTCGGCAACAGCTTCCAACAAGCCAAAGCGGTAAATGAAAAATACAAGGCGCTCACCGCCAAGCTGGAATACGAGCGCGCCAGCGGCAAGCTTGTCGATGCCGAAGAAGCCCGCCTGTTCGCCGCCGACCTGGCCGCCACGTTTCGCGGCTCGCTCGAAGTGTTGCCGGATCGTCTCGCGCCTGAGCTGGTGCCGCTCAACGACACCGAAGCCGTCCGCGCGGTGCTAGTGGAATCGTTCGAACAGGTGCTGACGGATATCGCGGACAAGATCGCGAAATGGGGATAGGCATAGCATGCAAACCCTCTCCGCCCGCCACCTCATGTCCGCCGCCGCCGCCCGCGCGGTGCGCCCGCGAGGGCGGCTCACCGTCTCGCAGTGGGCGGACAACCATCGCGTGTTGTCGAGCAAGGGCAGTGGTGAGGTGGGTCGCTGGCGCACGGCGCGCAACCCGATGCTGCGCGAGATCATGGATTGCCTGTCGTTGCACTCGTCCGTGCGCGAGGTGTGGATCATGAAGTCGTCGCAGGTGGGCGTCACCGAGATGTCGGTGAACT
>Ga0210042_1003670_pt1 | contig 11027 bp, 8 predicted proteins | sample CryGeymeta201518_FD_183982 | JGI IMG/M metagenome (GOLD analysis project Ga0210042, IMG submission 183982) | Groundwater microbial communities from Crystal Geyser aquifers in Utah, USA - Crystal Geyser metaG 2015-18 (SPAdes) (version 2) | ecosystem: Environmental > Aquatic > Deep subsurface >... | reverse complement strand
CATACCCTCGCCCCCATCGCGGGCGAGACTCTATCCACCCTTCTCCGCCAGAGACTTCACCTCACCGGCACAAAAATTGGATGTAACGAAGCCGAGTGCAGCGCGTGCACTGTCCTCGTGGACGGCGAACCGATCATGTCCTGTTGATTACGGCTGGAGGCCGCGCTATGAGCAAACACAAAAAGAAAACACCCAAAATAAATCTGCGCCTGCTGGCCCGTCCCCGCCTCGACGCGTTGTTCGAGCGCCGCGCTCGCGGCGAATTGGATGACGATGGGCTGTACGCCGCCGTTCAGTCGCTCATGGATGAGGACGGCTACCGCCCGGCGATTGACGCCTTGGTGAAACGCATGGCAGGCGCGTCCGATGCCGAGCGGGAAACGCTGATGATTCTTATTCCGCGTTTACGCCATCCTGAGGTGATTGATTATCTCTGGCACAAAGTAAAAAAGCCCGGCGCGCTGCCGCTGGACGCCAAGATGACCGCCCTGGTCATTCTCAAAGAGATGGGCGAAGATGTGGACCTCTCCGATACCAGCCGCTACTTCCCTACTCGCGACTTCAAACGCCGCGATATCAAGACCGCGCAAGGCTTATTTCGGACGGGCATACGCGGCCTTGCGAATGACCTGCGCAACGCGAACGATCCGGCCGAGGTGGAGGCTATGATGCTGCACCTCCGCCAAATTCCTGGAGGAACGATTGACAGTGAGGATCTTCTGCTGGAGATGACCGCGAATATTGAGGCGGATGCCGATGACCTGGGCGCCGATTTCCTCTTTGCTTTAATGCATACCACATCTTTCCCGCAGGTCCGGCAGGCAACCGAACGCGCCCTCGCCCGCCTGGCCGCAAACGGAGTCAAACCCGTCACCCCGGCTATTCTCGGCCTGGGCCAGGACAAGTTCTACGCCGCCTACATGACTGACCCCAACCAGCCCTGGCAGCAAAACGTGATTGTCGCGTATGAGCGGGGCGGAGGCGTGATCCAGGCGCTGTCCTTCCTGCTCGATTTCGGTGTCCCGTGGCGCGGCGCGATCAAGGATATGTTTGCTACGCGCGGCATGGCGCCCTCAGAATTTCAGAGCAAGGTCGTAGAGAAGTGGGGCGGCGGCGAGCGTCTATATCGTGTCCGCCTGGACCGCGTCCAGGCAACCATCGCCGCAGCCTTGAAAACCAACCGCGCCTCCAAAATACCTTTGCCCAAAGAATTCAACGAAATTAGCCACCTGGTCGAGCGCTGGGCGCAACATCCCTCCGCTGAGGCTCTCGCCGCGGATACCACGCGCGACGAGTTGGGCGATCGGCCTCTAATTCCTGACCGCAGCGGTCAGCCGATTTTGATGCATGCGCACGATCTCGAACACCTCGATGAAATTATGAGCGGGAACAAGGTTCCCCTCCCTCCCGACGAAGATGAAGCCTTCTTTGAGGAAACATAATTGACCAACCAAATCTCACTTACCGTTAACGGACAATCCCATACCCTCGCCCCCGTCGCGGGTGAGACTCTCTCCACCCTGCTCCGCCAGAGACTTCATCTTACAGGCACAAAGATCGGATGCGATGAAGCCGAGTGCGGCGCGTGTGCCGTCCTCGTGGATGGCGAGCCGATCATGTCCTGTGTCTATCCCGCCGAGAGAGCGGACGGCAAGACGATTGTGACGATTGAAGGACTGGCGGACCTCACCCCGACCCCCCTCCGTCTCCCCCCATTTTCGCAGAAAATGGGGGGAGAGAAAGAGGGGGGTGTGGAGGCGAAGTTGCACCCGTTGCAGGAAGCCTTCGTGGAACATGGCGCGGTGCAATGCGGATTCTGCATCCCTGGGCAGATTATGACCGCCTATGCGTTGCTCAAGCGCAATCCAAATCCATCGTCGGAGGAGATTCGCTTTGCGTTGAAGGATACGCTCTGCCGTTGCGCGGGTTATCCATCCATCGAGAATGCCATCCTCGCCGCGGCTGAATCTTTGCGGACAGGCGAACCTGTAAAACCACCGCACATTCCTGATTCAATTCATAACCATGCTGTCGTTGGCCGCACACACTTGCGACCTGACGCAGTCGAGAAGGTCAATGGCAAAGCCATCTACACCGACGATCTTGTCTTCGATGGTATGTTATATGCCAAGGCGCGCCGCGCGATGATTCCGCATGGCTTCTTGAAAAAACTCGATATTTCAAAAGCCCAAGCATTAAAAGGTGTAGTGGCGGTTTTAACCGCCGAAGATATCCCTGGCGAACACAATCATGGACTGGTCATTTACGATTGGCCGGCCATTGTCGGGGTCGGGGAACGCGTCCGCTACGTGGGGGACGCGCTCGCGCTCGTAGCCGCGGAAACGCCCGAAATCGCCGAGCAGGCCGCGGGTCAGATCGAAGCGGAGTTCGACCTCCAGCCTGTCATCACAAATCCAGTGCAGGCGCGGCAGGAGGGTCAGCCACAACTTCATCCAAATGGAAATTTGCTGAAACATATCAAGGTCCGCAAGGGAGATATGGACAAAGGCTTTGCCGAAGCCGATGTGATTCTCGAACACACTTTTCACACGCCGATCACCGACCATGCGTTTATGGAGCCTGAGTGCAGTGTCGCGGCGCCGAAGCCCGATGGACGGATGGAGATTTATGTCGGCTCGCAAATCCCGTACCAGGATCGGACGCAGGTGGCGCGTGTGATGGGCTGGGACGAGTCGCGCGTTCGCATCGTGGGACAGTTGATGGGCGGCGGCTTCGGCGGCAAGGAAGATGTGATGGGACAAATCCATTCCGCCCTGCTTGCGAACGTGACGGGACGCCCCGTGAAATTGTTGTTTGACCGTCACGAAAGTTTGCTCGTGCATCCCAAGCGCCACGCCACGCAGATCCGCGTCAAGATCGGCGCGAAGAAAAATGGCCGCCTTGTTGCGGTGGACACCGAACTGTACGGTGACACGGGCGCGTATGCGTCGCTCGGCGAACACGTGATGACGCGCGCCACCACGCACTCGGCTGGCCCCTACGATATTCCAAACGTGCGCGCCGATTGCTACGCCATGTACACCAATAATCCGCCTGCGGGCGCGTTCCGCGGATTTGGCGTCACGCAATCTGCCTTCGCGGTTGAGTCCATGATGGACATGCTCGCCGAAGCACTAAACATGGATCGCATCGAACTGCGCCGCATGAACGCGCTTCACGTTGGGAGCATCACCAATACAGGGCAGGAATTGCGCGAGTCGGTTGGATTGACGGAATGTATTGACCGTGTGGATGCGGAGATGAAACGGCTGGTGGGCGAAGGCGCTGACCCGTTTGTTGCGTGTTCCGTTCCAGGGGCGGAGCATCTTGTGCGCGCCTGGGGTTTTGCCGCGGCTTACAAGAACACGGGCCTCGGCGGCGGCGCGCCCGATAAATCTGGCGCGGAAGTTGAACTCTATGATGACGGTATGTTTGAAGTAAGAAGTTCCTCTGCCGAAATGGGGCAGGGACTTGTCTCCGTCATGCGCATGATCGTCGCCGAAGAAATGTCTGTCGCGCCTGAGCAGGTCCGCGTCCTCGTCATGGATACTGACCTGACTCCCAACGGCGGACCAACCACTGCATCGCGTCAAACATTTGTGACAGGCAATGCTTCGCGTTATGCCGCCAAGACTCTGCGCGATGAGATCACCGCCACGCTCGCTGAAAAATATGATGTCAAGCCTGAACAAATTAAATTCAAAGATGGAATTATCCATGTCAATGGAAATTCGATGACATACGCGGAAATCTACAAGGAAATGGCGGGTTTGGGAAAACAGCCGCGTGTCCGCTACGAATACGAAGCGCCCAAGACCCAACCACTCGGAACAGGCGGCGACATGCACTTTGCTTTCTCGTTTGGAGTCCAAGCCGCTGAAGTGGAAGTCAACAAACTGACGGGCGAAGTACGCGTCCTGAAAGTCATCTCCGCCAACGACGTGGGCATGGCCGTCAATCCGCTCGGCTTGCAGGGACAGATCGAAGGCGGCGTGATGATGGGACTCGGCAACGCCCTCACCGAAGAGTTTATCATGGATAACGGTTACGTGGTCACCGATCATCTTGCCCGTTATCGCGTCCCTGGTATCATGCTCACACCGGAGATCACGGCTATTATCGTTGAACATCCCACCGCGGAAGGTCCCTATGGCGCGAAGGGAGTGGGCGAAATATGCAGTATCCCAACCACGCCCGCCATCACGAATGCGATTTACAACGCGGTCGGCGTGAGGGTGGATAAGACTCCTGTGGATCAAGAGCTGATTGCGAGGGAGATTTGGGAGAGAGAAAGGAAATAAATCAAAAGGACTCTCAAGGTTTCAAGCCCGAGAGTCCTTTGATTGGTCGCTGATCAATTGGGAAATATCCGCTCTTGATCTTTTTGCGCTTTCATATCCGCAATACTTTCGCGCCTCGAATTTTGCCCTGCTTCAATTCGAGCAATGCCTGATTCGCGTCTTTCAAATCGTATTCCTGGAACTCGGGTTTGATGTTTGCTTCCGCCGCCAATTGCAGAAACTCGCGCACATCGGCGCGCGTCACGTTCGCGACGCTTTTGATTTCCTTTTCCATCCACAACTGGGAGGAATAATCCAGCGTGGTCAGGATTTGTTTATCGGCCTCCTCCTTGCGGATGGCGTTGACGACCAGCCGACCGCCGGGCTTGAGGCGTTTCAGCGCTTCCAGGCCTGGACCCCAGACGGGTGTCGTGTCTATGACCGCGTCCAACGCCTCGGGCGGAATCTCCCCAATCGCGCCCGCCCAGGCCGCTCCCAATGACAAGGCGAACTCGCGCTCGCCTTCGCTTCGGCTGAACACAAAGATATTTGTGTTGGGGAATTTATGCCGCGCCATTTTCAGCGCCAGATGATTCGACCCGCCGAATCCCATCAGCCCGAGTGACTGTCCGTCTTCCAGATTGCTCAACCGCAGTGACCGATATCCGATGGCGCCCGCGCACAGCAACGGCGCGGCTTCGGAATCGGATAGCGAATCAGGAATCGGGTGGACAAAGTCTGTGCGGACTTTCATGTACTCCGCGTAGCCCCCATCCACGTCGCGGCCGGTGGCGAGAAACTGCGGACAGAGATTCTCCCGCCCCGATTTACAGTAGTCGCATTCGCCGCACGCCGAGGCGATCCACGCCACGCCGACGCGTTGACTTGTAGTAACGACTTTAGTCGTTTGGGGACGACTAAAGTCGTCACTACGTGGGTTGCATTGTTCCACAATTCCCACCACCTGATGTCCCAAAATGACTGGCAGGCGCGGCGGGGGAGTCCGCCCTTCGATCTCGTCCAGTTCGGTGTGGCAGACCCCGCAGCGCGTGATGCGAATCAGCGCTTCGCCCGCGCCAACTTCGGGTTTGGGGATGTCTTCCAGCGAAAGGGGAATGGGATTTTGAGTGAGCGGAGCAAGTCCGCGCAGGAGCATGACATTCATTGGTGGGATGAATAAAAATCAAGGCGGCATGCGCCTGTCGCCTTGTGGGTTTGGATGGGATGTTACGGCAACTCTTCGAAGTGGAAGTTATCGAAACCGGCGCCAGTTTCCCAGTTGCTCACGTACAGTCCAACCTGTCCGCTCCCGCTGGGAAGATCAACGATACGGCTGAAATTTCCGTTGATGGTAATGGATAGTGCGGAGTTCTGCATGAGAACTTCGACACTGTTAATGCCTCTTCCAGCGACCAATCCGCCTTTGGTCCAATTGCCGATGAGAGTTTCCCATCCCCATCCGCCCCCCGCACTTGGATCGAAGCTGAAAACGTTGTAAACCAACCAGGAGGAAATTGCCAGGTAGATGTTTTCCTTTTGGTCGTCGCGAAGGACCAGGCCGTAGCCAAAATTAGAATTCCCTTCCACCTACCAGATGTCCGCCGACATTTTGTAATTCGAAACGGTTCCGCAGTCACTGCAGAGAGCGGCAAAGGGTTCATAGGAGTCGGCCATAGGGAACGAGCCAATCGTCAATTCTCCGCCGTTGATAACACATTTATCGCACTTAAATCTTCCGGTATCCGTGCTGAAATCGTCATCCACGACCACAGGACCGGGGGTGGGAGTGATGGTTGGCACGGGGGTGTCGGTGGGCGGTACCGCAGTCGGCGGCACGGCTGTGGGCGGCGGCGCCCCAGTCGGCGGCACGGCTGTGGGCTGGATCACGGGGGCCGCGGTCGGTTGGGCCGCGGTCGGGCCGATCGAGCAACTTAAGATCAGCACAAATAGCACGACCAACCAGGGTAACCGAGTGGACTTTCTGATTTGCATTCTTCCTCCTTTATGGAAACGAAACTGGGATTGGGTGCGGGTTTTCCCTTCAACCCTCGGTCATAGTATAGCACGCCTGTCAAGTTCCCCAGCTCATTTTTTGCGCCTGCCAGGGCAATTCTTCCCAGGCGCACGGCTTCCTGTTTCAATCTTCAACTTTCAACCCATGCGCAAACTCCGCCCTCCTCTGCCATGCCGCCGAAGACAAACCCGCCGTCCGCAAGGGGATGATGCGCAGAAGTTGTCCGCGTCCCTCAAATCCATCCCGAGCCGCGAGTGTGTCGCGCCTCACCCGTAGACAAATCCCGTTAAACGGATAGAATCAAGGTATCGTACACACGGAAACACGTACACACGCACCACGCCCCCCGCTTCACGTAACACGCTCCTAACCCGCATCTCCTACCTCGCAACTTCATCCTTCACCAATTACCAATTACCAATTACCAATTACTCTCCCTCCCATGAAACTCGTCTCCGTCTCTGAAATGAAAGCCATCGAACAACAAGCCGATGCCAGCGGACTCTCGTATGCGCAGATGATGGAAAACGCCGGCCGCGGCCTGGCAGAAATGATATACGATCTCATTGGTGACGAAAGCGGGAAAGAGATTTTTGGACTCGTCGGTTCGGGAAACAACGGCGGCGATACACTCGTTGCCCTTGCGCATCTTGCCCGCGCAGGCTGGCGTACCCGCGCCTACTGCATCAAACGCAAAACCGACGAACTCGCCCAACGCCTCCTCGAGGCGGGCGGTGAGATCATCTCCGCAGAGGAAGACGATGAATTTATCGCGCTCGCCACTTTCATCGAAAGCGCGGACATCCTCCTCGATGGCCTGCTCGGCACCGGCATCAAACTTCCGCTCAAGCCGGAGATGGCAAGTGTGCTTTCGGTCGCGCGCAGTTCGCTCAACACCCTCGATAACCCGCCTTTCATCCTCGCCGTGGACTGTCCCTCGGGCGTGGACTGCGACACCGGCGCGGCCGCGGACGAATGCCTCGCCGCCGATCTCACCGTGACCATGGCCGCCGTCAAGCAGGGACTGCTCCGCCTGCCCGCCTTCGACCTGGTGGGCGAACTCGAAGTGGCGGACATCGGCCTGCCCGACAACCTGCCCGCGTGGACGAAAATCACCCGCACCGTTCCTGACCCTGGGCGGGTCGCGGCCATCCTGCCGCCGCGTCCCGCCGACGCGCACAAAGGCACGTTTGGCGCCGCGCTCATTGTCGCGGGATCGGTCAGTTACACCGGCGCGGCATATCTCTCGGCCAAGGCCGCCTACCGCGTCGGCGCGGGCCTCGTCACGTTGGCGCTCCCCGAACCCTTGTATCCCGCGCTCGCGGGACACCTCCCCGAAGTGACGTGGATTCCCCTCCCGCACGAAAACGGATTCATCGCCCGCGCGGGCGCGCTTGCCGTCACGCAAAATCTCAGCCGCGCCACTGCCTTGCTCATCGGTCCCGGCTTCGGCCTCGAAGAAACCACCAAAGACTTCCTCGCCAAATTGCTGGAAACACCGAAGGTGCCTCCGCTGGTTGTAGACGCCGACGGGCTGAAACTCCTCGCGCAAATCCCCGGCTGGCAGGCAAAACTCCCCGCGCCGGCAGTGCTGACCCCGCACCCGGGCGAAATGTCTGTGCTGACGGGACTCTCGAAAGACGAGATCCAATCCGACCGCGAAGCCATCGCCGGCAAGTTCGCGAAACAATGGGGACATGTGGTCGTGCTGAAAGGCGCGTTCACCGTCGTCGCCGCGCCGGATGGGCGGATCGCCGTCCTGCCGTTTGCGTCCGCCGCCCTCGCCCGCGCCGGCACCGGGGACGTGCTGGCCGGACTCATCGTCGGCCTGCGCGCCCAGGGCGTGGGGGCGTATGAGGCCGCGCTCGCCGGGGCGTGGATCCACGCGCGGGCCGGGCTGGCCGCCCTCGAGGTCGCGGGAAGCGCCGCCTCCGTCCTCGCGGGCGACCTCCTCGATTGCGTCGGCGATGTGATGGCGGAATTGAATGGATAGGATGAATGTTGATATGCTATAATTTAAGCAAGGTTGACATGAAAGCAAAAAAGAAATTCACCATTCCTAAAAATAGGATTATTTCCTTCTGCAATCGCTGGAGCGTAACAGAGTTTTCGCTATTTGGTTCTGTCCTACGCGATGACTTTCGTCCCGATAGCGATGTGGACGTGCTACTCGTTATTAAGCCCGACGCGCCCATCGGATTGTTTGAATTGGTTGACATGCAACTTGAACTTGAAAAAATGTTTGGCCGCCCTGTTGACCTCGTTGAAAAAGAAGGGCTTCGCAATCCGTATCGCAGGAAGGAAATCCTAAGGACGGCGCAGGTGATCTATGCCGCACAATGAACAGGCGCAATCCTACTTGTGGGATATGCGCGAGGCCGCGCGCGAAATTACGGGGTTTATGCGCGGCATTAAATTCCACGAATTCGAGAAGAATAAAATGTTGCGCTCCGCGGTGGAACGACAACTCCTTATTATTGGCGAAGCGGCAGTTCACATATCTCCCCAATACCGAAATCAGCGCCCTGAAATCGCATGGATAAATCTTATTGGATTTCGGAATGTCCTGGCGCATGAATATGGGGAAACTTTGTTAAATCGTGTCTGGCTTGCCGCTACTGTAAGCGTCCCTGAATTGCTGGCGGGTTTGCTTAAGTTGTTGCCTGACGATGAAAAATAACAATATGAAAATATGAAATGGAAGAGATCAACAAAGAGACCCTCCAATCGGAGAGTCTCTTTGTTCTTTTCGAATTACGCAATACGCAACACGCACTACGCATCACGCAACACGCAATACGTTTACCCCTTGAGGAACTCTTCCAGCGCCGACTTGCTGATGCGGTAGGCGCTACCCATCTTCTTGGCCTTCAGACTCTTGTCCTTGATGGCGGCCAACACATCTTCCTCGGAAACTTTCAGGATGGCCGCCGCGTCGGCGGGGGTCATCACATCCGGGATGCCTGCGGCTTTCGCGCCGCCTCCCGAACCCTGTTGCATCGCGCCGGAGGTGGCCTGTTGCATCAGGTTGCCGATGCCCATCCCTGCGCCGATGCCGGCCGTCAGGCCCGCGCCGCCGCTGGGGTTGCTGGCCGCGTCGCGCATCGCGTCCGCCGCCTGGAGTTGGGTGTAGGTTGCCATATCGAGCATTCCCATATCGCGCAGTTCCTGGGCGCTCTTCTCTGACGGTTTGAAGTTGCCGACATAGAAGGTCTTGAGCGTCAGGCCGATGGCTTCGAAGTCATCCTGTGCCTTGGCGCGTACGCCCGCGCCGATCTCCTCGGTGAGACCGATGATCTCGGGCACCGAGCGCTTCGCGCCGGTCTCGCCGAGCGCGTCCTGTAATTTAGAAAGCAACATCGTGCGGAGGCGTTCTTCGATCTCGTTGGTGCGATACGCGCCCTGCGAGCCGACGATCTGCGTCACGAACTGCTGCGGGTCTTTGACCTGGAACGAATACGTGCCGAAGCCTTGCAGGAGCGCCACGCCCAGTCCCATGCCCGGATTGCGGACGATGATCGGTTGCGGCGTGCCCCACTTCTTGTTCGCGAATTCCTTGCGCGAGACAAAGTACACTTCGGCGGGGAAGGGCGTGCGGTCGTTGAAAGCCTTGCCGATCCAGTCAATCAACAGTGGGACGTTGGCGGTGGTGATGGTGTGGCGTCCGGGCTTGAACACGTCCAGCGCGTTACCGTCCCGGAAGAAGACCGCGCTCTGGCTTTCGCGCACGATCACCTGCGAGCCGATGCGGAAATCGCCGATGCCCTGTTCGGGGAAGCGATGCACGATCTCGTCGGCCATCTCGTTCGGGTATTCAATGACATCAAAAATCCTGGCCATTATGTTTCTCCTTTTCTGGAATTACTCTTGCATTATAGTCGAATGGACTTGTTGATACAAGAACCGATTTTCTTATTTCTCTACGAATTCCACCTGCGGACGTTGCGCGCTTCGACGGAATTTCTCCCCGCCCCGGCCTTTTCCTCCTCCCGCGCACGCTTCGCTCCTGACCTTTGGGCGGATCCCGTTTCCCGGGCAAATCACTGCTCCGAGCGGAATCATCCAGCCCACTGCCCTGCCGAAGGTCCCCGTAGGGGGAGCGCAGTCGAAGGGCAAGTTCACGGAACAATATTTGCGCTTGTCACCCGTCCTTCGACTTCGGGACGGAGTACACCGCCCTCCGCTCACGTGTCCCGACATCGTCCCGAATCTCTTGCGGGATGCTCTTTCGGGAGGACGGCGGTATCTAAACCAATTACCAATTACCAATTACCAATCACCAATCACTTCTCCCTCATCGCCTTCCCTGTCCCCTTGTTGCGGATCATCAAAATCTCGGCCAGGATGCTGACCGCGATCTCCTCGGGCGTTTCGGCCTGCAATTCCAACCCAATTGGCGAGTGGACGCGGGCGATCTTGTCCGCGGGGACGCCTTTTTGTTTAAGCGCCTTGACCGTTTCCAGCCACCTGCGCTTCGAGCCGATGACGCCGATGTAGCCTGCCTCCGTTTCGAGGAGCGGACCCAGCCCCGCCGCGTCCACGTTGGAGCCGCGCGTGGTCAGCGCTAAATAGGTTTGGCGCGTCACTTTGACGTGTTCCGTTAACTTCTCCATCGGGACGGGGTAGTACGCGTCCGCCTCCGGCACGACTTCCGGCGTGCAGAACTCCTGGCGGTCGTCGCTGACGGCCACGCGGAATCCCAGCCATTTTGCCAGGTGCGCCACGGCCTTGCC
>Ga0210042_1003656_pt1 | contig 11057 bp, 14 predicted proteins | sample CryGeymeta201518_FD_183982 | JGI IMG/M metagenome (GOLD analysis project Ga0210042, IMG submission 183982) | Groundwater microbial communities from Crystal Geyser aquifers in Utah, USA - Crystal Geyser metaG 2015-18 (SPAdes) (version 2) | ecosystem: Environmental > Aquatic > Deep subsurface >... | reverse complement strand
GATAAACAATATCCTCCGCTTCAAGTTCCGCGGCGGCAACCTGATAGAGCAGCGGAAAGAATGTATGATAATTATTGCGGTCCAGAACAAGAACGTCGGTTTGCGAATGGGACAAGGCACGCGCAGCCCATAGTCCCGCGAACCCCGCCCCGATGATAACCACGCGAGGGCGACCAGGAATTGTCATGGCTCTCCTTCCGACGAATGGAGCGCTTCCCCGTCCGTGCAGACGGGGATTGCCGCTTCGATTTCATCATCGAGAAGGCTTGATGTGAGATCAAGCCTTCTTCGTTTATCAGGCGTGCGCGGCGTGTTTGGCTGCGTGCGCCGCGGCTTCCATCGCTTCGAACATCTCCCGCGCCGATTCGGGCGTCAGGCGTTGGTCAAGGATTGGCAGGTAGACTTCCTCCTCCTTGGCAAAGTGGACCTTGACCAGTCCGTACACGCCGTACAAAACGCGTTGCAGGGATTTGGCTTGCGCGGGCGTCAACGCTTCGCCGATTAGTTCGCTCCGCAATGCCGCCAGTTCTTCGATGTAGAAGCCAACTTCCACGTGGTCGCGGCTCATCGTTTTGGTGGCCTCGGGACTGCCGAGCACTTTTTGCACGACAGGATACAGCGCCGCCTCTTCCGCCTCCGCATGCGGCTTGAGGTGGTTTGCCAGGAAGTTGTAAACTTCCTCCACGCCGCCGCGAATTTCGGCAATCGGCGCTTCGTCAATCAGTTCAGCGACCTGGCGGATGCGGTCAACATTTGGGAACAATTCCTTGTGTTCCTCGCGTAAGGGTTGGGTCAGGGTAGTCATGGTTTGTCTCCTTTTTGAGTTTGAACTTTATACCCTGAGTGTACTCATCCCCCATAAAAACTTCTATGATGCAAATCAATTAACTGCGCCCTTTTTCGCCAGTTCTTCCAGGCGCGGCATATCCAGGATGGTCACCCACTTGCGCCCCGACTTAACCACTCCTGCCTCCCCGAAGCGACTCATCACGCGGCTGACCGTCTCTGTGGTGGCGCCTGTCATCGCCGCCAAATCCTGCCGCGAGAACGGCAACTGGATTAAGACGCCTTGCCCGCGCGCTTCGCCCAGTTTCCCAGCCAGGCGCAATAATGCGGACGCGATGCGTTGTTCAGCGGTGTACGCGCTCAACTGCTTGACGATCTCCTGTGATTCCGCCAATCGTTGGCTGACGACTTCGAGTACCTTGCGCGTTACGTCGGGGTAACTCGAGAGGATGGTTTCAAAATCCGTAGAAGAAATTTGAAGGATGCAACAATCGGTCTGGGCGATAGCGGTTTCTGTGTGGACGCGTCCGCCAAGCACCGTCAATGTTCCAAAGTATTCGCCGCCGCGCAAAATATCCAGCAACACTTCGCGTCCCGAAGCGGTATTGCGAACCAGTTTGACTTTTCCCATCGCCACGAGATACAAGTATTCAGCCTCGTCCCCTTCGAAATAGATCCGCTCATCAGCGGAAACGTCATGGTCATGGAACAAGTCATTGATTTTGGAAATCGCATCAGGGGACAAATGTTTGAAGAACGGCAAACGCCCGATGATCTTCGAGCGATATTCCAGCGAGCAGGCTGCGGGATCCATCCAATCAAGACGCACGGGAGATTTGGGACGAGCCATGCTGACTCCTTATTTGTCAGTTGAGCGAACGCATTGCAACTGCGCCTTCATTATACATCCCGCGTTTTGCGGCAAACAATAATTTATTTATCATGCAACCAGCGGTAAAATAAAGCCATGAAATCACTCCCCAATCGCTTCCCTCTTCCGTTTCTGATTCTCGCCATCCTCGCCCTGCTCGCCGCGCTCTGGGCGGGACTGATGCGGCTCGGCTGGCGGCTGCCCGCGCTGACTCCCGCGCTGGCGCTGGCGCACGGTCCGCTGATGATCTCTGGATTTTTGGGGACTCTGATTCCGCTTGAACGCGCGGTGGCGATGAAACAAAAATGGATGTACGCCCCTCCGCTTCTCGCGGGACTGGGCTGGCTGGTCGCCTCGCCGCATTGCCCGCAATTGGTGCGCGGCAGCAATTCCCAGATATCGAGGTGGCGCGGGGGCGCTTCTTGGCGGTCACGGCGGTCAATTCGGCGCGTTTTTCCCAGACGGCATTGACCGCCTCTTTGAGCGCGTCGAACAATTCCAATCCTTCATTGGTGTCCACGACTTGTGTGATGTATACTTTGTCGGAGTATAGCGTCATGAAACCATGCGGACGGCGGAAAGTCAGCGTTAGGGTCTCCGGGTTCCAAGCAATGATACCCGGCAGGGTGGCAAGATAGGGCAGGACTTCATCCAACAGGCGGTTCGGCTTGCCGATAATGATGATCCTGTCCGGTTCAGCCAGGCATGGAAGAGTTTTGGTGAGCGTGACAGAATCGAGACAGGTCATTTTTTAAACAGATTGCCGCTGACTTTTAATGCGCCCGCACCGGGCACTTCTATCATCACCTTTCAGCCGCCTTCGAGCAGGTCGCGGGCTTTGCCTTTGAAGTGCTGACGCAGGAATTCCAGGGCGCCTTCGGAATCGCTGTCCATTAGAACGCGCATCAACTCGATGACATCTTTATCTTCCAGCAAAACGGTCAGGGCTTTTTTCATTGGGGTCTCCTTTTCGTGGGACGAGATTAATCTCGTCCTACAATTGCGGGCGCTTCGATGACGATCTCCTCCAGCGCAGCGAGTTTTTCGGCATATTGTGGTTCAAACATCGGCGGGCAGTCGCTCAATTTCTTTTGCGATGCCGCGAGTTTCAGGGCAAACGTGTAACAAGTCGGATCGCCGCATTGCTTACAATTTGTGTTGGGGAGTAGTTTGTAAATTGCCATTGACGTTGGACGCTGGCGGGTGGCGGTATCGGGCGTGATTTCGGCGCGGCGCTCCCAGGTGCGGTTGACCAAATCAATCAGACCTTTGATTTCTTTCTCCGCGCCGTCCCGATCATCCACGTTACTGGTAGCGATTTCGTAGGCGTGAAAGGCGATGTTGTGCCCGCCCTTCTTCCAGGTCAGGGCGCTGGCCTCGGGCATATAGATCGCGCCGCGCAAGGTGGCGTTGAGATACGGCAGGACTTCCGAAATATCGGCGGTCAGACGCGCTTTTGCCGCATATCGTTCCGCGCCGGGGTCGCAGGGCGGGGTGAAGACTTCGAGATCATATTTTTCGATGAGCATGGGAACCTCCTGTCATTCGATGCGCCGTGCAAGGGTGTACACAGCTAATGCAAATAAAACCAGGCTGAAGACCGCCAGCGCGCCCAGGTCGAGCGCGGCGGTAGCCCAGGAGCCGCCAAACAATGCGACACGCAAAGCCTCGACGGAATACGTCAGCGGGAACAGGCGGGCAAAGGCTTGCAGCCAGCCAGGCATGGAAGCCAGCGGCACGAATACGCCGCCCAGGAACATCATCGGGAAGCGGATAAAAAGGAACATCATCGGGAAGCGGATAAAATTCGCCAGCGTTTGCGCTTCGAAGACTTCCTTGACTGCAACTGAAACGAACGCTCCCATAGCGGAAAAAGCCGTCGCCGAGAGCAAAAGCGCGAGAAACAGGATCAGCCAATTCGTCCCGCTTGAACCGAAAATCGCCAGCGAAACCACCAGCACCACAAGAGTCACCGTCAGGCCAAAAGTCATGCCGCCCAGCAATTTTCCTGCCAGCAAGGCGGGCAGGCGAACAGGCGCGAGCAGTAACCGTTCCAGCGAGCCGATGCGCCGTTCAAAGACGATGACGATGGCCTCCATTGAACTTGTGCCAAAGAGAACCGTCAGCCCCAGCAGGCCAGGCACCAGGGCGCGCAGGTCGCCGGGGTTGCGGATGGCAAACGCCAGGATAAAGGCAAACGGGAACAGGATGCCCCAACTGATGTTGGGCGCTTTGAAATAATAGGCCTTCAAATCTTTCAGGGCAATGTAAACCATGCCGCGCAGGTCATCCGCCAGCATTTCCGCCTCCCTTTCCGCTTTTTTCGGACAACATCACTTCGGCATTCAAGCCGGTCAATTGGACGAAGACATCCTCCAGCGAGGGACGCAGGGTATCCACCGCCAGGACGCGCCGCCCGTTGTTTTCGCTCAATAAGCGTTGCACGGCAGATTCGACTCCATCGTCACATTCGAGGCGTTTCTTTTCGGACTGACCATCTGCCCCTTCCAGAGTCATCTCCACGCTGGTCTTGCGCTTCGCACCGGACCTCAGGCCTGCCACCGTGTCGAGGGCGACGATCCGCCCTTTGACAATGATGGCGACACGGTCGCACAGGCGCTCGGCTTCCTCCAGGTAGTGCGTGGTCAAAAAGACTGTCACGCCCTCGTCACGCAAAGTGGCAATCATCTGCCGCAGGTTGCGAGCGCTCATCACGTCCAGCCCGGTGGTGGGTTCGTCCAGGAAGACCAACGGCGGACGGTGCGCCAATGCGGCGGCGATGGTCAGGGCGCGCTTCATGCCGCGCGAGAGTTTGGCAAAGGGCGCGTCGCGTTTCTCGCTAAGGCGGAAACGTTCCAACAGGGATTCGGCGCGGGCTTTGCGTTCGGCGCGCGGCACGCCGTATAACTGCATGGCAAAGACCAGGTTGTCGAAGGCGGTCAGTTCGTCATACAGATTGGAGGCTTCCGGCACAACACCGATGCGCTTTTTGATGCGTGGCAGTTCTTTGTCCAAATCCAGACCGAGCAGGCGCGCCGTCCCCGCTGTGGGTTGTGAGAAACCGGTCAACATGCGGATGGTGGATGTTTTCCCCGCCCCGTTGGGACCCAGGAAGCCGAAGACCTCGCCCTCGTGAACGGTGAAGTCAATCCCATCCACGGCGCGCAGAGGTGGGCGGTCTTTGGTGGTCGTGAAGACTTTTGTCAATCCTTGAACTTGAATGGCTTCGATCATTACAGATATCCTTTGAGAATCTCCGGCATGAAATCACCGGCTGTTGGACGGACGGAGGCGCGAACGAAATATTCGCGCCCAAAGAACAGACGCTGGCGCGCGACCGTTGCGCTCATCATTGGCGATGAACTCAACTGTGTCGCGTGACAACGCATGGCAGCCAATTTGATGTCCCACACAGACGAGACATCCACACTGAGGGCAATCGTCTCATCTGGGACGGGATGCACCTGGCGCATGTTCAGCGTTTGCGCCAGGGATTGCGGCACTGCGACCGTGTACAACGCGGCAATCTCCTCCGCGCGGCAGAAAGCCTCGGCTGTCCATTGCCCAACGGCAATATGGTCAGGATGACCTGAAAGTCCATCGGGGCCGAAACTCAGCAATACCTGCGGCTTGGTTTCGTTCACGATTGACAGAATTTGCGAGATCATCAATTCTAAATCCGCTTCGTGCAAGTGCCCATCAGCATAATCCAGCAGGCGCGGCGGCTGGATGCCCAGCGCGGCGCAGGCAGAACGCAGTTCGCACTCGCGGACAGCGGACAGTTTATCGGGCGTGCACAACGGCGGGTCGCCACACGAACCAGCCTCGCCGTGCGTAAAGGTCAGCGCTTCGACGCGCACGCCATGCCGGGCCAACAGAGCCAGCGTCCCACCAGGGCGGAAGGTTTCGTCATCGGGATGGGCGAAGACGGCCAGGAGAGAAAGTTTATCGCTCGATCAGCGCAGCTTTTTCGTAGCCGGAGCAGGGAATACAAACGGGCTGTCCATCTTTCGTGCGCACGTAACGGTCAAAAACATATTCGCCGCAGACACTGCATTTAGTTTTATTGAACGAGCCTTTGACGGGCTTGTAAGTGAAATCGGGGTTGGCTTCCACCTTGAAGATGGCTTCATCGGGCTGGTCATAAACCCATTGGATCACCTCGCGGCGCACTTCCAGCGGAATTTGCGAAGGCTCAACGCCTTTCTTGCGATAGACGAAAAACTCAAACTTGCCCATCGCGTCCACGAAATCGGGCAGGAGCGAGTAGCGCACCGCGCCCTTTTGCGGATGATAGAAAGTTGCCGCCAGTTTGCCGTAGAAGGTTTTGGCGATCATCACCTTGCCATAGGTCGCGCCGGTGGTGATTTGCAAGCCGTCAATCATGCAGGTCTGCGGATGACCTTCGCCCAGTTCGGGGAAGATGAAGAAACCATGGTCGGCTTCCTTTTCAGCGCCTAAAAACTCCAGCGCCAGTTTGCCCATACGGTAACCAATCGGCATGAAGGGGCATTCGTGGCCGTGAAATTCGAAGGCCCATTCGGGGGGAATGTGTTGCATGGTCATTTTGAAATCTCCTTTTTACATCAATAGCTTTACCAAAAGCTGTGCGGCAAATGTCCACATAATCAGGCCCAATCCGGCCTTGATCATTCTAGTATTGACCTTCATGCTGATCCTCGCCCCGAGATTTCCGCCGATGAGAACAGCAATGCCGGTCACGGCGATCAAGGGAAGATCGAAATGGTGAGTGGTCGCATGACCGATGATCCCGGCCAGAGCCGAAAACGAGATGATAAGATGCGATGAGCCTGCCGCAATTTTCGTCGGGATCTTGCAGACGTAGACCATGAACGGAACAATGAAAATACCGCCGCCAACGCCCAACAGGCCAGCGAGGAATCCCACTGCCAAACCAAAAACCGCGATGAGCGCGTACATGGCAGTGGAAAGGTGTATGGGCAAATTTTCCTCGACCTTTCCCTTTTCCCAATAGGAGTAGATCATCCTTGCTCCCACGCCCAGCAGGAAAACCACGAACACCCACAGCAAAACCGTCGTATCGAAAGATTTGGATAAAGCCCCTCCCGCAAAGGCGCCAACGCTGATTCCCGGCGCGAATATGAGGGAGGTTTTGTAATCAATCATCTTTTTGCGATAGAAAATATAGCCTGCCGATAATGAAGTGACGAGGTTCAATACCAGGGATGTGGAAGTGGAAAGCAATATCGAATAACCGAGCAAAATCAAAAGCGGGGAATATACCGACCCCCCGCCCTGACCGAACATCGAAAACACAAAGGCGATCAGAAAGGCAAAAATGACCGCAGCCAGCAATGTAGAGTTGATGTCCATATTGACTTTGATGCTCCTTATTCTGCCATGAGCGCATTGGTCAAGAAGGTGGTGACTTCCGCGGGCGTGGGAATGCGTCCGTACGAAACCAATTTTTCGTTGATGACCAGCCCAGGTGTGGACATGACGTTGTAGGCCATGATGTCGTTGTAGTCGGTCACTTTGATGATTTCGGCTTGCATTGACATGTCTTCCACGACCTTGCGCGCGATCTGTTCCAATCGCTTGCAATTGGCGCAACCCGAACCGAGAACTTTGATGGTAAGCATGGAAACTCCTTATAAAGAGAATGGAGAGTAGTTATCAGTCTGCAGGAACTGATGCGGATTTTTGTTCGTTGCGGTGATTGACGAACCACAACAATGCAGAGAGTAGTGCAAGGAAAATAACCAGATAGAGTGAAACAAGGCCGATGCTCGCGCCGTCCACCCACGCGCCGTAGATGAGACCTGCCAGCGTGCTGAAGAGCGCTACCCAGGCGACGTACGTCCAGGATTTTAGTTTGCCAATGATGGTGGAGATGATCAGGATGCTTTGCAGGCTGAGTTCTGGATCGGCCATCAGGTAGGCGAGCAGAGGTCCACGGTGCATACCGAGACTGAGGAACATGTTGGCAATCGGCACTTCCACGAGCGTTGGGAAATACATGAACACGCCAAAGACCACACCTGCCAGATTGCCGAGCAGGGTGTTCTGCCCTGCCAGCGTTTCGATCCATTCGGGTTTGATGATCACGCGGATGACGCCCACCGCAAAAACGCCGACCACCAGCAGGGGGAAAATCTGCTTGACGAACTTCCACGATTCCCAAAGGAAGTCGCGGGTTTCATCTTCGGTGAGTTTGGTCTTGAGAATCAAGCCAAGAATGGCGAGGGCGACCAGCACACCAAAGAATTTTCCGTTGACGAGAATGTCCAACCCGCCCGCATGTGGAGACATACCGACCGCAGCAGTGAGCAGGGTCACGCCGACCAGTACGAGAGATGCCCACGTCCAACGGTTGAAGCCTTCGTGGATGTGTTCGATTCCCTTCCAAGAGGAAAGCCCGATGAATGCCAGCAGGCCGATGAGTATGGCTCCCTGTGCAGTGACGCCCTCCTCGCCTTTGGAAGAATCGAAGGGGACGAGTTGATAGAGGGCGTCCTGGAACTTGTCCATGCCCGAAATGGGAAGCGTGAACGCGGCGTAAGTGTTCGTCAGCAGGCCGATTTTGAGCGTGCCAGAGAGAAGCAGGGTCACCAGCACGAGCAAGAAAATCAACGCGGCGCGGCGCATGGTTCCTTGCGCGGCAAACATCGTGTCGGTGGCTTTATCGTGCGCGGCGTCATCTTTGCGGAAGATGAGCGCCATGATCAGGCCGATGCCGATGCCAAACGCCAGCGAGAGTACCAGGCGCGCGATGGCCAGGTCAACGCCGATGACGCCGCCCGTGTAGATCAACGCGAGGATGTTAGCCGCGGGCGCGAAGAACAGGAACGTGATGGCGGGGCCAATCCCCGCGCCTTTTTTGTAAATGCCCGCGAACAACGGCACAATGGTGCATGAGCAGACCGCCAGCACGGATCCCGCCAACGCCGCGGCTGGATAGGAAACGAACTTGGGCGTGTTGCGCCCCAGAAAACGCGTGACCGTCTCTTTGGGGATGAGGGCTGTCATGGCGCCTGCGATGTAGAATGCGGGAAGCAGGCAGAGGAGAACGTGCGCGGCGAGGTAGGCGGCCAGGTTGCCGAGTCCGCCGTGAAGCAATTGGGTCAGGAAAGAAAGAAGGTTCATACAGGTTTCAGACTTTCGACAGAAATGACAGCGGGCGCGCAATGCGGGCACTCACAGGCGGGATAGGTGGATGTGTTGATCCACGCAGAAACGGATTCAGTGGAGAGTCCGCTCAGGGTGGCCGCGGCCAACACGAGGTCAAGGAAGGAGGCGTTTTTTAGTCGGTAGTAAACGTAGCGGCCTTCGCGTCGGTCTGTGAGGATGTCCGCTTTGCGAAGCGCCATCAAATGCTGGGAGATGTAGGCCTGCCGCCAGCCGAGCGCGGCTTCGAGATGACAGACGCAGGCTTCACCGCGTCCGATGGCGAGCAGGATGGCAACGCGCTGTGGCGAGGCGATGGCTTGCAGGGGTGCGGCGATTTGTTCGGAGATTTGGGGAAGGGTTTGTTTTTTCATATTCGTGAACCTGAATGTATTATACGACACATTCTGTTTTTTGAATGTAACGAATGTCATGTTTTTATTAAGTTGAAAGTCTTGTGCTTGTCCCAAAACTCATGGCTACTTAAACACAAAGACGCTCGGCGAAAATTCCGAGCGTCTTTATTGCTGAAAATGTGCCTATCGCCCAATGTGGTTTACAGACGGATGGTCCGAGAAATGTCGTTGAACTGGTTCGCGCGACGCGTTCGGGGTTTGAAGAACCAGAATAAATTTTGCTTCGATATCATAAGGGTTACGCCACAGGTGCGGAAGCGTCGCCTCGAAGATCAGGATATCGCCCTCTTCGATGAGGTAAACCTTGCCATCAATGACGTATTCGATTTTTCCATACAGGCAATAGACAAACTCGTGTCCAGAGTGAACCACCTGCCGTTCGCCGCCGCTTCCTGCATGTGGTTCAAGAGTGATCGAGAACGGTTCCAGTTCCTGCGAAGGAAGAGTTTTCCCCATCCCCTCGATCTGCACTCCTTCGCTCGTGATCTTCGGACGGGCGCCTGATTTGATATGGGTGCGTTTCATTTGAGTTAAAAATCGAGTTGAAAGTCAAGTATTTCTCTGGTAAAGTGAGTTTCTACAAACCACTTTAGGAGAAACCTCATGGCTTTCAACTCACAAGAGATTATACAAGATATACGCGCGGAATTCGAGCATCTATTGGATTTTGTCACAGGCGAACAGGCGCGCACGGCGAAGGCAGACAGTATTGAGCGAGGCCTATTCAAAATGCTTTTGAGACTGGGCGCACAACTATTGCAACTATTCTTTGTCATGCGTTCTGAGATTTGTTCGCGGCAACCCGTGCAAAACCCAAGCGGACAGGAGTTGCCGTACAATCGTGATACTGTGCGTGTGTATTTCTCGATCTTTAACAAGGTGTTCATTGAACGTCCGTACTTTTATAAACAAGGAGTTGGCACACAAATCCCATTAGACGCTGAGTTGGGTCTGGGTGATGACAGTTACTCCGATCTGTTGCGAGAAACCACAGAATTCCTTGCGGTCTATCATACGTATGGCGGCAAAGACGCTGGTTTTCTGGAACGCTTGTTTGGATTCAGCCTGTCTACGCGAGCATTGCAACAGAATGTCGCCGAAGACGCCGAGAGTGTTGAAGCGTATTACGCGCAAAAGCCGCCGCCCTGCCCGAAAAGTGAAGCCGAAATTCTGGTCATTCAGGCGGACGGCAAAGGCGTTCCCATGGTGCTGGAGGAAGATGAAGTGCCTGAGGCGCAGGTGCGACTGGGCAAAGGACAAAAGCATGGACATAAAAAAGAGGCTATCGTCACCACCATTTACACGATCACAGCCGCGCCGCGCACTCCCACCGAAGTAATTGCCAGTTTCTTCAAAGAAAATCAGCCTAAAAAGACGCCCAAAAAGGATGCCAAACCACAAAACAAGCATATTTGGGCGACATTGGACGGAAAAGATGTTGCGCTCTCGCGCCTGAGCATACAAGTGGCGTTGCGCGAAGGCGGGCATCTCTTGCACAGAATTGCCCTGTGTGATGGATGTGAAGCCCTGCAATCTCGCATAGTTCTCCAATTTAAGGGCTTTATTCTCATCCTGGACTTTGTGCATGCAAACGAATATCTGTGGGACGTCGCGAATAGTTTGTTGGGCGAAACCAGTGAGCAACGCCTGGAATGGGTCAAAAGCCGCACGCTCCAAATCCTATCTGGACAGACTGAGCAAGTCATTGCAGAACTACGCCGGATTGCTAAAAACAAAAAAACGAAAGTGGCGCAAAGAAAACAACTCCACAAAACAGCCAACTACTTCGAGCGCAACTTGCCTTATATGGACTACCAAACTTATCTATCCAATGG
>Ga0210042_1003651_pt1 | contig 11073 bp, 11 predicted proteins | sample CryGeymeta201518_FD_183982 | JGI IMG/M metagenome (GOLD analysis project Ga0210042, IMG submission 183982) | Groundwater microbial communities from Crystal Geyser aquifers in Utah, USA - Crystal Geyser metaG 2015-18 (SPAdes) (version 2) | ecosystem: Environmental > Aquatic > Deep subsurface >... | reverse complement strand
TAGAAATTGCCCGCAGCCAGATTGCTGAGCTGATTAACGCTGATCCACGCGAAATTGTATTTACTTCTGGCGCAACAGAATCAAATAACCTGGCGATTAAAGGCGCGGCTGATTTTTACCATAAAAAGGGTAAGCACCTGATTACGGTTAAAACTGAGCATAAAGCCACGCTGGATACCATGCGTCAGCTTGAACGCGAAGGTTATGAAGTCACCTACATGGAACCGCAAACCGACGGTTTGGTGACGGTAGCGATGTTAGAAGCGGCTATTCGTCCTGACACCAGCGTGATCAGTGTCATGTTTGTCAATAATGAAATTGGCGTAGTGCAAGACATCGCAGCCATAGGCGAGATGTGTCGCAGCAAAGGTATTATTTTTCACGTTGACGCTGCTCAGGCTGCTGGCAAAGTAGACATTGATCTGCAAGCACTTAAAGTCGATTTAATGTCATTTTCAGCGCATAAAGCCTATGGCCCTAAAGGCATTGGCGCGTTGTTTGTTCGTCGTAAACCACGTATTCGCTTAGAAGCACAAATGCATGGCGGTGGGCATGAACGTGGTATGCGTTCTGGCACGTTGCCTACGCATCAGATTGTTGGCATGGGCGAGGCGTTCCGTATTGCTAAGCTGGAAATGCAAGCTGAAATTAGCCGCATTACTGTTCTGCGTGATCGCCTGCTTAACGGCGTTAAAGACTTAGAACAGGTATTTTTAAACGGTAATCGCGAGCAGCGAGTGCCGCATATCACCAACATCAGCTTTAACTATGTTGAAGGTGAGTCGCTGATCATGGCGTTGAAAGATATTGCTGTGTCATCAGGTTCAGCCTGTACATCGGCCAGTTTGGAACCGTCTTACGTACTGCGTGCACTGGGTATGAGTGATGAGCTGGCACACAGTTCTATTCGTTTTAGTATCGGCCGTTTTACCACGGAAGAACAAGTTGACCATACGATTAAGATAGTACACCAGGCGATTGATAAGCTACGTGCAATGTCACCGTTGTGGGATATGTTCAAAGATGGCGTCGATTTAAACACTGTAGCCTGGGTTGCGCACTAAGCGTACCGGCTGCACAAGAGGTAATTATCATGGCATACAGTAATAAAGTAATCGATCACTACGAAAATCCACGTAACGTCGGCTCGTTCGACAAAGACGACGCCAGTGTTGCCACCGGTATGGTGGGTGCACCTGCGTGCGGTGACGTAATGAAGCTACAAATAAAAGTGAGCCCGGAAGGGATTATCGAAGACGCTAAGTTTAAAACTTACGGCTGCGGTAGCGCTATCGCTTCAAGCTCATTGGTAACTGAATGGGTTAAAGGTAAAAGCCTGGACGAAGCGCAGCAGATAAAAAACACTGACATCGCGCAGGAACTGGCATTACCACCAGTGAAAATTCACTGTTCAATTTTGGCCGAAGACGCCATCAAAGCGGCTATTGCTGACTATAAGCAAAAGCACGGAGGCTGAGTGTAATGGCCATTTCGATGACAACTGCCGCTGCTGATCGGGTGCGTAGCTTTTTGCAAAACCGGGGTAAAGGTATAGGGCTGCGGGTAGGTATTAAAACCACCGGCTGCTCTGGCTTGGCATATGTACTGGAATTTGTTGACACACTGAACGACGACGACGAAGTGTTTGAACAGGATGACCTGAAGCTGATAGTTGACGGTAAAAGCCTGGTATATATCGACGGTACGCAGCTGGACTTTGTTAAAGAAGGCTTAAATGAAGGCTTTCAGTTTAACAATCCTAACGTCAATGGCGAATGTGGTTGTGGCGAAAGTTTCACAGTTTAAGCACTTAATTTAGGTATCTAGGGGCCGGATGAATTATTTTCAGCTGTTTAATCTCCCGGCGTCGTTCGACCTTGATCTTACGGAATTGGGGTCGCGTTATTTGCAACTGCAGCGCCGTTTTCATCCTGATCAGCACAGTGCGGGTTCAGAGCGTGATAAACTGCTGGCAGTGCAGCAGACCGCCAACATTAATGATGCGTATCACAGTTTAAAGCATCCGCTACTGCGTGCCGAGCACTTGCTGTCGTTACGTGGCTTGAAGATCAGTAATGAGCAACGCAGCTTTACTGATCCGATGTTTTTAATGCAGCAAATGGAACTACGCGAGCAAATTGCCGAGATTGAGCAAAGCGCCGATCCAGATTCTGTCATTGATATGATAGAGCGCCAACTACAGCAGCAAAAAAAAGCACTGCTTCAGCAGTTGGCCGCTGCGCTGGACGCGGAAAATACAGCACAGGATCAACTCGCTGCTGATGTGATCCGTAAACTAAAATTCTTCTTTAAGCTGCAGCAAGAGCTGGAGCTGATAGAACAGCAACTACAAGACTAAACGACACTATGCTATTACAGATCGCAGAGCCCGGACAAAGCGCTGCGCCGCATCAGCACAAGCTAGCGGCCGGTATTGACCTTGGTACCACCAACTCTCTGGTTGCAACGGTGCGCAGTGGTGAGGCTAAAACGCTGGTTAATCAGCAAGGTCGAGACATGCTACCGTCCGTAGTACGTTACACCGCAGATAATGTTATTGTTGGCGATGATGCTATGGCCGCCGCCGCTACCGATGCCGATAATACTATCGTGTCGGTAAAGCGATTAATGGGCAAAGGCTATAGCGAAACGCTGGCGCTTAAAGACAAAGTTCCCTATCAGCTTGTTGACCAACAAGGGTTAGTCGCCATTGATACCGCACAAGGCGTGAAGAACCCGGTTGAAATATCCGCTGAAATTCTGGCTACCCTGGCCAATACGGCCAGCGAAACCTTAGGTGGCGAATTAAACGGTGTAGTGATTACCGTGCCGGCCTATTTTGACGATGCCCAACGCCAAGCGACGAAAGATGCCGCTAAATTAGCCGGTTTAAACGTGATGCGCTTATTGAATGAACCTACGGCTGCTGCGCTAGCCTATGGTTTAGATTCTGGCCAGGAAGGTGTTATCGCCGTATATGACTTAGGCGGCGGTACCTTTGACATCTCTATTTTGCGTTTACGTCGCGGAGTGTTTGAAGTACTGGCGACGGGTGGTGACTCTGCTTTAGGCGGTGATGACTTTGACCATGCCATTGTTAGTCATCTGCAACAACTCAGTGGTCAAAGTAGCTTGTCTCATCAGGCCATGCGGCACTATTTAACCTTAGCCCGTCATGTTAAAGAGCAATTAACTGATAACGAAGTGACTGATTTTACTTTGCCTGGCGCTACTCAAAGCATGCAACTGTCACGGGCAGATATTGAGCAATTGATTGCGCCGCTGGTAAAGAAAACCATTCGCGCCTGTCGTCAGGTATTGCGCGATGCTGATTTAACCGTTGAAGACGTTGTTAAAGTGGTTATGGTAGGTGGGTCTACCCGGGTGCCATTAGTGCGACAGGACGTAGCCCGCTTTTTTGGCAATGAACCCCTTACCTCTATTGACCCTGACAAAGTGGTTGCCTTAGGTGCTGCTATTCAGGCTAATGTATTGGTAGGTAATAAAGCCGATAGTGATACGCTGCTGCTGGACGTTATTCCATTGTCATTGGGACTTGAGACGATGGGTGGCCTGACAGAAAAAATTATCCCACGTAACACGGTAATACCCGTTGCCCGGGCGCAGGAATTTACCACTTTCAAAGATGGCCAGACTGCCATGGCGCTGCATGTGGTGCAGGGTGAACGTGAACTGGTGGATGACTGCCGCTCACTGGCGCGCTTTGAATTAAGAGGCATACCACCTATGCCTGCAGGTGGCGCGCACATTCGTGTTACTTTTCAAGTAGATGCCGATGGCTTGCTGAGCGTTACTGCGCAAGAGAAATCGAGCGGCGTACAAGCGAATATTCAGGTTAAACCGTCTTATGGTTTAAGTGACGAGCAAGTTACCACTATGCTGAAAAGCTCAATGCAATTTGCGCGGCAGGATATGCAGCTCCGTTTGTTACGTGAGCAGCAAGTTGAAGCCGAGCGTGTACTTGAAGCGGTGTCACAGGCGCTTAATACCGACGTATCATTGCTTGATGAAAAGGAAGTCGCCGATATTACCCAGGCGCTTGCTCGCCTTGCACAGGTGAAACAGGGTGATGATACTGCAGCGATTAAAGCGGCTATTGAACACACCAATACTTTAACAGATGATTTTGCCGCTCGACGCATGGATCAGTCTATCCGAACTGCGCTCAAAGGCCACAACGTGGACGAGGTATAACAAATGCCACAAATCGTATTTTTACCCCATGGCGAACTGTGCCCAGACGGTGCAGCCCTGGATGCTAAGACTGGTGAAACGGTGCTTGATGTTGCACTTCGCAACGGTATCTCCATTGAACACGCATGCGAGAAATCGTGTGCTTGCACTACCTGCCATGTCATCGTTCGTGAGGGGTTTTACTCACTTAATGAGAGTGATGAACTCGAGGACGACATGCTCGATAAAGCCTGGGGCTTAGAGCCGGAATCACGTTTGGGCTGTCAAGCGCGAATAGCGGATGAAGACTTAGTGGTGGAGATACCGAAATATACGGTAAATATGGTCAGTGAAGGCCATTAACCCTCACAATATTAAAAGGCCTGCAAGGGCCTTTTTTTATGTCTATTCTAAGACTTAGAACAATAATAAATACTAAACACAGGGCAGATTCGCGCACTATAAGCTAGTCTGTTCTAGACAACGATAATGACGGAGCAACTATGCTTAAAAAATCTCTTATTGCATTTGCCGTATCCGGCTTGCTAATTGCGCCTGCTCACGCTGAAGTGCAGATCAATGGTTTTGCATCAATTAAAGCGGGCATGACACTGGACAGCGATGATGAACTTTATGGCTACACCAATGATTTAGATTTTAAGAACGAAAGTTTAATGGCGTTGCAAGTTCGCTCTGACCTGGGCGAAAAACTGTCGGTAACCGCCCAGCTAATGGGGCGCGGGAACAACGACTTTGATATTGGTTTTGAATGGGCATTCATCACTTACCAGTTAAACGACAACACCATGATAAACGCAGGGCGCTTACGAGGGCCTTTTTATAAGTATTCAGAATACAAAGACGTGGGTTATGCCTATGACTGGTCTAGGGTGCCCCGCAGCGTCTATGGTTTGGGCTTTGATAACATCGAGGGTATATCGGTTTATCGTACAGATATTATTGCCGGTTTTGACTCGACGTTGATCGCAATGTATGGCGGCTATGACGGTACTACTGGTTTGGGCGATGGCCAGCTGGATGGTTTTGTCGGCGCAAGTTGGGAGCTAAGCCGGGATTGGTATAACTTTCGTATAGCGTATTATAACGCGGATGCTTCACTGACCTTTGCTAATCAGGATGCGAATAACCTACTGGGGGCGTTAAATGCTAATGGCTTTGCTGCGCTGGCAGAAGAAATTGACTTTGATAAAGACAAGGGCACCTTTTTTGGCATCGGGGCTGGCATAGATCGGGAAAACTTAGTTATTGTGGCGGAATATAACCGTACAGAAGTAGACAATACCTTATTTGCCAACCGGGAAAATTACTTTATTTCTGTTGCGTACCGTTTAGGAAGTATCACGCCATACATCTCGCATGAATGGGAGCGACATGATTCTAAGCCGGAGATTTACCAACCGTATCAAAATCTTGCTAGCACACCTTTAGCGCCATTATATTTTGGGGCTGTTGCTACCGTGGAAAGTCAGGCAAAAGAAGCCGATACCTTAAACATTGGTTTGAGGTATGACTTTCATTCCTCGGCGGCATTTAAACTTCAGTATACCTCGCAGAAAAATAAGCTGTTAGATACGCGTGTTGGCTTATTGGTAGCAGGCGTAGATCTGGTCTTTTAAGGAGAAGCGTGATGATACAAAAAATAGCTCTATTGGTTTTTGTACTGAGTTTTGGCGTGCAGGCAGACATTGCGGTGATTGTAAATCCTGCTAACGCTAACGTTGTCTCCGCAGACGATTTAAACCGGTTATTTTTAGGCCGTGCTTCTAGCTTTGCGGATGGGACTAAAGCCACGCCATTGAATTTGTCAGAAGGGCAAGTTGCAAGAGACGAATTTGATAGCAAAGTATTAAATCGTTCATCTGCTCAGCTAAAAGCTTACTGGTCAAAGCTGGTGTTTACCGGTAAGGGCACGCCGCCGAAAGAAATGGCAGATGATGCTGCAGTTAAGGCCGCTGTAGCCGCTGATCCTAATGCCATTGGTTATATAAGCAGTGGTAGTGTCGACGGCACGGTTAAAGTGGTTACAACGTTCTAATTGCTGGCAACAGTGTAAAACTACTGTCATTAAAAGCCGCAACACTATGTTGCGGCTTTTTTATCAGCAAAAATAGGTTTTTTTTTACAACTAGCGTATAATTTGCCGCCTTAAAATTTAATCACTCAGTTTATAAACATACTTAATCAGGGAGCCTGTTATGGCGTTAGAACGTACTTTTTCAATTATCAAGCCAGATGCTGTAGCTAAAAATGTTATCGGTGCAATTTACAACCGTTTCGAATCAGCAGGTTTACGTATCGTTGCTGCCAAAATGCTACACTTAAGCCAAGAACAAGCTGAAGGTTTCTACGCTGAGCACAAAGAGCGTCCTTTCTTTGGCGCTTTAGTGTCTTTTATGACGTCTGGCCCGGTAATGGTTCAGGTATTAGAAGGTGAAGACGCGGTACGTAAAAACCGTGAAATCATGGGTGCAACTAACCCTAAAGATGCGACAGCGGGCACGTTACGTGCTGATTACGCTGCAAGCATCGATGAAAATGCTGTGCACGGTTCAGACGCTGCGGCATCAGCTGCACGTGAAATTGCTTACTTCTTCACAGAAGCTGAGCTGTGTGCCCGTACCCGTTAAGCGTTAATCGCCTGCGGTAACGGACTAAGGGGGCAGCAGCCCCCTTAGTGCATGTTGGTACAGTGTTTTATGGCTATTGTTTATTGTGGTAAGGAGTGTTCAGCAAATGACTGAGCAACAAAGCAAAATTAATTTACTTGATCTTACGCGTGCGCAAATGCAGGCGTTTTTTGTCGATATGGGCGAAAAACCATTCCGTGCCGATCAGGTAATGAAATGGATTTACCACTTCTGTATCGATGACTTCGATAAGATGAGCAATATCAATAAAGTATTGCGGGAAAAACTGAAAACGCGCTGTGTTATTGAAGCCCCCGTTGTGGTTACCCGGCAGGACAGCAGTGACGGTACCATTAAGTTTGTTATGGGCTTAAGCGGTGGCCAGGAAGTTGAGACTGTCTGGATCCCAGAAAAAGACCGCCGCACGTTATGTGTGTCATCTCAGGTTGGCTGTGCATTAGATTGTTCGTTCTGTTCAACCGCGCAGCAAGGTTTTAACCGCAACCTAAGCGTGTCAGAAATTATTGGCCAGGTATGGCGCGTGGCTCAAATTATTGGCAGCTACGGTGATACTGGCGATAAGCCTGTTACCAATGTTGTGATGATGGGGATGGGAGAACCGCTACTTAACCTTAATAACGTGGTCCCAGCGATGGAGCTGATGCTGGAAGATTTTGGCTTTGGTTTATCTAAGCGTCGCGTCACGCTAAGTACATCAGGCGTGGTACCCGCATTGGACTTATTGCGTGACAAAATCGACGTTGCGTTGGCTATTTCATTGCATGCGCCAAATAATGAATTACGTAACGAATTGGTACCGGTAAACCGTAAATACCCGATGGAAGAGTTTTTAGCGGCTTCAAGGCGTTATGTGGCGAACTCTAAGGCCAATGATAAGGTCACAGTAGAGTACGTCATGCTTGACGGTGTTAACGACAGCATGGAACAGGCGCATGAACTGGCGCATGCGCTTAAAGATACTCCGTCAAAAATCAACTTGATCCCGTTTAATCCGTATCCAGGCTCGCCGTACAAGCGTTCGAGCAACTCACGGATTGACAGATTTAACAAAGTCTTACAAGAATACGGCTTTACTGTTATTGTACGGAAAACCCGTGGTGATGACATTGATGCTGCTTGTGGTCAATTGGTAGGCGATGTTATCGACAGAACAAAAAGGCTGATTAAAAAGCAGCAAAAAGGTCAGCCAATAGACATAAAAATGCTGCAATAAATCAAGGAAGTGGGTGTGGTGAAGCAAAAAGTTCTCATTGGTATTTCACTCTGTAGTTTGCTGGTGTTATCAGGTTGCGTATCGGAACAAACGTATGTCGGCAGTGATAAGCCGGTATCAGACCGTAGCTTTGATAATATTGAAGCGGCTCGCACCCGTATTTCGCTGGGGTTGAACTATTTACGTCGTGGCGACACCTCACAGGCAAAATATAACCTGGAACGGGCGCGCAGTTTTGCGCCCAATTCCGCAGAGGTTTATAGCGCCTTAGCCTACTATTATCAAAGCGTTGATGAATTAAAGCAGGCAGAAGAGTACTTTCGGCTGTCTATTTCCAAAGACAGCAATTATGCGGATGCTTACAATAACTTTGGTGCTTTCCTGTGTCAGTTAAATCGCTATGAAGAGTCAGAAGAGTTACTGCTTAAAGCGATTAGCCGACCTGGCTATATTCGTGTTGCTGAGAGCTACGAAAACCTAGCGCTATGTCAGTTACAACAAAACAACTTTGTTAAAGCGAACCGTTTTCTGGATTCTTCTATTAGCCATAACTCTACCAGAATTAGCTCCCTCACTATGTTAGCTGCGGTATCTTATGCGATGGGGGATAACCGCCAGGCTAAAACGCAATTAGATCGAATTCAGCGTTTAGGAAGGGTTTCTGCTACAACCGTGCTGCTTAGTTACCTTATAGCAGATAAAAATGGTGACCGTGAAACCTTACGTAACGCCGAACAATTGCTACTGACACTCTACAGCGATACACCTGAAGCCAGGCTGTTATTGCAAGGTAAGTTGCAAGACAGTGAGTTTGAGCGACTACGTGAAAGGTACAAAGACAGCCTGATGGCAAACATTGTATTGCCTGAAGATGATGCAGTAAAAGCAGAAGTACCAGAAGCCCCTGTGGCTAATCCCAAGTTAAAGATAGTGCGGCGTAAAAATGATAGTGGTCAGACCGACAACGTTGCTGTTGCTCAAGCGACACCAAGGTCGCAGCCTGCCAAAGCCGGCGCAGAACCCGCAGCGTTGAAAAACGCCACCAGCGACATTGCTAATAGTTTAGGTGGTGTTACGCAAACTGCCGTTGCAGAACTGGCGAATGTCGATGTTTTGCCTGATGAGAAAGTAAACGTTGATAACACCTACGACAAGCAAATTGTTGATGCGCAGCAAGCGGAGCAAGAGGCTGCAGCATTATTAGTGTTACAAGAGCAGCAACGTGAGCAAGAAGAGCAAGACGCCGCAGTATTAGCGCTGCAAGAACAGCAACGCCTGCAAGCAGAGCAAGACGCGGCAGTATTAGCGGTGCAAGAACAGCAACGCCTGCAAGCAGAGCAAGACGCGGCAGTATTAGCGGTGCAAGAACAGCAACGCCTGCAAGCAGAGCAAGACGCGGCAGCATTGGCCGTGACAGAAAAGGACAATCTGCAAACTGAACCCTTGCAAACCCAACCTCTGCAAACTGAGCCAGACGTTTTAGCGCAAACCGAACAGAGCGATATCACAGCGGTTACCGAGCCCATGCCGTCGGTTGATGCGTCAATCAGTGAAGATTTAGAAAGTGCGACAGCGAAGTCGCAGACCCAGATACAGGAAGATGAACGTGCCACTGTGCCAGATTCAGAGCAGGCTGTTGCAACAGAGGTATTAGATTTACCCAATTATCATATTGTGCAAAGCGCTGAGTCGCTGTATGCGATATCTGTACAGCATAATATTCGCCTGCAGCGTTTAATGGATTGGAATAAGCTTACGCCTGACTCCGTTATTAAAACGGGGCAAAAAATATGGTTGGGCCCTGTAAGCGAAGAGCAACTGAATGAACAGCCCGCAACAGTCAGAGTTCAAATTGTCGCCTCTGAACCTATGCACATCGTTGCTGAGGGTGAAACCATGTTTGGTATTTCTTATCGCTACAATGTCCGGTTAAGTAGTTTCTTAAGCTGGAATAACCTTAGCGAAAACAGTAAATTACAGGTTGGTCAGCAAGTATATGTTATTGACCCGGAAAGTGTTAATCAATGACAACCGAAGATCAGGTATCTGCCAGTGCCGGCCAGATGTTACTGCAAGGCAGAGAACAGCGCCAGCTTAGCGTACAGCAGGTTGCGTTACAGCTTAATTTAAAACCGGAACAAGTTATTAAGCTAGAGCAAGATCAGTTTGATAACATGCCTGAAACCTTTGCCCGTGGTTACGTGGGCGCTTGCTTAAGCTACCTGAATCACCCTTGATGGCGGCTTACGCTCAGCAAAGCGGTCGTGAGCAAAGCATTACTAAGCCAATGCGGACGTTTTCTAATCGTACTGCAAAGCAGGCAACGGAAAACCGCTTTATGTGGCTAACTTACGGCATTATTTTGCTGCTAGTCGTATTGTTGTTTATTTGGTGGTGGCAAACCGCCAGAGTCACGGTATCCAATGCCGAACAGCCTGTACCTGAGCCTGAAGTGGTAATATCCGCAACGGTAACTGACGTTATAGCTGAACCGCCGCAACCCACACCGGAACAGTTCAGCGAGATGTTAGAACTATTAGTACCTGCAGAGGAAAATACCGCCGAATCTGCAGCAATTGAGCTTGTACCTGTTGTTGATCTGTTAGAAATGCGTTTTAGTGAAAATTGCTGGGTTGACGTTTTGGATGCCGATGGCAACCGGGTTGCATTTGGTACCAAACAAGCAGGTTACATTATGCAGCTAAGTGGCAAGGCGCCGTTTACTGTTACCCTGGGAAACCCTAGTGTCGTGAAGATTAATTTCAATCAGCAGGCTGTTGATATGTCAGCATTAGCGGCTGGTAGAGTGGCTAAATTTACAATTCCTGAGTCAGATTAAGCATGTTTGCAGAAAACCCTATAAAACGTCGCATAAGTACGCAAATTCGTGTTGGCAATGTATTGATTGGTGGCGATGCCCCCATTGCGGTGCAATCTATGACGAATACGCTTACCACTGATGTGGCCGCTACCGTGGCACAAATTAAAGCAATTGCT
>Ga0210042_1003640_pt1 | contig 11099 bp, 8 predicted proteins | sample CryGeymeta201518_FD_183982 | JGI IMG/M metagenome (GOLD analysis project Ga0210042, IMG submission 183982) | Groundwater microbial communities from Crystal Geyser aquifers in Utah, USA - Crystal Geyser metaG 2015-18 (SPAdes) (version 2) | ecosystem: Environmental > Aquatic > Deep subsurface >... | reverse complement strand
ATCCCCGTCGATCATCAAGAGAAACTAATAAATTTTTAAATTTATCTTCTTCGGCAATAATTATATTTTCTATGTTAAATCTTTTCTTAATCCGAAAGAGACCACTAAGTCTTTCCGGCAATCTTTCTTTGACAATTATAAATATCCCTTCTGGTGTCTTCTCCCCATAAATTACCTCAGTCATTAAAGTTTTCTCTAAAAATGAGAGGTCTTCCTCATCCAAAGCAATCCCAGAATAGTAATAGCTTCCCCTAATATTCAAATGGTCTAAATCAATTTTTAAAGAAGAAGCCTGTTTAAAATATTCCCTGTATTTTTCTTCTCTTGCCTCTCGACGTTGAAAATAAGTCTTCCTTCTTACTTCTGTACAGGGAGACAAACGGTGAATAAAAACATCTTCATTTAGAACAAAAAATTTTAAGATGTGTTCCAATTCATCCTTTCTTTGCAAAGCAATAATATGGCAAGGAGAAACTATATCAATCATATTTTCTTTTAGAGTTCGCCCAAGAGCCCCTTTTACCAACCCCGTAGTATCTACGATTATTATTTCTGCCTCTCTTTTCTTCCCTTCATCAATTAACTTCTTAGTTCCACAAACAGTAGGTAAAAAATAGTCCAGAGGTGAAGTTGATCCTAAAAAATACAAAATATCTGCTGAGACTTCTCCTAAACTCTTTATTGGCTTATTAATTACTACCATCCCCATAGTAGTAGGAGGCCCTAAATCAGATTGCCCCATATCTACATCGACAATCCCAACTTTCCTTCCATGCTTAGCCCAAAAATTGGCAAATAATAAGCTACAGATACTTTTACCAGTATCTGTAGCTCCCAACACTAATACCACTCCCCTACCTTTTAAAATTTGATTAGCTATTTCAAGCCAATCACCGGGTATAAAATATTCTTCTATTAAATCTTGCTGTTTCATCTTCCACCTCATTTTATTACGGCAAGTCGATGAATCAACCCCCCACTTCTCGTTTTGTCATTGCGAGGAGTTTAACGACGAAGCAATCTCAACGGTATAGAGATTGCCACGCTCCCTGCGGTCGCTCGCAATGACTTTGTAAGTGATATAATCCGTTTTTTAATTATTTAAAATTATATCTATATTCTATATTTCTTACAAAACTCCTGCTATTTTATAAAAATTATGTTATAATAATAATGCAAATAAGAATTTCTCTTCATCATCACAACCCTCTCCCGAAAGAGAAAAGGAAAGATGAATATGAAAATAAAGATAATCTTCTTCTTTCTAATTTTAATATTTATTTTTTCTTGCCCGTTGAAAGAAAATTATACTAATCCTAAGCCATCTATATATCTTCTTCAATTAAATGGAATGATAAATCCTATCACCTCTCAATATGTAGTTGGAGGAATTGAAGATGCCGAGAAAGAAGAGGCAGAATGTTTAATCTTACAATTAGATACGCCAGGGGGACTGGACACCTCAATGAGAGATATTATAAAAAAGATGTTAAATTCCACTATCCCCATAATAGTCTATGTCTCTCCTCCAGGTGGTAGAGCAGCCTCAGCAGGAGTATTCATTACCTTAGCCAGTAATATTGCTGCTATGGCTCCCGGTACTAATATTGGGGCTGCCCATCCAGTAGCTATAAGTGAGGAAAAGATCGATGAGGAAATGAAAGCTAAGATGGTAAATGATGCTGCAGCATACATTAAGACTATTGCTGAGAAGAGGGGAAGAAATGCCCAGTGGGCGGAAAAAGCAGTAAGAGAAAGTGTATCAATTACCGAACAAGAAGCTATCGAACAAGGAGTGATAGAATTCATTGCCAAAGATGTAAATGAATTAATAAAAATTATTAATGGAGTAAGAGTAAACACCGCAAGTGGGACCAGAGTACTTAAGACCGAAGACACAGAAATAATCCCGGTGAAAATGAGTTCTAAAGATTTATTCCTCCATTCCTTAACCAATCCCAATATAGCTTACATCTTATTATTCTTAGGAATTTACGGCATCCTGGGTGAATTCAGTCATCCCGGTTCTTTCTTCCCGGGAATTGTAGGAGGAATATCTCTTATCTTAGCCTTTGTAGCCTTCCAGAGTATACCTATTAATTATGGAGGTCTCCTTCTAATAATATTCGGTATTGTACTCTTTATTATAGAAATATATACTCCTACCTTTGGAGTTCTTACTGCAGGGGGAGTTACCTCCCTTATTTTAGGTTCTTTTATGTTATCCAAATCTACTGCTCCTTTTTTTAGAATTTCATTAGGATTAATTATAGCGATGTCTTTATCCACTGCAGCTTTCTTTATCTTCGCTTTAAGTAAAGGGATTAGGATTCAATGGAAAAAGCCGGTTACCGGAAGAGAAGGTCTTATCGGAAAAGTGGGGATTACTAAAACCGTCCTTGATCCGGAAGGCACCATCTTTGTTTATGGAGAAAGATGGCAGGCTTCTACTGAAGGTGAAATAATTAAGGAAGGAGAAGAAGTGGAAGTATTAGAAGTAAGGGGCCTTCAGCTTATAGTCAAAAAATGTATTCGAAAGGAGTAAATTGAAATGAATATAATTGCTAATCTACAAATGTATTTAGGAATTTTAATAATAGTCATTATTATCTTGTCTCAGGCTATTAAAATATTGCGAGAATATGAAAGGGGAGTAATCTTCAGATTGGGAAGATTGGTTGGAGCTAAAGGTCCAGGAATAATTTTTCTTATCCCCATAGTAGACAAAATGGTAAGGGTAAGCCTCCGGATTATTACTATGGATGTACCGGTCCAGGAGATAATCACCAAAGATACTGTCCCGGCAAAAGTAAATGCGGTAATTTTCTTTAGGGTAGTCAACCCGGAAAATGCAGTGGTAGAAGTAGAAAATTTTGTCTCTGCTACCTCCCAAATTGCCCAGACTACTCTACGCAGTGTATTAGGGCAGATGGAATTAGATGAATTATTATCACAGAGAGAAAAAATAAATCAGACCCTGCAAAAAATTGTGGATGAACACACCGGACCCTGGGGAATTAAGGTAACTGCAGTAGAGACAAAAGAGATTGAATTACCCGAAGGCATGAAAAGGGCTATGGCTAAACAGGCTGAGGCTGAAAGAGAAAGAAGAGCAAAGATAATTCATGCCGAAGGGGAATACCAAGCCTCAGAAAAATTAGTCAAAGCTGCAGAAAAAATTCAAGAACAACCTACTGCTTTACAACTTAGATACTTACAGACTTTAACCGAAATATCAGTTGATAAAAATTCAACTATTCTATTTCCCTTGCCTATCGATTTAATTAAACCTTTTCTGGAAAATTTTTCCTCAAAAGAAAGTAAAAAGAAAATAAATAAAGGTCATTCCTAAGGAAACAGGAATGACCTTATCTATACAATAATAATTTAATTTAATCGGTAACTTTATATACTTCATCACCATGACGAACTCTATCTTTTGCTTTAATTCCTACTCCTTCGCCAGGTTTAGCAGAATCTACCGATTGGTGTTCAATCTGCATGGAATTTATTTTCTGTACAAAATCAGTAGTACGTCCTAAAAAATGAATAGTATCTCCTACATGTAATTCTTCATTCTCTATTTCCAATGCAGCAACTCCTATTTTAGCAAAATAATCAGTTACTTTTCCAATCTTTACTTCAGCCATTTTTTCTACCCTCCTTTATTTTTTAAATTTTTAATAAGCTCGGGCAAAATAAACTACAGTAGAAGATTCTTTTCCACAACAAATACATTTTCCCGAAGCTTCTTCTTGTTCAAAGGGAATGCATCTAATGCTTGCTTTAGTCTCTTCTTTTATCTTATCCTCACAATCTTTATTTCCACACCAATAAGTCTTGATTAGACCTCTCTTTTTTTCCATAATTTCTTTGAATTTATTATAATCTGAGACTTCTCGAATATTTTTCTGTAAAAAACTCTTTGCTTTATTAAAAAGATTTTCCTGAATATTATTCAATAATTTTTCTACTGTCTCTACTAATTTTTCTTCTTTTACTGCCATCTTTTCCCCGGTGTCCCTTCTCACCATCATTACCTGACTCTTAGCCAAATCTTTAGGCCCAATCTCCAACCTTAAAGGAACCCCTTTCATCTCCCATTCATTAAATTTCCAACCCGGGGTATATTCATCTCGACTATCAATTTCTACTCTAAAATCTTTCTTTAAAATGGTAATGATGTCTTCAGCTTTATTTCTAACTTCTTTCTTGGTCTTATCAAACATAATAGGTATTATAATTACTTGAACCGGTGCAACTTTGGGAGGTAAATTCAAACCCCGATCATCACCATGGACCATAACCAAAGCTCCGATCAATCGGGTAGTCGTCCCCCAGGAGGTCTGCCAGACATATTTTTCTTGCTGGTCTTCATCTAAATATTTAATATTAAAAGCTTTAGCAAAATTTTGTCCCAGGTTATGAGAGGTCCCCGCCTGCAGCACTTTACCATCAGTCATCAGGGCCTCCAAAGTATAAGTGTGTAAAGCACCGGCAAATTTTTCTTTTTCTGTTTTTCTCCCAACAATTACCGGAATAGCCAGATCATTTTCAATATAATCCCGATAAACCTGATTCAATATCTTTAAGGTTTCTTCTTCTGCCTCCTGTTCGTTCTTATGAGCAGTATGACCTTCCTGCCAAAGAAACTCAGTAGTCCTTAAAAACAGACGGGTTACTTTTTCCCAACGGACAATATTTACCCACTGATTTATAAGGATAGGAAGATCTCTCCAGGATCTGACCCATTTAGAATATAGACTACAGATTATCGCCTCAGAAGTAGGACGAATCGCTAATCTCTCTTCTAATTTTTGGCTTCCTCCCTCCGTAACCCAGGCTACCTCAGGGGCAAAACCTTCCACGTGTTCTGCCTCTTTCTTTAACAAGCTCTCGGGAATAAACAATGGGAAATAAGCATTCTTATGCCCGGTTTCTTTGATCCTTCTATCTAACCCCGCTTGCATATTCTCCCACAAACCATATCCATATGGTCTAATAACCATACAACCTTTTATGGTAGTATAATCAGCTAACTCGGTTTTTCTTACTACATCTACATACCATTGTGAAAAGTCCTTCTCTTTTGAGGTAATTTCTTTAACAAATTCTATATCTTTCTCCACTGATATGATACTCCTCCTCTATTGGCTACATTTATTATTACCTTGATATAAATTGATTTATTAAAGATTTTACCATATTTTAATATGCTTGTCTAAAGATTTTATTCGTATCAAATTAAAAAGGGCAGACACAAGGTCTGCCCCTACTATTTTTAATACTCGAATTTAAATGCACCAAAGGACTATCCCCTGTCGTTATCTTTAAACTTTTACTAATTCGCCTTCGGTCTTGGCTACCACTACTGCGCAGGCAGCATCTCCAGTTACATTACAGGAGGTTCGGGCCATATCTAATATTCGATCAATTCCAGCAATTAAGGCTACTCCTTCCAGAGGTAAACCCACAGAGGTAAGAACCATAGTCAACATAACCAAACCTGCCCCTGGTACACCAGCGGTACCGATTGAGGCCAAAAGGGCGGTTAGAAGTACGGTTAATTGTCCTCCCAAGCCAAGATGTATGCCATAAGCCTGGGCTACAAATAAAGCACATATACCCTGATACATGGCTGTTCCATCCATATTAACCGTCGCCCCCAAGGGCATAACAAAACTGGAAATAGTGGGCGAAACTCCTAAATTTTCCTGAACGTTCCGCATAGAAACCGGAAGGGTCGCTGAACTACTACAAGTGGTGAAAGCTAACAGTGCTGCTTCACTAAACCCTTTGAAAAATTTCCCAGGGCTCATTTTACCAATGATAGAAACCATCCCAGAATATACTACTACTTCATGTATTATAATACCCAAATAAACAGCAAAAATTAATTTAGCAAAAGGTATTAAAACAGCTAAACCATAAGAACCAACTGTAACCGCAATCAGGGCAAATACGCCGTAAGGGGCAAATCCCATTACTGTGCCCGTGAGTTTGTACATAGTCTCCGCAAATCCTTCAAAAAACTTTAGAACTGCAGCTCCTTTTTCGCCTGCTTTGGTCATAGCAACACCAAAGAAGAGAGCAAAGACTATTACCTGGAGCACTATACCATCGGCCATTGCTCCAATTGGATTGGTCGGAATCAGGTTTATTATAGTGTCAACCAGGGAAGGAGTTTTGGCTGCCTCCTTAGCAGCTCCCTCTAATACTAAATTCATACCAGCGCCGGGTTGAATTATATTTCCCACCAATAAGCCGATAACTATAGCAATAGCAGTGGTTATTAAATAATACATTATAGTCTTACCAGCTACTCTTCCTAATTTTTTAGGTTCAGCAATACTGGCTACTCCTACTACCAAAGTAGAGAAGATTAATGGGATAATAAGCATTTTCAATAAATTAAGGAAAATAGTACCCACTGGCTTTATCCATACTATACCCGGTCCCCATATTGCTCCTAAAATTGCTCCTAAAACAAAACCGATTAAAATTTTTTGAAAAAGTTTCATTTTTCATTTCCTCCCTGAAAAAAATAATAAAATAACCAAATAAATTTCACCAATCTTGCCTATTCTTTTCTTTTAGATCATCACCTCGCTTTCTGAACAGCTATTCTGGCTAAAATTTGGGTTGGGTCTATTAGTGGGACTGAGACATCTCCCTCTTTTAAGATCAGGGGAATCTCGGTACAGCCAGCAATTATTGCTTCTGCTCCTTTATCGATCAATTTTTGGGCGATTTTCAAAATATTTTTCTTTACCCTCTTAGATAAATTTCCTGCTTTAATCGTATAGATTACCTTCATAATTTCTTCTTTATCCTTCTCCTCGGGAGAGATAACCTCAATATTAAATTTTTTAAAGTGTTGATGATATATTTCCGACTTATAGACACCTATAGAAGCTAAAAGCCCTACCTTTTTTATTTGAGGAATTCTTTTTTTAGTTTCTTTAGTAGTCTCTTCTATCATATTTAGTACTGGTATGTTAACACTTTCTTGAATTGAGGAAAGGAAATAATGGGCAGTATTGCAGGGGATAACTATAAAATCGGCTCCAGCTTTTTCTAAATTTTGAGCTGTCTCTTGTAAAGCTAGAAGAGGGTCTTCTCCTTTTCCTAAGATAGCGGCAGTCCGATCCGGTATCTTAGGATTATTATCAATAATTATTCTTAAATGTTCCTGGTCTTTTTCTGCCGGAGTAAATTTAATTATCTTATAAAATAAGTCAATGGTGGCCTCCGGCCCCATTCCACCTAAAATTCCGATAATCTTTTCTGGCATTTCTAATTTTTTACTTCCCTTTTACCAGATTATGATTGTCCCCCAAAAAGTAAACAAACCTGTCCTCGACCTGATCGGGGAATACTAAGGTAGGGGTCGGATTTATCCGACCCGCTTATTTACGGGTTCGATAAATCGAACCCCTACAACATAATTATAACTAATCTTATTTCCAACGCGATACGCGATAGGCAATACGAGACGAAGTCTGTTGAAAATATTTTTGGCTTTTTGGGAATAACCATATTATACTACATAAATATAATAAAATCCTTCTTTTTTATAAAAGTTTTTTCATTCTTTAGTTTTTATAAATTTATAAAAGCTTTCTTTTTTACCTTTCTTAATATAAAATAAATAAAAATATGAGAGGAATTATCTACCCTACTATAACAAAGTAGTAAAGTTCCTGACCTTTACCAAACTATTTGTGATATAATAAATTTAATTGATTCCTCCTTTCTAAAATTTAATTAAGGTAGGGTGTCCTAATTAAAGTGGAGTCACTCCATTATGGGATTAATACCTAAATAGATTTTGTAAAAACAGCACAATATAAGGATGTAAAAAATGTCAAAACCAATAGTCTTAATATCAAGTTATCCTCCGAGGTTATGTGGTATTGCTACCTTTTGTGAAGAAGCCAGAGAATTTATCCAGAAAGAAAATCCAGAAAGAGATGTTCTGGTAATAAGCCATACAGATGGATCTGGGGAAGGGGTTTTCCCTATCATAGATACTTCGCATCGTTTTTGGTGGAGGTCGGTAGCAAAAAAAATTAAAAAACTGTCACCTTATGTAGTGCATATACAACATGAATATGGCCTATATGAGCATATAGACCAAAGAGGTATTGGGGATAGGAACCAGGGATTTATAGAATTTTTAGGCTCTATTAATGAATTCCCTATTGTGGTAGAGCCACATACAGTGCACGGTAGGTTAAAGGAATTTGAAGAAAATTTTATTTATCAACTATGTGAAGACGCTGATGTAGTTTTATTTAAGAGTGATTATCTAAAGTGGAGACTAAAGTGGACTTTTAGTAAAAGAGGATGGAAGATGCCCAATAATATTATGATTGTCCCTCATGGAGCAAGGGCAGATAAAAATTGGAGTGAAAACGATATTCTAAAATTAAAAGATGAGCTTGGTTTAAATAAAATTCCCTATCTAAGCAATAATTTAGTAGGATTAGTGGGTTGGATACAATCCAATAAAAGATGGGATATATTAACCTCTATATGGGAAGAAGTCCTTGAAGAAATAAAAATCAGAACTGGTGAGGACTGGGATTTACTTGCTGCAGGTAGTATGAGAGATAAAGCCGATATGGTAGATTATAATAATTATAAAAAAAACTTAGAAATTTTGGAAAAGGAGGGTATTGCACATTATTATGAATTTATTCCGAGAGGAGAACTTTACTATAAAGTAATGGCAGTTTGTAATTTTATCGTATTGCCAACAGTGGATGAAACACAGTCAGGAACACTGGCTAGAATTATTGCTTTAAATAAACCTTATATAACCACAGCTCCCCTGGAAGGATTGACCGCCCAAACCCTGGAGGGCGAAGGCGGATTATTGTTTACAAATAAACAAATGCTAAAAGAAAAAGTTATTAGGTTGGCCTGTGATAAAGATTTGAGAAAACAGCTCTCCGAGAATCTTAAAAAATATTTAAAAGAAGTTGTATCCTGGGAAATAATTGCTAAAAAATATAAAAAAGCCTATAGACTTGCGAGACTTCAAAAAATAGCAGGAGAAGAAATAGATTTACCCTCGGATTTTTAGTTTTATTTGATGAGGTTTACCCTATTCTTAAAAAAAGTTTGGCTTTCTAAAAAAAATCTCCAGGAGGTATTATTTTGGACAAGCTCAAAAAAATTTTAAGAGAAAAAAATAAAAGTATTCATAGTACGTTTATATCCTCGTATACCCCAAGAAAATGTGGAATTGCTACCTACACAAGTGATTTAACTCGAGCTATCAACCTGATAAATCCCTACTCTAAATCTGAAATTGTGGCCTTAATTAAACCGGAAGATAAAATTGATTATTCCCCAGAGGTTAAATTTAAAATTAACCAATATAAAGTTGATTCCTATATTAAAGCTGCTGATCACATTAATAAATCTAAAACAGATATCGTTGTTCTGGAACATGAATTCGGATTATATGGCGGTGACTTTGGAGGATATATTATTAAATTGATAGAATTGCTAAAAAAACCTCTCATTGTTACCGCTCACACAATTCCTGACCATGCCAGCATAGGATATGGCTTGATTTTAAAAGAGGTGCTCAAATTTGCAGAAAAAGTAATAGCCATGATGCCAGGAAGTTTACCAAAGCTGGTAAAAAAATATAATTGTCCAAAAGAAAAAATAGAAATTATCCCCCACGGTGTTCCTGATATACCTCTAGAACCTAACGATAAATATAAAAAGAAAAAGGGATTTGAGGATAAGATAATTCTGGGGAATATAAATCTTCTATCGGCAAGCAAAGGACTTGAATATACGATAGAAGCTTTGGAAAAAATAAAAGAGCAATTCAATAATGTTTTATATTTAATCATTGGTCAGACTCATCCAGTTTTATTAAAAACAGAAGGAGAAAAATATAGAAAATTTTTAAAAGAAAAAATAAAGCAGCATGATTTACAAGGAAATGTTAAATTTATAAATAAATATTTGTCTTTAGAAGATCTGGTAGTATGGTTAAAAGTTATCGATGTGTATATAACCCCATATTTGGATCCACAGCAATCCGCTTCTGGTGCTTTAGCCTATGCAATTGGGGCAGGGAAAATATGTATTTCCACTCCCTACTTGTATGCAAAAGAAGTTTTGGCAGAGGGAAGAGGTATCATTGTACCTTTCCGAAATTCCCAGGCTATTGCAGATGCTGTAATAGATATATGCGAAAACCCTCAAAAGAAATTGAGAATTGAAAATAAAACCTACAAATTCGGAAGATTAATGACCTGGTATAATGTGGCTCTGCAGCACCTGGAATTGTTCGATGAGGTTTTAGGCAAATATGAAAATATAAAGTCTTATTAAAGAAATTTAAAGAAACTTTTATAAAGAAATATTTAAAAACCATTTTTTAAATTAAATATAAGGGTAGTTCTTATGGATCCGCTTAAAAAAATAAGATCAATGACTTCAAATATTGGAATTTATCAGCATGGGAAACTAACCAAACCTGATCCTGAATTTGGATATGCTCTGGAAGATCAAGCACGAGCTCTCATTGTTGCTGATGAGTTTAAAGATAAAAACTTAAAGGATATTTATTTAAATTTCGTTTTAAAAGCACAAAGAGAAGATGGCTTACTATATCATTTTTATTATGAAAATAATGGTAAGGGTTTATTTAAAAATGAAGAATATGATTCAAATCCTAATACAAAAGAAGCTTATGGCCTAACATTATGGTCTCTTTTGGTGACCAAGAGTAATCAAAATGGCTATATTAAAAAAATTATTAAAAATTTAATTAAAGATGCCCATAATTGGACTTCAATCAGAGCAATATCAGCAGCTTTATTGGGTTTACTAAATCTTGGTTACCAGCACGGCTTGGAAAATGAATTAAAAGCAAAGCTGCATAATTTTTATTTTGAGACATATTCTGATGATTGGATATGGTTTGAAAATTATCTGGTATATGCCAATGCTCTTATCCCCTGGGCACTTTGGGAGATTTATTTAAAAAGGAAATGTAAAATCAGTTTTGAAATTGCCCAAAAAACAACAGACTTCTTAATAAGAAATTGTCAGGTAAATAATAT
>Ga0210042_1003627_pt1 | contig 11129 bp, 10 predicted proteins | sample CryGeymeta201518_FD_183982 | JGI IMG/M metagenome (GOLD analysis project Ga0210042, IMG submission 183982) | Groundwater microbial communities from Crystal Geyser aquifers in Utah, USA - Crystal Geyser metaG 2015-18 (SPAdes) (version 2) | ecosystem: Environmental > Aquatic > Deep subsurface >... | reverse complement strand
AGCGGAGGCGGGTTTGCCATCCGCCCGTTCCTTTCCCCCAATCGACTGCGCCGTTATTATCGGCGGTATTGGCGGTTTTTGCTGTGAATCATCGGGCAGGTCTGTCATTCCTTAATAATAGCACAACGCTTCAAAAAGCCCGAAAGCACCTTCGGAAACGCCAATTTTAACTCAAAACATTTGTGCTATGCTCTCAGTTTTCACACAGAAATACTGATCTTAAATCTCATTTGAAAAACACTTTATTGTTTACTTACTGAAAATATATTGATAAAATGATTTCAAATTTGATATCTATGGATTCATCAACTATTAACATTCAAATTCCAGCAATCGATAGTATTAAAGATAAAAGTCAGGTTCTTAACGTGCTACTGGAACAACTCTATCTATCAGCTCCGTCTGGTTTCATTAACGCGTATGTAAATGTTGATCGAGGTTTCCATCTTGATGAATTAAAGGTGCCTGTCCCTGATGTATTCGGCTCAACAATCAAGTATGAAATTGTGGAGGCCGATGGTAAAAAGAGATATGTCTATGCTAATGGTGGGTTTGGGTTTAATGTCAAAGACATTCTGGAATATTTTATTATCAACGATCTTCAGTCCTCAGGAAAAAAGGTAATGTTGGATAAAGGACTTGGTAAATCGAAAGCTTCACAACTTAGCACTATTTCAAGGTTAACAATAACCCTACATAATAATAAGAAATTTGACATCGACAACATATCATATCTTTCTGAGAAAGACATCCAAAACCTGGAATATCAAGAGATATTCGAACCTATATGTTTTAACTATGATGATTTTAATAGAGGCGTAGTCATATTTGGAGAATTAAAGTTGAACAAAATAATTGATTACACCAATATTTTTACATTTTGGAAAAATTCAATTAGATCGCTACATTTTTCCGATAAATATATCGTGGACACTCGGTTTACTGAAAGTTTAAAGGATCAAAATCTCCAACCAAATAACTACTCCAAGCTTGTACAAAGCATATACGATAAAAAAACCGAAGAACGGGAAAAAAGAAAACGAATGATTTTTATTGAAGATTTAAGTAAAGTTAATCCCGAATCTGTGATTGGTCTGATTAGTGAGTCAAGACCATTAAACGCAAGTGTAATTATAAATATTCCTAGTCTAACCCTGTTGTCAGAAGAATTACGAAACGCTGTTTTTGGTAATATCGAGACTTTTTTAATTGGTAGTTTATCAGTTGCTGAACAAAATCTTATATCTAAATATCTTCCGAAAATAGAAAAATCGCAGTTACAAAAAATACATATGGAAAAATATGGATATATTGTCTTTTCATCTAAACCGTCCGGAGAAATTAGAAATGAATTATATACATACAAAAATACATCATTTCCCCGTCCTTCTTGAAAAACAGATAAATTAAAATTACTTAGGTTTATAAAGTTCCTGTGTCTGTTTTTCTATCTCTTCTAGTTGTTGTTTCTCCGTCGACTCATCATTTTTTGAAGCCACCTCAGAAATCGTCCCGTCTTTTTTTAATACAACAGTTTCACCTTCTAATTGCAAACCATCGGTTTTAGGTTCAAAAATATCTCTCTTAAGAAATAGTTTCTGCCATCGCTTCTGCTCCTGAAATCTTCCCAGGGCGGAATTTTGATTAGCCGCCTCTGACACAATCGTTACCCCTTGTTTATTCGCTTCACTTTGACAAACAGTGTCCATTGAACGCTTTAATGCTCCCCCCAATCCTTTATTTCTCGCTTCCACATCAACTAATATTTTTCCGCTTGCAGAATGTCCGCCATCAGGCCATTTACCAATATTAAAATCGTAAAAACCTACAACTATATTTTCGCCATTAACTGCTAAAAGCGAATAGTGGCCGCCTTTTCCTTGATCAAATTTCGTTGAATAACCATGAATATTTACTCCATCGGGAGTGCCTTCAACCTTAAAATTTCCCTGATAAACAAAGTCTTCTGTTTCCGCTAATTTTTTCACACCTTCTACCACCTGTAAAATAGTTTGTCTATCATGAGCAATTTCTGCTGGAGAAATCTTCTGTCGTTCTTTTTCCGCTGATTTCAAATCTTCTTCCTTTTGCCGCCTATCCCTAAGTTTCTGTAAAAGATCAGGCTCAAGTGTTTCAAAAAACTTAGTTTCTTCCTCTGAAACATTTCCTCCGCCTTCAACTGTTTGCGCAGCTTCTTTGTATCGTTTGTATAGTTCGTCTTTTTCTCCCCCCTTTTCCGCTTCCACTTTTTCCGCCTCCGGCACGTCGATTGGCATACCGGCTGTTTCCGCTGTTTTTTCAATCAATTTTTCTGCTTTTCCATAATCTGCCACTGCTTCTTTGGCCACTTGCATCGGTTCAGGAGCAACTGGCTTTTCCGGCGGCCGGGATATCTCTGGAGCTACTGATTTTTCAAGCGATGCTTCCGCCGCCACCGCTGGCGCTGGTGCTTGGTTCGGCATTTTTTGGCCTCACTCCTAAATTTGCTAATATTTTTTTATAGTTTTCTTCATCATGGTCCCGTTGAATCCGTTTCATAATCTCAATTGTTTTTTTCTTAACCTCCTCTACCTCTCCATGGTATTCTTCATAGTTATCATGAATTTTGTTATAAATTTCCTGATTCGATAATTGTTTACTCGGATCTACCCATTTATTAAACACTGCCCGAAAATGCGCAAAAGCCTCCACCAATTCCTTTTCCAATTCTTTTAATTGCAAATAAACTGTTTGCTTATCATCAGACAAGACTGCCATAAGTTAATCTTAACACAATTTTAACCCTTTGATTCTCCGAAAATGCCTATGATTGTCAGTAACCAAAATTAATTTTTTCGCTATAACCGTCGCGGCAATCAGTAAATCAAATTCATCCAGTTTATTGCCTTTATTTTCCAAATAGGCTTTAGTTTGACCATAAACGTCAATTATCTCATCACTTAAATTTATTGTCTGAATCTCCAAATCAGTCAGCATGGACAAAATCAGCTTAAGATTTTGGCTTGGCCTATTTGATTTATATGATCCGTAAACCAACTCCGCTTTGGTGATTACGCTGATTCCCGCCCCGGCTTGAATGATTTTAGTATCTATCGCTTGTTTTCCCCGAAGATAAGCAACAATTACATTTGTATCTAAAAGATATTTCATAAGTCAACTGGCCGTCGTTTAAACTTTCTCAAGGATTTAAGATTAGGAAAATCTTTAATCAATCCAAAATATTTTTTCAATAACATCTCTTTTCCGGGCCTATCAGAAATTTTGATAATCGGCACAATTCTGACTACCGGATAACCATAACGTTCGATAATCGCTTCTTTTTCAGCATAAACCACCGCATTAATCACTTCGGCGGTATTTCTTTTTAATTCAGTCGCTGTTAAGCGTAATAAGTTCATATTTTAATCATTTTACACAAAATAATTAAAATAGTCAATAATCCAAACCCTTAACGGCTTTTATCCCCTTATCAAACGGGTGCTTGATTTTTCTCATTTCCGTCACCAGGTCCGCCCGTTCAACCAGCTCAGGGCAAGCGCCCCTGCCGGTTAAAACCAAATGGGTTTTACCTCTTTTATTAATTAAATCTATTACTTGCTTTACTTTAATTAATTTATCGTGAACCGCATTATTGACTTCATCCAAAATTAATACATCCACTGTTTTCATTAATTTCTTTGCTTGTTCCAATGCTTTATTGGCGGCGCTCTTGTGCTGAGGCAACGAAGCATTATCTCCCGGCAGATTATAAAAACCTTTCCCGATCGCATACATCTCCAATTTACCTGCAAGGAACATCCTTGCAGGTAAAACTTTCTCTTTATACCAGCTCACCCAGCCAACCTTCATCCCGCTACAAACCGCCCTGACCGCCACTCCCAGCGCCGCCGAGGTTTTACCCTTTCCCTCGCCGGTAAAAACATACACTAAACCTTGTTTCATTTAGCGCGCCGCATCATCGAAATACTAATAATAGTCACAATTGAAACAGAAATAACTGCCAAAATCATTAACACATTAGTCATTATTTCTCCTTTCTTAAAAATAATAGATAAACAACTATTAAATAAATTGAGCTGATAATCGCCGCAAAATAATAAGAGTCTTCTACTGTCCAAGTCATAATTTTACCCTCCCCACTAAAGTTAACGACCAGTAAACTAACCCCGTGGTTATTAATAAGGCAATTATTGTCAATAATAACAACTTAGATAAATTATCAACCTTTGTAAATATGGGGGCGATTACCCCGGCAGTAAACCACGCCGCCGCAATCATGTTGGAAAAATCAGACAATTTATTTTTCTGCGCCGACCGTAATTTCATCTATATTCTATTGTAGCAAATTTTAATACTCATAGCCTGTCTCTATTTTACACTGCTTCCGCCAGTTGACCTTTGGTTTTACCCCAAACTCTTTTAATAAATTTTCCAAATAATCCAAAGGCAAACCGATAATCGTGGTTATCCCGCCTTTAAAACTTTTCACTAAACTGCCAAACATAGGCAACTCAAACTGGATTGCATAGGCGCCGCCCTTATCCAAAACGTGGAATTTCTTAATATATGCAGCAATAATTTTGTCATCGTATGGTTTCATAACAACTTTGCTTTTCGCTACGCTCATTACAGTTTTCTCTTTACTGGCCACGGAGACCCCGCAATAAACCGTATGGGTTTTTCCGCTTAAAGCTTTCAAAAATTCTCTGGCTTGTTGTAAATCTTTGGGCTTACCCATAACTCTGTTTTGCTGAGCAACGACTAAATCTGAACCTATAATTAATTCTCCCGGGACAGACGTGGCTTTATCAATCGCCAGCTGGCCGACTAAATCTTTCGGATTATCAATAGTCACACCGGCTTCATCGGCATCATGGCTGACTGTCTTAAACTCCAAACCCATCATTGACAATAAATGTTTTCTTCGCGGTGAATCAGATGCTAAAACTACTTTCATAATTTAATGACGCAGGCAATACAAGATTGGCGCAATCACGCAAATTTCAGGAACGCAAGATGAGCCAATTCTACACACTGCATTTGGAAAATCCGCACTTTCTGCAGGTAGCGCAACCTTCCACCATCTCCATTAAGCTGCCGCACTCCGGACAACGATCTTTTAAGGGTTTTATCTTTATTTTGCTCTGGATCAGCTGCTTGGATTTCTTAGGTTGAGTCGAAAGCACCTGGTCTTCTTTACTGCCCGAGCGGTAAATGGTGATTCCTTTGCACTTTAATTCCCAAGCCAACATGTAAGCTTTTTCCACGTCCGTCATCGTGGCGTTGGCAGAAAAGTTAATCGTTTTGGATACCGCGTTTTCCGTGTACTTTTGAAAGGCCGCCTGCATCTTAACATGCCACTCCGGACAAACATCATAAGCCGTTACAAAAACTTGCTTAATTTTTTGATGTAAATACTCAATATCAGTACATCGGCCTGTATTAGCAACCCTTCTATATACGTCTATTTTTTGCTCATTACTTAAATTACTCGCTTCCACCGCCTGCTTAAAATAGGGGTTCACATAACTCAAACCCTGCTCGTCAATCACATTTTTAACATAAGAAAGGGCAAAGTTCGGCTCGATTCCGGACGAACAATCAGCCACCATGGAAATCGTTCCGGTCGGCGCAATTGTCGTTACTGCTAAATTTCTCCGCCTAATCCCTTTTCTTTCATAATCGCTTCCCTGCCAATTAACAAACACGCCTTTTTCTTTAGCTAGTAAAATCGATTCCTCCACCGCCGCCCTATTAACAAACTTCATTATTTTTTCTGCCCAACTTACTCCCTCATCAGTGTTATATCCCACCCCCAATTGATACAGCATGTCCGCAAATCCCATCACTCCTAAACCAATCCGCCTGTTAGCCTGGGCCATCTTCGCCACTTGTTCCAAAGGATAACGGCTGGCATCCACCCCATTATCCAAAAACCTCACCGCAATTTTTACCACTTCTTCTAATCTTTTCCAATTAACTTTGCTTCGAATTTCGTGCTTCGAATTTCGTGCTTGTTCGATAAATTTACTTAAATTTATCGAACCTAGGTTGCAAACATCAAACGGATGCAGCGGCTGCTCGCCGCAGGGATTAGTCGCTTTTAATAGTCCTAAAGTTTTTAAGACCGGGTTATGTTTATTAATCGTGTCTAAAAAAATCATCCCCGGGTCGCCTGTCCGCCACGCCAGGTTAACTATTTGCGAAAACAGCTGTCTGGCTTTAATAGTCTGCACTACTTCTTTATTCCGGGGGTTTCTTAATTTAAAGTTTTTATTTTCCTTAACTGCCCTCATAAACTCATCACTCGCCCCCACTGAAATATTAAAATTAGCAATCTCCCCTTCTTCGGTTTTACAGATAATAAACTCGCCTATGTCCGGATGGTCCACATCCAAAATCCCCATATTGGCGCCCATCCGGTAACCGCCCTGCATCACCTGGCCGGTCGCCGCGTCAAATACTTTCATAAAACTGACCGGACCGGTGGCAAACCCGCCCGAACTTTTGACATAATCGCCTTTTGGCCGCAATTTAGAAAAATTAAAACCTGTTCCCCCGCCGGCCTGCTGAATTAAAGCCAGCCATTTAACACTGTTAAAAATTGCCGCCATGTTGTCTTCCACCGGCAGCACAAAACAGTTGGCCAAAACCGCTGATTTCGTTCCTGCCCCCCGGAAGTAACAACCGGCCGGCACAAACTCCATTCGGCTGATTATGGAATAAAATTTTTCTTCCCATTGTTTGGGATTCCCGCCTCGACTCGCGTTGCTTTGTCGACGCGAGGCGGGTTTCTCCTGCTCGCTGATAAATTTAGCTACCCGTCTAAACAACTGCCCCGGCGTTTCCGTCACCCTGCCGGACTCGTCATGCCGCAAGAATCTGTTTTCCAAAACTTTCAATTGATTAGTGTTTAAACCCACGTCATCTTTCACCCCCAAAATTTCTTTAACTTCCCTCACTTTTTGGTGTTTTTGTCTGTATAAAATATAGGCCTTCGCCGCCTCGTAATGGCCGGCGGCCATCAACACCTGTTCCACCACATCCTGTACCTGTTCCACTGTGGGTATCTCGCCGTTAACTCCTTTTTTAAGAATCGTAATCGCGATTTTAGTCAACCGTTCCGGTTCGTGCTTATAACTGACTACCGCCCGGATGGCCTCGATAATTTTATTCTCGTCAAAGGCCGCCACCCGGCCGTCTCTTTTAATAATTTTGGTTAAATCTGTCATAAACTACACTTGCTGTAGCCGCAGTTAAGACAACTACTGCAGCCCTCTTTAATAATTAATTCATACCCGCATTCCGGACAAACTTGTCCGGCGGATGCCGGATTATTCAAAACCTGGTCCTGCTTACTCCCGTCCCGGTAAATTGTCATCCCCTTACAACCCAACTTCCAAGCCAATAAATAGGCTTGTTTTACTTCTTCCACTGTGGCTTCTTTGGGAAAATTAATTGTTTTCGAAACCGAGTTATCAAAATATTTCTGCCACGCCGCCTGAATTTTAACATGCCAGCGCCAGCCAATCTCGTGGGCCGTCACAAATACTTTTTGCTCATACCTATCCTTGTATTCTTGATAAACCGGGTCGTTCACGATCACCTCTTTGGTAGAGCTGTTCTTCCGGCTGTCTTCAAAAAAAGTTCTCCTGGTTGTCGTTAAGGCAAACACCGGCTCAATCCCGGATGAGCAGTCAGCAAACATAGAAATCGTTCCGGTTGGTGCAATCATCGTCGTGGCACAATTGCGTCTTGCTTTTCCGCTCTTAGCATAAATGCTCACATCATAATTGCCGAAATTCCCCCGCTCCCGGCCCAATCTTTCCGATTCTTTATCTGCCTCTATCCTGATAAATTGAGCCAGTTTTTCCGATAACTTCACGGCTTTTTCACTATTATAAGGAATCTGTAATTTATAGAAAAGGTGGGCTAAACCCATCACCCCCAACCCAATTCTCCGGTTGCCGTCCTTTACTATTCTTTTTACCTGTTCCAAAGGATAATTATTCACTTCAATCATATTGTCCAAAAATCTTACCCCAATTCTTATTGTCTTTCTTAATTCTTCCCAATCTATTTCTAGTTTTTCGTTTTTCGTTTTTCTTTTTTCGTTTTTAACATGCTCACTTAAATTAATCGAGCCTAAATTACAGCTCTCGTATGGCAAAAGTCCGATCTCGCCGCACGGATTAGTTGCCTCGATTTTTCCTAAAGTCGGCGTGGGATTATCACGATCAAGCCTGTCCAAAAACGCCATCCCCGGATCCGCAGTCTTCCAGGCATATTCGCAAATCAAATCAAATAATTTGTCCGCCCTGATTTTCTTCACTGCTTCCTTATTTCTGGGATTAACCAACTGCCATATTTTCTTAAGCCTCACCGCTTTCATGAACTCATCGCTCGCGCCCACAGAAATATTAAAGTTCTTAATCGTCCCATCCTCGGTTTTCATCCTGATAAATTCTTCAATATCCGGATGGTCGGCATTTAAAATCGCGATATTCGCCCCCTGTCTTTTGGCTCCCTGCAAAATCTTGGATAAAGCGGCACTGAAGGCCTTGATAAAATCCACCGGACCGGAAGCCGCATGAGGCACGTTTTTTACCTTGTCGCCGTGCGGCCGGATCTTAGAAAAATTAAACCCCGTTCCCCCGTTATTTTTATGAATTACCGCCGCCTCGCCTAAAGTTTTAAAAATCGAATCAATTGAGTCTTCAATCGGCAGCACAAAACAGGCTGCCAACTGGCCGCAGCCGCCGGGGCTGCCGGCTTCAAACATTGCTTTGCCTGAACAAACAAACTTTTTCGTCACCATTCGTTCATAGAAGGCTTCGGCAACTTTTTTATCTTCTTCAAATTTTGCTATATGTTTCGCCACTCGCCACAACATTTCCCCGACTGTTTCCATAATCCTGCCTTTGGAATCAGCCATCAAATATCTTTTTCTGGTTATTTCTAAAGCAATCGGCGACTGCCTCGGTTGAATTATTTTCATAAATCATTCATCTAATAAAAAAAACGGTCAAAAATGGTTGACTGGTTTTTAGCATAAATTAACTAACTGAGCATCTTGAATAGCCGCAGGCTAAACAAGTCGCGCAGCCTTCTTTAAATGTTAACTCTCCCCCGCATTCCGGACACAACTCCTCTTCCCGATGCCCATTGCCCACCCACTTTCTTTTATCATCCACAATTGGCTGGCTGGCCGCCTTATTTATCCCCGCATTCAACACTTGCCTCGACTTGCTCCCGTCCCGGTAAACCGTAATCCCTTTACAGCCCAACTCGTAGGCCAATTCATAAGCCTCTCGCACGTCGTCCGGAGTGGCGCCGGCACCCATATTAATGGTTTTCGATACCGCCGCGTCAATATGTTTCTGCCAGGCCGCCTGCATCTTTACATGCCACTCCCAGTCAATTTCATGGCTCACTTTAAATACCTGTTTGACGTCATTGGGCACGCCCGCTAAACCATCAATTCCCCCGCTCTCGCTAATCTGCCTGATCAGCTCTTTGGAAAAAAATTTTCTCTGCCTGGCTGTCTTTTCAAACAAACTATTGCTCTCAATTAATTCAGTATTGTTCAGGTCTAAAATATTTTTTCTGATATAGGACAAGGCGAACAACGGCTCAATTCCGGACGAACAATTGGCAATAATAGAAATCGTTCCGGTCGGCGCCACCGTGTTCACCGTGCTGTTGCGCATATACTTAAACCCCTGCTTTTCCCAGCGGCTGCCCTTAAAAGCCGGAAATGAATCTCGTTCTCTGCCCAATGCTTTTGACTCGCTCACCGCCGCGTCATGAATAAATTTGGATAACCTCTGTCCCATTCTCAACCCCTCATTTGAAGCATAAGCCATCCCCAGTTGAATCAGCATATCCGCAAACCCCATCACCCCCAAGCCGATCTTTCTGGTCTTGTAAGTCATCGCCTCAATCTCGGCAATCGGATACTTGCAGACATCAATCACATCATCTAAAAATCTCACTGCCAGCCTCGTCAGTTTTTCCAACCGGTCCCAATCCACTTCATCCCGGCCTTTAGCCGATTTCTTTAAACACTTATTTAAATTAATACTGCCTAAATTACAACTTTCATATGGCAATAACGGTTGTTCTCCGCAAGGATTAGTGGTTTGAATTTCCCCTAAATGATTTACCGGGCTGGCCTCATTCATTCTGTCCAAAAATACCATCCCCGGATCGGCTGTTTTCCAAGCTTGAAAAGTAATCATGTCCAAGGCTCTCCGGGCTGAAGTTTTCTTAATCACTTCATAAGGCTTGCCCGGCGCATGCTCGGGCACTCTCAGCTCATACTCTTTATTGGCCCTGGCCGCTTTCATAAATTCATCCGTCACTCCCACAGAAATATTAAAATTAGTAATCTCCTCTTCCACTCCTTTGGCAAAAATAAAGTCCATAATGTCCGGATGATGAACATTCATCACCGCCATCAAAGCCACCCTCCTGCTGGAACCTTCATTGATCACATTGGCCACCTGGTTAAATAGTTGTAAAAAGGAGATCGGCCCGGAAGTAACCCCTCCGGTTGAACGGATGGTTGACCCCCTTGGCCGCAAATTAGATAAAGGAATACCCACTCCGCCACCGGTCCTGGCAATCGTCGCCGTCTGTTCCATCGCTTTAAAAATACTTTCCAGGTTATCTTCCAAAGGCAAAACAAAACAGGCCGAAAGCTGGTTGAACTTCGTCCCGGCATGCATCAGTGTCGGCGAGTTAGGTAAAAACTCCAAACCGGACATTACCTGATAAAACTGCTGTTCGTAATCTTTTACTGCCTTAGCCCCGCCGTATTTTTTTTCTGCTTGAGCGATTGCTTTCGCCACCCGCCTGAACATTTGCTCCGGTGTTTCCACTACCCGGCCGTCTTTATCCCGCTTCAAATAATCTCTTCGGGTTAACACGGTTAAAGCATTATCTGATAATTTTATTTTTGCCATATTAATTGCTTGGCGCAGGCAGATAAATTTTCAGCGCGCAGCGTCTCCTCTGGTAGCTTTAGCTAGCCAGATAGCTGTGAGCACTCCAAAATTTCGTCTGCCGAGCCATAACTATTTAATCTCCTTAATTAGCTCATTAAAATCTTCCAAGTCGTCAAAATC
>Ga0210042_1003624_pt1 | contig 11132 bp, 5 predicted proteins | sample CryGeymeta201518_FD_183982 | JGI IMG/M metagenome (GOLD analysis project Ga0210042, IMG submission 183982) | Groundwater microbial communities from Crystal Geyser aquifers in Utah, USA - Crystal Geyser metaG 2015-18 (SPAdes) (version 2) | ecosystem: Environmental > Aquatic > Deep subsurface >... | reverse complement strand
TTCTTCTCCTGTGCCCGACGAGAGCCTGCCGGCAGCCCAAGGCGGCAAACTCAGGCTTCGAAGCCTCGGCGACACCCCTGCAAGCCAAGCTCTCTCACGAGAAGTACGCATTGTCCGGATGAACCGGAAAAATCGCAATTCTACGGACAGACAACTCTGGAAAAGTGCAGTATCCTCCCGGGACGAGGCATCATACTCTCTTTGGCCGGAGGGAGCCGTTGTCCGTGGCATGTAACGAACTCCAGCGGCGCAGCGTTGCCAAGCGCTCCGCCTCCCCGGCTGCCCTCAGAGAGGAGAGGACTCCATGGAAGCCCAGAGCCAGTCCGTCCCGCAGACGCCAGGAGGTTCGCCGGCCGGCGCGACTCAAGACGGTGCTGCGTTCGTCCTGACGAACGCAACCGGCACCATCCTGTGCATAAGCCCGGCGTATGAGCGACTTATGGGTCACGCCCGGCACGAACTCGTCGGGCGGAAGCTCCACCTTGTCACGGAGTCAGCGACGGCTGGCGGCGCCGGAACGAGCCGCCTCCGCGATTTCCGGAAGGACGGCACCCCCGTCGAAGTGGTCGCCACCATAACGCCCGTGCGTGATGCGTCCGGCGCGACCCTCCAGTGCGTCGCACTCGATGCCGGCGGGCCCAGGCACGCCGCGACGACCGACTGGTGCCTCTCCCAAACGCAGCAGGCATTGGCGCGCGTGACCGCGGGGATCGCCCACCACCTGAACAACCGGTTGACCCCCATCGTGGGCCAGGCGCAGTTGCTTCGCTTTGGCGGAGGGCTTCCCCAACCGTCGCTCCGTAAGCTGCAGTGCATCGAGGACGAGGCCCTGGCAATCGCGGCGCTGGTCAGACAGATGGGCGACATGTGCGGCCATTCAGGGGGGCCGCCGCGCGCGGTGGACATGAAGGCGCTGCTCGACGCCACCTGCGCGCACCTCCGGAGCACGCTCCCGAGCAACATCCAGTTGTCCCTGACACCGGCAACCGCGGACTGCCCGGCCCACGGCGATCCCGCTGCCATCCAGGAAATCGTGGGTCTCCTGGTGGCCAATGCGCGCGAGTCACTGCCGGAGGGCGGCGGGATTCAGTTGCGCCTCGACCGGCGGCCGAGCACGCAGGATGCCGCGACTCCGGCCCCTCAGGAATGGGTTGCGCTCTCTGTCTCCGACACCGGCCTCGGCATGGACGCTGAAGCCCTCCAGCGAGCGTTCGAGCCGTTCTTCACCAGCAAGGGACCCAGCCGATTGGGTCTCGGCCTGTCCAGGACCTATGGCCTCGCCAGTCGGTACGGCGGCCACCTGGAAGCACAGAGCGCGCCCGGCAGCGGGACCACCGTGACCCTGTGCCTGCCGGTCTTCCGGCCGGGTGAGGAGGTCGCCGCACCAGCCCGCGTGGCGCGGCCGCACAGCGATCTCGGCACGGCAAACGGTACCATTCGCATCGGGCCGGCTCACCTCTTCGGGAGGCCCACCGAAACGGCACTCGTTCCGCGGAACGGGCACCCCACAGTGGCAGCGGTGGATGCGTTGGTCCGAGCCCTCGAGCAGCTCTGCGACACGTTCGAGCCGGGGCACGGCGCCCGCGTCGCCGACCTGGCGCGCGCCCTGGCGGAACGCCTCGGTCTGAACGCGGAGGAAAGGGAACGCATCTGGCTGGGCGGGTTGCTGCACGACGTGGGGAAGCTGATGCTGAGCCCGGAGCTACTCCAGAAGCCGGGGGCGCTCACGCCCACGGAGTTCGAGGAAGTGAAGCGACATCCGCTTCACGGCGGCGAGATCCTGGGCGCGGCCGAAGAGCTCCAGGACATCACGGAGATGGTGCTGCACCACCACGAACGGATTGACGGAACGGGGTATCCAGACGGACTCGAGGGCGACGACATCCCGCTGGCGGCGCAGATTATCGCCATCGCGGAAGCCTACGACTCCATGTGCTCAAAGGCGGCGTACCGGGCGGAGCTACCCCGCGAACAGGCGCTGGAGGAGTTACTCGGCGGGGTCGGGACGTTCTTCGATGAGCGCCTCGTGCGCCGGTTCGCCGAGAGCTTGAACTGACGGCCCCGGGGAGTGCAGATTGGCGATTGCAGATCGGAGATTGAACGGTCAGACCGGCCCGGGCGAGAGACCGCGCACTCCCTTTTGCATTGGGGCGTCGGGCGGCTCCTCTCCGTAGACCCGTGCGCTCAGCCTACGCGGTATGCGTAGTGCACCGGCGGTCCCCAGTTCCCCGCCCCGTCTTGGGCCCGCACGTGGAAGTAGTACTGGCCGGGCTGGAGGTTGCCCAGTGTTGCCGTCGGCGCGGCGGTCTCGGGGGTCTCGTCGGGAATGGTCACCGGGCTGGCGTCGAGCGCGTAGCTGTAGCCCTTGATCCCGGTCGGATCCACCGTCTTCCAGTTGAACACGGCCGCGTTGGCGCCCGGGCCGAACAGGTGGAAGTCGTCGAACGACACGACGCTGCCTGTGCCGCCGTAGTTGCAGAGCATGAGGTACTTGACGGCGTGCGCATTCGCCTTGACGGTGGCCTTGGCCAGGTCCAGCAGGTTGACCGTCGCAGTGTGCCACTGGCCGTCAGGGGCGATGCCCGGAATGGCGCCCAGGTTGGTGTAGGTGCGGCTTTGCCCCGTAACCGGCACGCCGTACCACGCGCCGTTGAGGTACAGGTGGAAGAACACCTGCACCCCGGCGGGGATCTTGTAGTCGAAGCTCATCATTGGGTGGGTGGCGAGGTCGTAGTCGCCGATGTGCACATAGTTGCCGTAGCTGGTCCCGGCGCCCAGTTGAACTGCGGCGACATAGTCGCCCTTCGCCGCATCAAAGGTGCGGTCTACCTGAGAACCGTAGGCGCTCCCGTAGGGCGTCCAGTTGCCGATGCCGCGAGTGAAGGTGTCGTAGACCACCGACTCGTGAGAGCTGCACTTCACCTCGGGCGGCAGCGGCGGCTCTTTGTCGGCGGCGTAGCTGACCGTGTAGGTCCAGTCCTGCGGCGCGCTGGCATTGCCGGCGAAGTCCTTCACCGCCGACAGCGCGAACTTGACCGCCGTGCCGTCCGCAACGGGCTCCGAGAACAGCCCGGTGGCCAGGCACCAGCTCCACGAGAGCTGATTGGTCGCCGGCGCGAACCCGGTGTCGAGAGCTGTCAGCGGGTAGCTGTTGCCGTTCACCGAGAACGCCATCGATTTGGGATCGAGCGCCGCGCCCGGCGCCTCGGCGAACTTGACCTGCACAGTGCGAGTGCCCAGCGCGCCGTTGGCGGCCGGAGTCACCTCGGCGACGGTGGGTGGCGTGTTGTCGATCAGGAAGGCGTAGTGCGCTGGTTCGCTCCAGTTGCCGGCAGCGTCCTGCGCCGCGACATGCAGGTATTGCAGCCCCTCGTGTTCCACCTTGAACACCTGTTCCGGCTGGTCGCCGGGCACTTCACCGACGGGCAGATCCGTCGGCTGGTCGCTCCACGAGCACCGGAACTTGGCGATGCCGCTGGGGTCGTGCGCCACCAGCTTCACCTTCACGCCCAGCGCGCCAGATTCGGCCGGGAGGAGCGTGAAGTTGTCCACGTTGAAGTAGGCGCCCGGAGCCGCTGCCTGGTAGCCGGTGTCGGCGAAGTAGCACTGAGTGACATCGTACTGGTTCGGCGCGAAGGAGAGGTTGCGGGTCAACTCGCCGAGGTTGAGGACGGCGTGGTGCCACTGGTCGTCCTTCTGGATCGCCTCGGTCGCGCCGAGCTTGAGGTAGGGATCGTCGACGTCAGCAAAGGTGACCGCCCTGGTCTCCCCGCCGAGGGTGAACAGGAGGTCAGCGCAGACCTCTTCGGTCACCTTGTAGTCGAACGCCAACAGTGGGTACTTGCCCAGGCTGAACGGCTGTGCGGTGGGCACCGCACTCCAGGAGCCCGTCAGCACCGGGTTCACGATGCGCAAACTGCGCTTGCCGGCGGCCGCGGTCGAATCGTCCAAGACAGTCAGCGCGTACTTCTCGCCGCCCAAGTTGCCCCAGCCGCCGAGGCCCTCTTCGAAGTCGTCGCGCACGAATTGCTCCGCCAGCGTCACGGGTGCCGGCGGAGTGCGGTCCAGGGACTTGTCGAAGGTCGCCTCCCAGGCGAACGCAGCCGGCTCCGCCGCCGTCGTTGCCGCCGCCAGGCTGACGGAAACCGGCTTGCCTTGCTCGAACGCCAAAGTCGAACGCTGAGCGTCGAATGTCAGCTTGCGCGCCCGCCAGTCGTACGTCATGGCCGGCGAGACCAGCGGCACCGCCTGACCGTTGACAGTCAGGCTGCTCCGCGTCACGTCGAGGTTCAGCCCGCCGGCGGGCGCGAGCTGGAACGTCACCGGCGTTCCGCCCCACGGCTTGCCCGGAGCGGGGCTCATGCTCAGGCAGGAGAGTGCAGCGGTGCTCACCGCAAGGGGGACGTGGGCGGTACTGGTCCACTTGTCTCCCGACGCCTTGCCGCGAACGTGGAAGTACCACAGGCCGTCCTTCAGCGCGCCGGATTTGGCCGTCGTCGCCGCGCCCTCCACGAGCTTGTCGGGCACAGTGTCGGGCGACCGATCGAAGGCGACGGCATACTGCAGTGCCGGGGCTTCCTTGCCCTCCGGGGCCGTGGGCTTCCACGTGACGGAGCGCTCCGCCGGGCCGGCAACGGCCAGGCAGACGTCGTCCAGATAGTAGCGACAGCCGAACGGGTTGCCGCCGAGGCCGGCGGCAACGTAGCCGGGGTGGAGGTTGCCGAACGTCAGCTTCTGCAGCGGAATGGTCTCGGCGGCGGGATATAGCGCGCGCAGGGCCGCCGCGAGGTCGAAGCGCGCGTCGTGCCATTCGTCATCTGTCTTCACGTCGACGGAGCCCAGGCACTGCCGCAGCGCGTTCGAGTCGCTGGCGCCGGAGAGGTGGATGAAGTGCTCCCGCCCCAGGGCTTGGACGTAGGCGTTGACCCGGGCGCCGGCGGGCAGGCGGTAGCGGAAGCGCAGCTCCTGCGCTCTGGACAAGTCCAGATTCGCCGGCACCGGGGCGACCACGCCGAAGTCGCCGCCCAGCGTCAGGTTCTTCACGCGCAAGCTGGCCAAACCGGAGCCGGCGCCGCTGCCGGTGATCGTCACCTCGCTGTTGCGGTCGCTGGTAGCCGGCTTCCACCCTCCGACGCTCTGCTCGAAATCGGCAGATAGAGCCGGCGTCTCTGCACAACCGGCCGTGAGGACAACCTGGTCCGCTTCCGCCGCCGAAGACTCCGGCAGCGGGGCCGGCACCAGGCGATCCGGGGCGTAGCAGCGCTGGTACGATACTTTGAGGCAGGCGACAACCATGTCGTTGTCGTAGGTCCAGAGCCCGAAGCGATGCCCTTTGAGCGGGTCCGTCTCGTCGTAGGTGAGCACCAGTTCGTTGTCGTAGTAGCACTCGATCCGGTTGCCGATCCGGCGCACTTTGCAGTAGTACCAGGCACCGTGCACGTCTCGGCCGTCGGCGACGTAGGGCACCGGGATGTAGCGGCGTCCCGAGTCCGTGCGCACGCGCGGCACCAGCGGCCGATCGGTTTCGGCGACCGTCCCCGCTCGCCGCACGAGCTTCGTCCACTTGCTGGTCCAGCCGGGATCCCAAGCGCCCACCAGGTAGCTGTAGCCGGTGGACAGGTCACTGCCTTCGGCGCCGAAGGTCACGTTCATGTCGCCGACGCGAGGGTAGCTCATGGCTTTGGTGGTGGACATTCGCATGCCGGCGTAGTACTCCAGCGTGAAGTCGCCCGCCAGCGCATACTTGCTCCACAGCGCCGCCGCGTAGTCACTGCGGCCTGACATGTGCGACCACGTCGGCGTGCACGAGAAGCGGTTGGTGATCTCCCAGGTGCCCCACTCCGTCCAGTCGGTGGGCGCCTGCTCGAACAGGAAGTCGCGCACGTGATGCCGGGTCACTTGAAGGGTCGTCGTATCCAGCGCCTGCTTCGAGGTGATCCCAACGCGCGTGCCTGTCAGCGGCTGCTGATCGCGGTAAGCAAGACACCGCTCCTCGCCCACGGAGACCCAGAGATACCTGCCGTCTTTCTCCAGCGTGAACGAGGCTCCCGCCGCCACAGGCACCGCCGCCTTCGCTTTCAGGTGTCCGAGCTTGCTGAGCGCGAGGGTGGCCTTCCCTGCCTCTTCGGCAGCCGTGACTTCAAGCGAGTAGCCGTCCGCGAACTCGGTCTTCGTGGCGCCGAACGTCAGCCGCGTGTCGAGCAGCAGCGGCACGGTCAGGGTGAACGGTCCGTAGAAGTCGCCTTTGTGCCAGAAGGTGTTGGTCTCCCCTTTGACCGGAAACCACTGCCCGAGCGGCGACGCCCAGTGCTGCATGTAGGGGTCTTTGACGAATGCTTCGCGCTCCACCGGGCGCTCGACGTCCTTCGGCGGCGCGAGCGAAAGGCGGACCCCTCCGAAGGCGGTCCCGGGGGCGCCATTGGTGTACAGCCCCTGGCAGCCGCTGGCGGATTCTTCTCGCGGGACCGCAAGCTCCAAGACGTCGTTCAGGCGGAACTTCGCTTCCCCGGCATCGGACAGATCCAGCCGAAAGGCGTTCGGCCGACCCGGGAAGTAGCCTCCGGGCGCTTCCTGCACAACAGCCGCCTTCCCCGCGCCGACAGTCAGGAACTGGATCCGGGACTGCGGCGCCGCGGCAGGTCCCGTCAACCGGAGCAGTCGGTAGTTGCCGGCGTCCTTGTAGTCGTACAGCAGCCCGACTGTACCCTTCGCGGGCGGGACAACACTGGCGTCTAAGATCGGGGTGCCCCAGCGGGCATCGCCGATCAGGTTCAGCGCCTCGCCCTTGGCCGATTGGGTCACCCGGACAGGTCCGCTGTCGTTGAGGATCGCCCGCTCGCCCGACGCGGGTGCCACCTTCCAGGTCCCCGAGACAGTCCCCGCGCTCCGCCACCACCAGACCGGCCGGTTGTACTCGAAGTCCGGATTGCCATTGACGTCGATGTCGTCGAAGTAGGTCTCGTTGGGGCCCTCCGTATACAGCCCGACCCCGCCGCCGCTGAGCGCCGGATCGACGACTTCCCACAGAACCGCACCGTCCAACACCACCTTGACGCAACTTCCGCGCGTGGCGACCCCGAGCCGGAACCACTGGCCCGCCGCCGCATTCACGTAGCCGCTGGCCAGGACCTGCCGGTCTTCACCGTGAAGGCGGACCAACTGGATCTCACGGGCGCCCAGCTTCGGGTCTCGCAGGTCGAGGCGCACGAGGTAGAAGGCGTCGGCCCCGACGCAACCGAAGGCAATCCCGGCGTGGGCACCGTCAGACTTCAGCGACGCGGAGTATTCGTAGTCGTCCCAGAACCAGTTCCCAGCAGTCACCATCGCCCAGTCGGTGGACTTCCCGCCCAGGGAGAAGGGGTTGACGCTCAGCTTGAAGTCTGCGCTCTTGTTCGTCTCCCGCACAGAATGGAAGCCCCACTCGCCCCGGACTTTGGTCCACTCGCCCAATTCCTGCTGATCGGCGGTGCGCATGAAGTCGTCGCCGAACGCGATCTCCGCCGTGGGCTGGTACTGGGGCTCGGACACTTGCGCCGGGGGCGTCGTGACCTGCAGGGTCACTTTGCCCGCCTGGAAGGTCGAGTCCAGCACCCCGAGCACGCGCCGGCCGTCGGCGACGAGGTACAGCATAGACGCCTCGCGCCGCAGGATCAGCGGGGTCGCCCCCTCCGCCCGCAACGTGGGGCCGCTCCAGGAAGCCAACTTGCTCGAGACGCCTTGCGACCGGCAAGTAAGCAGCGCCGCCTCGCGGCCCAGCGCCAGGGAGTAGTAGTTCTTCTCGTCCTGATAGCCGAATAGCAGCTTCGCCACGTATGGCTCAGCCTTGCCCGCCGGCGGCGTCAGCGAGAACCGGAAGCAGTATTCCGGGTCCTCGCATTCCTGGAGAACCTGGAACGACAGACCGCCGGCCGTGACCGCAGTCGGCGGCGCAGCCGGAGCCGCAGCCTCCTCGGCGCGCAAGGTACCCGGGGCACCAACCCAGGCAAGCGTCAGGGACAGCACTACACTCAGCAGCACAGGAACACGCATCAGTAGACCAAAACCTCTCGCAGAAGACGTGGCAGCGGCGTCCGTTCCAGGCAGACGGCGGGGAAACGGCAGACCCGAGAGGACGTCCGTGCTGCCCCGCTGAGGTGGGTTAGACAAGGATGACGCAAGCGAGTTGTGCCCTGTTCCGGTTGCGTTTGGAGTGACCGGTCGGCCCCCGACGGTTCGCCCCCCCCTGTTGCACCAACGCCGGCCGTGACCCCACACGTGGTCCCCTCTTCGCCTCCTCAGGGCTCGCCCAGAAGACCTCTCGGGGGCCCTATCTGCTGGCACCAACGCTCTCCGGGGCGTCGACAGCCCCGAGCACGTCGGCCAGGGAGAAGGGCTTGCGGAGCAGAATGGCATCGTGCTCCTCAATAGACCGGCTTTCCTCTGCGCTGAGGTCGGCCCCGGTTGCGACCACGATCTTGCCTTCGTGGTTTGCTGCCCGCAACGCCTGCACGATCGGTAGGGCGCCGCTATCCAGCATGATGAGGTCCCATCCCTCAGTCGCCAGTTCTTCCGCCGGCCGAGGCACATGGGGGGAGTCGGTCACGTCATACCCGGCGAGGCGGAGCACCTCGATCATGTAGGGTCTTACGGTCAGGTGGTCCTCGATGAGCAGAGCCCGTCTGTTGTCCACAGCGCGATTCTCCTTGGCGGCCGGCGTCCGTCCCAAGCTGCTTGGGGAGGATGCACCACTTGGGGATCGTTGTCAAGGTGGCGACGCAGCAAGGGCAACCTCCCGACCCGGTTGCCGAGCGATGGCCGCGGAACAAGCCCCGCGCTCGACTCTGCGGTAGAATACTACGCGGCCCGCAGTACCGGGCCGATTGCGCAACGCGCATTCCGCAGCTTAGAGGAGGCACGTAGCCATGCAGGACCACGTGAACCGTCGGGACTTCGTCAAGCAGACCAGCCTCACGCTGGCGTCACTTAGTACGGTGGGGTACTTCACCGATGTCCAGGCTCAGGAGACCAAGTCGCCCAATGAGAAGCTGAACATCGGCGTAGTCGGGATCTGGGGGCGCGGACTGGCAGACGCGGACGGGGTGAAGAGCGAGAACTTCTACGCGCTGTGCGACACAGATGAGCGCAACTACGCCAACTTCATCGGGAAGTTCCCGCAGGCCGAGAAGGCAAAGCGCGAGAGCGACTGGCGCCGACTGCTGGACGACAAGAACCTCGACGCCGTGGTCATCGCCACCGCCGACCATGTGCATGCGCTGGCGGCCGTCAAGGCAATGCAGCAGGGCCTGCACGTGTACTGCGAGAAGCCGCTGGCCCACTCCGTGCACGAAGCGCGGCGGGTCCGCGAGGTCTATGCCGAGAACCGCGGCAAGCTGGCCACCCAGATGGGCACCCAGATCCACGCCACCGACAACTACCGCCGGGTGGTGGAGCTCGTTCAGGGCGGCGCCATCGGGCCCGTGACAGAGACACACGTCTGGTGCAGCCGGACCATCAACCCGCTGGAGCCGCTGGAAGGGACGTCGGAGATCCCGGACTATCTGAAGTGGGACCTCTGGCTCGGCCCCGCGCCGGACCGGCCCTACCACCCCGGCTACCTGCCCGGCAACCTGAACTGGAACCGCCGGTGGGACTTCGGCAACGGCGTCCTGGGCGACATGGGCAGCCACCTCATCGACTTGCCCTGGTGGGCGCTCGAACTCAGGCAGCCGAAGCGCATCTCGGCCGAAGGCCCGACGCCCGACCCGCTGAAGAACCCGGAATGGATGCACGCCACCTGGACGCACGCTCCCAGACCCGGCAACGACAACCTCAACGTCCCCGTCGCGATTCACTGGTGGCACGGCGGGCAGGAGCCTCAGTACCGACCCAAGGTGGACATTCCCGAAGACCTCACCAAGTGGTTCAACGGCATCCTGTTCATCGGCGAGAAGGGAATGCTCCTGGCCGACTACGGCAAACGCAAGCTCTTCCCCGAGGAGCAGTTCAAGGACTTCGCCCCACCGGCGCAAACCCTCCCGCCGTCCCTCGGCCACCATCGGGAATGGCTCGAAGCGGCGAAGGGCCGCGGCAGCACCCTCTGCAACTTCGAATACTCCGGCAGCCTCGTCGAGCACAATCTGCTCGGCAACGTCGCGTTCCGCGCCGGCGAGGAGCTGCGGTGGGATCCGAAGGCACTGAAGGCCACCAACTGCCCGAAGGCGGATCAGTTCATCCGGCGCGAGTACCGCAAGGGCTGGACGATCTGAGCACCAGCGGCGTAGCCTTGGCCGCCAGGCCAAGGACTACCGCGACACGTAGACGTAGGGGCAGACCAGCGTGTCTGCCCCCTTACGCTGTCAGAGGAATTGCCCATGTCCGCCCTTCGGGCGATCGCCCCGGCAAGTGAAGACGCTGGCTCGTAGTTCCGCCTTCAGGCGGGTCCTTCGCCACGCGGTCAGGCCCCAAACGGCCCGCCTGAAGGCGGAACTACGAACGCATTTTCGAAGGAGCACCCCATGAACGACCTGCGACTCACCGTCCGCGACACGGCAGGCCTCCGCAAACTGCGCCCCGTCACCGGCGGCGTGCCGCTTGCCGAAGGAGCCGCGCCCGACAGCACGGTCTTCGCCCTTCGAGACGAGGAAGGAAAGCCGGTGCCGCTTCAGACCCGGTGCGGGCGCGCTGGGAGGACGGCAGCGCGAGGTGGGTGCTGCTGGACTTCCAGGCGGATCCGACAGCCGACGGCGAGGAACGCTACACGTTGAGCTGGGGCGAACCGCCGCAGCCCGGTGGCGGGGACGCGCCGGTCTGCCGTGCCGACTCGGCGGAGGTCGCGTTGCGCTCCGGCGAGGTGACCGTCTCGGTCGGGGGCGAGGACCTGCTGAGCCTCGCGGACCGGTTCGACGTCGCTCTCTCGCTCACCGACGCAGACGGGGAACTCTGCGAGGCGGTCATCGAGGCGGCGGCAGTTGAGGCCGCCGGGCCCCTGCGAGGCACGCTGTCACTCGTGGGTTCGTTCCGCACGCCGGCAGGCAAGCGCCTGTTCCAGTTCCGGCTGCGCGCCTCCGTCTACGCCGGGCTGTCGCTCGTGCGGCTTGAGCCGTTGGTCCTAGTTGCGCTATCTTGACACATATTGCACTCGTTCGGGAGGTCCC
>Ga0210042_1003622_pt1 | contig 11133 bp, 10 predicted proteins | sample CryGeymeta201518_FD_183982 | JGI IMG/M metagenome (GOLD analysis project Ga0210042, IMG submission 183982) | Groundwater microbial communities from Crystal Geyser aquifers in Utah, USA - Crystal Geyser metaG 2015-18 (SPAdes) (version 2) | ecosystem: Environmental > Aquatic > Deep subsurface >... | reverse complement strand
TGGAACCTTTTCGTCTTCAAATCAAGCGTTGCAAAGCTTCACCCCGATAGAAAGACGAAGGTCTTCTAACAGGGCTCACTCAAAATCCGCATAAATCTCGCCAAAATTAATGCCTGCGATGTTGGCCTTGCCATAGGAATTCTATCCCTTCCTGCAAATTATGCTGCTATTATACTTCCGCAGTATCATAAAGACAATTATGTTTACATTGTAACAGCAGACCTCCCCCATGGCGTGTCCTATGTTTTAAGAAAGTGAAAGGTGAAAAGTGAAGGGTAAGTAATACAATCATAAAGAACACTCAGGTCGTCATACCCGCGAAGGCGGGTATCCAGAGAGCATGCAACTACTTGAAAAGACTGGATTCCCGTTTTCACGGGAATGACAGAAAAAGACTTTAACTGACTTTTTACGAGGGCGTCAAGAGTATAGGTCAGTAGATTTTAGCGATTTTATATGCTGCTGATTTGATGAGGGTTCGGAGGCTTTTAGGCTTGATTACTTCTACATCAGAACCGTGCTTCAAAATTTCCATCATGATTTCTGCATAGCTTGCAACCGGGAAGGTTAATTCAATTGAGCCGTCTTTCAGTTTTGGGACATATTTCAAATTCTTTGGAAAGCGCTGTAGTGTTGGGATATCTCTTTGTCCTGGCCTTATGGTCAAACCAGAGAAATCGTTCATAAATGGTCTTTGCGCTCATGTGAAACAAGTATAGCAGATTTCCTTAATGAAAAATTACTTCTAATTATATCTTGTAACCCTGACCAGTAACAGTTCAAAAGTGCAGTAGTGCAAAAATGCAGAAGACTGGAAATACAAAATTGCGGAGGTGCACAAGCGAGAACTACTTATTCAGTATCTTTGCTGCGTCTTTAGCAAAGTAGGTGAGGATAAGGTCAGCGCCTGCGCGTTTTATTGAGGTGAGAACTTCCATCATAACGCGTTTCTCATCAATCCATCCGAGTTTAGCGCCAGCCTTAATCAAAGAGTATTCGCCGCTTACATTGTAGGCAGCGACAGGGACATTGAACGCATTTCTCACATCAGAAATAATATCCAGATATGCGAGCGCAGGTTTTACCATTACAATATCAGCGCCTTCTCCAATATCAAGAGCAACCTCTTTCAACGCCTCTCTTCTGTTTGCCGGGTCCATCTGATACGAGCGTCTGTCTCCGAATTTAGGGGTGGACTCAGCGGCTTCCCTGAACGGCCCATAAAAAGCCGATGCATATTTTGCCGCATAACTCATGATTGGCATCTCTGAGAACCCTTCTGAATCAAGCGCAATTCTTATCGCCTTTACCCTTCCGTCCATCATGTCAGACGGCGCTGCCATATCTGCTCCTGCCCTTGCGTGAGATACCGCCTCTCTGGCAAGAAGCTCAAGTGTGGCGTCATTTTTCACACCGCCTTTTTCAAGTATCCCGCAGTGGCCGTGGCTTGTGTATTCACACATGCACACATCAGTTATGACATAGAGTTCCGGCGCCTTATCTTTTATTGCCTTTATTGCCTTCTGCACGACTCCGTGAGGGTCATAGGCGCCTGAACCTGTTTCGTCTTTGTGTTCGGGAATCCCGAAAAGTATCACCGCAGGTATGCCGAGCGAGTAAACCTCTTTTGCGTGTTTTACAATCTTATCAACAGATTCCTGAAAACATCCCGGCATTGATTTTATCTCTCTGTGGATGTTTTTACCGTAAGTAACAAAAAGCGGATATATAAAGTCATCAGGAGAAAGCGAGGTTTCTCTCACCATTCTCCTAATGACTTCGTTCTTTCTCAACCTTCGCGGTCTGTGTAAGGGGAACATAGATTTATTCGCAGCTCGTGCAGCCGGGGCCGCATGACGGAGCGCCTCCGCCTGTAATGACGAAGCCCTGTTTTCCGCCATCATCTATGAAGTCAATGTTCATGCCTTCAAGTTTTTTTGATGTGTCTTTGTCAACAAAGACCTTTAACCCGTTTTTCTCCACGACCTCGTCGTTATCTCCCGGCTTTTCATCTATATCCATTCCGTAAGAGGGGCCGCAGCATCCCCCTCCGGCAGTATATACGCGAAGCCCCCAGCCGGCTTTTCCTTCTGCTGTGAGCAGCTGTTTTGCTTTTTCTGCGGCAGTATCTGTTATTGTTATCACAATAACCTCCTTTATCAGGTTCTCTTGGAATTTTTTTATAGAACCATATTATTAAGGATAAAGCAAAAAAGACCCAAAAAGCAACCTTTTAAAGAAGTTAAGAGTTGAGAGTTAAGGCCTTTAAAAACGTTTAACTTCTAACTTTTAACTTCTCTCGCTTGTTATAATTAATCATGTCAAAAATCAATCTCAAGGCATTGAGCAAAGCTGCAATGGAGGAGTTCGTAAAAGAGCAGGGGCTTCCTGCTTACAGGGCAAAACAGATACTTCACTGGATATACGAAAAAAAAGCCGAGTCAATAGAAAATATCACCGAATTTTCAAGAGAGTTAAGGAAAAGGCTTTCAGATATAGCGTATATAAGCAATCTTGAACTGCTTAAAAGGCAGGCGTCAGAAGACGGCGCTGAAAAATTCCTATTCGGGCTTGAAGACGGAGAGTCCATAGAGAGTGTCCTCATCCCTGATGCAGACCGTCACACGCTCTGCATTTCCTCTCAGGTCGGGTGCGCCATGTCATGCGGTTTCTGTCTTACAGGCGGCATAGGGTTCAAGAGGAATCTTAAGGCGCATGAGATTGTTGACCAGCTCACTGCTGTAATGAAAGTTAAGAGTGAGAATTTAGAAGTTGAAAGTTCAGAATCAAAAATCCCCTCTCACCCCCCTTTACTAAAGGGGGGCACAGGGGGGATTACAAACATTGTTTTTATGGGGATGGGCGAGCCGCTGTTAAATCTTGATGAGGTGGTTGAGGCGCTTCTCAGGATAACCGGGTTTATGGGCTTTTCAAAGAGGAGGATAACGCTTTCTACCTGCGGAATAGCTCCTGCGATTTCAGAACTTTACAGAAAGGCGCCTCATGTGAATCTTGCTGTTTCTCTAAATGCGGCTTCCGATGAAGTAAGAAACAGGCTCATGACGGTAAACAAGAAATACCCCATCAGGGTTTTGCTTGACGCCTGCAGGAAAATTCCTTTATCTCCGAGGGACAGGATAACATTTGAATATGTGATGATAGACGGCATGAATGATTCTCTGTCTGATGCAAAGAGGCTTGTGACGCTTCTCAGGGGGATTTCTTCAAAGGTGAATCTTATTCCTTTCAACCTATTTGCAGGAAGCAGGTTTAAAAGGCCCTCTGATGAGAGGGTTCTTGCCTTTCAGGAGATTCTTGTGAGAGGCAAGATTTATACTTTTATAAGAAAGAGCAAGGGGCAGGATATTCTTGCCGCATGCGGGCAGTTGAAGGCAGGATACAAATGAATTCGGACAATATGCCGGGGACAATCTTTTCGCTCATTCTCGGGCTTTGCCCTCCGAGGTATTTTGCCTCACCCCCTTTTTAATTCCCCCCTTGGTAAGGGGGGACACAGAGGGGTGGAATATCTGCAAAATAAAACCGCTCAAAGACAATCCCCAGCATATTTTAAAAAATTATGAATAAGGTAATCATTTTATTAGGGCCGACAGGCGTCGGAAAGACAGAGGTCTCCATCCTTCTTGCAAAGGCTCTGGACACAGAGATAATCAGCGCAGATTCAATGCAAATATATAAAGGCATGGACATTGGCACTGCAAAGCCGTCAAGGGAGCAGAGAGAAAAAGTAAGGCATCACATGATTGATATCGTTGAACCTTCTGAATCTTACAGCGCCGGCAGATATATTGAAGATGTTACGCCGGTAATAGAGGAGCTTCACAGAAGAGGGAAAATCCCCATTGTTGCCGGAGGGACGGGGCTTTACATAAAGGCGATGACAAGGGGAATATTCAGCGGGCCCTCCGCTGACTGGAAACTCAGGGAAGAACTTGCTTCTCTTGAGGAAGGACAGGACGGCTCACTTTATAGTTATTTGCAGGAACTTGATAGTGAGGCGGCGTCAAAGATAATGCCTGCGGACACAAGGCGCATCATAAGGGCGCTTGAGATATGCCTTAAAACCCGAAAAGGCATCTCGGAGTTCCAGAAAAAACTTACAACTCCTCTGCCGTATAAATTTATAAAGATAGGGCTCAGAAGGGATAGAAAAGAACTTTATAAAATGGTTGAAGAACGGGTTGATAAGATGATTGAAAATGGGTTTGTGGAAGAAGTGAAAAAATTAATAGCCATTCACCCATTCACCCATTCACCCATTCACCCATTCACCGCTCTGCAGGCAATAGGATACAAAGAGATTGCAATGTATCTTAACGGAGAGATACCGTTTGAAGATGCGATAAGGCTCATCAAGAGAAACACAAAGCGTTATGCCAAGAGGCAATTTACCTGGTTTAAAAAGGAAGAGGATATACGCTGGATAGATATTACAGGCATTCAGGACGTCAACGAGATATTCAGGCGGCTATGGCTGATAGCTGATGGCTGATGGCTCATATTAAAAGTTGATTCCGTTGACTTCCAGTATGTAGAATAAATGAATTGATTCTGAAAATGCGAGGTGCGGCGTGGGTAAAAACATTGTAGAGAAGATTTTTGAGGCGCATAAAGCCTATGGCGAGCTGAAAACCGGCAGTCCTGTCGGGCTCAGCGTTGACCAGGTATATACTCAGGATGCAACCGGCACTATGACATGGCTTCAGTTTGAGGCAATTGGTCTTGACAGGGTTAAAATTCCGCTTGCTGTGTCCTACATTGACCATAACATGCTCCAGACAGACTACATGAATCCTGATGACCACAAATTCCTTCAGACCGCAGCCGCAAAATACGGAGCATACTTCTCAAGGCCCGGCAATGGAATCTGCCATCAGGTTCATCTTGAGCAGTTTGCCGCGCCGGGGAAAATCGCGCTCGGCGCTGACAGCCATACGCCGACAGGCGGCGGAATGGGAATGATTGCCATAGGCGTAGGCGGGCTTGACGCCGCAACAGTGATGGCCGGAGCGCCTTTTGAACTCACAATGCCCCAGGTCGTAAAGATAAATCTCGCAGGAAAACTCAATCGCCCGTGGGTTAGTGCAATGGATGTTATCCTTGAAATCTTAAGAAGGCTGACTGTAAAAGGCGGGGTAGGAAAGATATTTGAATACGGAGGCCCCGGAGTTAAAGACCTGAATGTGCCCGAGAGGGCTGTGATTACAAATATGGGCGCAGAGCTTGGGGCAACAACATCAATATTCCCGAGTGACGGGAGGACAAAATTCTATCTTAAAGCAGTCGGCAGAGAAACTGATTGGGTAGAGATTAAGGCAGACGATGACGCAGAGTATTCGGAGATAATAAATGTTGATTTAAGCGCAATAGAGCCGATGATTGCGCAGCCTCACAGCCCTGACAATGTTGTTACTGTGAAAAGCCTTAAAGGCACAAAGGTTGACCAAGTCTGTATCGGAAGCTGTACAAATTCTTCATATCAATCATTAAAGACAGTTGCCTTGATATTGAAGGGCAAGACTGTTTCTGAAGGTGTGAACCTCCTCATAAATCCCGGCTCAAAGCAGGTATATGAGATGATTTCACGGGAAGGGTTCATCGCAGAGATGATATCATCCGGCGCAAGAATGCTTGAGGCGTCATGCGGGCCATGCATTGGAATGGGAGGCGCTCCGGGCAGCGGACAGATATCAGTCCGCTCGTATAACAGGAATTTTCAAGGAAGAAGCGGGACAAAGGATGCGTTTGTTTATCTTGCAAGCCCTGTATCCTGCGCTGTCTTTGCAATTAAGGGAGAGATAGTTGATTCCCGCGAATCAGGCATTAAAATAAAGACCTTTGAAGAGCCTTCTAAGTATCTTATAAACAGGGGTTTTATAATTCCTCCTCTGAAGGACGCCTCAGATGTGAAGATAATCAAGGGGCCAAACATAAAAGATGTTCCGATAAAAGAGCCTCTGAAAGACAGGATTGAGGCAGAGGTTTTACTGAAAGCAGGAGATAACATAACAACTGACGACATTATGCCGGCAGGCTCAAAGGCGCTGCCCTTCCGTTCAAACATACCTAAGATTTCAGAGTTTGTATTCAGCGTCATTGACGCCGCTTTCAGCAAGAGGGCGAAAGAGGCAAAGGGAAAAGGCGGAGGGATTATCATAGGCGGTGAGAACTACGGTCAGGGCTCATCACGCGAGCACGCTGCGATGGCTCCGATGTTCCTCGGGCTGCAGGCAGTGATTGCAAAGGCCTTTGCAAGAATCCATAAGGCCAATCTCATAAACTTCGGGATACTGCCCTTACAGTTCAAAAACCCCTCTGACTATGAGAAAGTGGAAAAGGGGGACAGGCTTATTATTAAGGATATGATAAATGCACTTAACGGCAGTCAGGTTTATAAGGTTGAGAACATCACAAAGGGTATAGTATTTGAGACTGCATCAGATTTAAATGACAGGCAGAAGGCGATTATTCTGAAGGGCGGACTGCTGCCATATGCAAAGAAGTAAGTGTAATGGTATAAATATTCTCCTATGAAAGATACAGCTATAATGAAACGGGTTCTGAGGCTTGCCGGAAAGGCAAGCGGGATGACGAGTCCGAATCCGATGGTAGGCGCTGTGCTTGTCAAAAACGGAAAAATCATCGCAGAGGACTATCATAGAAAACCCGGCGCTTCTCACGCAGAGGCTCTTGTCATAGACAAAGCAGGGGAAAAGGCAAAAGGCGCAGCGCTTTATGTGAACCTTGAGCCATGCTGTCATACGGATAAGCGGACTCCTCCATGCACAAAGGCGATTATCAAGGCAGGGATAAAGAAAGTTGTCATAGGAATGAAAGACCCTAATCCAAAGGTTTCGGGGAAGGGGATAGAAGAACTCAGCAAATCAGGCGTAAATGTAGTCTCCGGAATTCTTGAAGAAGATTCAATCAGGCTGAACGCGGCTTACGCAAAATATATTACAACAAAGACGCCGTTTGTGATATTAAAAGTTGCAATGACCCTTGACGGAAAGATTGCAACTCCTGAAGGCGAGTCAAAATGGATTACAGGAGAAAAGGCAAGAGAATTGGTTCACAAAACAAGAGGCAGCGTTGATGCTGTGATGACAGCAATAGGGACAGTCAAAGCTGACGACCCACAGTTAACTGTAAGAATAAAGAAAGGGACGAGAAGTCCAATCCGGATTGTAATAGACCCTGACTTTGAGGTTCCTATTGATGCGAAGATATTGAATACTCCGCCTAAGACGATAATAGTTACGAAAAAAAGTCAGAAGTCAGAAGTCAGTAATCCCCCCTCGCCCCCCTTTAGTAAAGGGGGGATGGGGGGATTTTCACCTAAAAATAAAATGAACGGCTTAATAGAGAAAGGCGTAAAGATAGTTGACTACGAGGGAGAGCGTGTTGACCTGAATTGGCTGATGAAAAAGCTCGGCGAGATGGGAATAGCATCTGTGCTGATTGAAGGAGGCTCTTCCTTAAACAGCTATGCCCTTGAAGACGGCATAGTTGACAAGGTCATGTTTTTCATTGCTCCGAAGATTATCGGCGGTAAAGAGTCGTTCCCGTCTGTCGGCGGAAAGGCATTCAGAAAACTCTCAGAGGCGCATCAGCTAAAAAATATAACTCTAAAAAGAATCGGCGAAGACATTCTGGTTGAGGGATACATCAAGCAATAGTTATTTCCAATTCTTTATCAAATCCATTATCAGCCTGACGCAGATGCCTGAAGCGCCTTTTGGAATATAAGGCTTGTCTTTCTCCACCCAGGCAGTGCCTGCTATGTCCAGATGAACCCACGGCGTTTTTTCTGCAAATTCATAGAGAAAATATGCCGCTGTTACCAATGAACCGCTTTTGCCTCCTGTGTTTTTGACGTCAGCCACATCGCTTTTTATATACTCTTTGTATTCATCAAGCAAAGGCATTTCCCATACTCGCTCATAGGTATTGTCAGCAGACTTTTTGATTTTATCAAGCAATTTCCTGTCATTTCCCATCATCGCTATCGCCTCGTTTCCGAGCGCAACGGAACACGCTCCTGTAAGGGTTGCAATATCAATAATCGCCTTTGGCTTGAAACGCTTTGCATATCCTATTGCATCTGCAACAACCAAGCGCCCCTCAGCGTCTGTATTGATTATCTCTACTGTTTTCCCTGTGATGGACCTTGCGATATCACCCGGCTTTGTTGCAGAGCCTCCGGGCAGATTTTCTGTAGCCGGCAGTATGCCGATAAGATTTACTGGAAGTTTTAAGGCAGAGGCAGCCTTTATCACGCCTAAGACCGCTGCGCCTCCTGCCATATCATACTTCATCTTTTCCATGCCGTCAGAAGGTTTTAGCGATATGCCGCCGCTGTCAAAAGTTATTGACTTGCCTATCAGAGCCAGAGGTTTCCCTTTGCTGCCTTTATATTCAAGCACAATGAACTTCGGAGGTTCTTTGGAGCCCTTTGCAACAGAGAGATATGCTCCCATTCCAAGTTTTTCTGCATCTTTTTTCTCCATAACCTTAACCGAGAGATTTTTTTGTCTCAGAGAAACCGCTGCATTTGCGAGGTCTGACGGAGTCATGTCATTGGACGGAGTGTTTATCAAATCCCTTGCAAAATATACAGAGGATATTACGGTTCTGGTCCATTTAAGTTCATCAGCAAGCCTTTTTGATGACTTTGAGAGTATCGTAATGCTCTCTACCTTTTTGCTGTTTTTTTCTTTTCTGTATCTGTTAAAGGTGTATAAACCGAGCAAAGCTCCTTCCACAAGATTTACAAGGGGGAGTTTAAGGGATGAGATTAAAGTTGTGGAAACAGCAATCTTCTTCATCCCCTGGCCGCAAAGATGCGCCGCTGCTTTTCCGCCCGCCTGTCTTATGTTCTCGGCAGATACCTCTTTTTTTTTGCCCAGGCCGACAAGCAAAATCCGTTCAGGCTTTATCCCTTCCGGCGCAGGCATTAGAAGAAGTTCGTTCCGCTTGCCGTGGAATTCCTTTGAGAATGCCTTCCTGATTTGTTTCTGAAAGGCTGTGCCAAATTCCTTATAAAACTCTGAATCCCCTTCTACAAAAGGGAGAATCAGCGCATCGCAGGCGCAGTTTGTTCCGCTGATATTTTTAACTAATATCTTCATTTTAAACCTAAAATGAATCCTTGCAGGTATATGTTATGTCTTTAATCTTATACTTGTTTTCGCAGAAATAGACTCTCCTTGTAACACGCTGCCCTGAATCTATTCTTGTGTCTTTAAAGTCTCCGTAAGTCCCATCACACGCAGAGTCATCCTCAAAAACTGCATGGAAGCAGTTGTTATTGATTAACCTGCTGCCGCCCCCCTGATACTTAATGGTTATTGTTGCCTCTCTTTTCTGGAGCCTTGCTAATTTGTGTTTTGAAGAAATGGGGCGCCATTTGGCGATGATATAATCGCCTCCAAACACGGCCCCTGAATAACAGAATGTTAATATGCAGGCAGCGCATGACGTCAGAAAATATTTTTTCAGCATCAGTCCCCCTTTTTCCTCTATGGAGATTATAACAAATGATTCAGATAAATATCTGAATTATTTACAATAACGCGAGAGAGGGGAATGGTGGGCGTGAGAGGATTTGAACCTCCATGGGTTGCCCCACCAGATCCTAAGTCTGGCGCGTCTGCCAACTCCGCCACACGCCCTAATCTGCTTTTTAAAAATCGCAGGGTTTCCCCCGACTCTTTTGCAGTGAAGACAGCAATAAGCAAATGCTATCCAGATTATACTACAAATATTTACAGCAATGCCAAAAATTATTCCATTCAAAAATCCCATCGTCTTATGAGATAATTAAGATTATAAAACTATATTCAAAGGAGAACGATTATGGCGCACGTCCCAAGCCCGAGTTACAGCATAACAATCCGCTTTGAGATAGACAACAGGGTCGGCATGTTTGCAAAGCTTGCAACCGCTATCAGTTATGCAGAAGGAGACCTCGGCTCAATTGATATAGTACGCGTTGAAAAAGGAAAGATTATCCGTGACATCACTGTCAATGCCCGTGACGAGGAACACGAAAAAAATATTGTAACCTCCATAAAAAACATTGCAGGCATAAGAATATTGAGGGTCATGGACAGGACCTTTTCTGCGCATGAAGGCGGAAAGATTGAGATACACAACAAGGTGACTATAAGAGACAGCAATGACCTCTCAAAGATATACACGCCCGGGGTTGCCAGGGTATGCATGGACATCCATGAAAACAAAGAGCATCTATTCCGCTATACGATAAAGGGCAATTCAATTGCTGTGGTAACTGACGGCACTGCGGTGCTCGGACTCGGCAACATTGGGCCCGAGGCTGCCATGCCTGTCATGGAAGGCAAGGCCATGATATTCAAGGAATTTGCAGGCATTGACGCATTCCCTATCGCCCTTAAGACAACGGTTCCGGATGAGATTGTAAACACCGTAAAAAACATTTCCATTCCGTTTGGCGGAATAAATCTTGAGGACATATCAGCGCCGAGATGCTTTGAGATTGAGGAGAGGCTGAGGAGAGAACTGGACATCCCAGTAATCCATGACGACCAGCACGGGACTGCAGTTGTTGTGCTTGCCGCGCTTATAAACGTATCAAGGCTGCTGAAAAAAAATATAAAAAAATTCAGGGTGGTCATATCAGGAGCCGGAGCTGCAGGCATGGCAAACGCCAATATGCTTTCTTTATATGGAGTGAAGGATATAATAGTCTGCGACAGAAAAGGCGCAATCTATGACGGACGGAGGGGAGATATGAATCCTTATAAGAAGGCGCTCGCAAAAAAAACTAATCCAAGAGATGTAAAAGGAAGCATTTCAGATGCATTAAAAGATGCAAATGTGTTTATCGGTCTTTCAGTTCCCAATGTAATAACTAAAGATGACATAAGGAAGATGTCAAAAGAGCCTGTTGTATTCGCTCTGGCCAATCCTGAACCTGAAATAGCTCCGGAGGACGCATTTCCCATAGCGCGTATTCTTGCAACAGGGAGGTCTGATTATCCGAATCAGATAAACAACATGCTGAGTTTTCCCGGAATATTCAGGGGACTGCTTGACGTAAGGGCCAAGGGCGTAAATGAAGAGATTAAG
>Ga0210042_1003621_pt1 | contig 11134 bp, 12 predicted proteins | sample CryGeymeta201518_FD_183982 | JGI IMG/M metagenome (GOLD analysis project Ga0210042, IMG submission 183982) | Groundwater microbial communities from Crystal Geyser aquifers in Utah, USA - Crystal Geyser metaG 2015-18 (SPAdes) (version 2) | ecosystem: Environmental > Aquatic > Deep subsurface >... | reverse complement strand
TACGTCCGCAAGGGGACGCAAATCGTCCCGCACCTGACGGGCGGCGGGCAGGAGTTCGGCCTGCGCGCGGGGACGCAGAACGTGCCGTACATCGTCGGGTTTGCCGAGGCGTTGCGGCTGGCAAAGGTGGAACGCGAAGCGCGGGTCGCGCGCGTCCAGCCCTTGCGCGACCAGATCATCGGCCGCGTGCTCGAAGAGATCCCCGATTCGCAATTGACCGGCCATCCCGAAAACCGCCTGCCGAACCACGCCTCTTTTGTCTTCAAGAATGTGGACGGCAACCTGCTCCTGCAACTACTCGATGCAAATGGTTTTGCCTGCTCCTCCGGTTCCGCCTGCAAGACGGGCAACCCCGAACCAAGTGAAGTCGTCACCGCTCTCGGCCTCGCGCGCGATTGGGCGCTGGGTTCCCTGCGCGTCACCCTCGGGAAAGATTCCACGCCAGAACAAATTGATTTATTTTTGAAGACACTGCCTCCTCTCGTAAGCAAAGCCAGGGGTTTAACCGGAGATAAACGGAGATGAACGTCTTCTTTTTTTGATGAAAGAGGCATTCGATGGTTGAAACCGATTTAAATAAACTTACTGAAAGAATCATTGGTTGCGCCTTTGAGGTAAGCAACACGCTTGGCATTGGTTTTGTCGAAAAAGTGTATGAAAACGCGTATGCCCATTTGTTGCGAAAAAATGGTCTGCGCGTGATCCAACAGCATCCGATCAAGGTTGTTTTCGATGGGATTATTGTCGGTGAGTTTTTTGTGGACTTGTTGGTAGAGGATCTTATCCTTATCGAATTGAAAGCGGTGTCAGAATTGACTACTGAGCATTTTGCCCAAGCGCTAAACTACCTGCGTGCAACGGGTTTGCCTGCCTGTTTGCTGATTAACTTCGGTAAGCCGCGCATTCAGATTCGCCACCTTCATCCCTCTCCGAATTGGAAAACCACAAAAGCTTAATCCCTTTATCAACCCATCCTGTTCATCTCCGTTTATCCCCGGTGAATTAATGACCAAAGTCGTCATTGCCCTGTCTGGAGGAGTGGACTCCTCCGTCGCCGCGGCCCTGCTCAAACAGCAGGGCTATGAGGTCATTGGCATGATGCTGAGACTGTGGTCCGAGCCGGGCAAGGAGGAGTCCAACCGTTGCTGCACGCCCGACTCGATGGCGCAGGCGCGTCGCGTCGCGGCAAAACTAGACATCCCCTTTTACGCGGTGGATGCGAAGGATGTTTTCCGCAAAACCGTCGTGCAATATTTCCTCGACGGGTACGCGGCGGGCGGGACCCCGAATCCGTGTCTCGTTTGTAATCGTCTCATCCGCTGGGAATTTCTGCTCAACCACGCCCTCGCTCTCGGCGCGGACTTCATGGCGACGGGACATTATGTCAGAACGCAGAAGGCAGAAGGCGGAAAGGTGAAGTTGTTGCGCGCGGTGGATGAGACGAAGGATCAATCGTATGTGTTGCATGTCTTGACGCAGGAAAAATTGCAACGCGCTCTTTTTCCCATTGGCGATTATCCCAAGACGGAGATTCGCAAAATCGCGGAATCGTTTGGCCTGCCGACCGCCTCGCGCAAGGACAGCCAGGATTTGTGCTTCCTGGCGGGCGAAGATTATCGCGACTTTCTCGCGCGCAACGCGCCAGAGATCAATCAGCCAGGCGAGATTGTTACGCGGGATGGCAAAGTGATTGGGCAACATACTGGACTCGCCAACTACACCATCGGCCAAAGAAAAGGTCTCAATCTTTCCTCGCCTGCGCCTCTTTACGTCATTACGAAACACACAACACGCAACACGCTGGTCGTCGGCGCCGCGGACGAACTTGGCTCCACCGAATTGACCGCCCGCGACGTCAACTGGGTCAGCGGGGAGGCGCCGCGCGAGCCGTTTCGCGCGGAGGTCAAGATCCGCTACACCGCGCGTCCCGCTTGGGCGGAGGTGACGCCCCTCGAAAACGGGACCCGCTCCACGGTCAGGTTTGAGGCGCCCGCGCGGGACGTCACCGCGGGGCAGGCGGCGGTCTTCTACGTTGGGGAGGAAGTCCTCGGCGGCGGGATCATCGTCTAGCCCCTGCGTGTAGCCAGAATAGCGTGCTTTGATGTTTTGCAAGATGCCCTGTGGATTATGACCATAAACTGATTACTGATGACTGAACACTGATGACTATCCCCTCCCTGCTCTTCGCCCTCCTGCTTGCCCTTTTGCTTGGCGCGCTCTACCACTTCATCCGTGGCGGGGACGCGGCGCATTTGCTCACCTATCTTTTGATGAGCGCGCTCGGATTTGCCACCGGCCACCTGGTGGGACTGTGGCGCGGCTGGGTGTTCTTCCCGTTCGGACCGCTCAACCTGGGCATGGAAATTGCGGGCGCGCTCGCTTTCCTCGCGCTGGGGGACTGGCTCATCCACCTTCCGCCGCGTGAGAAGGGGGAGTAGGGTGTGTTCTCTGGGAATTAAGTAAATGGTGATGATGGATTATCAGCATGCCTATCTGGAGGTAGATGCTTCCTGCAACCACCTGACCAGGCGATTTAAGATTGACCGTAACCGTTCGGGGGAAATACGCCCCAAACGCGCGCTGACTACGGATGGTTGCACGCTTGCCAGCCGCGCCAAGCGAACAACGGAATGGGTTTTCAACCCGGTTTGCGCGAAATCATCTTCCGCCGGGTCAAGCATTTCGTCAAAGTGTGGCACGGCCTGGTAGTCCCGCGAGGTGATGAGCGCCAGTAACAAGTCGGGGTGGTTTCCGGGGGCCACCGCCAGTGTGAGGGCGGGGCGGAGTTTTCCTTCGAGCAAGTCTGCCTGCGGAAAACGAATGAGGATGATATCGCCGGGTTTCATGGCTTTTCGTAGACTTCCTGCGCGTCGGCCAGCGAATACTCTACGTCATCCTCTTCGCGGAAGAATTGCCCTAGCGCAAAATCCTGCCACTGGTGAAGCGTCCATTCCTCATACGAGAGCGGCGTTTGTTTTCTTGCCATGACGAATAACGTAAAATCCGCGATCTGTTCGACCAGGTTGTCCGGTAAAGCGTCTATCCGTTTATGGAGTTGTTCGCGAACCTGCAATTCGCTCATTTCTGCCTCCTGTGTCATTTTCAAATTTAAGCGGAAGTGCGCAAATTATAACCCTCCTTATCCTTTCCAGTAATACTTGGTGAACGTGCTCGGATTTGCCGCCGGCCACCTGGTGGGACTGTGGCGCGGCTGGGTGTTCTTCCCGTTCGGACCGCTCAACCTGGGAATGGAAATCGCGGGCGCGCTCGTTTTCCTCGCGTTGGGGGACTGGCTTGTCCACCTCCCGCCGAGGACGCCGGAGGAATAGGGCGGTGAACCATCCTCGAATAAAACCACGATGTTCATCTGTAAGGGATGTGCGAAGTGACAGTCACTTCCGAAGTGACTGTCACTTCGCCGCACAGTTTCTACACATGAGCCAACCACGAATGCACGAATAACCCTCGTTTACGTTCGTGAATTCGTGAAAATTCGTGGACGGTTATTTTCCGCCCTTGCTCCTCTCCAAATTCAACTTCAACAACCTCTCCAAAATCTCCTCATCCCCCAAATCGGACTTCCAGCATTCCGAAAAAGTGACAGTCACCTCGCAGGTGACTGTCACTTTTTCGGGGGCTACTTCTCCATCTCTTCCAAATACTTTTTTACATCCTCTGGCAATTGACGGGATTTCAAGTATTCGTGAACGAACAACTGGTAATCTTTGGGGGTGGCAAAATGGCGTTCGATGAATTCATGATCTACCAGTGTGCCATTCCGTTTGCCGATCCATTCGAGATAATTGGAATACGGCCAATCAGCGGGGTCGGCAATCAGTCCGTCTTTCACTGGGTTTGCATGGATGTAACGACAAAGGTGGAGCAAGTGGGGGAGAGATTGAACCGGCTTTGCGCGGAAACGCCCTTCAAAAAGTGTTCCGCTTTGACCGTATCGTTTGTTGTAGGCTTTTGTATAACTATTGAAAACGGATTGCGGCACGACCCCCGCAGGCACATCCCCATCCTGGCGACAAAGGAAATGATAGTGATTGGGTTCCAGGCAATAGGCGATCGTGGCGATGTCGTTTGCCTGGCTGTATTCTTTGATTTTCCGTATCACCATCAGATAGTTCGTCGGTTCGCGGAAAATCGTTAATCGCCGCGCGCCGCGGTTGTAGATGTGGTAATACATTCCCGCCTGCCAGACCAGTGAATCTTTTCGCGCTTGGGGCATGTTTTCCTCCCGGGGCGCAAAGTGACAGTCACTTCGGAAGTGACTGTCACTTTGCGCGACTCCTCTCCAAATTCAGTTTCAACAATCTTTCTAAAATCTCCTCATCGCTCAAATCGGACTTCCACCCATACGCGGCAAACACGGACTCATCGAGTCTCTTGTGCGCCAACTCCAGCCAGGTGGGACGTTGGTTGTAAAGGTTGGTGAGTGTGCGCTTCTTGTCCGAAGCGCCGCCAGAAGTGACAGTCACCTGCGAGGTGACTGTCACTTCTGGCGGATTCAGCCATCTGTCGCGTTGCTCAACCAGTTCTTTTGCGGCCTGGGCAATGGCTTTTACACGCGCGTCTTTCTTTGGTTCTTTGCCCGGCGTCCACGGGAATGGAAAGGTTTCAAAGGATGTTGTGGGGGTATAACGCGGGCGGTCTTCCAGAGACGTGCCTTGTTTTAGTGCCCAAATTTCATGAATTGTTGAATGTAAAACCCCAAAGAAATAATCATCTTCCCGAGCAAAGACTATTGTCCCGTCGTTTGCTAAAACATCTTGCGAAAGCCAAACAAAAATACGATGTTTTGAAACTCGTGGAGTCGCTATATATCTATTCTTTCCGTATAAAGTACTTGTCATTTCAGGACGTGGTCTTGCATACTGCCACCACATTCCCCGATAATCATCTCGTCTTGTTTTTCGTATTGGCAGTACATATTTCTTTACATATTCAAATGGTGCTTCATATTGAGAAGCTTGCTCAATAGGCATCATTTCAAAGTAAATTGTCCATTTATTGCGCGAACCTTGAACAAGGTCTATCGCGCTTGCAACTGGCTTAACTACATCGGTATTTGGTCGACCATTGATATTGGTTTGCCTCAGTAGATTTTGTGTAATTTCGAAGTCAATGTCAAAAGGTGCTTTTGGAGATGGCCCTTGAAAAGAAATGTTTGAATTCTCGGCAAGAATCTTCGCTTGAGTTATGTTAGCAAGAGATGTCAAGTCAGGATTGATTTTCTCGGTCGATTTGCCATCCAGCATTCTTTGTTTTTCTGTACCGTCATCAAAACCGACCATAGAAACATTTACAGCCGCTCCGTCTAAAATCCAGTCACGGTCAGACTGCGCCCAGAAAATATCACCAGTTTCTTTGATTCTTTCCAATACCTTTCTGTTTGCACCGCCACGGATTGAGTTTGTAGCGAGTAATCCAGCGCGTTTTACTTTTTCTTCTTCAATCATGGCGCGGGCTTTTTCAAACCAGTAACAAACTAAATCTGAAAAAGCAGGTATGCGTCCCTCGTAAAGTTTGAATAGATCGCTCACATATTTGTCACCGAGTTCTGCTCGAATTTTTCCACCACCCAAAAACGGCGGGTTGCCGATGATGACATCCACCGCAGGCCATTCGGGTTCGCGCGCCGAAGAAGTGACAGTCACCTGCGAGGTGACTGTCACTTCTTCGGTCACTTCTTGAAGAATCGCATCCATCTGCTGGATATTCTGCATCGGCTTGAGAATCGGTTCGCTCGGCAGGCCATAGCCGTTATCCCTCAGCCATTGAATGTATCCGATCTGGATGGTCATTTGCGCCAGTTCGTGGGCGTATTCGTTGATCTCGATGCCGTGCACCTGCGAAGGCGAGACGGAAATAAAGAATCTCCCCGCGCCCATTTCGTCCGAGAAGTTGATGACTTCGTTTTGCAAGTCAAGCAGGAGGCGCAAGGCAACATACAAAAAGTTGCCGCTTCCACAGGCAGGGTCAAGCACTTTCACAACCGCGATCTTATCCGCGAAGGCTCGCAAAGCCGCGCTAATCTTTTTCAGAATCGCTTCTTTCTTCTTTCTTCTTTCCTTGGCTTCTTCATCTTTCATCCCTTCGACTTTGCTCAGGACAAGCTTTCCAATTTCATCTTTTATTTCTTCCCACTCGCGGCGAAGCGGCGCCATCAAGACAGGCTCCACGATCAGCAGGATGTCGTCTTCGCCCGTATAATGCGCGCCGAGTTGCGAACGTTTGGATGGGTCGAGGCCGCGTTCAAAGAGTGTGCCGAAGATGGAGGGTTTGATGGCCGCCCAATCCAGCGCATCTATGCCCGCGATGATGTCCATGGCATCGCTGTCCAGTTGCAGGACGCGGTCGTCGTCGAAGAGTCCGCCGTTGAAATGCAGGATTTTGTCCACGCCGAAATATCCGCCCGTGTTCATGGCGCGGAATAACTGGCGCAGGACTTCGGCAAAATCCTTTGAATTGCGGTGCGTTTGTTCGAGCAGGCGCGGGAACAATTTGTCGGGTAGGAGTCCAATATCTTCTGCGAACAGGCAGAATAATAAACGGATCAGGAAGTGCGCCACCTGTTGCGGATTCTCGCCATATTTGCGAAGCACGTTTGCCAGCGTGGAAAATTTCTGCGCGGCTTCCTGCGTCACGCTTTCAACGGTCAGGTGCGGCTTGAGTTCTTCGGGATGGAAGAAAACCGCTTTGAGTGTTTTGAGTCCCTCGGCGGTCAACAGGTCGTCGAGAGTCAGGGTGATCGTGCGCGTGGGCAGGTTGGTGTAATTCGTGCGGACGATGATGTTGTTTATATCGGAGACGATCAATAACGGTGGGTTTTGAAGCGCATCGCGATAACGAAGAAGTTGTTCGTAAGCCTTATCCAAATCCGCGTCTTTGCTCTTGTACTCCCAACCAAAATAGCCGAGTTTGGCAACGTCCGCCCAGCCCGTCCCGCCGCTGGTTTTGGCCGCGCCCATTTCAAACGCAAAGCGCGTGCCGGTTGGGTCGGACTGCATGGGCGATTCGTGTCCCACCAACTGGCACAAGTCCAGAAAATGTTCCTGCACCGATTGGCGCTCGCGCGCATCGGCGCGTTTCCATTTGCTGACGAAATCCTGCGGGGTAAGTGGCATGTGGTGAGTCCCTTTGGCTTATTATAAGTGGCAGTCACCTTTGCGTAGCGCCCTGTGGGTGAAGGTGACTGTCACTTGAGTTTCATTATAGTTTCCCGAAAGCCACGCCTTTATAACCCCATCCGCAGGCGGCCACTGCCTCCTGGATGGGCTTTTTGATCTCGCTGGTGCTGAAACGATAATTGTAGACCACGCCAGGCTTCAACTCTTCGGTGAAGGCATACGCCGCGCCAAACTCGACCGAGGTCATCTGTCCCTGGAATTTTGTGGCCGAGATCGAAAGCGACGGCACTCCCGCGCGCCATGCAACGGTAAATTCCTCGTCCTTGCCGCGCACTTCGTGTTTTGCCGAATCAAACTTCATGTAGATGCGGAAGACCTTCGTGAGATTCGCTTTCGCAAAGATCTCGTACCATTTCGCATCCACGATCTTCCACTCGGCGATCAGGTCCACATTTTGGGGCGCGCCGTCAATGATCTGGTAGGGGGCGGTTTCACGGTTCAGCGTGAGCAAACGCTGGCGGACTTCGCCCGCGGAAAGTACGGGCATGTTTTTATCGGGTTTCTTGCCAAAGCCAAAGAGTCCCATTTGATTTTCTCCTTTTCATAATTAACAGAAGTTGGTGTAAAAGGTTCGCAAAAGCGACTGCTATTTTCTTGCCCAAGTTGGGCTGAGTGTTTTACTCGGCCTGTGCAAGCAAATAATTTTGCAAACCCATCTGGGCGACCTGGTCCAGCTGCGCTTCCAGCCAGTCGAGGTGTTCTTCCTCGTCGTGCAGGTTGGCGTCTATCAGTTCGCGCGTGCCGTTATCACCCAGTTCAAGGCAGAGACGGATTCCATCGTTGTAGGCTTGGATGGCTCCCGCTTCGGCGGCCAGGTCGTTTTTGAGCTGGGCTTCCACGCTCGCGCCAATGCTGATCTTTTTCAGGTTGCTGACAACGGGAACGCCCTCCAGGAAGAGGATGCGTGCGATGATTTTTTCTGCGTGCTTCATCTCCTCGATGGCGCGTTTCTCGACCTTTCCGTGCAGTTTGCCGTATCCCCAATTCGCGCACATCTCCGAATGGACAATATACTGGTTGATGGCGGTCAATTCATCCGCCAGGAACCCGTTCAACTGCGCTATGACTTTTTCGTTGCCTTTCATTTGTCTCTCCTTTTTGTGGTGAAAACAAGATTTCAAAATGATTATATGCCAGATTTTAATTCTGGCTGAAGTGAAGTGAGAATTACTTTAGCAGTGACTTTCAACCTTCAACGTTCAACTCCCAATTTTCCACTTCCCACTTCCCACTTCCCACTTCGCACTTCCCCCCCCACCGAACCAATTTCCCCTCAAGGGGGTTTCTGCTGATAAATCAATCCCGGAGGCGACAAACATGGAACAAAGCGGCTTCAAAGTCTATGGGTATCGTTGGGTTGTCCTGCTGGCATTCATGGGCATCATCGCCCTCAACCAGCTTTTGTGGATCACGTTCGCGGCCATCACCACCGATGCGATGCAATTCTACGCGGTGTCCGATCTCAGCATTGGCCTGCTTTCCTTGATCTTCATGGTTGTTTATATTTTCGTCTCGTTCCCCGCTTCGTGGGTGATAGACACCTACGGGATCCGCGTCGGGGTCGGGATTGGGGCGATTCTCACCGGACTTTTCGGCCTGGTCCGCGGACTGGGAGCGTCGAACTACACCTGGGTGCTGGCCGCGCAAATCGGCATCGCCGTCGGCCAGCCGTTCATTATGAACGCCATTACCACCATCGCGGCGCGCTGGTTCCCTGCCAGCGAACGCGCCACCGCCAGCGGGATTGGCTCGCTGGCAATGTATCTCGGCATCCTGCTCGGCGTCGCGCTCACGCCCTACCTGGCGCTCCGTGCGGGCATCCCGGGCATGTTGACGATTTACGGCGTGGCCTCCGTGGTTGCGATGCTGGTCTTCCTCCTGTTCAGCCGCGAACGTCCGCCGACGCCGCCGTGTCCGCCCGACCAGGAGTCCCGCTCGCTGGTTCTGGACGGTCTGAACAAAATGATCCGCCAGCGCGATTTCATCTTCCTGATGATCATCTTCTTCGTGGGGCTGGGCGCCTTCAACGCGGTCACCACCTGGATCGAGCAGATTCTGTCCCCGCGACATTTTTCCGCCACGCAGGCGGGCGACGCGGGCGGCATGATGATCTTCGGCGGGATCCTCGGCGCGGTCATCATCCCCCTGCTCTCGGACAAATACCGCAAGCGCGCCCCGTTCCTCGTGCTGGCGGTTCTCGGCGCGGCCATCGGACTGGCGGGCGTCACCTACGTGACGAGTTACCCGCTCCTGTTGGCCTTCTCGTTCATTTTCGGATTCTTCCTGTTGAGCGCGGGCCCGGTCGGATTCCAATACGGAGCGGAGATCACCTACCCCGCGCCGGAAGGCGCCTCCAACGGTCTGCTCCTGCTGATGGGACAGGTCTCGGGGATAGCCTTTATCCTCGCCATGGACTCCTTCAAGTCCCCCGCGACAGGCTCCATGACCGCGTCTTTGCTCGCCCTGATCGGTCTGATGGTCATCTGCCTGATATTTGGAGTCCAACTCAAGGAAGCCAAACTGGGCAAATAATAAAGAGACAGCCATCTTCGAGGTGACTGTCTCTTTGCTTTCATTTGCTGACGAAATTCTGCGGGATAATTCGTACACGGATGACACGGATCCTTCGGCGGAGTCTCACGGAAAAACCATTGAAAAATCCGTGCTTTTTCCGTGTCCGTCCGCCGAAGGATCCGTGTCCAAAAGATTTTAATCACAGCGATTCCCAGACAGCTGTCAAAAGAACGGAACTTGGCTGATTAGATCGCGGTATAATCCGCCCGCTGTATCGAAAAGTTTGCCCACGAATGAGTCCACGAAGGTGGACTTTGCAATTGTTGGCGCGATTTAAATCGCCCAATCCCAACCTGAGAGAAACCAATGGACACCCTCAAATTCCTGATTGACCTCTTCCTGCACCTCGACACCTATCTGGCCGACATCATCAGCCAATACGGCGTATGGACGTACGCCATCCTGTTCTTCGTCATCTTTATGGAGACGGGCTTCGTTGTCATCCCCTTCCTGCCTGGCGACTCGCTGCTCTTCGCGGCAGGCACCTTTGCCGCCCTCGGCTCGCTCAACCTCTGGCTGCTGGTTGGCCTGCTCATGCTGGCCGCCATCCTCGGCGACACCGTCAACTACTGGATCGGCCACACCCTCGGCGACCGCGCCTACAACATCAAGTGGATCAAGAAGGAATACCTCGATAAGACCCACGCCTTCTTCGAGAAACACGGCGGCAAAACCATCTTCCTCGCCCGCTTCGTGCCCATCGTCCGCACCTTCGCGCCGTTTGTGGCGGGCATCGGACGCATGTCCTACGGCTACTTCATTTCCTACAACTTTATCGGCGGCATTGTCTGGGTGGCGCTCTTCACCTTCACGGGCTATTTCTTCGGGAACATCCCCTTTGTGAGGAACAATTTTGAATTCGTCATCGTTGCCATCATCCTCATCTCGGTCGTGCCGATCGGCATCGAATGGTGGAAAGCGCACCGCGAGAAAAAGACTCGAAAAGTGGAAGTCGAAGCCTCCTGAACCTCCAAGCCCGTTCTCTCGTAGAATGGGCTTTTTGTGCGACTGAAGTCGCCACTACATAGCCAAAGCCGACCTTCGTCGGCTGGGGGAATTAGTCCACGTAGGTGGACTTTGCAACTGTTGGTGCGATTTCAATCGCCATATTCGGCAAAGCCGACCTTCGTCGGCTGGGGGAATTAGTCCACGCAGGTGGACTTTGCAACGGCTGGGGGAATTAGTCCACGTAGGTGGACTTTGCAACTGTTGGTGCGATTTCAATCGCCATATTCGGCAAAGCCGACCTTCGTCGGCTGGGGGAATTAGTCCACGTAGGTGGACTTTGCAACTGTTGGTGCGATTTCAATCGCCATATTCGGCAAAGCCGACCTTCGTCGGCTGGGGGAATTAGTCCACGCAGG
>Ga0210042_1003617_pt1 | contig 11144 bp, 12 predicted proteins | sample CryGeymeta201518_FD_183982 | JGI IMG/M metagenome (GOLD analysis project Ga0210042, IMG submission 183982) | Groundwater microbial communities from Crystal Geyser aquifers in Utah, USA - Crystal Geyser metaG 2015-18 (SPAdes) (version 2) | ecosystem: Environmental > Aquatic > Deep subsurface >... | reverse complement strand
ATTTCCTCCGGTATCCATGGAACCAGCAAACGGACAATACGAATCTGAAATGCGCACACTGCTCGGAAAAATTTTTCCTGGCAGGGATTGGCCTGCTCTCCATGACCCACGAAAAGGCCCAAAAGATGACTTTCTTGTTAACCCATTCCAGGCTCATCCTGGTTGCCCTGTTCATCAGCGCTTGCATCACCTACTTGTGGTATGCCTATGCTGAATACCATTGGCTCTTCCATAAACCGCGGCGCGATCGGTAAGGGCTTTTTGCCAGTCAGAAAAGCCATCGAATCCGTCCAGGTTGCACGATGAATCCCATCCTCCTCGGTCCAATCCTGCATGGATACCTATTGTTCCTTTGTGGGTTGATAATTGCCCTGGCATGGTATCTGGAGTGGTGGAAGAGGAACCACAAGTAACTTGAGGAGATTGATGTGATGAAATGGGCACTTTGGTTGGGCCGTATCCTGGCGCGGCAGCTGGCTCCGCAGGGACTGGTAAATCTGGCTGTAGAAGTATGGCCGCACGTCTGGAAACGAATCCCGCCAGACCAACGGGTGGGTTTCCTGAAAAGCGCAGCCGAGAAATATCTGGGCACCTTCTTAGGAGACCTGAACCGGGAGGAGCGTGTTGCCTTGATGAATGCCCTATTGCCCATCGCGGCACGCGAATTTCCGCTCTCCGAAATAGATTTTTTGAGCTCATTCACCGCGCCGGGCGACCGCTACAACCCCGAAAATTTGGATAAGTGAGTGATGAAAATTGCTTTGACGACCGATTCATTTGTCGAAGGCCACGGCGGGGTCTCAACAGCGGTAGCCGCTCTGGCACGCTGCCTGCGCCAACGCGGCTATCAGGTCATGATCTACACCGCCGCCGATCCCAGTCACAAGCAAATGGATTTAGATGTGGTCGGCTTCCGCGCTCTGCGGTATGAACGTTTTCCGGGGGGGCGTGCCCCGATGGCGCCGATTGCGCTAGTGCAGGAACTGGCTGATTTCCGCCCGGATGTGATCCACAATCACTCGATGAGCGCCATGGGTCTCCAGGCCCTGGCCGCGGGCCATCTATTGGGTATTCCTGTCCTGGGGACTTGCCACGTTTTTCTGGCCGGTTTTCTAAAATACGCTCCGATCTCTTTAGATGGCGTGCCGCTTACCGAGGATATCGCCTGGAAATATACCACGGCCTTCTTCAACCGCTTTCCACAGGTCACTACGCCGTCAGAAGCCATGCGGCGTGAATTAGTCACTCATGGTCTGCGCGTTCCAGTAATGGCAATCTCCAACGGTGTGGATACCGACCTCTTTCATCCGATCCCCAAGACCGAGATAGAGGCCTCCCGCCCCCCTGTTGTGCTCCACGTAGGCCGATTGGGATACGAGAAACGCGTTGACCTGGTTATCCGTGCCTTTGCCCGTCTGCTAGATGGTTTTCCCGCAGCGCGGCTGGTCATCGTCGGTGACGGCCCGGAAAAAGAGGAGTTGCAGGCATTGGCCACAGAAAAGGGGATTTCTAGGCAAGTAGATTTTGTAGGAGAAGTCCCCCATGAACACCTGCCTGCCTACTATCAGCAAGCCGACCTTTTCGTCACCGCATCCACAATCGAAACGCAGGGATTGGTCGTGCTCGAAGCCATGGCGTGTGGCTTGCCCATCGCAGGCGTAGAGGCGATGGCCCTGCCCGATTTAATTCAGCAGGATGTCAACGGCATTATTGCCTCGCCAAACGATGAAGAGCAACTTGCGTTTGGCATGGCCCATTTGCTTTCATCCGAAAAGCTGTGCCAGGAGATGGGCCACGCCTCGCATCGCATGGCTTTAAAACATAGTCTATCAGCGGTAACACAGGATTACGAGAGGCTATATCGACAAGCAATCAGTCAGGCTCCTGCACCCCTCCTGCAGCGCATTCCCCAAAAACTCGACCCCAGCATTGCCTGGTCCTCCCTACATGCGGAAGGTCAGGCGCTGATTGAGGCAGGTGTGCATCAGGTATGGAGCATAAGCCGCATATTACAAAACTGGCGGGAAGATGGCTTTGCCGAAGCGACCAACCGCATTCGCAACATCGTCAAGCGATTGCCAGGGCGCAGAGAATAAGCGCTTTACGCTATAGGTCGTACACTCCATCACTGCATTTTCTTTGATCAATAGCAAAGGCAACGCATGTGTCAAAGATACCATCAGAACAGGAGAGTCGGGTAAAAATGGACATTGCTTTATGGACTGTCCAACTATTGCTGGCGGCCATATATGGATTGATTGGTTTCAGAGAAGTCTTCCAGACTGAGAAATTGCGCGAGCAAATGGCGTGGGCGAAGGAAGAATCCCCCGGCCTTCTCCGCTTTGTGGGCACAAGCGAACTGCTTGGCGCAACAGGCATGATTCTGCCCTTGCTGACAGGGGTCTTACCCTGGCTGCTCCCCTTAGCTGCCATGGGATTAGCGCTCATCCAGTTTTTAGCCATTCTTACAGTTCACCTACCACGCAATGATTACAACATTCTTCCCCTGAATGTCATTCTTCTGGCGTTGTCGATTTTCGTGGTGATTGGGCGCTGGGCGTTGATCATCTCATCGTTTCACATTCTATAAAAACAGGAGATTTCCATGTTTACGATGAAAACCGTAAAGGACATTAGCCTTAGCGCAGGCATGGAGGCTATGGTGCGCACTGCACCGCTGCTGGCTCATGTCGGTCCGATGCGCCATGCGGCTGTTTGGGCAGGAGAACGATACATTTATTTTGCCGGAAATGGAATAATCCAGGATGCGTCCCGGCCGCCTGGCGTCACAGCAGATCTCACCGAGTTTGGGCGGGCAATCCTACACACAGCAGACCGAGCATTCACCAAGCGGCTGTCTCCCAATGTCCTGCGCCGTCTGTTAGAGAACTTTGTTGGCGGGATCATGCTGGGAGGCAATCGCCCTGCCATTGACCGGTTCTTCGAGGAACACGGGACATACCCGCCCGGCTTCTTAACCATCAGTCCCGGAAAAACCTGCAACTTGCGCTGTACGGGTTGCTACGCCAACGCCGGGCCTGGCACGCTGGGACTGGCTTTTTATGTCTAACGCGAGCGATGAAAGATAGTGATCCTCGAATTCAGCAGGCAGCCGGTCTGCTGGCTGAGAGCCGGGCGGCGGTCGCCTTCACGGGCGCGGGGATTTCCACGCCGTCCGGCATTCCCGATTTCCGCAGCCCGGAAACCGGGCTGTGGGCGCGCCTGGAGGCCGCCGGAGCGGATGAGACACAGACCGGAATGATCCAATCTTTCGGGCACGATCCACAGACGTTCTATGAGCGCATGAGACCTCTCTTCGAGAAAATCATCACCGCCGAACCAAACGCCGCCCACTACGCCCTGGCTGAACTGGAGGCGAAGGGCTACATCCGGGCTGTCATCACCCAAAACGCCGACATGCTGCACCAGCGGGCGGGTTCAAAAAATGTGATCGAGGTGCACGGCACGCTGGCAGAGGCAACCTGCATCAGTTGTTATTTGGTCGCGCCCTTCCGTCCGCTGCTGGAAAAGTTCCTGGAAGATGGAAGAACACCCCGCTGTGAAAAATGCGGAGGGGCGATGAAACCAAACGTTATTTTGACCGGGGAACAATTACCGATGCAAGCGGTGCTGGCTGCAAAGCAGGCCATGCGCGGCTCGGATGTCGTGCTTGTGGCCGGCACCTCGCTGGCCGGCGGGCCAGCCACCGCACTGATGGATGTAGCCTATTTGCAAGGCTCGAAATTGATCATCGTCAATCAGACGCCGACCATTATGGACGCCTCTGCCGAAGCAGTCATCCACATGGATGTGGTTGTAGCATTGCCAGCCATCGCCGAGATCCTGTGAGAAGTGCAAAAGCGCTAATCCTTACCTGCCGACTTCAACATTAAGGCAGGACGGTTTTTATACAACCAAACCATCCTGCTGCTTCAGCCAGTGCATACAAGGAGTGGAATCAGGGACTTATCTGGGAGTTGTTTGCCGGAAATGCTGCATGTAGCGGCGGAGACGCCGGTCGCGGCCGAGGAAAATATCCGCAGTCCGCAGCGCTGCGCGCAGTTGAGGGTTGGTCGGATCAGTGATCGGTATGTTCATGCCCAGCACACAGGCGATGGTCAGGAAACTGGCGTTGAGCGTGGTACGATCGGGCATTCCAAAACTGACATTGCTGGCTCCGCCTGTGATGCTGTTTCTGGGGAATTCCTCTTTCAGTCGGCGGACACTCTCCAACGCAACTCGCGCAGCCTGATCGTCCGCTCCGACCGTCATGACAAGCGGATCAAAGATCACATCCTCTTCCTTCATTCCTGCCCGTATGGCCGCATCCAGCACCTGATGAGCGACCCTTAACCGACCATCAGCATCTGCAGGAATGCCTTCCTGCCCCATACAAAGGACAATGACCGGCAGGCCGCGCTCCGTTATAATCGGCAGGTTTTCCGCCAGTATTTTTTCCTCTCCACCTATTGAGTTGACCAGCGGCCGGCCGGGACACACATCCAGCGCTGCCAGGAGCGCTTGCGGGTCACGTGTGTCAATCGAAAGCGGCGCTGTCACGGCGCTGGCAACTGCCTCCACCGCTCTCGGCAGCGCCGCTTTCTCGTCTATTCCCTTCCCGCCCACGTTGACATCCACCACATCTGCGCCGGCCTCAACCTGTCGGCGTGCTTCTGCGGCCACGTACTCCCAATCCCCTTCCAGCAAGGCCTGGCGCAGACGGCTTCTTCCGCTGGGGTTGATGCGCTCGCCGATGATGCGAGCCGACCCATTCGGGTCAATCTCGAGGGGATCGCCTCTGCCCTGTAAGACAAAGGTCATGCGAAAACCTTTTTCTCAGGTTTCCACTCACGCGCCTTGAAGATCGTCTCGGCCTCCGGCTGGCCCTTCAGCCACTCGTCAAAGGGCTGGAATTTCGGCAGCTCGATCTTGATCGAAGCCAGGTCTTTTACAATTGGGTACCTGCCAAGTGTGTGGACCGCGTAAAGGGCGGTGTGCACATTGATGGGCGGCGTATCGGCCGGGACATTGGCGATGAAGAAGAGCAGGCGTCCATCCCGTCCCATGATGTTGATCCATTCGCGGACTTTGGCAAAGATCTGTTCGGGGGTGCTGTCGCGCATGAAGCGACCGTTGAGCGAAGCGAAGATGGGGAGTTTTCGCCCGCCTTTGCCATTTTGAACGGCGAACTCCTGCAGCCAGGCCATGTTCCAGTCTTGCGTGCGGCCCATGGCTGAGAGGGCTATATCCAGGACGAAGAAGGTTTTTCGCGATACGGCCAAGCACTTGAACATGATCTCTTTATCGAATTTGGCCGGATCTTCCTCACAATAGTCGGCGGCAGCCCCACCTGCCATGACTGTAATCCCCAGTTCTTTCTTGCCGCGAGCCATCATGCGTCTTGCCGATGGCAGGACCCACTCTTCTACCAATTCGGGATTCAGGTTAGGGAAGGCTGACCAGGCATCCGCGCCGAGGCTCTGCTTTACGCCCGGCTGCGCCGCCTGCGCCTTGAGATAGGGCCAGATTGCTATGTTTTCCGCCCAGTCGAACAACTCCTGGGCAAAGACGCGGTCGCGCTTTAGCGCCCGAACTGCCTTGGGATATCCCATGGCCTGACAAAGCAGGCTGAACGGTGAGCAGAAGAAGCCGGCCGCGAACGGCCCGCCGGCCTTCTTGCTGACCAGAGCGGCCAGTTCGACCCCCATCGGGATGCGGCCCTTCAAGGGATCGAGCGGTCCAATTTTATCCAGGTCGGCGCGCTCGCGGATGAGCGGCTGGTTGGTATCCACGGTGGGCATGGCATTGTCGCTGTAAATGAACTTGGCGCCCAAGGCTTCCACCTCGAAGTTATAGGCATCCGGGATGATCGTGCAGGAATCGAAGCCATACCAGTGATCTATGGCAATCTGGACATCCACCAGCAAGTGGGCATCGAAGTAATAGCGGCGCGCCGGCACCTTGGCAACCGTCATGGCATGGTCGTGGATCTGCGGGCCCATGAAAGGAACCACATCGCCATGCCGCCCCATCAACGCGGCAATGATGCGCCCAGCTGGACTCAACTTGCCGATGCGCAAGCCGTTACCATAGAGCATCCCTTGAATCATTTCCAGGGTTGGATTAGCCATTTCTCACACTCCTATCATCTTGAGCGCTTTTTGCATGGTGTCGAGAGCATCTTTACCCCACGCATCTGCGCCAATTTCGTCGGCGAATTCCTGGCTGGTGGGCACGCCGCCGACCATCACTTTCAAATTTTTGCGCAAGCCTTGCTTTTCCAATTCGGCGATGATGATTTTCATCTGCAGCATGGTGGTGGTCATGTACGCGCCCAGGCCGATGATGTCCGGCTTATGTTCCTCAACTGCTTTGATGAACCGGCTGACAGAGGTGTCAATTCCCAAATCAATCACCTCGAAGCCGGCCGAGGATAACATGGCGCCCACCAGGCTTTTGCCGAGATCGTGCATATCGCCTTCCACCACGCCGATGACAAATTTACCCTTTGGGCGGCCTCCCTTCACTTCCTTCAGACGGGGTTCGAGAGGGTGCATGGCTGCCTTGAAGGCGTCAGCGGCCAGGATCACGTCGGGAAGAAAATACTCGTTGGCTTTCCACATTTCTCCTGCTTTGGTGATGCCGTTCACCACGCCTTTCTGTAGAATTTCGAGAGGCGGCAGGTTATCAGACAGCGCCTGTATGACAAGGCGTTCGGCTTCCGCATCCTCCCCCTCTGTAACCGCCTTGCTGATGGCATCAAATGATGTTTTGGACATATTCTGCCTCCTGGGTAGAAACGAGTTAGGTCTATGCAAAACGCCGCCGGTCATCCGACCGGAAGGCGGATTCCCCTGGCAAAGTATTTATTGAAGCCAGGCACGATGGTCAATTCAAGGTATTCGACGCGCTGCGCCAGCGCCTCCGCCCGGAGGCGACAATCCGTAGAGGCCAGCATCATGCGCGCCCCGCTTCCGGCTGCGTTGCCAACTGCGTGAATGCGCTCCAAAGGCGTTTCGGGAAGAAGGCCAATGCGCACCGCGTTGACTGGATCCAGATAGGTGCCGAAAGCGCCGGCGATAGTAATTTCTTCGATGTCGGCCGATACAATGCCGAGCGTGTCCATCAGTATATCTATACCGGCGCGGATGGCGCCCTTTGCCAGGAGAATCTGGTCAATATCCTGCTGAGAAATCGTGATATTTCTTCTTCCATTCGCTCCTTTCACCAGCGTAAAGGCGGGCTTCCCGTCCTCCGCCGCCTCCACGCCAGCCATACCAGTCTGCATCCGCCCGCGTTCGTTGAGAATCTCCGCCTTGCGCATCTCTGCCAGCGCATCCAAAACGCCCGAGCCGCAAAGGCCCGTCGCCGCCACGCCTCCGATGATGTCGCATTCCACTGATCCATCCGCAGCAATTTTCACCCGCTGGATGGCGCCCTGCGCGGCGCGCATTCCGTGCCGGATGTGTGCGCCCTCAAAGGCCGGTCCGGAGGCTGTGGAACATGAAACGATGCGCTTACCGACCTGGAGCGCGATCTCGGTGTTGGTGCCAATATCAATGCCTAGCCGTACACGTTCGTCCTCGCCAAAATTGGCGGCCAGTAAAAAGGCCAGATGATCCGAGCCGACGAAACCGGCGATGGGAGCGGGAAGATAGGCGCGTGCGCCCGGTGCGGCCTTCAGCCCCAACTGCGCCGCATCCACTTCGAGCGCGGTGTTGAGCGCGGGGACGAAAGGGGAGACCGCCAATGGGCCAACGGGTAAGCGCGCAAACAGGTGGTGCATTGCGGTGTTGCCAACCAAGCAGAAATCGAGCAGATGGTCGGGTGTGAGTCCCTGCGAGGCGCACAGGTCCGCTGCTACCGCGTTAATGGCAGTTGCCACCTCGCTCTGCAGAGGGCCGGCGTTGGCGGAGTCGACCAATACAGCCTCCAGACGCGACATGATATCTTCGCCGTAGGCAATTTGCGGATTGGTGACTCCCTGCATCGCCAGCGTGCGCCCGCTCTCCAAATCCACCAGATAACAGGCCAGTTTGGTTGTGCCGATATCCACCGCCAACCCAACTGCTCGATCATGCGCCAGCGGATAGGCAGCAATGATTTCATCCCCTCTCAGCGCCGCCGAAATCCGCCAGTCTGTCTCTCGCAAAGCGGTGCGCAATGCTCTCAGGGCGGGCAGACCTGCAATGATGTTCTCTACACCGTGATGCTCGCGCAATCCAGCGGCCAGCCTTTCCATGTCCGAAGCCTGGTCGGAAAGAGAGGGGGGAGTGATCTCGACAGGCAAAAGGCGGACCGCAGGCCTGGGTGCAAAGGCAATCTCGATGCCTTCGGTCTGGACTACCTGACTTTCCTCCAGAGAACCTGGGGGAATGTAAATCGTAATGTTTTCAGCAACAACCGTGCGGCAGGCCAGCCGCCAGCCCTCTGCCAACAAAGCCTCGGAAAGATGTTCTCGTTCGGTATCCATTGGCGCTGGGAGTGCACCCTGCACAACGCGAACTGCACACTTTCCGCAGGTGGCCTTGCCGCCGCAGATGGAGTGCAAGCTGACGCCCGCCTGGCGCGCGGCTTCAAAAACCGTTAGCGGTTCTTCGCAGATCAAACGAATACCTATGGGTTCGAATTCAACTGTATAAGTCATGGCGCAACGCTGATACAAGATTAGCACGAAAACTCCCCCGTGTTTGTTGGCTGGACAACAATTCTGGAAGAATTCTCCCTATTCGGAATGGGTCAATCGCCAAGCGAGTTCGACGGCACGGTGCGCCGTGGGTTCGTAGCCATCGGCGCCCATCTGTTGGCTTAATTCCTGCGTGATGGCGCTCCCACCGACGATGACTTTTACAGCATCCCGCAATCCCGCGTCAACCAAAGCCCGAATGACTTCTATTTGTTCCTGCCGGCCGGTGGTCATCAAGGAAGACATTGCCAGAATGTCGGGCTTATGCTTTCGAACCGCCTCGACGAAATCCGAAATGCTGACGTTGTTCCCCAAGTCAACAATGTCAAAACCTCTCGCTTTGAGCAGCATCGCCACCAAAGTTCTGCCGATGTCATGGATATCGCCAGTGACGGTGCCAATGACAATTGTCCCTATCGAACTCATCTCTTTCCCGCTCTGTTCAATCTCCGCCTCGATCGTTGGAATGGCGCTTTTCATGGCAAAGGCGGAAAGGATGACATCCGATAGGTCTATTTCATCGCGGTTGAACATCCTGTCCACCAGTTTCATGCCATTGCATAAGGCATCCAGTGCCTTGACCGCGTCTACGTTGTTCTCGATGGCTTTCCCAGCCCAATTCCGGGCATCCTCTTCGCTTCCATCCACGACAGCCTGGTTCAGATTGTCCAGGATTTCGATGTGTTCCGGGGGGATGATGACAAGATGCCGCCCTTCCTTCCAGAGATAACCCTGCCTCTCCAGCTCGTTCAGGAAACTCGTGATCGTACTGCGATTGGCGGCGACCAGCGCCCCGATCTCTTCGTGGGTGATGTCCAATGCTATTCTGATCCCCTTTTCTGTTATGACACCATGTTCACGAGCCAGTTCAACCAGGCGGTGCTTCAACCGCTGCTGCACATCGAGCAGACCGAAGTCGCGCGCCTTGCTGGCAAGAGAACTCAGCCCTTCCGCCAATTTCCTCATTACCAGAAGAGAGAAGCAGGGATTGACAGCCAGCAACCGCTCGAACTCAATCGGTTGGATGGCAATCACTTCAACATCCTCGAGCGCCTCGGCCTGCATCTCGTGATTGCTGCCGAGCAGGTGCGAGGTGACGCCGACCACTCCGCCCGGGCCAATTACCCCGTAAGTGTATGTTTTTCCATCTGCGGAGGTGGAAAAGGCCTTCACCGCCCCGCTGCGAATTGCATAGATACACTCGACCGGGTCCCCCTGCCAGCAGAGCATCCGCCCCCGATGTATCTTGCGAATCTGGCCAATATGCTCTTCTTCAAGCATATTCAGTAGAGCGAGGCCGGGGTCGGTCATTTTCAGATGTTCATCGCTGACCATGTCGCTAATCCTTCTTCAGGGGTTCAGTTTATCACGTATCTATTGTCAGGACCTGTTGAAGTCGTTTGTCGCACATGCCATCCCAAGTGCATCGGGTACAGGGAATGGAACACCGCAGGCTGCCGGCGTTCGCGCCCATTACCAGGATAAATGACAACGATTTGAGCGGCGTCATGACATTCTGTTCGGTCAGCCGCACTCCGATGCGGTGCGCAGGAACCGTGTCGAAGAGCAGTCGTTGCGCATCCAGCGCCAAGTCCCCTGCATCGTCCCCTGGCGCCCAATGAACACCATGATGTTGTCGTCGGAGACTTTCGGCTACTTTTTGAGCCAGCGTTGCCACCGAAAGCGTTCCAACCTGATCCAGAAGATAACCGCGCGTATATTCCTGCTCGGCAAAGTATTGGCGGGATTGGATTTCCAGTTTCTCACCGATGGTGCAGACGGCGCCAATTACAGCCTCCACACCCGATAACATCCCGGCCAGTTTGCCCGGCAAAAGAGAAGCGTGTTTTATATCAAGACGCGCCCAGATAGCGACCGGTTCAACAAGCCCAGAGGCTTCAGCCAAAATCGTCTCTTGGAGATGGATTAGTTTAGAATTGGCACTCCGCCGCCCTCCTGCCATTCGGTTGAGAGCTATCAGATCAGGCAAGATAAGCACACCTTTCAGCGGCATCAAAAAGGAGGGTTGTCTTACCGAGGGTACATCTGTGGCTGGCGAGTACTTGGACGTCATGACAGTGAGAAAAACATAGTTCAGGCTAATTTTATACCAAATTCAGCCGCTGATATCCCCATCCTGGGCGACCGCCGCGAAGGCTTGATGCACGACAAGTTCGTCGTCATTGACCGGCAGGAGGTCTGGACAGGCTCTCAGGTTGGTAATGGTAGCCTACGGGCTACCATAATAATCGCTCTAGCTGATAAAGTTCACATAATTGATTGCGCCCTGGCAGCCGGGATCGAGCTGGGTGGAAAGGTTTTTCCAATCCAGTGGCAAGCGAGCGCTGAGCGTGCGCGAGAAGGCTATCGTGAAACAACCCGGCCCAGCGTTATAGCTGGCCAGGGTGAATTTCCACAAGTCTTCGTAATCCACTGAGTCGGCTGCTGGTCGTCCGGT
>Ga0210042_1003603_pt1 | contig 11170 bp, 6 predicted proteins | sample CryGeymeta201518_FD_183982 | JGI IMG/M metagenome (GOLD analysis project Ga0210042, IMG submission 183982) | Groundwater microbial communities from Crystal Geyser aquifers in Utah, USA - Crystal Geyser metaG 2015-18 (SPAdes) (version 2) | ecosystem: Environmental > Aquatic > Deep subsurface >... | reverse complement strand
GATGAATGCACAAAATTAGGTTTTGCTTTGCCTCCTTATGGAGAATATGGCGTAGGAATGGTGTTTTTTCCACAAGATGCCGAACTAAAAGAAGAATGCCGAACTATTCTTGACCGAAAAATAAAACAACTTGGTCTTGAGCTTATCGGCTATCGAAAAGTACCCACCAACAACGAAGAAATAGGAGAAAGTGCCTTAGCAGAAGAACCTGTCATGGAACAAGTTTTTATAAAATTGTCTCCCACTATTTCAGAACCTTCTGATAAAGATTTTTTTGAGAGAAAACTATTTGTCTTACGTAATTATGCCACTAGAGTTATCAATGAGAGCGTACAAGGAGTAAATAATAATTTTTATTTTGCTTCCCTTTCCTACAAAACTATTGTTTATAAAGGTCAGTTCACGACTGGACAAGTTCGTCCTTATTTCCCCGATTTGCACAATGAAAACGTCGTTTCTGCACTTGCAGTCATTCATTCTCGTTTTTCTACTAATACTTTTCCTTCTTGGAAACTAGCACAACCGTTTAGATATATTGCTCACAATGGCGAAATAAATACCGTTAGAGGAAATGTAAATTGGTTTCAAGCCTCTGAAACGGAGTTTGAATCCGAATATTTTACGAAAGAAGAATTAGACATGCTTCGTCCGATTTGTGGTTCGTCGCAATCCGATTCTGCCAACTTAGATAATGTTATCGAAATGTTGGTTTTGAGTGGTCGTTCGCTTCCTCATGTCATGATGATGCTTATTCCAGAGGCGTGGGACGGAAATGAGCAAATGGAAAAAATGCGTAAAAAGTTTTATGAATACCACGCTTCATTGATGGCACCTTGGGACGGGCCCGCTTCTATTACGTTTACAGATGGAAAAATTGTAGGTGCAACTTTAGACCGTAACGGCTTGCGTCCGTCAAGATATTGGGTAACCAACGATGATAGAGTAATTATGGCATCAGAAGCAGGTGTTTTGGACATTGACCAATCTACCATTATCTCAAAAGGACGTTTACAACCGGGGAAAATGTTTATTGTAGATATGGAACAGGGAAAAATTTTGAGTGATGAAGAAGTAAAAGCCAAAATTTGCGCTCAACAGCCGTATGGAGATTGGCTCAAAGAAAATAAAATTAAAATAAAGGAAATTGTAAAACCTGCCAGTAGATTTGTTCCATTGACGAATAAAAATCTTATAAAAAGACAGATAGAAGCAGGTTATACTTCCGAAGATTTGAAATATATTATTGGTGCAATGGCAACTTCTGCCAAACCGTCTTTGGGTTCGATGGGTTTGGATACTCCTTTGGCAATTTTATCAGAGCAAAGTCAGCATATCACAAGTTATTTCAAACAATTATTTGCTCAAGTAACCAATCCACCGATTGATTCTATTAGAGAGCGAAGTGTCATGTCATTGATTTCCTATGTTGGAATTAAGCAAAATTTACTTACCGAAACGGCAAAACATTGTCATACATTAGAACTTCCTCAACCGATATTAAGTAATGACGATTTAGAAAAAATTAGACACATCGACAATAAAGGTTTTCAAGCAAAAACTATTTTCACTTATTTCAAAGCTGATGCAAAAGCTGGAATGTTGGAAAGAGGTTTAGATAGAATTTGCAAGTATGCCGAAGATGCTGTCGAAGATGGTTTTTCAATTATTATTCTTTCGGACAGAACTTCTGATTCTAGTCATGCACAAATACCGTCCTTGTTGGCTATGTCGGCAGTTCATCATCATCTTATCAAAAAAGGACTTCGTGATAATATTGGATTGATTACCGAAACAGGCGACGCTTGGGAATCACATCATTTTGCTACTTTGATTGGTTATGGTGCTTCTGGCGTGAATCCTTATTTGGCTTTAGAAACGATTGCCTATCAAAAACGAAAAGGAATGTTAGATACAGACCTTTCAGAAAAAGAATTACAGAAAAATTATATCAAAGCAGTAGGAAAAGAATTACTAAAGATTTTTGCCAAAATGGGAATTTCTACGCTGCAATCCTATCAAGGAGCGCAAATATTCGAAGCTCTTGGAATTGATAAAGAAGTAATTGATAAATACTTTACAGGAACAGTTTCACGTATTGGAGGATTAAAACTTGATGATATTGCTAGAGAGGTTTTGGTTCGTCATCAAATTGTTTATCCTACCCAATCTGCGCCAAAATTACGTTTGGAAGCAGGAGGAATTTATCAATGGAAACAACGAGGCGAAGAACATATTTTTAATCCTCAAACCATTCATTTACTTCAACAATCCACCAAAAGAGAAGATTATCAATTATTCAAAAAATATACTCGCTTAATAGATGACCAAACCGAAAAAGCAATGACATTGCGTGGAATGCTCAAATTTAAGTCTGCAAAACCAATTCCGATTGAAGAAGTAGAACCTGCTTCAACTATTTTTAAACGATTTGCGACAGGTGCAATGTCTTTTGGTTCGATTTCTTGGGAAGCACACACAACACTTGCTATTGCAATGAACCGAATAGGAGGAAAAAGTAATAGTGGAGAAGGTGGTGAAGACTCAAAACGTTATGAAAATTTAGAAAATGGCGATTCGATGAACTCGTCTATCAAACAAGTTGCCTCTGGTCGTTTTGGTGTAAATAGTTATTATTTGAGCAATGCTACCGAAATTCAAATTAAAATGGCACAAGGCGCAAAACCGGGAGAAGGTGGACAATTACCAGGACATAAAGTGGATGATTGGATTGCAAAAGTGCGTTATTCTACACCAGGGGTTGGGTTGATTTCTCCTCCCCCTCATCACGATATTTATTCGATTGAAGATTTGGCACAACTGATTTTTGACTTAAAAAATGCAAATCGTCATGCACGGATTAATGTAAAACTTGTTTCAGAAGCAGGTGTCGGAACGATTGCTGCTGGAGTAGCAAAAGCTCATGCTGATGTTGTTCTTATTTCTGGTCATGATGGTGGAACAGGTGCCTCTCCGTTGAGTTCGATTCGTCATGCAGGACTTCCTTGGGAGTTAGGAGTAGCCGAAACGCATCAAACATTAGTCAAAAATAAATTGCGTAGCCGAATAACCGTACAGGCAGACGGACAAATCCGAACAGGAAAAGATTTAGCTCTTGCAGCCTTGCTTGGTGCAGAAGAATGGGGAGTAGCAACGGCAGCACTTGTAAGTACAGGTTGTATAATGATGCGAAAATGTCACTTAAATACCTGTCCTGTTGGAGTGGCTACACAAAGAAAAGAATTACGAGCTTTATTTACAGGAAAACCAGAATATGTAGTCAATCTTTTTAAATTCTTGGCAGAAGAACTTAGAGAAATTATGGCAGAAATGGGTTTCCGAACTGTCGACGAAATGATAGGACAAAGCGACCGTTTGGCTATCCGAGATAACATCACACATTGGAAACATCAAAATCTTGATTTATCAAAAATCTTATACAAAGCTCCTGCAAATTCGGAAGTAGGTTTGTTCAAACAAGAAGAACAAGACCACGGAATAGACAATGTTTTAGATTATCAACTACTAGAAAAAGTAAAATCGTCTATTGAAAATTTACAGCCTATAAAAGCCGATTTTAAAATCCAAAATACAGACCGAGCCGTAGGTACTTTACTCTCTCATGAAATTTCCAAAAAATACGGTTTACAAGGACTTCCTCAAAATACCTTGCATCTAAAATTCAAAGGAACAGCAGGACAAAGTTTTGCAGCATTTGCAGTAAAAGGAATTACGATGGAAATAGAAGGTGATGCAAATGATTATGTCGGAAAAGGTCTTTCTGGCGCAAAACTTATCTTTTATCCAGACTACAAAGCCAAATTTGTTCCAGCCGAAAATAGCATAATTGGAAACGTCGCTTTCTATGGAGCTACTTCAGGAGAAGCCTATATTAGAGGAATGGCAGGCGAGCGTTTTGCAGTCCGTAACTCTGGCGTAAAAACCGTAGTAGAAGGAATCGGCGACCACGGTTGTGAATACATGACAGGTGGTTTAGTGATTAATTTGGGCGATACAGGAAGAAATTTTGCAGCAGGAATGAGTGGAGGCGTAGCTTATATTTGGAACAAAAAAGGGAATTTTGAAGAAAAACTCAATTCCGAAATGGTAGAAATAGAGCAGCTCACTATCGAAGACGAAAACATTATTAGAATGTACGTAGAAAATCATTTTCGTTACACAGAATCTTTACTTGCTAAAGAAATACTCAATAATTGGGAACGTTCTATTGTTCATTTTATCAAAATAATGCCGATTGATTTCAAACGAGCTTTGTCTGAACGAAATATTAGTTTGTTGCAGAAATTGGAAGATGAGCTAGAAGTAACTACTGTAACTGATTAGCGAGTGGTTATTATGATAATTGTAAGATAAATACAGTATAATTCAATGAAACATTAAATTCTATAAAAATCGTATTTGCAATCTGTATTTATCATTATTTTGCATTTATCTTCATTCATCATAAGAATCATATAAATCATTTACCAATAATACCCTACAAAAAACAAAAAATACTACTAAAATGGGAAAACCAACAGGATTTATAGAATTTACTAGAGATATACCCACCAAAAGAAATATAAACGAAAGGGTAAAAGATTATTTAGAAGTAGAAAAAACACTTTCTAAGGAAAAAGCAGTCGAACAGTCTTCACGCTGTATGGATTGTGGAGTTCCTTTTTGCCATAGTGGTTGTCCTTTGGGCAATATTATTCCAGACTTTAATGATGCTGTTTATCAAAAAAATTGGGAACAGGCTTACGAAATACTCGCTTCTACAAATAATTTTCCAGAGTTTACAGGCAGAATTTGCCCTGCTCCTTGCGAATCTTCGTGTGTTTTGGCAATCAATAAACCTGCCGTAGCCATAGAGGCGATTGAGCGATTTATTATAGAAAAAGCATACCAAAAAGGCTATGTAAAACCAAGAATCCCAGAAATACGAACAGGAAAAAAAGTTGCTGTCATAGGTTCAGGACCAGCAGGACTTGCAGCAGCTTCACAACTCAACAAAGCAGGACATACAGTAACTGTTTTCGAACGTGCTGATGCTATTGGTGGATTACTTCGTTATGGAATTCCTGATTTTAAATTAGAGAAAAAAATCATAGACCGTCGCCTCAAAACAATGAAAGCAGAAGGTATTATTTTCAAAACGAATGCAAATGTAGGTGTAACTATTCGTGTCAAAGATTTGATGGAAGAGTTTGATTCTATTTTGCTTTGTGGAGGTTCTACTGTTCCTAGAGATTTGAATATTAAAGGACGAGAACTTAAAGGAGTTCATTTTGCAATGGATTTTTTGAGTCAGCAAAACAAGCGAACAGCAAAAAAAATACTCAAAAATGACCACGCAGGAAATACTTATCAACAAGGAGAAATCTTAGCAAAAGACAAAAAAGTAGTCGTAATCGGTGGTGGAGATACAGGTTCGGATTGTGTAGGAACTTCTAACAGACAAAAAGCAGAATCAGTAACACAAATAGAACTTATGCCGATGCCTCCCAAAGAACGAGCAGAAAACACGCCTTGGCCCAACTGGCCTATGATGATGCGAACTTCATCCTCCCATGAAGAGGGTTGTGAGCGTACTTGGTCTATTCTGACAAAGGAATTTGTAGGCAATGAAAAAGGTGAACTGACTGGCGTAAAACTTGTCGATATAGAATGGAAAACAGAAAATGGAAAAATGGGTTTTGAGGAAGACCCAAAAACAGAAAGAATTGTTCCTTGTGATTTGGTGCTTTTGGCGATGGGTTTTCTACATCCAGAACGTGCCGAAATGTTAGAAGAACTAGGTGTTTTGTTAGACGAAAAAGGAAATATTCAAGCACAAAATTACCAAACTCAAAACCCTAAAGTTTTTGCAGCAGGAGATATGAGAAGAGGACAGTCGCTTGTCGTTTGGGCAATTTCAGAAGGACGTGAAGCTGCTCGTCAGATTGATTTGCACTTAATGGGACATACTGAATTAGAAGCAAAAGCTGTTTCTAGGTTGGATACTGAAAAGGTGGTTTTTGGGTAGGTTTTTTAGCTGTTGTCCGACAACGGTTTAAATTTTATCTTACCAAAAATAGGTTGTAAGATACCATTGACTTCTTATTTTGACACGTTCGATTGTATGTGTTTTTATCTCTTTATTGGCAGTAGTATTTGGAAAAATTCTATCCTAGTTCCTCTCTCAACACTTATAACTATCCTAGAATCACCAGTATGCTCTTAGGTAAAATATACTTCTTTATACTTTAATGGTGTCATACAAGGAGCTATGCTATCAAAATCCTTTTTTGGGATATACGGATTTGATTTTCCAGAAAATTTTATCAAAGAAGTGTCCATTGTTATAGAATCGATTTGCTCAAAACAATTTACGTATAACTTAGGATTTGTGCGAGAACAAGATGTTAGTAAAATAAAAAAAATGATGGTTATAATTGAAATTCTCATGATATATATCTTATTTTTGAAATAACACTTTTATAAGTTATTCTAACTAAACAATCCCAAAAAATTCTCCCTATTAGATTTTAGAGAATATTCATTTTGGATAGTTTTTAAAGGGGGGTATAACAAATTGTCGTTTTTTGTAGGGAAAAGGCAAGCCTTTTCCTTCCATACAGGTATTTTTTTGATACAAACAGCTAGTTTAGGAAAAGGTAGGGTAAACGCACGAAACTTTTTATACTGCTTTTAGTGTGTTTAAACAGACTTTAATTATCAGAGTAAATTCAATTTACAAAGTTAAAAACTAGCTTGATTTGCTTTAAACGAGTACAATTTTTTTTTCGTGCGTTTACCCTAAGGAAAAGGCAAGCCTTTTCCCTACGTAGTACAAATTGACTAAGCGACACCCAAAGAGCAGCGTAGCTAATTTGTTATGCACCCTTTTTAAAGCTAGAGGTTTCATTTCTTGTCTTTTTTGTGGGTTGTCTAAAAGAAAAGATAGATATTATTTTAACTCATCTCAAGTAATTTCCCTCCACAATGAGGACAATAACAAAGATTTGTAGAATGAGAATCTTGGTTTTCCTCTTCGGTTTCTCCTGTCCGTTCTCTTAGTTCTTGCAAAAGTTGTTTTTCGGCTTGTTCTTTTGCTTCTTTTTCGGCTTTTTTGCGCTCTTCTACTTTTTCTAAAAAACCTGCACTCAAAATACTGGTAGGAAGTGCTACTACACCAATTCCGATAAGCGCTGTTATTCCATTGAGTGTTTTGCCTAGTATTGTAACTGGCACAACATCGCCATAACCTACCGTAGTGAGTGTAACAACAGCCCACCAAAGCGTAGCAATAATATTTGGAAATCCATCTGGATTGCTTTCGTGTTCGACATAATACATAAGTGTAGAAGAAACCAATAATAAAATCAAAGCAAAAAATACCGTCGTTATCAGTTCTTCACCTTTTTCTTTGAGAACATCAGACACCAAATTTAAGGCACGAGAATAACGGTTGAGTTTAAAGACACGCAACAGACGCAAAAGGCGCATCATTCTGAGTAGTCGCAAATCTTCTACTCCCAAAAAAGGCAAATAAAAAGGCAAAATGGCAAGTAAATCTATCAGCGCAATAAATGAAAAAATATATTTTAGATAGGCTTTCCACGTTGGAAGTTCGGAGTATTTTAGTGGGGCAGTCCACAGACGAAGTAGATATTCTACTGTAAAAATAGCAATAGAAAAACTTTCAAAAAGATTAAAATATTCTTTACAATCTACTCCTGCTATTACTGTCGAATCAGATTCCCAAATAGTAGCAACTACACTCAAAAGAACTAATATAATTATGAAATAATCAAAATAGACACTTTTTTTGTCGTGTTTTTCTCCACGTTCTATTATAGTATAAATTCGAATTCTGAAAAGAGAATAATTCATAAGGAACTTTTTTCGGTAAGAATAAATAAAAAAAGGAATTGAAATCCCTTTTCTCTTTTTTAAAATAAACAACTAAGTAAATGGACACCTGCCAAAGCAGCGAAGCTAATTTAAAATGGATAATTGATAATTACATAAAACATTGATTATCAAGTTATTACATTAAAAAATAAGATGCATTAATTTTGTACGATTACTTAATTTAGTTTTCTTCGATTGGTTTTACAAAAAGAATGGAATCAGAAACTGAAACAATCTCATAATTTATTTTTGAGTTTTCTAATACAATATGAATTATATTTTTTTTGTTTTCAGTTGAGAGTGTCCATGTTCCTTCTTTCGAAACATAGGCATCTGTTGGTCCAATGGCTTGTTTTTTGACGATTCCATCTTCTTCAAACTTCCAACCTTCACGTCCACGAGCAGCAGGAAATTCATACGTTTTTGGTCGGTAGGCTTGTGTGCCATCTTTATCGTCTTCAAAGGAATGAATCCAAGTAACACCAATCACTTTTTTCATAATATCTTCGGTTTGGCAAGCCATTAATATAACAGCAAATAAGGAAAATGTAAATAATACGCTTAATTTTGTAAGGAATTTCATGTTTTTGGTATTTAGAAAATTGAGATTGAGAAAATTACAAAATACAAGTATTAAAATAGCTAAGTTAGCTACAAAATTATTTTTTATTAAATAGATTGAAAATTTGAAAATATACTAATAAAGTGAAATTTTTATTTCATTCCCTATTATCCAATTCCTAATTCCCAATTCCTATCATGAAGCCTGCTCATATTCTTGTACCGACATTTTTTTCATATAGAGATGCACTTTTGCAAACTTATACGTTGCCTTACGTCAAAATTATGAAAAAATATTTACCAAAAGGTAGTCAAATTTATTTGATGACACTAGAACAACCTCATTTTAAAATGAGTGAAGCACAAAAAAAACAAGTAAAAACCGAACTTCAAAATGATTTTGATATTCATTTGTTAGATTTTCCCTATTATCCTTTCGGTACTCGTGCGATGCTCAACTGGGCAAGAATAATAAGCACTTTAGTAAAAACAGTTTATACAAAAAACATACGATTTATACATCCTTTTTGTGTAACTGCTGGTGCTGGTGGATTTATTTTATCCAAAATTACAGGAAGAAAACTAATTATTGATAGCTTCGAACCTCACGCAGAAACGATGCTAGAAAGTAATACCTGGACAAAAAATAGTCGTGCTTTTCAGATTCTTTGGAACTTAGAAAAACAAGAAGCAAAACATGCCTCTGCTTTTATTCCTTGTGTAAATGAAATGAAAAATTATGCTAAAAGTCGCTATGGAGTAAATGTTTCTGACCGTTGTATGGAATCAAAACCTGCTTGCGTGAATTTAGATTTATTTGATTTTAGTAAAAGAAAAGACCCAAAATTATTGGAAGAGCTAGGATTAAAAGATAAAATAGTAAGTGTTTATGCAGGAAAATTTGGAAGTTCGTATTTAGAAAAAGAAATATTCGATTTTTGGAAAGTATGTCATAGCTTTTGGGGAGATAAATTTAGAGTGTTGATATTGACCTCTCATAAAAAAGAAGAAATAAATTTGTATTGCAAAGTAAGTGGTTTGGATAGAAATATTGTTACTACACAATTTGTCTTTCATGAGCATATTCCGTCTTATATTGGTTTAGGAGATTTCGGAGTTACGCCTTTCAAACCTGCTGCTTCAAAACGCTATGGAACACCTATCAAAACAGGTGAATATTGGTCTATGGGACTGCCAGTAGTCATTACTCCAAATATTTCAGATGATTCAGATACTATAGAAAAATATAAAATTGGTTCTATCATGAATGAATTTACAGAAAAGGAATACCTACGAATTGCAGAAGAAATAAATGAGCTTTTAATCAATAAAGAAGAAACAGATTTACATCAAAAAATAAAAGGCATTGCAGAAAAATATAGAGGTTTTGATATTGCTCATCGTGTGTATGATGATTTGTATGGCGAAAATGGACGAGCTTGGAGGTTTTAAGTAAATGATTATAACAAGGTATTAAAAACTCAAAACCATTCTATGATAATGTTCGTTTAGATTAAATTAGAATTAAAATTAAATCAAAAAACAGTTTATTATAAATGGAAAATACCACCACAGCAAAAGAACAAATCAAAAACGCATTTATTCAATACACCAGACAACACGGAAAAGCTCCTGCTACACCTTATAATCTAATGGCAGAGCTAGGAGAAGACGAAAAGTTTTTTTACGATAATTATTCTAGCTTTAACAATATAGAACAAGAAATTTGGGGAGAGTATTTGACCGAAACAGTTCAGCGTTTGCGTTCTGAGTCGGTTTATGCAGAATATATGGTGCGTGAAAAGTTACTTGCTTTTTATTTTACGTTGGTAGAAGTGTTGAAAGAAAATCGCAGTTTTGTAACCAATGAACTTAGCGTAAGAAATGGAGGGTTTAGAAGAAAAGTATTAGCAGACTTCAGAGATGGCTTTTACGAATACATTAATATTCTCTTGGAAGAGGGAATGGACACTGGCGAAGTAGAACAACGTATGTTTATTGCTAAAAAATATGATACACTTCTTTGGGCTGAAACTGAATTTTTGATTCGCTTTTGGGTAAAAGACGATAGCAAAAACTTTGAAAGAACAGATGCAGCCGTAGAAAAAACAGTCAATTTTGCAATGGATTTGATTGGTAGAAATATAGCTGATTCGGCTTTTGACTTTGTGAAGTTTTTATTCCAACGCAAATAAGGAACTACGAATACTTTTTGAACCACAGAGTTTAAAGAGCTAAAGGAGAACAATGAATACGTTTTTTTGTAGGGAAAATGACTTGCCTTTTCATTTTATACAGTCTTTTGAATTTGATTACTGTACCCTGCTATTTTTTTGTAGAATATTATGGTTAAGGATTAATTTGTAGAGATTAATTTTCTTGTAACTTGTTTATTTTCAATACTTTACAAGCCTTTTGTTTTGCAAAAGGGTATTTCATTTAACCCACAACTTTAGTTGTGGAGCAAGAAAAAGAATATATTTTGTAACGGTTTTAACCGTTTTGTTCTATGAAAAACCGTTAAAACGGTTACTAAGTGCCAATTCGCTTTTTCCCACGAATAAATTCGTGGGTTTAATTTAGGATACCTTTTGCAATGAGTAAAAATATTAAATTGCTGATAATCAGATATTTAAATCATAATTAAACTCTACAAATTAATAGGATTTGAAATACAGATAAATACAACTGCTATTTTTTAAATCAAATAATT